>Ga0308160_10001649_pt1 | contig 29987 bp, 27 predicted proteins | sample PhyFR1_FD_201036 | JGI IMG/M metagenome (GOLD analysis project Ga0308160, IMG submission 201036) | Phyllosphere microbial communities from UC Gill Tract Community Farm, Albany, California, United States - DLSLF.R1 | ecosystem: Host-associated > Plants > Phyllosphere > Unclassified | place: USA... | reverse complement strand
TTCGATCCACGCTTCCTCTCCACGGTCGGTCACCCTTCCGCAGTTGCGCTTCACTTCGTTCGCTGTGGTCAGCTTACGGGAGGACTTACACCTCCAAGATTGCGCCCATGCTGGGCGCACAACAAAACGGGGAGCTTCCGCTCCCCGCTATGGTGACCTTGGATGGACGGCGCCGCCACCGCCCGCCGGCCGGCCTGCTTACTGCTTGTTGCCGCGCGATCCGCCGCGCGACGAGCCGCCCGATGCCGACTGGCGGTTGCCATGGCTCATGCTGCCTGCGCGACGGGCCTCTTCCGAGGTGAATTCGTGCGCCGTGCCCTTCTGGTGAGCGGCCTTGCCGCCCTGGCTGGCGATCTCGCGCTGACGTTCAGGATCCATCGACGCAAAACCGCGATTCTTGGTACCGCCACTCTGTTTGTTGCCCTGGTTGTTCGAAGCCATGGTGCTCTCTCCTCTTTGCACGATAAAACCGCCGCGTCCTGCGGCAGGCCTGCTCCAACGCTCTCGACAGATCTTGATGAGCGTCAGTCGGAATCATCTTATGCAGCGAGGATGGATGAGGCTATAGGACGTTTTCAGATGACTTTGTAGGACAATATGAGACAGAAAATGCACAATTGAAAGTAACTTCCAGTAGAAAATATGGCAAGCCCGTGGTGGGCTTGGGGTCGTCAGTAATCGTCCTACATTCACCTGCTGCCTCTTCCTATACTGAAACTGCCATTCGGCGCGCATTATCTTAGTGAGAATGCAATCGTTCCAGTTGAAAGGAGACGACCATGGACGCGAACCAACGCAGCGAAGTCAACAACCAGACGAATAACGTCGCCAACGAAAAATGGACGCCCGGCGCCAAGGGCAAGACCGCGGACGAAGGACCGCTCGACCATACTTATCCGAACGGCCTCGGCGTGCAGCAGCAGGGCAACCAGAGGCTGGACACCATGGGCACCCAGCAGACCGGCGCCGGCCCGGGCGCCCAGCCGGGCGGCATGGGCGGCCGCGATGACGGCGACAACCAGTCCGTCACCCCGGGCGGCTCGATGCAGACGCAGATGAACGGCGGCTCCGGCCCCGTGCAGGGCATCACCGACAGCCACCAGCGCCAGATGGAACAGAAGTCCGGCGCCTACGGCATGCTGGAACAACCGATCGGGCACCGTCCGAAAGATTCCGGCGTGAACGTGACCGAGGGCCACGACATGCACCGCGACGTGGTGCGCGGCACGATGGCCTCGCAGAACGCCAACCAGCCGGATCTGCAGGGCGGCTCGCTGGGACCGAACCATGGCGCCGGCAACATGCAGTCGGGCCGGACCGTATCCGGCAGCGCACAGGGCAGCATGCAGGGCGGCACCAGCGGCGGCGGCATGCACGGGCCGCAGAGCGCGCCGACCAGCCTGAACGCGGGCTCCGCGACCGGCAACCGCCAGCAGACCAGCAGCCTGTACGTGTCCGATAACTCGACCCGCAATGGCGGCGGCATGCGCGGCCCGCTGGACGGGTCGGACGCCAATGGCCAGGAAGCCCAGCGCGGCAACACCCAGCTCGGCGTGTCCGGCTCGGGATCGATGGCCAACCAGACGCCCAGCATCGGCGGCGTGCACCAGTCGAACGACGTGGCCGGCGGCCTGCCGCGCTCGCCGGGCAACACCGGCGCCAACAATGCGGCCGGCAGCACCGACCGCGCCGGTTCGCAGACCGGCGCCGGCGCGGCCGACAGCGGACCGCCTGCGCACGACTCGAACGATGCCGCCGGCGGCTACCCGCGCAGCCCGGGCTATGCCAACAAACTGGCTGGCGACCAGAACATGGACGACGACACCGGCTTCAAGCGCAAGCCTTAATCCGGCCTCATCCTCCTCGAAACGCGCCTGGGTCGCCACCCCGGCGCGTTTTCTTTTCCAGCCCGCACACGACGCTTGACGCAGATTCAGGCATTCGGTGTGCAAGGGAACCCTGCCATTTCCACCCCGGTCGAACCCGTCACATCATTCATACGGGGGAAGGCCATGCGCCGCCTGAACATCCTGACCTGGCACACGCACGGCAGCTACCTGTATTACCTGTCCCACGTTCCGCACGAATTCCACGTGCTGGCCAAGCCCGGCCGCCCGCCAGGCTACGGCGGGCGTTGCGGCCCCTTCCCCTTCGGCCCCAACGTCCACGACCTGCCGGCCGAGCAGGCGCGCGAACGGGAATTCGACTGCATCCTGTTCCAGGAAGACCATCACTGGGAAAAGGACCAGTATGAATTCCTGACCCCGGCCCAGCGCGCCCTGCCCCGCATCTACCTCGAGCATGATCCGCCCGGTATTGCCGTCACCGGCGGCGCCACGCCACGCCAGGCCTGGCCAAGCGACACCCGCCACCTGGTCGGCGATCCCGGCACCCTGCTGGTCCACGTCACGCCCTTCAATGCCCTGATGTGGGACAGCGGGCGCACGCCCGTGCGCGTCATCGAGCACGGCGTGACGATCCCGCCGGGCGTGCGCTACAGCGGCGAGCGCGAGCGCGGCCTGACCATCACCAACCACCTGGCGCGGCGCGGCCGGCGCATGGGCGCCGACCTGTTCGCCGCGCTGCGCAGCGAATTGCCGCTCGACCTGCTCGGCATGGGCGCCGCCGAGATGGGCGGCCTGGGCGAGATCGACCATCCGGCGCTGCCGGCCTTCGCCGCGCGCTACCGCTTCCTGTTCAGCCCGGTCCGCTACTCCAGCCTGAGCCTGTCCACGCTGGAAGCCATGATGAGCGGCATGCCGGTCGTGGCCCTCGCCACCACCGAGATGGCGACCGTCATCGAGCACGGCGTATCGGGCTATGCGGTGACCGATGCGCGCCAGCTCGGCCCCTGCATGCGCGCGCTGCTGCAGGACCCCGGCCTCGCGCGCAGCCTGGGCGAACGCGCACGCCGTACCGCGCTCGAGCGCTTTTCGATCGCCCGCTTCAGCGCCGACTGGGATGCGGCGCTGCGCTACGTGACCAGCCAGGACGCCACATGAAACTCGACGACGCTCCCCACATGAAGCGCATCGCCCTGATCAGCGACCACGCCTCGCCGCTGGCATCGCCCGGCAGCATCGACTGCGGCGGCCAGAACGTCTACGTGGCCCACCTCGCGCGCGAACTGGCGATGAGCGGCCATCTGGTGGACGTGTTCACGCGGCGCGACGCCATCGGCCAGAAGCAGCTGGTGCACTGGCGCGACAAGGTCCGCGTGGTGAACGTGCCGGCCGGCCCGGCCCACCATGTGCCGAAGGAGCAGCTGCTGCCCCACGTGCAGGCCTTCGCGCGCTTCACCACGCGCTTTGCGCGCCACCAGCCGGCCCCGTACGACATCGTGCACGCCAACTTCTTCATGTCCGGCATGGTGGCCCAGCACCTCAAGCAGATGCTCGGCATCCCCTTCGTGATCACCTTCCACGCGCTCGGCCAGGTGCGGCGCCTGGCGCAGGGCGCCGACGATGCCTTCCCGCCGGCGCGCATGCGCATCGAAAGCCTGCTGATGCAGCAGGCCGACCGCATCATCGCCGAATGCGCCCAGGACCGGCTCGACATGGAACAGCTGTATGGCGCCAGCCCGGCCCGCATCGCGGTCGCGCCCTGCGGCTTCGATCCGGCCGAGCTGTGGCCGCAGGACCGGCTGGAAGCGCGCAGCGCTCTCGGCCTCGAATCCGGCGCCGACCGCTTCACCGTGCTGCAGCTGGGGCGCATGGTGCCGCGCAAGGGCGTCGACACCGTGATCCAGGCCCTGGCCCTGCTGCGCTCCCGGCACGAGATCGAGGCCGAGCTGCTGGTGGTCGGCGGCGACATGCATCCTGGCGGACGCGACGGCCCCGAAATCGCCCGCCTGCGGGCCCTGGCTGCGCGCCTGGGCGTGCTGGGGCATGTGCGCTTCGTCGGCCAGAAACCGCGCGCCGAACTGCGCACCTGGTACAGCGCCGCCGACGTGTTCGTGACCACACCCTGGTACGAGCCCTTCGGCATCACGCCGGTGGAAGCGATGGCCTGCGCGCGTCCGGTGATCGGCGCCGAAGTGGGCGGCATCAAGAGCACGGTGGTCGACGGCGGCACCGGCTTCCTGGTGCCCTCGCGCGATCCGCAGGCACTGGCCGAGCGCCTTGCCACCCTGCAGCGCAATCCCGGTCTCGCCCGCAGCATGGGCGAGGCCGGACTGAGGCGGGCCTACCGCCACTACACCTGGCGCAGCGTCGCCGAGCAGGTCGCCGCGGTGTATGCCGCGGTGCTTGCCGAATCGCAGCCCGACGCACCGGTGCGCGCCGCCATCGATCTGACCCAAACCTAGGAGCCAGCATGGGCGAACCATCCATCACCTCTGTCACCGACGCCCTGCAAGGCAGGACCGCCTTCATCACCGGTGCCGCCAGCGGCCTCGGTGCGGCACTCGCGAATGCGCTGGCGGCCGCCGGCGCCGATATCGTGGCAGCCGACATCCGCCCCGGCGCCCTGCGGGAGCTGCTGCCGCGCCTGCGCGCGCACGGCGTGCGCGCCGAAGCCGTCGAGCTCGACGTGGCCGACCCGGCACAGGTCCAGGGCGCCATCGAACACACGCTCGATCGCATGGGGCGCCTCGACATCCTGGTCAACAACGCCGGCACCGACGTCACCCTGCCGATCGACGAACTGAGCGAAGAGGACTGGCTGCGCGTGATCGGCACCAACCTGAACGGTCCCTTCCTGCTGGCCAAGCAGGCGGCCCTGCACATGCGCCGCCAGGGCGCCGGTGACATCGTCAACATCGCCTCCACCGCTGCCAAGCGCGCCTGGCCGAACGCCAGCGCCTACCACGCCAGCAAATGGGGGCTGCTGGGCCTGTCGCACGCGCTGCATGCCGAACTGCGCCCGCACAACATCCGCGTCACCGCCGTGGTGGCCGGCGGCATGCGCACGCCCTTCCTGCTGGACCGCTTCCCCGAGCTCGATCCCGAGGTGCTGCAAGACCCGGCCGACGTGGCCTATGCCATCCTCGGCGCCCTGCTGCTGCCGCGCGCCAGTGTGGTGCCCGAACTGACCGTGCTGCCGGTGCGGGAGACGTCCTGGCCATGAAAGCGATCTTCCTCGACAAGGACGGCACCCTGGTCGACGACCTGCCCTACAACGTCGAGCCGCAGCGCATCACCCTGAGCAGCGGGGCGGGCGCGGCCCTGCGCCTGCTGTCGCGGCTCGATTACCGCTTCTTCGTCGTCACCAACCAGGCCGGCATCGCCTTCGGCCGCATCCAGGAGCCGGCCATTGAGATCGTCTACGACCGCCTGCAGGACCTGCTGTTCCGCGAGCAGCTCACGCTCGATGGCTTCTATTACTGCCCGCATCATCCGGACGGCAGCGTCGGCGCCTACGCACGCGACTGCCATTGCCGCAAACCCATGCCCGGCCTGCTGCTGCAGGCGGCGCAGGACCATGGCATCGACCTGCGCTCGTCCTGGATGATCGGCGACATCCTGCACGACGTCGAAGCCGGCAACCGCGCCGGCTGCCGCACGGTGCTGATCGATAACGGCAACGAAACCGAATGGCGCCTCGGCCCGCGCCGCATCCCGACCCGCATGGCGCCCGACCTGTATGCCGCGGCGGTGCTGATCGCCGGCCATGGGGACGCCGCATGACAGCCAGCGGCAGGCCGGAAACCAGGGCGCGCTGGGCACAGGCGCGCCGCATCCTGTGTGTGCGCCTGGATGCCCTCGGCGACGTCCTCATGTGCACGCCGGCGCTGCGGGCGCTGAAGGAGGCCGTGCCTGGGCGCAGCCTGACCCTGCTGACTTCGCCGGCCGCCGCCGCCGCCGTGCCCTTCATCCCGGAAATCGACGATGCGATCGTGCTGGCGGCACCCTGGATGAAGCTCGACGCGCCGGCCGATCCGGACGCGCTGCGTGCACTGGCCACGACCCTGGCCGCACGCCGCTTCGATGCGGCGGTGGTGTTCACGACCTATACCCAGAGCGCCCTGCCGGCGGCGATGCTGTGCTGGCTGGCCGGCATCCCCTTGCGGCTGGCCCACTGCCGCGAGAATCCCTACCACCTGCTGAGCGACTGGGTCGAGGAGCCGGAGCCGCACACGCTGGTACGGCATGAGGTGCAGCGCCAGCTTGCGCTGGTGCGGCATGCAGGTGCTGTGCCGTTGCCGGGATCGAAGCTGTCGCTGTCCTTTGCGCTGCGCGCCGCCGACCTGGCCGCCGTGCGGGCGCGCCTGCAAGGGATCGGCATCGACGCGGACCGGCCCTGGGTTCTTCTCCATCCGGGCGCCAGTGCCGCCTCGCGCCGCTACCCGGCGGGGCACTGGGCGCGGGCGCTCGGGCTGCTGGTGCGACGGACCGGCCTGCCGGCGGTGCTCACCGGCAGTGCCGCGGAAGGCCCGCTCATCGAGGAAATCCGCGCCGGCTGCGGGGTGCCGTCGCATTCGCTCGCCGGAGAGCTGAGCCTGGGGGAACTGGGCGCCGCGCTGCGTCTCGCGGCCGTCGTGCTGACCAACAACAGCGGACCGGCCCACGTGGCGGCGGCGGTCGGCACGCCGGTGGTCGACCTGTATGCGCTGACCAATCCGCAGCATACGCCCTGGCACGTGCGCAGCCGTGTGCTGTTCCAGGACGTGTCCTGCCGCTTCTGCTTCAAGAGTGCCTGCCCGGCCGGCCACCACGCCTGCCTGACGGGCGTGGCGCCGGAACGCGTGCTGAATGCGGCGCTGGAACTGCTGGCGCCGCATCCGCCGCTTCCCCGGATAGAGGAAGCCGATGCCGGGCTCGCTGCCGACTAGGCGCGCGGCCGGCTCAGCGCTTCGCCGCAGCGCCGGTGGCAGCGGTGCTGCCCAGGCTGCGGAACAACTGCAGCGGGATCGCATTCGCCATCGCCTGCATGCCCAGGTCGTTCGGGTGCAGGTGGTCGCCGCTGTCGTAGGCCGGCAGCATGCGGGTCGGATGGCTGGGATCGCGTACCGCGCGGTCGAAGTCGATCACGCCGTCGAACTCGTCACCGGAGCGGATCCAGTTGTTGACGCCCTGGCGGATCTGCTCTTTCTCCGGCGAGTAATAGCCGGGGAAGACCGTGCCCTCGAAAGGCGTCAGCGTGGCGCCATACACCGCGATGCCCTTGGCGTGGGCGCGCGCGATCAGTTGGCGGTAGCCGGCGATCAGCTCGCCCACGGTCGGCTCTTCCGAAGTCGGGATGGTGCCGGTGCCCGGGTGGCCGATGTCGTTGATGCCGATCAGGACCACCATGTAGCGCACGCCGGCGGTGGCGATCACGTCGCGGTCGAAGCGTTCCAGCGCGGCGCGGCCGAACAGCGGCTGCTCGCCCGGATCGCGCAGCAGGCGGTTGCCGCCGATGCCGCGGTTGACCACGCCCAGGCCGGTGCCCCAGGCGACCAGGCCGGCGCTGTCGGCCACTGCCTTGGCGGCCTGCCCGCGCGCCGCCGCGCCGCCCAGCGCATCGCGCGCGGTCTGCAGGCGCAACGCCAGCAGGTCGGGCCAGCGGTGATTGGTGTCGAGTGTGGTATTGGCGCCGTCGGTGATGGAGTCGCCCAGCGCCACGATGGATGCCGCGCCCGGTGCGTTGACGTCGACCTCGGTCAGGAAGGGCCAGGAAGTGATCGTGCGATCGGTCGGGAAGGTGGCGGCACCGGTGAAATTGCCGGGCAAGGAGACGTAGTTGGTCTGGAAGGCCGAGCCGTGGATGGTGGTGGCTTGCACGCTGCCCGGCAGGTGCAGGCTGATCGCCAGGTCGGACAGGGCCGGCACGTCGAGGTCGACCGGGTCGGACAATACCGGTGCGCCGGGCGGGATCGTGATCGAGCGGTTGCCGCTGAAGGTCAGCACACGGTCGCTCCCGGCGACGATGCTGGCGCCGCTCTGGCGCAGCGCCACATGGGCCTCGCCGATACGCAGCGGGGCCGTGCCGAAGGTATTCGATACACGAATCCGGACCGATTTCCCTCCGATACTGGTGTGCACGATCAGGCGCAGGGTCTGGTCGTTGAAGGTTTGGGTCTGGGCTGCCAGCGGCGGGCCGGCCGGGCCGGTGCCCCAGGTACCCACCCAGTGCTCGGTATTCCAGCCGGACTGGGCAATGGCCGGCAGCGAAGGCAAGGCCATGCCGGCCATCGCCAGCAGGCTCGCGGCCAGCAGGCTGCGCCGGCGGCGGCGCCAGGCACGCAGGTCGGGCGACAGCGCGGCCGCGGCGCGGTGAACCAGTTCGGAAAGGGGTAACAACTTGCGCTTCATGGTGGACTCCTCGTTAGATTGGCATGGCAGGCTCCAATCTAGCCATCCATAGCGGCCCCAACAAGACAGGTTCGGCGCCAACTCTTGCGCTATATCGAGGAGTCTGCCTGAACCTAATGCGGATCGGAATCTATATTAACGTGGCGCAAGAGCTTGCTTACAATGTTTCCCGCACATGCCGTACTGCCTCGGCGGCATCGTGCGCGATCTCGGCAATATCCTTGCTGCGGCGGCGCTCGAACCACAGCAGCAGCGCGCCCACGATCCACCACGCCGGCAGGCCGGCCAATACCAGGAAGGGTGTGGCGGCCAGCAGCACGCCGAGTTCGGCCGGACCGCCGGCCAGGATCGCGAACTGCCCGCTCGATGCGAACAGGGCCGGCCACCAGCAATAGCCGGCAATCGCCAGGCAGGGCCCGGCCACCGCGCAGGCCAGCAGCGTACAGGCGAAGCGCGCAGCCGCCTCGCGCCCCGACTTCGGCCACAGGAACAGGAAGCCCAGGCCAGTGGCCGCCAAACCGGCGACGAGCGGGACAGCAGCGAGCTTCAGATAAAAAATCGCGATCATGACGTGTCTCCCGACGTTGATTATTGCCTTGTAAAGGTTTAGTATTCGATACGAGTATAGAACTCTAAACTGATCTTCGTCAAGAACACTACACCAGTTGAGTTTAGGATGCTAAACATGAATTCCCTGGCTGAACGACTGAGCCTCATCCATCGCGACTTGCCCGAACTGGAGGGCGAGCGCGGCCAGACCGGCCTGGTCAAGGCTTCCGGCGCCTCCAAGAGTGTCGTCAATCAATGGCTGACCGGGAAGATCAAGTCGATGGATATCCGCTACGCGTTGAATATCGAGCGCGAACTCGGCTTTTCCCACATCTGGCTGATGACCGGCGAAGGCGATCCGCGCCACGCGCCGCTGCACGGCGTCAAGGAAGCGATGCCGGTGCGCGCCGCCGCCAACGACGACGCCGACTTCGTCCAGATCCAAATGGTCAAGCTGCGCCTGTCGGCCGGCATCACCGGTTTCCAGACCGAGCCCGAACAGCGCGAAGGCGGCACCCTCGGTCTGCGCCGCTCCTGGATCGAGCGCCACCAGATGCGCCCCGAGCACTTGATCGCAATCCTGGTCAAGGGCGAGAGCATGGAGCCCTCGCTGTACGAGGACGACATCGTGATCATCAACACCCGCGACACCAAACCGGTCGACGGTGCCGTGTATGCCTTCAACTATGAGGGCGAGGCCGTGGTCAAGCGCCTGGTACGCGACGCCGGGCAGTGGTGGCTGACCTCGGACAACCCGGACCAGCGCCGTTACCACCGCAAGCTGTGCAAGGGCGCCGAATGCCTGCTGATCGGGCGCGTGGTGCGCAAGGAAAGCGACCGCATCTGAGGCGGCAGGATGAAGATCGGGGTTGCGGTGACGGTGCTGAAGGGCGTGCGGGTGGCGGTGGCTTTCCCGCCGCCGGCCTGGGTCGTACCGGGCATGGGCGATGCCCTGCTGGCGCGGCTGCAGCCCCATTTTCCAAATCTGCCGCTGATGCTGGCCGCGCTGCAGCCGCACGGCGTACGCAGCCACGCCGCCTTCCAGGCTCAGGCCCTGGTCGAGGGCGCCGACCTGGGCGCATTGCCGCGCATCGAGATCGACCTCGATCGGCCGCCGCCGGCGCCGGACCAGCCGCCGCCCTTCTAGCCCCGCACGATACGAATCAAATTGCTGCAATACTGCAACTTTGCTATCCTGCGCGGCCAACACGAATAAATACGATCCGGAGACAATTTCCCATGTTCGCGCGTCCCAGGATCCTGGTCGTCAACGACGACCACGCCAGCCTGCTCGCCTTGACCAGTCTGCTCGACCTGTGGGCCGAGGAGCTCAACTATACGGTCGTCAGCGCGCGCTCCGGCCACGAAGCCTTGCGCCAGGTGCTGCTGCATGACTTCGCCGTCATCCTGCTCGACGTCAACATGCCGGACATGAACGGCTTCGAGACCGCCGAGGCGATCCAGCAGCATCCGCGCTCGGCCGAAATTCCCATCATCTTCGTCACCGCCTACCAGGCCGATGAGGTGGCACGCCTGCACGCCTACCAGCGCGGCGCCGCCGACTTCCTGTTCACGCCGGTCATCCCGCAGATCATGCGCGCCAAGGTGTCGGTCTTCGTGACCATGGCCCAGAAGAACGAGGAACTGCGCCGCCAGACCGCCGAGCTCGGCAAGCACACCGAGGAACTGGTCGACATCAACGGCCGCCTCACGCGCGAAATGGAAGAGCGCCATGCGGTCGAGCGGGCCAGCCACGCCAAGGACGAGTTCCTGGCGATGCTGGGACACGAGCTGCGCAATCCGCTGTCGGCGATCAACAGCGCGGCCTCGCTGCTGGGCATGCCCGCGCTCACCGCCGAGATCGCCCAGCGCGCCCGCAACATCGTCCAGCGCCAGACCCGGCAGCTGAGCACCATCGTCGACGACCTGCTCGACCTGTCGCGCGCGATGTCGGGCAAGGTGGAGCTGGCGCGCCGTCCACTGGATCTGTCGCGCCTGGTCGGCACCTGCCTCGCCACCTACCGCGCAACCGGCCGCGCCGACCTGCACGCGCTGCAGGACAAGCTGACCCCCGTGTGGGTGGACGGCGATCCGGGCCGCCTCGAGCAGGTGGTCTCGAACCTCCTCGAGAACGCCCTGAAATACACGCCGCCAGGGGGCAGCGTCGATGTATCGGTGCAGCAGGCCGGCACGGATGCCGTGATCGTCGTGAAGGATACCGGCATCGGCATTGCCGCGGATTTGCTGCCGCGGGTGTTCGACATCTTCATGCAGGCGTCCAGCGCCCTCGACCGCTCCCAGGGCGGACTCGGCATCGGCCTGTCGCTGGTGCGCCGCCTGGTCGAACTGCATGGCGGTGCGATCGACGTCCACAGCGATGGCGCCGGCCAGGGCAGCACCTTCACGGTCCGCCTGCCGGCGACCGCGCCGCTGGCGGCCGCGCCGTCACCGGAGCAATCAGAGCGCCTCGCTACGAAACCGAGCGTGCTGCTGATCGACGACAACGACGACGGCCGTGAAATGATGGCGCTGACGCTCGGCGCCAAGGGCTACGAGGTGCGCCAGGCCGGTGACGGCATCCGCGGCATCGCCGAGGCGTCCGCGAACCCGCCGCAGGTTGCGCTGATCGACATCGGCCTGCCCGGCATGGATGGTTATGAGGTGGCGCGGCGCCTGCGCCGCGACCCGGCTACGCGCGGCATCCGGCTGGTGGCGCTGACCGGTTATGGGCTGGTGAAGGACCAGAATCTGGCGCTGGAGGCCGGCTTCGATTTGCATCTGGTGAAGCCGGTGGCGACCGACAAGCTGTGTGGGATTATCGACGGGCTGGCGGGACGCGAATAAGGTCGCTGGGCCTGGAAATGAAAAAAGCCAACCCGAAGGTTGGCTTTTTTTCTGATCTGTTGGTCGGGGCGAGAGGATTCGAACCTCCGACCCCCTGCACCCCATGCAGGTACGCTACCAGGCTGCGCTACGCCCCGACTCAGCCTGCAATTATATCAGAGGCGGACGGAATGATAAGTTTTTTGTTACTTCCACTCACCACGCAAGGCCAGCACCTCGTCGTACAGCCCTTCCGGCGTCACCTCCTGCGGCGGCACCGGACGTCCCACCGCCAGCGCCAGGCGCGAACGCCAGCCGCGCGCGAACGAGCGCTCGAACACGTTCGACGGGTCGCGCGAGAACACGCTGCCCCACAAGCCGCGCAGGGCCATCGGGATCACCGGCACCTTGCTGCGTTCGACGATCTTCGTGATGCCGCCGCGGAATTCGTTCATCTCGCCGGTGCGGGTCAGCTTGCCCTCCGGGAAAATGCAGACCAGCTCGCCTTCGTGCAGGGCCTGGGCGATGTCGACGAAGGCTTTTTCCATCAGCCACGGGTCTTCCTTGGCCGGGGCGATCGGAATCGCCTTCGCGGTGCGGAAGATGAAGCCCAGCAGCGGGGTCTTGAAGATGCGGTGGTCCATCACGAAGCGGATCGGGCGCGGACTGGCCGCCATGATCACGATCGCGTCGACGTAGGACACGTGGTTGCAGACCAGGACCGCGGCGCCCTCTTCCGGGATGCGGTCGGTATCGACGGTCGAGACGCGGTGGATGGTGTGGATCAGCAGCCAGGCCAGGAAGCGCATCAGGAATTCCGGCACCAGCGAGAAGATGTAGATGGCCACGACCGCGTTCAGCAGCGCGGTGGTCAGGAACATCTCGGGAATCGAGAAGCCCTGGCCGATCAGGAACACCGCCACGCCGGCCGCCGCCACCATGAACAGGGCGTTCAGGATGTTCATGCCGGCGATGGTGCGCGAGACGTGCTTGGGGTCGCAGCGGGTCTGGATCAGGGCAAACAGCGGCACGATGAAGAAGCCGCCGAACACGCCCAGCAGCAGCAGGTCCAGCAGGATGCGCCAGGTGCCGTGCTGGGCCAGCAGGCCGAGGAAATCGACGGCCGCGGTATTCGTGTACGCCAGGCTGGCGAAATAAAGGTCGATGCCGAACAGCGACAGGCCGATCGCGCCGAAGGGCACCAGGCCGATCTCGACCTTGCGGCCCGAGAGCTTTTCGCACAACAGCGAGCCGGCGCCGATGCCCAGCGAGAAAATGGTCAGCAGCAGCACGAAGACGCTGTGGTCGCCGTGCAGGTAATCCTTGGCGTACAGCGGGAATTGCGACAGCACCAGGGCGCCGTAGAACCAGAACCAGGAATTGCCGAGCATGGACAGGAACACGGTGCGGTTCCGGCGCGAATAGCCCAGGTTGCGCAGCGATTCGGCGATCGGGTTCTTGCTGATGACGAGATCCGGCGCCGGCGCCGGCGATGCCGGTATGCGCGAGCTGGTCATCAGGCCCAGCACCGCCACCACGATGGTGCCGCTGGCCACCAGGTGAACGCCGAGGTCGCCGTGGCCGGCCAGCACCGCGCCCATCACCTCGCCCAGCAGGATGCCGACGAAGGTGCCCATCTCGATCACGCCATTGCCGCCGACCAGTTCTTCCGGCTTCAGGTGCTGCGGCAGGTAGGCATATTTCACCGGTCCGAACAGGGTCGAGTGCACGCCCATGCCCGCCACCGCCACGATCAGCAGCCACAGAGTGTGCGTGTACCAGCCCACCGCCGCCACCATCATGATCACGATTTCGAGCGACTTGACCCAGCGCGCCAGCCTGCCCTTCTCGACCTTGTCCGCGATCTGGCCGGCGGTGGCCGAGAACACGACATAGGGCAGGATGAACAGGCCCGGAATCAGGTTGTTGAGCAGGGACGGCGCCAAGGTGGTCCAGGACAGCGCGTCGTAAGTCAGCACGACCAGGAGCGCGGTCTTGAACAGGTTGTCGTTGAAGGCGCCCAGGAACTGGGTCCAGAAAAAGGGGCCGAAGCGGCGCTGGCGCAGCAGGGCAAATTGGCTGGATTGGCTGGGGTGGCTCATGCAGGTATGGAATATCGTGGCGTCGAGAACCGTAATCTACCTCACAACATCAGGCTTGAACACCTGACATTGCTAGTTCTCAAACAGAGTCGCGGATAGTGATACCGTGCGGATCAGGTACCGCTGCATGGCACCACAGGTAGCGATTGATGACACCAAGCATGTACCGTACGACAACGTGCATTGCGCCCTGACAAGCATTCGCAGCGGCAAAAGCCCAGAAATTTGAGCCAGCACAAGCTGGATTCAGTACACGCTTTTTGTGCGGTGCAGCGCGGGTAGAATGCGCCCATGAACACGACCCGACACGCTTACAGCCTCCTGGAGTACAGCGCCGCCGATGCGCTGTTCGACCAGATCGAGCAGGACCTGCTCGCCCTCACCACTGCGCCGCTCGACAGCCGGGGCGGAGAACCGCCCGAGTGCGTCGACGAGTTCGCCGACGACTTTTTCAGTTGCATGGGCACGCTGCCCGGTACCGGGACCGGGCTGGCGAATTAGCTGAAGCTTTCCAGGCGGATGTGGATGACTTTGGCAACCACCGTCGACAGGGCTTCGATCTTCGCGATCGCCGCGTTGACGTATTTTTCGCGGGTCTGGTGGGTGATGATGACGATGTCCGTGCGCGCCTTCTCGCCCGGCTCCTTCTGCAGCACGGCGTCGATCGAGATGCCGGCTTCCGCCAGGATGCGGGTCAGGTCGGCCATCACGCCCAGCTGGTCCTGCACGTACACGCGCAAGTAGTAGGCGGTGCGGATCTCTTCCATCGGCAGGATAGGCAGATCCGCCAGCTCGGCCGGCTGGAAGGCCAGGTGCGGCACGCGCTGGTAAGGATCGACGGTCGCCAGGCGGGTCACGTCCACCAGGTCAGCAATCACCGCGGAAGCGGTTGGCTCGGCGCCAGCGCCCTTGCCGTAGTAGAGCGTGGTGCCGACCGCATCGGCCTTCACCAGCACGGCGTTCATCGCGCCTTCGACGTTGGCGATCAGGCGCGCGGCCGGAATCAGGGTCGGGTGCACGCGCAGCTCGATGCCCTCGGCGCCGTCGACCACGGTGCGGCGGGTGATGCCGAGCAGCTTGATGCGGTAGCCGAGCTGTTCGGCATAGCGGATGTCGACCGCCTGCAGCTGGCTGATGCCTTCGATGTGGCTGCGGGCAAACTGCATCGGAATGCCGAAGGCGATCGCCGCCATGATGGTCAGCTTGTGGGCGGCGTCGACGCCTTCGATGTCGAAGGTCGGGTCGGCTTCCGCATAGCCCAGCTCCTGGGCCTGCTTCAGCACGGTGGCGAAGTCCAGGCCCTTGTCGCGCATCTCGGACAGGATGAAGTTGGTGGTGCCGTTGATGATGCCGGCCACCGATTCGATGCGGTTGGCCGAGAGGCCCTCGCGCAGCGCCTTGATGATCGGCACGCCGCCGGCCACCGCCGCCTCGAAGGCCACCATCACGCCCTTGGCCTGGGCCGCTTCGAAAATCTCGTTGCCGTGCAGGGCCAGCAGGGCCTTGTTGGCGGTGACGACGTGCTTGCCGTTGGCGATCGCCTGCAGCACCAGTTCGCGCGCCAGCTCGTAGCCGCCGATCAGCTCGACGACGATGTCGATCTCGGGGTGGTTCACGACCGCGAAGGGATCGCCCACCACTTCCACGGTCTCACCCACGATACGGCGCGCGCGCTCGAGGTTGCGGGCGGCGACCATCGTCACTTCGATGCCGCGGCCGGCGCGGCGGCGGATTTCTTCCTGGTTGCGTTGGAGCACGTGCCAGGTGCCGGCACCCACGGTGCCAACGCCCAGCAGACCTACTTTGATCGGTTTCATATATTTAATTCTATTCTGTCGTTCTCAGCGCGCGTGGCGGCGCCGGTAGCCGTCGAGGAAGCGTGCGATGCGGCCGCAAGCATCCGTCAAGTCGTCGGAATTGGGCAGGAACACCAGCCGGAAGTGGTCCGGGGCGATCCAGTTGAAGCCGGTGCCTTGCACCAGCAGGACTTTTTCCTCGGACAACAGCTCGCAGATGAATTGCTGGTCGTCGGCGATCGGGTAGATCTTGGGGTCGAGGCGCGGGAACATGTACAGCGCGGCTTTTGGCTTCACGCAGGTCACGCCCGGAATATCGGTCAGGAGTTTGTGCGCGAGGTCGCGCTGGCGCGTCAGGCGGCCGTTCGGCGCCACCAGGTCGGCGATGCTCTGGTAGCCGCCGAGCGCGGTCTGGATCGCGAACTGGCCCGGCGCATTCGCGCACAGGCGCATCGAGGCCAGCATGTTCAGGCCTTCGATATAGTCTTTCGCATGGCGCTTTTCGCCGGATACCACCATCCAGCCGGCGCGGTAGCCGCAGGAGCGGTAGTTCTTCGACAGGCCGTTCAGGGTGACGAACAGGACGTCGTCGGCCAGCGAGGCCAGCGAGATGTGCTCCTCGCCGTCGTACAGCGTCTTGTCGTAGATTTCGTCGGCGTAGACGATCAGGCCGTGCTGGCGCGCCAGCTCGACGATCTCCAGCAGCACCTCGCGCGAATACAGCGCGCCGGTCGGGTTGTTCGGGTTGATGACGACGATCGCACGGGTGTTCGGCGTGATCTTCTTGCGCATGTCGGCGATGTCCGGCATCCAGCCGGCCTGCTCGTCGCACACGTAGTGCACCGGGTTGCCGCCGGCCAGGCTGACGGCGGCGGTCCACAGCGGGTAGTCGGGCGCCGGCACCAGCACTTCGTCGCCGTTGTTCAGCAGGCCCTGCATCGCCATCACGATCAGTTCGGAAGCGCCGTTGCCGAGGTAGATGTCGTCGATCTTCACGCCGGGAATGTTCTTTCCCTGGGTGTAGTGCATGACCGCCTTGCGCGGTGCAAACATGCCCTTCGAATCGGTATAGCCTGCGGCGCCGTGCAGGTTGCGGATCATGTCCTGCACGATCTCGTCGGGCGGGTCGAAGCCGAACACGGCCAGGTTGCCGATGTTCAGTTTGATGATCTTGTGGCCGTCATCCTCCATCTGGCGCGCCTTCTCGAGCGCGGGGCCGCGGATTTCGTAACACACGTCATCCAGCTTGTTCGATTTCAGAATCGGTCGCAAAATGTCACCCTGCCAAAATATGGTTTGTTGCAATGCGAAAAATCCCATTCTGCCCAAAGCGCCGGGATTACGCAACCCGACTATGGCGGCGCAAGTAAACCCAGTTAAAATAGAAAGTTAGCGCGCGCAGCACGCACCCGAGAAAACGCCCATGAAGCTCCATTCCAGCAATACCGAGAAATTTCAGACCGTCACCGGTTACGACCGGTCCGGCGTCGAGATCAATGCCAAGCGCTTCGACTACAGCGTGCTGGTGATGCCCGAGCTTGCGCCGCGCGCATGGGACGTCAAGCGCTTCGAAGACCTCACTGCCGAGCACTTCGAACGGATCGCCGCCGACAACCCCGACGTGGTGGTGCTCGGCACCGGCGAACGCCAGCGTTTCGTGCACCCGCGCCTGATCGCCAGCCTGTCCGGCAAGCAGGTGGGCGTGGAAAGCATGGATAGCCATGCTGCCTGCCGCACCTATAACATCCTGATGGGTGAAGGCCGCAAGGTCACGCTGGCGCTGATCATCGAATGAAGGAACTGCACAAGAACAAGACGCTCGTCTGGACCCTGTTTCTTGCCTTTGCCGCCGTCCTGCTCGGCGTGCTGAGGGCGCGGACCCTGGTTCCTCCCGACGAAGGGCGCTACGCCGAGATGGCGCGCGAGATGTTCGCCAGCGGCGACTGGATCACCACCCGCCTGAACGGCATCAAGTACTTCGAGAAGCCGCCGCTGCAGACCTGGATGAACGCGCTGTCGTTCGAACTGTTCGGGCTGGGCGACTGGCAGGCGCGCCTGTGGACCGGCCTGTGCGGCCTGCTCGGCGTCGGCCTGACCGGCTATGCCGGCATGCGCGTGTTCGGCAGCCGTGTCGGCTTCTACGCCGCGCTGGTGCTGGGCTCGTCCTTCTACTGGGTCGCCTGCAGCCAGATCAATTCGCTCGACATGGGCCTGTCCGGCATGATGACGATCGCGCTGTGCGCCCTGCTGGTGGCCCAGCGCGACGAGGCCACGCCGGCTGAACAGCGCAACTGGATGCTGCTGTGCTGGGCCGGCATGGCCTTGTCGGTGCTGGCCAAAGGCCTGATCGGCCTGGTGCTGCCGGGCGGTGTACTGTTCTTCTACACCCTGTTCTCGCGCGACTGGAAGATCTGGACCCGGCTGCACCTGGTCAAAGGCCTGCTGCTGTTCTTCCTGATCGCCGCGCCCTGGTTCGTGCTGGTCGGCCTGAAGAATCCGGAGCAGCCGCACTTCTTCTTCATCCACGAACACTTCGACCGCTTCCTCAAAACCGAGCACCACCGCGAAGCCGCCTGGTATGTGTTCTTCGTCCTGCTGGCGGCCGGCAGCGTGCCCTGGGCCGGCGTGCTGATCCAGAGCCTGATCCTCGGCGCGAAGCGCGGCGGCGAAACCACCCGTTTCAAGCCGCGCCTGATGCTGCTGGTCTGGGTCGCCTTCATCATCCTGTTCTTCACCAAGTCGAATTCCAAGCTGCCCGGCTATATCGTGCCGGTGTTCCCGGCGGTGGCCCTGCTGGTGGCGAACTACCTGGAAGGCGGCACCCGCCGCGGCCGCATGATCACGGCCGGCCTCACCGCCCTGCTGGGCGCCGCCCTGCTCGGCTTCGTGCCCTTCATGCTGAAACTCGCCCGCCATCCCGGCGAGGACGTGCTGTACGCGGCCTATCAACCGTGGGCGCTGGCGGCCGGCCTGGTCCTGCTGATCGGCGGCGCTCTGGCGATGCTGTACGCGCGCCAGATGCAGCGCGACCTGACGGTGCTGGTGCTGGCCATCGCCGGTTTCGCCGGCACCGAACTGCTCCTGACCGGCTTCGAGCCGATCGGCCAGGTCCGCGCCGGCACCACCCTGCTGCCGGCAATGAAGGCCGCCGGCGCCGCCAACCCGGCCACTCGCGTCTACTCGGTCGGCATCTACGAACAGTCGCTGACCTTCTACCTGGGCCGCCCGGTGACCCTGGTCGACTACTGGGACGAATTCAGCTTCGGCCTGGAGCAGCAGCCGCAGCTCTCGATTCCGACCATCCCGGCCTTCCTGGCGCGCTGGCGCCAGGAGGCGGCGGCCGGCGTCAGGAGCGTCGCCATCGTCCGTCCCGAATTCGTGGCCGAATTCCAGCGCCAGGGCGTGCCGCTGCGCGTGGTCGCCGGCGATGCGCGCCGCACCGTGATCGCCAATTTCTGACTATGAACCTCTCTACTTTCGCATTCATCATTTCGGGCGTGCTGCTGAACGCCGTGGCCCAGGTGCTGCTCAAGGCCGGCACCAATGCCCTCGGCGGCGCCATCAATCTCACCTTCGGCAACGCCTTCGAGACCTTCATCCGGGTCGCGTCCCAGTTGCCCATCCTCGGTGGCCTGGCCTGCTATGCGCTGTCGCTGGTGGTGTGGATCATGGGCCTGTCGCGCACCGACGTGACCATCGCCTACCCGATGCTGTCGCTGGGCTATGTGGTCGCCGCGCTCGGCGCCTGGATGTTCCTGGGCGAGACCGTGTCGCCGCAGCGCCTGCTGGGGATCGGCGTGATCATGGTCGGCGTGGCGCTGCTTGCGCGTTCCTGACTGATAAAATCGTATTTACACATCCACCAATAACAATCCGACCGAGTTTTCCATGACTGCCGAGCTGCCCTTCCTGCCCTTTTCCCGGCCCACCATCGACGAAGAAACCATTGCCGCCGTCGGCGAGGTGCTGCGCTCCGGCTGGATCACCACCGGTCCGAAGAACCAGGCCTTCGAAGCCATGCTGTCCGAGTACTTCGGCGGCCGTCCGGTGCGCACCTTCAATTCCGGCACCTGCACGATGGAGATCGCGCTGCGCATCGCCGGCGTCGGGCCGGGCGACGAAGTGATCACCACCCCGAATTCCTGGGTCGCGACGGCCAACGTCATCATCGAAGTCGGCGCCACGCCGGTGTTCGCGGACATCGACCCGCTGACCCGCAACATCGACCTCGACAAGCTGGAAGCCGCGATCACCCCGCGTACTCGCGCGATCATCCCGGTCCACCTGACCGGCCTGCCGGTCGACATGGACCGCCTGTACACGATCGCCAACAAGCACGGGCTGCGCGTGGTCGAAGATGCGGCCCAGGCCCTGGGCTCGCAGTGGCAGGGCAAGCCGATCGGCTCCTTCGGCGACTTCGTCTCCTTCAGCTTCCAGGCCAACAAGAACATCACCACCGGCGAAGGCGGCTGCCTGGTCCTGAACAATGCGGAAGAGGCGCGCCTGGCCGAGAAATACCGCCTGCAGGGCGTGACCCGCAGCGGCGTGGACGGCATCGACGTCGACGTCCTGGGCGGCAAGTACAACCTGAGCGACATCATGGCCGTGATCGGCCTGGGCCAGATGAAGAACCTGGACAAGATCACCGCCCACCGCGCGATGCTGGCCCAGCACTACTTCGACTGCTTCGGACCGGACTTCGAAGAACGATACGGCGTCCAGCTGCCGCTGAAGGCCTTCGGCAGCACCAACTGGCACCTGTTCCAGATCGTCCTGCCGGACAACGGCCCGGACACCCGCGCCGAGTTCATGACGCGCCTGCAGAAGGAGCACAACGTCGGCACCGGCTACCACTACCGCCCGATCCACCTGTTCACGATGTACCGCGAACGCGGCTTCACCGACGGGCAATTCCCGGTGGCCGAAAAGATCGGCCGCCTGAACGTGACCCTGCCGATGTTCTATGCGATGACCAGGGCCGACGTCGAGCGCGCCGTGGCGGCAGTGAAGGCGGTGCTGGCCAAATGAGCTTGAACGAAACAATGAGCGGCGCAATGAGCGGCACCATGAGCGCGGCGAAGCCCGAGCTGTCGATCGTCATCCCGGTCTATAACGAGGAGGCCGGCCTGGCCAACCTGTTCGCGCGCCTGTATCCGGCGATGGACAGGCTGGGCCTGGCCTATGAAGTCATCTTCGTCAACGACGGCAGCCGCGACAACTCGGTGGCGATCCTGGCCGAGCAGTACCGCAAGCGTCCGGACGTGACGCGCGTGGTGCTCTTCAACGGCAACTACGGCCAGCACATGGCGATCCTGGCCGGCTTCGAGCAGACCCGCGGCGACATCGTCATCACCCTCGACGCCGACCTGCAGAACCCGCCGGAAGAGATCCACAAGCTGGTCGCCAAGATGCGCGAGGGCTACGACTACGTGGGCTCGATCCGCCGCAAGCGCCAGGATTCGGCATGGCGCACCTATGCGTCCAAGGCCATGAACCGCCTGCGCGAGAAGATCACCAACATCCACATCACCGACCAGGGCAACATGCTGCGCGCCTATGGCCGCAACGTGATCGACCTGGTCAACCAGTGCGGCGAGGTGAACACCTTCGTGCCGGCGCTGGCCTATAAATTCTCGCGCAAGCCGACCGAGATCGTGGTCGAACACGAAGAACGCGCGGCCGGCGAATCGAAGTATTCGCTGTACAGCCTGATTCGCCTGAACTTCGATCTGATGACCGGCTTCTCGCTGGTGCCGCTGCAGTTCTTCTCGCTGATGGGCATGGTGCTGTCGCTGCTGTCGGCGCTGCTGGTGGTGGTGCTGCTGCTGCGCCGCTTCATGCTGGGCGCCGAGGCCGAAGGCGTGTTCACCCTGTTCGCGATCGCCTTCTTCTTCATGGGCGTGATCCTGTTCGGCATCGGCCTGGTGGGCGAATACGTCGGCCGGATCTACCAGCAGGTGCGCGCGCGGCCGCGCTATGTGGTGCAGACCATCCTGCAGGGCGTGCCGCACGCGGTGCCGACACCCGAGCAAGCCGAAAAGCGCGGCATTGCGCGTTGATTCTTTCACCCGATCGCACCGAGAACACCGAAAGCCCATGAGCCAACCAGCCAAACGCGCAGTCGTCTTCGCCTACCATAACGTGGGCGTGCGCTGCCTGAAAGTCCTGCTCGCCGGCGGCGTCGACGTCGCCCTGGTCGTCACCCACGAAGACAGCGCCACCGAGAACATCTGGTTCGAGTCCGTGCAGTCGCTGTGCGAAACCGAGGGTATCCCTTTCATCACGCCGGCGGACGCGAAAGCCCCCGAGCTGCTGGCGCAAATCCAGGCGCTCGAGCCGGACCTGATGTTCAGCTTCTACTTCCGGCACATGCTGCCGCAGGCGATCCTCGACGTCGCCCCGGCCTACAACATGCACGGCTCGCTGCTGCCGGAATACCGCGGCCGCGCGCCGACCAACTGGGCGGTGCTGCACGGTGCGACCCGCACCGGCGCGACGCTGCACGAGATGACCGTCAAGCCGGATGCCGGCGCCATCGTGGCCCAACAGGCCGTGCCCATCCTGCCCGACGATACCGCCTTCGAAGTCTTCGGCAAGGTCACGGTGGCGGCCGAACTGGCCCTCTACGACGTGCTGCCGCAACTGCTGGCCGGCACCGCGCCGCGCACGCCGAACGACCTGACCAAGGGCGGCTACTTCGGCGGGCGCAAGCCGGAAGACGGCCGCATCGACTGGGCCAGGCCTGCCAGGGAAGTCTACAACCTGCACCGCGCGGTGGCCCCGCCCTACCCCGGCGCCTTCACCGACATCGGCCCGCGCCGTTACGTGATCGAGCGCGCCCGCCCGTATCGCGGTGCGCTGCCCGACGGCCTGGCACCGGGCCTGGCGGTGGTTGACGGCGCCATTCTCGGCATCTGCGGCGATGGCCGCGCCCTGGCCATCCACAGCCTGCTGGCCGACGGCCTGCGCATTTCCGCTGCCGAACTGAAGACGCAACTCGCCGAATAAAGACACACGCACATCGTCATGAACCTTGGTGAATTGAACCGTGGCCCCTCTGCTCGTTCTTAAAATCGACGTCGACACCTACCGCGGGACGCTCGAAGGCGTGCCGAACCTGGTGCGTATGCTGAGCCGCCACGCGGCCGGCGCGACCTTCCTGTTCTCGCTCGGCCCCGACCACACCGGCTGGGCGATGCGCCGCGCGCTGCGTCCGGGCTTCTTCCAGAAGGTCTCGCGCACCTCGGTCGTCGAACACTATGGCTTCAAGACGCTGATGTACGGCGTGCTGCTGCCCGGCCCGGACATCGGCGTGAAGGGTGCGGCGGAGATGCGCGCCGCGCGCGACGCCGGCTTCGAATGCGGCATCCACACCTGGGACCACGTGCGCTGGCAGGACAATGTGCGCACGCGCGACGCGCGCTGGACCGATGCCATGATGCAGAAAAGCGAACAGCGCTACGCCCAGGTCTTCGGCGAGGCCCCGCATACCCATGGCGCGGCCGGCTGGCAGATGAATCTTCCCGCTTTCCGGCGTCACGATAGCCAGGGCTATGCCTACGCATCCGATGGCCGCGCCATGCTGCGCGAGAACGGCGCGCTGGCCGATCCGCAGGCCGGGCCCTACCGCTTCCAGGGCATGCGCCACATCCAGATGCCGACCACGCTGCCCACGCTCGACGAGCTGCTGGGACGCGAAGTCGACGGCGTGGAGCTGAGTACGCAGAACATCGCCGCCCACCTGCTGCAGCTGACGGCCGACAACCGTCGCGATCACGTGTATACGCTGCACGCAGAACTTGAAGGACAGAAACTTGCCCCCATCTTCGAGCAGCTGTTGTCAGGTTGGAAAGCACAAGGCTACCAGCTTGCCTCAATGGCCGACTATTATGAGAAGATAAAACATGACCCGCTGCCCGAGTATCCGGTTCAGTGGGGAGAATTACCGGGACGCTCGGGAGAGCTGATCGTCCTCGATACCGAAACCTGAACGGAGAAACCCGTGGCCGAAAGCCCATCCGCAGCATCCACCGAACCCTTGGCCAACACGCAATTGGCGAACTTCAGCGCCGCCATGACCGGCGACCAGACCTTCGAGCTGCAAGGTCGTCCGGCGCGCTACACGGTGCTGTATTTTTATCCGAAGGACAATACGCCCGGCTGCACGACGGAAGCGATGAACTTCCGCGACCACCACGACGAACTGACCGCGCTGGGCGCCGTCGTCTACGGGATCAGCCGCGATTCGCTGCGCTCGCACGAGAGCTTCAAGTCCAAGCTCGGCCTGCCCTTCGAACTGATCTCCGACCCGGACGAGGCGGTCTGCAACCAGTTCAATGTCATGAAGATGAAAAACATGTACGGCAAGAAAGTGCGTGGGGTCGAGCGCAGTACGTTTGTCATTGACGCTGGCGGCAAAGTGGTGAAAGAATGGCGTGGCGTGAAAGTCAATGATCACGTCAAGGAAGTGCTGGATTTCCTAAAGACCCAGCCCCCAGGCGCTCAATAAGCTACTGCGCGTTGCATTGGCGGCCTGCGATGCTCGCCGTACTTGAGTACGGCTGCGCTTCTCGGCCACCACTGCGGCCGCTCGCTACGCTTCTTGAGCACCTGGTTCTGATGGCTCGGGTATTATTAACTCGTTGCCATTACATTTGCCTATTTTGAGTCCGAGTTTTACCCCTACGCATCATTTCAATCTGGCCCCCGCTCCCCTTGAGGAGCGACTTCCCGGCATGAGCGGAAGTGACGGGGCCGCGCAGCTCCCCCCACGGTTGCATCTGTCCGGCCCGGCGGCGACGACGTCCGCGCGGTGCATTTTTTCGACTTCATTACGATTGAGAACCTGATGCCATTACCGAAAATTCCAAGCAAGCCGGCGACGATTCTGCTGGCAAAAGATTATCCCAAAGCCGAACCCGGCAAATCGCCTGTCCGCGCAGCCGCGAAGGCGGAGAACGACCCCGTCGAAGACCTGATCAGCGGCGAAGCCGTCCCAGCCAAGACCGCCCGCGCGCGCAAGTCCAAGGCCGCGCTGCTGGTCGAAGCGCCCTCGCGCGAATCGACCCCGCCCGCAGCGCCGGCAACGCTGCCCGCCCTTGCCCGCGCCGACAAGAGCGGCAAGAACGGCGTTGGCGCCAAGCTGCGTGAAACCGACATGAACGAGCCGCATCCGGTCAAGCACAAGCCGGTCGAGGTCAACGTCAAGTCCTCGGTCAGCCGCAAGGCCGACAAGGCCGGCGCCGGCAAGATGTTCGTGCTCGACACGAACGTGCTGATGCACGATCCGACCTCGCTGTTCCGCTTCGAGGAGCACGACGTCTACCTGCCGATGATGACCCTCGAGGAGCTCGACAACCACAAGAAGGGCATGTCGGAAGTCGCCCGCAACGCGCGCCAGGTCTCGCGCACGCTGGACGCGCTGATCGCCAACACCGACGACGACGCGATCGAAGCCGGCATCCCGCTGGCCAAGCTGGGCAACAAGGATGCGCGCGGCCGCCTGTACTTCCAGACCCGCCTGAACGCCGCCACGCTGCCGGAAGGCCTGCCGTCGGGCAAAGCCGACAACCAGATCCTGGGCGTGGTGCGCGCGCTGGAAGCCGACCAGTCGGGCCGCGCGATCGTACTGGTGTCGAAGGACATCAACATGCGCATCAAGGCGCGTGCCCTGGGCCTGGCCGCCGAGGACTACTTCAACGACCATGTGCTGGAAGATACCGACCTGCTGTACTCGGGCATCGTCCAGCTGCCGGACGACTTCTGGGACAAGCATGGCAAGAACATGGAGTCCTGGCAGGAGATCAAGGGCGGCAATTCGTCGACCTACTACCGCGTCACCGGCCCCTTCATTCCTTCGCTGATGGTGAACCAGTTCGTGTTCTTCGAGCCGAACAATGGCGAAGCGCCGTTCCAGGGCCAGGTCAAGGAAATCAACGGCAAGACCGCCGTGTTCCAGACCCTGCGCGACTACAGCCACAACAAGAACAACGTCTGGGGCATCACCGCGCGCAACCGCGAGCAGAATTTCGCGCTGAACCTGCTCATGAACCCGGAAGTCGACTTCATCACCCTGCTCGGCCAGGCCGGTACCGGCAAGACCCTGCTGGCCCTGGCCGCCGGCCTGGCGCAGGTGCTGGAGACCAAGGTCTACAACGAGATCATCGTCACCCGCGTCACGGTGCCGGTGGGCGAGGACATCGGCTTCCTGCCGGGTACCGAGGAAGAGAAGATGTCGCCGTGGATGGGCGCCTTCGACGACAACCTCGAAGTCCTGATGAAGGGCGACAGCGACGCCGGCGACTGGGGCCGCGCTGCGACCCAGGACCTGATCCGTTCGCGCATCAAGATCAAGTCGCTGAACTTCATGCGCGGCCGTACCTTCGTGAACAAGTTCCTGATCATCGACGAGGCCCAGAACCTGACGCCCAAGCAGATGAAGACCCTGGTCACGCGCGCCGGTCCCGGCACCAAGATCCTCTGCCTGGGTAACATCGCGCAGATCGACACGCCTTACCTGACCGAAGGCTCGAGCGGCCTGACCTACGTGGTCGACCGCTTCAAGGGCTGGAGCCACGGCGGCCACGTGACGCTGGCGCGCGGCGAACGTTCGCGCCTGGCCGACCACGCGAGCGACGTACTGTAAGCCTCGGGCGCACCCAGCGCCCCACAACGAAAAGCCTGCGGCCCTTGATGGGGACGCAGGCTTTTTTATTGCCGCCCTGTCAATGCAAAATTGTAATTACAGAGAAGTTTCCTCTATGATACGGCTATCATGCATTCATCAACGTAGTGCAACCAAGGAGAAAGCAATGAAACGTTTTACCCTGCTGGCGGCAAGCGTGCTCGTCCTGCTGGCCGGCTGTGCCGCTAGCGGCACCCAGGAAGGCGCCCAGCGTGCCGGCGTTGAAGAATCGTATGTCCCGACCGGCAGCATGATCGCGCGCCGCAACGTCGACCGCAACAGCGCCGTGAAGTCCGCGAGCAAGGAAGAACTGGAAAATGCGCGCCTGCTGGGCGGCGGCGCCCTGAACCTGCCGCAGAACTGAGGCAGCGCGCCGAAGCGAAGGGCCGGGCGCTTGCGCTGCCCGGTCCTTGTCATTCAGCCCTTCCCTGCTTTACTCGTTGGCGTTCTGGACGAACACCGCCGCCGTGCGCGCCGGGATGCTGAAGGTGGCGCGATTGCCGTCGAAATCGGCGGCCTTCACCACCTCGTCGCTGCCGTTGCGCTGGATGCGGTGCAGCTTCAGCTTGCGTCCCTTCAGGGCCGGCACCGCGATGGTCCTGGCGGTCTTGTCGACGTTGAACACCACCACCACGCCCTTGTACTGGGCGCCCTTGTATTTGCCTGGATCGTTGCCGTCGATTTCCATCACGATCATGCCCGGCACCTGGTCGGGGCCGACGTTATGGAATTTCAGGCGTTCGATCACGTCCTGGGCGCTGCGCAGGCGGAACAGGGTCGACTCCTGGCGGATCGCCAGCAGGTCTTCGAACACGGCCTTGGCCTGCAGGATCGCGCGCGTATCCGGCTTGATCAGCGGATTGTTCAGGATCGGCGCCATCAAGCCCCAATTGTCCTGGTTCGGTCCCGCCATCGGCAGGCCGACGCCGAAGTTGTTCGACGCGTAGCTGTAGTCCAGGCGGTTGAACCAGTCGCCGGCGTTGTAGCTGTCGCGGTCCAGCGACTTCGAACGCAGGATCTCCTGGCCCGCATGGATGAAGGGCACGCCCTGCGACAGCAGCACGATGGCCGCACCCAGGTTCTGCACGCGCACGCGGTCCGCCAGCGAAGTCGATTGCGGCAGGCGGAAGGCGTTGATGTCGAACAGGGTCTGGTTGTCGTGCGCCTCGATGTAGTTGATGGTCTCCGACGGGCTCAGCGCAAAGCCCGCCTGCTGGCCGAAGTAGTCGATCTGGGCGTTGGTCCGCAGCGAACCGAAACGGTCGGTGAAGCGGTAGTCGCGCAGGGTGCCGGACAGCGCGACGCGCACCATGTCGGCCAGGCGCAAGGCGTCGTCGCGGCTCTGGTTGGCCTGGCCGTTCGGGTCGTACCACACGCCGTTGATGAAGCCCTGCTGGGTGATCAGTGCACTGCCGCCGTCGCAGCAGCCGCCACCGCGCACGGCGTCGCGCATGCGGTCGTTAAAGGAGCCGATGCCGGTGCCGGCCATGTTGGCCTGGCGTGCCTGTACGAAGCGGGCGTCATTGGCGACGTTGCCGAAGTTCCAGGCTTCGCCGTACAGGTAGATGTCGCGGCCGGCGGCCTGGTTGACCGAGGCTTGCAGGCGCTTGAGCAGGTCGAGCGGGGTGAAGCCCATGATGTCGAAGCGGAAGCTGTCGACCTTGTACTGCCTGGCCCACAGCGATACCGAGTCGATCATCAGCTTGCCCATCATCGCGTTTTCCTGGGCGGTGTCGGCGCAGCAGCTGTCGTTGAGGATGTTGCCGTTGGCGCCGAGGCGGTAGTAATAGGTCGGCACGATGCGGTCCAGCACCGACAGCGGTCCCTGCTGCGACTGGCTGGTGTGGTTGTAGACCACGTCCATGGTCACGCGCAGGCCGTTGTCGTGCAGGCTCTGCACCATCGCGCGGAACTCGCGCACGCGCGCGGCGCCGTCGTTGGCATCGCTGGCGTAGCTGCCTTCCGGCGCGTTGTAGTGGACCGGGTCGTAGCCCCAGTTGAAGCAGTCGCTGTCCGCCACCGCCGCCACCGCCGCCTGCTGGGCGCTCGAATCGGCGGCCGCGGCCGGGATGGCCGGCGTCGCGCAGCCAGCCTCGTTCACGCTGGCGAAGTCGAAGCTGGGCAGCAGGTGGACATGGGTCATGCCGGCCTTTTGCAGCGACTTCAGGTGGCGCATCGGGTTCGCCTGTTCATCGGTGAAGGCCAGGTACTTGCCGCGGTGGGCGGCCGGCACCGTCGTGTCCTGGGCCGAGAAGTCGCGGATGTGCAGCTCGTACAGCGCGATATCGGTCGGCGCCTCCAGCTTCGGGATGCGCTGGTTGTCCCAGCCGGCCGGTTTCAGCGCCGGGCTGTCGAGGTTGGCCACGAAAGAGCGGGTGCTGTTCGCGTTCAGGCTCAGCGAATACGGATCGGTGACGGTGTTGGTCACGAGGGCATTGTTCGCCCAGCGCGACAGCACCTGCACGGTGTAGGTGTAGTAGGCGCGGTTGGTCCAGCTGCCGTCCGCCGCCGTGTACCGCCACACGCCGCTGGCCGCGTCCTTCCTCATCGGCACGCTGGCGCTGGCCGCCGCGGTGCCGTTCGGGTAGACGTTCAGCGACACCGCCTTTGCGGTCGGTGCCCACACGCGGAAGGTCGGGATACCGGCACGGTCGAAGCTCAGGCCCAGCTCGGCGTTCGATGCCGCCGGGGCGAACACGTCGTCCAGCATGCCGGCCATCTGCAGCGAAGTCGCCTGCACCAGATTGCCGCTGGCGTCGTACTGGGCGATCGCGAACTGGCCGCTGGCCAGCTGCGCGGCCTTGGCCGCGTCAGGGCCGGCGAGCTGCAGGCCGGTGGCGCCGGCCAGGTGCGGGTACTTACTGCGGATCGCGTCCGACAGCGGCGCCGGAACCACGGCAAAGCTCCCGTTCGCGCCGACCAGGCCGGTGGCGGCATCGGGCGTGGCGCTCAAGCCGCCGTTCAGCGCGTAGAACAGCTTGTAGCTGGCGCCGGATGCCGGCACGCCGGGCCAGGCCAGCGTGGTGGCGGACAGCCAGTGCGCGCTAGCGTTGCCGAGGTTGCCGTAGCTAAGCGCCGGCGCGCTGTTGTAGACCGCGCAGTCGCCTTCCAGCATCCAGATTTCCTGGCCCTTGGCATACACATCGGCGTTCAGGTCGGCGTGCTGGTCGCTGCCGCAGTTCTTGAAGCCGGTGCCGTCGGTGACCAGGAACCAGATCGCGCTTTTACCGGCGGCCAGCGGAATGTCGACGTAGCCGCCGAAGGCATCGGTCCCGGTGAACATGAAGCGGTCGGTGATCCAGGCGCCGCTCGGACGCTGCGGGCCGTCCCAGGAATACACGCCCCATTGCGCGGTGTCGTTCTGGATACGGTGGAAGTGCATGCGGATGCTGCCGGGCGCTACCGGCGCGACGGCGGCGGCCGGCGCCGAGGCCAGCAGGCGGGCGCCGCCACTGCTGCCCTGCAGGTCGGCGCTGTCGCCGGCACCGCAGGCGGTTAGTAGACTGCCGAGCAGCACGGATGTGCAAACGGCTGCGGCAAAGCGCAGCCGTGAAGTCAAACTACGTCTGGTTAGCATAGTGTCCCCTGTGTTTATTATCGGTGGCAAAAGCCACTGTGTAATATTACTACCATCGATAACAAAAAATCATGGAACAACGTTGCGTGGCGTCCACAAATCGGGATAGGGGCCGCCAGTCTAACTGACGGGTCCCCTCCCACACCACCCGGCATGCGGGTCCGCACCGGGCGGTTGGAACGGTTGAGGTCGTAGCGCCGGACCCGCGCACTACGCCTACTT
>Ga0308160_10001647_pt1 | contig 30044 bp, 35 predicted proteins | sample PhyFR1_FD_201036 | JGI IMG/M metagenome (GOLD analysis project Ga0308160, IMG submission 201036) | Phyllosphere microbial communities from UC Gill Tract Community Farm, Albany, California, United States - DLSLF.R1 | ecosystem: Host-associated > Plants > Phyllosphere > Unclassified | place: USA... | reverse complement strand
ACTCTCTCGAAGCCACACGCTCCCTCTCTCTCCACTCTGAGGAGGGAGGAACAGGCTGGCCCAAAGCAAGCTGGAAGCGACCCTTGATCATCCCAAACGAAGGTTCAACCGGTACGCTCCGTCTCATCCGCACGGCTCAAGCTCCGGAGCTGATCTCGGTTGTCCTGGACTCTCTCTTCTCGTATAGCTCGCGATTTCCTCGGTACGCCTTGCCTCGTCCTGCTACTTGATGCTCTACGAAGCTTACGACGTATTCGATCGTGTAGCTCGAGAGCGGAACTTCTTAAGTTGGATCAAATTGACGATTTATCTCGTCGCAATCTTTTCGGCTCTCTTGCTCCGCTTCCAATTGGGTCAAGCTACGAACGTTCCACGGTTCCAACTTGACGCTGAGACACCCGTGAGCCCATCCTCTTCTCAGCTGAGTTACAAACTGACTTTCCGAGGGATTACGATAGCTGGGTGTTCTATTCTTCATTGCTGCTCTCGCCTCAGTCGCGAGTTCAGTCTCTTCTTACTACGGTGTGACTGCTGCTTATTTCGAGAAGAAAGGGTTTGCGTATGCAGGGAGAGTAGGCGATGCTTGTATGTTGGGGATTGGACTGTTGATTATTATCACTTGTATCATTCTGCTCGTTGCGGATTAAATCTCCCTCGTCTCGAAAGTTGTCAAGTTTTGTTGTAATTCATTGTTACTACTGGGGATCTATTCCTCATCGTTCTTGCCCAAACCAGAGAGGTCTGCGGTACCCTCAATGGGAACACCGATTAAATCTAGTTTGTCGATTCGAGTAACATCTTCCTCTCCTTGATTCGAAGCGACAAAGATCTGCAAACCGCTCAAATGCCAGGATCAGCACCACTCTCGCGCGATCGAGGTAAAGAGCGACTTGCGGAAAGATGGGAAACGCTCTGGAAGCGGACGAAGCGAAGATGTACTGCTTCACTTCCTTTCGCTTGAGCTTCGGTCAACTCGAGTTCTTGAGCAGGCTCGTGAGATTCGGCTTCGTCGAAACCAGTCGAAGATTGGTTGACGAACAATCGGATCTTCTTTGGTGCAGAGGAGAGGAAGGAAGGGAGAGTAGTGAAACGGAGAGCTCGAAGTTTGATCGATTGATTGACCTGCAAGGAAGGAACGGAGAGTCAGCTCAAACGCTCGAGGAAGGAATGAAGGCTTCGACTCACGGGGATTTGGAGTAGTAATTGTTCATCAGCATCACTTTCTAACCATTTATCACCTCCTCCCTTGAGTAAATCCTTGATCGTGTGATCCGAAGCTTCATTGAGGCATTGGATTTGCGACATGTCGATTCCGGAGTTGAGTGAAGCCTGCAACACGCTCGCAAATCAGATTTGAACCTAGGAAGAGAACGAAAATTGCGAACTTACGAATCCCTCTAGCCCCTTCTCGACTGGCTCCTTACTTCCGCTCGCCGACGCTCCAATAGCAGGCGCATACTTTTTAACCAACGCCGTCAACGCTCCAGGGTTCGCACCTTTGAGCTCGTCAATTTTTTGCGAACCTCTAAGAACCATGAAAGTTGGCATGGCTTGAACTCTGAATTCTTGTGCGACATCTTCTGCTCGATCAACGTCTACTTTGAGGAACTGCACGGTGAGTGTTAGCGAGATTACGGATCAGGTGCAGAGGAGAGAGAGAGAAAGGCTTACTTGAATTCGTCCAGCATATTCTGTCGAGAGTTTTTGTACGATGGGTTCAATCTGTTTACATGGTCCGCACCTACTCGATTGTATAGTGAAAGTAGCAGCAGGGAGGTTGGGTGAACAGGGAGATGAGAGAGATGAGGTAGTTTAGTGGGGATACAAGTCAGCGAAACCATCACAGAGAACGGGAGAAATGGAGTAGTAGCTCACCAGGTAGCGAAGAAGTCCACTAGCGAGATAGTCGAGTCGTTATCAGTGAGTTGCTGGAATTGACGTAACGAAGTAACTGAAGTGATGGGCATCTTGTACGGTAAAGCGTTTGAAGGGGTCTTGTGAGTGTGCTATTGGTTTATTGGGCTGATCAAAAGCGGTAGCAAGAGAGAGAGGAGTGAAGTGTAGACGACAAGGAGCAAACTTTCGCAACTTATTCTCGGAGAACTTTCGCCCAACTTCCGCAACAATCTCGAGTTATTGTCCACTACTTCAGGACTCTACATCACTCACATCGAACCAGGGCGCGAAGCGATCAAACCACTCGTCAGTGTGAGAAACTGATTAATTAACACAACAAATTCGCAAGGATCCCTCCCTAATCCTCCATCTCGTCATCCTCGTCCTCATCCCGTATAGCTCTCCTCTTACTCTTTCCCGCCACAGCAGCAGCTCGAGAAGAAGATCGTCGTGCTCCAGATTGAGTAGCTGATCCAGCTCCATCAGAATCTGACATGTCTTCGACTCTTACGATCAGCTGTCTTCTCACAGTCGATGGAAGAACAAGGACAACTGACCATCGTCATCGTCTTCATCATCGTCATCATCATCCATTTCCTCATCCTCATCCTCTTCCGTACTCTTCTTCTTCCCCTTGCCCTTCGCTTTCCCATTCCCATTCACCTTCTTCCCCCCTTTCGCAGCTCCCTTCTTCCCCTTCTTCGCAATCGGTTGCGGTGCTTCATCCTCCTCATCGCTCAATTGACTAGTAGGGTGTCCTTCGTCCCCTCCCAATCCCAACGCACTAACTCCAATAGGGTGTCCAACAAATTTCCGATTAGAATCTTTCTTCCAAACCCTACAGTTTCACACATAGACACGAATCCATTTCAGTGCTGAGACGACAGAGAAGAGAGACTAGAGGAGAGAGAGGGAAAGAGGCTTAACTGAGTACAAGGTGATTCAGGATTCGACAGTCGATCGGGACATTGACCTGATTGATTGATTCTCGCTCCTACACAGAACGTGTGTAGTCGGACTGAACACTCTGGATTGGGACATGCGTAGCCCTTACTCGAGTAATCACGGATTAGCACGAGAGTGAAGTGAAGAGAGAGGGAGAGTAGGGGGAAAAACCGTACGGAAGTGACGATTTTGAGGCATCGATTACAGTCGACGATGGTACGTTCTCGAGGTTCGAGATCGTCGTCGTCGTCATCTCGATAGGTCTCGCGGAGATAGGGTGCTAGTTCGAGTAAGGATCGAGGGGAGAGGGTCAATCGACCAGAGGGATGCAATGCTAACCAACCTGCGGGCGATCAAAGCACAACAGCAGTCAGTAGAGAGTTCGTATGCTGAAGTGTATGAGGGAGAACGCACCTTTGGCGAGGAATGATTTGATCAATTGAATAGCTACCATTCGAGTGATTGGAGTTTTGGCACCCTTGATCGCGTCGACTTGGGTCACGCAATAACTCATATCCCTTGCCAACATGATCTTCTCGACCTGTACAGAAATACGATATTGGATGAGGTTGCGAAGTTATGAGAGGAAATGTTGAGGAGAAGAAAAAAAACGAACGATGGATTTGAAGAATGCGATTTCTTCTGCTTTGTATTCTGTTGCTATCTTGGCTGGTGCGTCTTGAGTAGAGTTGGACTGTCCCATAAAGAAAACTCTTGTCAGTATCGCCCTCTCGAGAAGAGTAGGAAGAGAGAGGGAAAGAGAATTGCGAAGAACTGAAAAGTGAACTTACGAGAATGTACAAGATCTTTCCAGTTTCTTGATCGTTTACTTGTTTGATCTCTAATCCTATGAGATTGATCCCTGCTTCGATTGATTGAATGAAATCTGCTAGAGGTGGTGCATCCTCAACTAAGATATTCCAAAACCCAAAGTTGCGAAATAAAAGATCAGCTCTCACCCTTTCCTTCTTGATCAAAGTACGCGTTGAGCAATGATAGATAGAGAGAGGACAGTTTTGAACTCACCCCCACACAACCTGATTGAATCCTTGTACATGACTTTTGCGAGATCGCTATCCACCACTTTCCTACTAATCATATTCTGCAAAAAGAAATGCTTGCAAACTTGTATAGGTTCCTTCCCTTTCAAATCTAGTTCCTCCATACCTCCTACGGGGTTGTCGGCTTCGTTGGAGGAAGAAGGAGATGGGGAACGTCGTCTTTGGGAAGTAGAACCACGAGCCATTCTAGACGAGGTTTGCGCGTGCTTGAAGGGTGATCAAGGTAGCTTGGAGTGGGTGTAGAGCGAGACTGAGCAAGTGAGAGTCAAGGGTGAGGAGTAAACGCGAGATTTTCGAATTTCTTGTCTGATCATATTTCGCAAAGAGGAACTAATCGCAACTCGAACGAGCAGCTCTCGATAGAAGTAGAGGGAGGACTTGTCCATAGCAGCAAGCAATACGAAAACGACAAAAGGAGGGATAAGATAAAACGAGACCAAAACTGAAAACGAACAGTTGAACAACTACAGCAGACGGGAACGAAAGAAGCTATACACTTAGAAGCGTGAAGCAGAAACGACGTGTATGATGAGGCAGGATGAAAAAGCGAAACGAAACCCCCACACACAAAGGAGATCCCAACGAAGGAGAGGAAATTGGAAACCCAACTCTCGAATCATTCTCCTTCGCAAAACCCCTCATCCTCCCTCACTCGCCTTAGCCCCCCTTTTGACCTATCTCCACAATCGAGGCTCATCATTCTCACTCAACGGGACCTCGTTCCTAACCAATTCCAATTCCCTCCTCAATTCGACACCCCTCACGATCCTTCCCTTCTTCCTTTCCTCCCGTCTCGCATACTCAACCCTAACCAATCGTTCCTTACAAACTTTCGTGATCTTTTTCACGGCCCACTCGAATTCTTGTTCTTTCCAACCATAAGGTGCGTCTTGTTCCCAACATCGAGGGAGTCTCAAGTGGATCAATTCGGATAATGGGTGTTGTTGAGAAGGGGGTGAAGGGGCGGGGGAACCAAAGGGGGTGAGCAAGTGTGGAGTTGATGGGGAAGAAGAAGAGGAGGTACCGAATGGAGTCGAACGGGAGGAAGAAGAGGTCGACAAGACGGAAAGGGAAATGAACGAGGTTGATAGAGCTTGTGCGGCTTCTAGGTTGTTCTGATACAAGTCGGGGAATGGGGAGGGGGCGACGAGGAGTGCGAGGTGAGTGAGAGTCAAAGGGAGGTTCTCGAGTAACCGCGCGGCCAAGTAAGCAGCTTCGATTTGAAGTCCTCGGAGGTTCGTACAGCTCTCGAGGAGTTCTCCGATCGTGGCGAGGTCGGACGAGGTAGGGAAAGTGTTCTTGGCTACTTTGAGTACGAGGAGTTCGAGGCAAGATGCGAGACGTCGGGGTTCGTAGATTCCTAGATCGTTGAGACTTGTCGGGTTGTCGACGAGTTTGCATCCTTCTAGTTCGAGAGCGATGAGTGCGGGAAGGGTACGGGGACAGAGGAAGTGATCGGCAGTGGACAAGTCGAATTCGGCGGAACGAAGGGTGAGGGTCGTGACGTTCGGTAGAGGGGTGTAGAACTTTTGATATCGTTGAGTCGTTGTTCTGTCCGAGAGAAGGCAACCGTCGAGGGTGAGATGAAGGAGAGCTGTGAGCAGAGGTAGGGAGTCAGCAACCGTCCAATTTGGGTTCAAAGTCGAGAAGAACGAAGAAGTCCAAACTTCGCCTCGTTCACCTCCTCTTTCGTCGGATGCACGAACAGAACCTGTACTCACAGTTTGCGTTTGAGAAATCTGTCAAACTAAACACGACTGCCTTCTTGAGGGTCAACTCTTGAAGATTCCCGCACAATTCCAGTAACTGAGGTAATCTCGTCGTAACGGCTCCTCTGATCCTCTCACCATTCCCCATCTTCGCAGCTCCCGCATTCTGTCCATTCAAGGTAGCTCCTACGACTCGACTGGCCAACGACGGATTCTTCTTGATCGCTCTCAAGAACAAGTTTATTTGTGATGCCGAAACGAGGGTTGGACAAGTGTAGAGGAATCGACGAGTACGTTCCAAGACTGATTTACAGAGTAGTGAGCAAGTAGCCGCAGTCGACAAGTCGTCGTTCCATGCGAGTTCGAGGATTTTGAGAACGAGTTCGGGAGGTAAAGAACAGGAAGTACCATCCTTTTTGTTCCGTGACGTCCATCTCTTGATGCTTGATGTATTTGGGACTCCACCAGTAGATCTAAGGGGGAGAAATGCGGGTGATAGCGGGGTTCGATTGATTAATAAAAACGATCGAGGATAAGAAGTGGGAGAGTGGAGAGGGAGAGCGACTCACTTGAGTTGACGACGTTCAGTCTTGAGATTAGCAGATGACTGTTTCGGAGTCAACAACTTGCGGAATAATGAAGGCATTCTCTTGAGATTGAGAGTGGAGTCAAGTGGAGGAGAGAGAGAGCGAGGGAAAGCAGTTTTTCGCAATTTCGGGATTCGTCGTTTCTTGGAACCTGGCTTCGCTAGTTTACTTTGTTCATGCCTACTTGTCCCGTGTACAGCTCTACGTATGTGAACGAGACCGAGCGAAAAAACCAAGGCCGAAACAGCAGTTTTTAGCGAAGATCGAAGATTGCGAAAGAGCAGCAGATTGACAAATTCGCAAGGAAGGAAGGTGAAAACGACAAAGTTGCAGCAGAGTTATATACACAGTCAGAGAGGGGATGAAAGCAACAAGGTAAGGGAGACAAAGAACAAGTACAAGCACAGGAAGGTTTCAGTAACCATCGATATAAGACCATTTGAAGCAATCTTCGCAATCATCTTCCTCAAACCTCGGTTCTGGTACACCTCTTCCCTTCCTCTGTCCATCTTCCTTCTCATCGTCATCCTCATCTCCTCCCTCTCCTCCGTCTTCACTTCCATCCTCTCCCTTTCTCCCTTTACCAGGCCACCAACCCTTCAACCAATTCCTCCTTGTCTTCCCTTGTCCTCGATCGCCCAAACTCTTTGGTTTAACCCCCCAATCGTCTTTGAGTAAGTAATCAATAATTATATGAATCGGATGAGTCCTGATATCGACACTCCAACTCAATCTTCCAACTGTATCATACAAAATGGTTTTACCCGTGTGACACCTACTCTCTAATGCGAATCCACCGATTGCGCACGTAGAGATAGTACCCGTACATACTCCCATAGGGATCGGATCGGCCGTGTGAAAGATATGCGTTGTGAGTTCGTCTTGGAGGGAACGGGAAGAGGAGTTTGAGGAAGTGTTTGTTGAAGGGGGAGGTGGGAGGGGGAGGTGGAGTCGACGAGTAGGGAGGAGGTCACCGGGGGACTCGAAAGATACAGAGGGAACTCCGTAGGTACGAGAAAGCATCGCTGCTAAACCACCTCCGAGGGAATGTCCAGCTAACCAGATCTGAGAGTGAGGGTAAATCGCAGAGATGTTGTTGTAAAGATCCTGAGCGAGTTTTTCGAGGAAGAGTCAGATCATTGTACGGGGGGTGAAGAGAGGCAAGAATGGGGGAAGGGGGGAAACGTACGATTGCGACGGGATAATAAGCGGATTTAGTCATGACTGCGTGCTCGATACAATCTTGTTTGCAAGTGTTTGGACTGTCGTAACAATCACATACTGTCGACCATGACCAATCGACTCGAGCGCAACAACAAGAGAACAGTAGATTGTCCTGTGATTCGCAAAACAAACAGCACCATCAGTCTGATTTAATGGAGGTACTTGATTCGAACTTCGACTCACGTTGATCTTATCATTCTTACTCGTCTCTGTTCCTCCTCCAACAATGAAAGCGCTAGTCCCTTTGATCGCGACTACGACAGTCTTGTTCTTCTCATCTGCGAAAACATGACCTCTAATCCCATGTTCTTTCCAACCAAACGAGTCCGTCTGGCATAAATCATGAAGAGTGTGTGAATCAGTATCATCTCTATCGTATGAGAGAGGAGACGATCATTCGCTGTACCCTATTCCAACCCGCTCCGATATCATTCCAACCTGATTGATCCGGTGTCGTATAAGCATTACTAGTCATCTTGCCGATCGCCGCCAACGTCTCTACATCCTCTGTATCAGGTGCCTCAATTTCGTGTTCCTCCCATTCCAATGTACTAGCCAATTCCATGTCCCTCATTTCATCCATCGACGGTAATCTTCCACTCTCCATCGCTCTCAAAGGGGTGAAATAGTTCGCCCTCCTCGCTGCTTGGAAAGCTTCTTGTGAATTGGGTCGTTGGATTCGAATACGTTTCGTACGAATTGATTGGGAGGAAGAGTAGGAAGTGAGAGAAGAGATCGAGAGTAGATCTTGAGGAGAGTAGTCTAGTTGGGAAGGAGGGAGATGGCGGTGAGATGTAGAGGAGTGAAAGGCATGCCGGAGGGTCAGAGTGTGCGCGTTCGAGGGTTGAGGGGAAGAGAGGGGGACAGGAGAACGAGGTGAAGAGGTGGGGGCTGTGGCGGGAGAAGGAGAGAGGAACGGGATCTGAAGTGCTCGTGTAGCCGAGATTGAGAGTAGATAGAATAGTATTGGTGGTATCAGCAGCATTCGGAGTGGATTGAGGAGAAGGGAAGCAAGACTGTCATCGCAAACTTTCAACTTCGTACTCTCATTTTCGCAAACTCATCGCAATCCCAAACTTGACGACTCGGTTGATCTTCAGCGAGAACTATCATAGTAATTAATTAACAACGACAAAAGTGTATATTTACGACAACATGAGAAAACAAGTTTACTTCCCGAAGAACGACCTCAAACCTAGTGATTGACCACCTTGTTTCTCGCTAGACCCCTTCTTTACTCCTCCTCTTCCCGCTACACTCTCGTCCTTGACTCGGTTCTTCATCTTCTTCTGCTTCTTCGCCGTTCCTATTCCTACTCCTCCTGGACTCTCCGACTTGCAATTCGCAGTTCTCCAACCAGCTAACTTCCTTTCCTCTTCGACCATGTCCCTCGCCAGATGATAATCCCTCTCTTCGTCCTCGACTCGCTTCAACGCTTCCGTGATCGATACTCGCGAATAGTCGGCAGCGATGAGAGACGGGAGAGAGGAAGAAGGGATCTCGAGGATTCTTGAACAACCTGGTCGGGGACAAGTGAGAGTTGGAAGACGAGAGACTGGAGGAGGAGAGGGAGAAGGAGAAGAAAGCACAAGGATCGCGTTGGAATCGTCCTGTTCAAGTTTTCGTTTCTTCGGCGACGGGAGTTGAGCCTCTTCTCTTCCTCCTCCTCCTTGTTGATGTTCCATGACCTCCGATTTCGCTCTCTTGACTTTCTCTTGCTCCTTCGTCCCCTCGGCGGTATTCGAGCTCGTCGCAAGGAACCTTGCGATCCCTTTTTGACCCTCTTCCAATCTCTCCAACCCGGAGAAGCACAGCTGCAAATTACCCCAGGGGCCTATATCAGTCTCGTGATTGATAAATAGACTTCCTCCTTTCTTTTTCGGACTCATCGGCAAGACCGAGGATGGAGAGAAGGAGGTAGAGGAAATGACGCTGTTTTCGGGTGCGGAACTGTCGAGTGCGATTCGAAGGAGTTTCTCGGCTTGTTGAACAATGTAGGAGATTGTGAGGTTCGAGGTATAGGGGAAGGAGGATTGGTGAGAATGTTTGACAAAGGTTGGGGAACGATGTCTCAAGGTGATCGTTTTAGGCTGTACAAGGCATTCTCCATCCATAAATCAGTCACAGATCAGAGTGATGATTCGAAGTTTCGACGAACCCATAGCCCAGGGGAGTCTTGTCGAGCTTCCGTGAGTCGAACGTGCAAGTCAGTCGCCAAAACGTTCAACCAATGAATCTGTAAATCGATACGACGTCGTTTCGATCACTCTCGTTCGAAAGCGATACCAGACAGTGGTGAGAGGTCGACTAACCGCTTGACCGTACTTGTGAATACTGGGCCAGACATCCTTACTCGAAAGCATACTTTTCACATTGGTCTTCGCTTCGACTAAACCATATCTCACAATTCCTTCGTTAGCATTCCCAGTTTTGAGCCGAAAGAGAGAGAGAGTAAAGGATGATGAGCATACCTTCAGAGTAATCCATTCCCCTACACACTTCCCATAACCAAACTCCCGATTCTTCCCCCAACTTACTCTGTAGATCACTCAATTCGAATTGACTATATGCTCTCTCTCTCTCTCACTCATCAGTCTCTATGAATCATATTGTGACGGTCAAGAAGAAAGTACGTACCGTAAATCACCAACAGTCTCGACAACGAACGTTTCTTTCACTGCCTTGCCTAGCTTCCCACCCAAATTTCGAATCTTTTGAAACTTCATAGGTTTCAAGAAATTCTCGACCGCACAATCCCTCAATATAGTCTATCCGTCAATCATCGCGCTCTAGTAAGCTCGACTCGAGAGTGAGAGAGAGAGAGGAGAAAAAGGAGTAAGGCTTACTTGAGCGTTTGGTTTCTTCCAACCGCTACAAAGCTTTGATAACATTTTGTTGTTTGCGATTCCGGCAGAACAGGTGTATCCTAGTCGTTGACGTGTTGTTGTACGGATCTTATGAACGAGGCGGGCTCCGAGGGAGAGGGCAATGTCGGACCAGGAGATTTCAGGTTCGAATAAATCGTCTTCTTCCTCCTCCTCCTCCTCCTCTGCATCAGGAGCGTCGAGTTCGAGATCGAATTGAGGCTCAGAGATGGAAGTGGAAGGCTCGGCGGATGTGGAAGAGGGTGTGAGGTAATTACGATTCGAATCCGTCCTGATTATCTTCTCCTTTCGCTGTCCCTTCCTAGGTATCAAATTCCCGACAGTTTCTCCATCCCAATCGATCTGTGTAATTCCCATCTCTCTCGGTGCCGGTAGAGGCGTGTCGAGACCTGAAGAAGGGACGTTCTGAAGTGATGGATAGGTCGAGAGGAGGAGGGATCGAACGGTCGAGGTCAAGTCGAGAAAGGATTCATCTATTGAGGCTTTCTCGACGATGGGGCAAAACTCTTGAAAGACTTGGAGGATCTTGCGAGATTCCTTTCGATAATAGTCGAGAGAGATCTGCGTTTTACCCTCGACCATCAAAGTCAGTTACCTTGCGAAGAGGCCCGAAAAGGATTGATCGAAAGAATTCGGCTCGCCTTGTGGGTATGATAAGATGGAGTTGGATCTTGCCAGTATCCCGGTTCAGTGTCTCCATTCCTATAAGTCTGTACGTGAACCAACTTCAGATGAGGGCATTTCTTCAACGCTTCCTCTGGAGTCGCGTGTCTGTCAATCCCGTATTGTCTCGCAGGATAGTTGACCGCAATAAGTCCATTCCACTGTTGCGTAGCAAGTGGTTGATCCTCTGGTAAACCGAGTCGAGACATCTCCATCGCTGCATAAGCTGCGTCTATATCGATGTGTGCGATGACTCTCAATGGATTGGTAGCTCCCAAGTTGTTCGTTCCGAGTAGATGTCGATAAGTCGGGGTAGGACAGAAGGAACCTCGGTTAGACTCCTTGTGTCGAATCGATCCTCCAGATTTACGTTTCGGTGGACAGAAAGCAATCTGATCAGGTCGAAGTGGAGACTGAGCGTTCACATATCGTCCGTATGGTGATCTGCTGGTAGTTGGCGGTGAGCCCATGCGAGTAAAAGCTGTTGCAAGAGTGCGAAGTGGAGAGCGAGATGAAGGGAAAATGTAGGAGGATTACGGCACGAGTAAGGCATAAGACAGGAACAGAGGGATAGTGAGAGGTCACAGATAACTCACGAACAACTCTTGTTTGGCTTAGATTGGTCCGAGGTGAATGGAGAAAGGTCAACTCGATTGCCGAGGTTCCAGTAGAACTTCGCTTCGTTCGCACTACTCGCTCAGGAAACGTCCCGCTCTACTCTCTCAGACGAGACGCGAGACCGTGGTAGATAGATGAAAACATACTCCTCGAAATGAGAAGAGATGTCATTCTTGCTAATCGATTCAAACTACACAAAAGATCATTTTCGAATAGGAGAGAGAAAGAGAGAGAGAGAGAGAGAGAAAATTGACAGAAGAGGTAGGGAGGGAAGAGAAGAGAGATGTGCGACAATAGAGAAGGAGGAGGAAGAGGAAAGATTGGGAATCTCGACTAGACAAAGAAAGGGGGGAAGTAGGAAGTTGCGAAAGAGTTGTCGAAAAAGTCGAGAGTTCATTTTGAGGGGATACGAGATAAGAGGAGAGGGCTCGAGTCAACCTATGTTCGCTTAGAAGAAGGATCGAGAGATTTCTCCGAGGTCCTTCGAACTAGCTCCGTAAGGACCTTGTTGACCTCCTCCACCTTGTTGACCTCCAACAGATTGTTGTTGACCGTAACTCTGTTGTCCACCTTGTTGACCGTAGTTCAATTGCGGGTAACCAGCTCGAACGGCAGAAGAAGAAGCTCCTCCCGGTGCGGCACCTTGTTGGGGCGCTCCAGCGGTAGGGAATCGTTGCTGTTGTTGTTGAGCACCGTATCCGTAGTAAGATTGCTGGAGAGCAGAGTAGTTGGGAGGAACTTGTTGGAAAGGTTGAGCGTTGTATCTAAATCATTTCTCGCAAGTTTCTGTCAATTCAGAAGGGAATCGACTCAAAAATTTCAAGAAAGTGTCAAAGCGTACCCGTAGTAACCGTAAGGCATTCCGTAAGGGTATTGAGCGTAAGGGTTCATGTGTTGACCAGCTCCGGGAAGACCTTGTTGTTGAGGTTGTTGAGCGACTTGAGCTTGAGGAGTAGGAGTGTGGGAAGCTGCACCTGCTGAAGAATCCTCGGGACGAGTAGGAAGAGGCGAAGGAGCTTGGTAACCGGATCCAGGAGCGAGTTGTCCGTAAGCGTCGTAGAAGCCCTATCGAAAATCGAAGAAGCGGTTCGTTAGTGATCCAATCAATCAGGGGAGTAAGAGGTTGAGCTTACCATGTTCCTCATACTATCTTGACCGTAGAGGCTCGAGTAATCGTTAGCAGACGAGCCGAAAGGAGCTTGCGACTGTTGCTGTTGAGGGATCGAGTTGAACGCGGCGTAAGGTGATTGAGCAGCGGGAGCTTGTTGTTGTTGAGCGACGGGAGCAGGAGAGTGGGATGCGGCGGAAGGTTGTTGGTAATAAGGAGAAGAAACGGTCTCGGGTTGCTTGAATTGGGCGTAAGGGGAAGGAGCAGCTGCGGCGGAAGATTGATCCTCGTTTCCTCCTTGTTGAGGGTTCTGTTGCTGTCCTTGCTGTTGTTGATATCCGTAAGGAGAAGGAGCAGTAGGGTAACGAGAGAAGGCGGAAGATTGTTGTTGGTGGTAAGCGTTGGGAGGAGGTTGAGCGAAACCAGAGTGATCTTGTTGCTGCTGCTGTTGGGGAGCCTGGTACTGCTGCTGGTATTGTTGGTACTGGTGCTGTTGAGGAGCTTGCTGCTGCTGTTGTTGTTGTTGCTGAGGAGCAATTTGCTCTTGTTGAGGTTGAGCGTAAGAAGTTTGTTGCTGTTGAACGGGAACTTGTTCTTGTTGTTGCTGAACGGGAGCTTGGGGTTGACTCTGTTGTTGTTGTTCGACAGCTTGAGATTGTTGTTGTTGTTGTTGTTGAGGAGCCTCAGATTGCTGTTGTTGCTGACCTTGTTGACCGAACGAAGGTTTGTTTCCATCGAACAAGTCGAGGCTACCGAATTGAACACCGACTCGGTCGACTCCAGCGGAAGAACCGGGGAGAACGACAGCTTCTTGTTGCGCTCGCTTCGCGGGTTGAGGGAGACCGGGAGGACCAGATCCGAGGAACTTGTCTTGAGCGGGTTGTTGAGCGGTAGCTTGTTGTTGTTGTTGTTGTTGTTGAGGAACAGCAGGGGTCGACTGCTCGGGAGTTTGCTCTTGTTGTTGGGTAGGAGCGACTTCGATGGGACCAGCGGTTGAGATATCGTTGGGAGGAAGGTGAGCCTCGACTTCTCGCTTGAATGCGGGATCTTGTTCGGTCGAAGTTTGAGAGTTGACGATCGAGTCGGCCCATCCTTCTCCAACTGCGAGAGGAGTAGGGGAAGGTTGCGAAGGAGCAGCGGCAGGAGTAGATCCCCAAGGATCGTAGGTGGTGGCAGTAGTAGTAGAGGGAGCGACTGGCTCATCGGTGGTAGAGGGAGCGGCATCGTCGAGAGAGATGGAGGGTTCGGGAGCAGGGGTAGTTTCGACTTCGGGAAGAGTTTCGACGGGAGCAGGGATAGATTCGGTGGTGACGGTTACTGGAACAGGAGCAGTAGTTGGGACAGCGGAAGGAGGAGGAGGTCCAGGTTTGGGAGAGTCGACGGGCCTGCGAGGATCTCCAACAATCAGGAATGAGCAAATCGAAGGAGCTCGTTTTGGAAAAAAAAAAAGAGAAACGCACCTTGCGATTTGGGCCCAGGACATTTTAGATCCAGGAGCGATAGTTCGGCTGGCAGCCTTGGGAAGAGCAGGTCGACCCCAAGACTGATCAGATTCAGGTTCCGCCTCGTTCGTTTCCGTCTTGCTATCCTCTCCTCCAGCAGTCGCCGTAGTTGAAACTTCGGTAGGAGCTCCACCTACTGAAGCTGAATCAGCCCAGGCAGCGGGAGTCGACGAGTTGGATTCAGCAGGGGCGGCGGATTCTGAAGTCTCCTTCGATTGTTCTGCGGGAGTCGATTTGGCACCCCAAACTCCAGCGGGAGCGAAAGAAGAAGGAGTGGTGCTGTTGGTGTCGGCGGGAGTAGTAGCGGAAGAAGTCGATTGTTGTTGTTTCGAAGCATCTCCGTTAATGTAGGGAGCGCGAGGAGCTCCGTTGATACCAGTCGAACCTCCCCTTCCTCCACGACCTCCTCGTCCACCTCTTCCACCTCGAGCTCCCTCTATCGATTATCAATGGAGCGCCGTCAGTTGCGATTCGAATATCCCGCATGAGAGAATGTATAAACGCACCGAAACCGCCTCGACCCCTAGGAGCGAAACCGCCTCGAGAGTTAATTTGAGGAACAGGAGGGGGAAGGGAAGATTGAGCGGGAGTTGAAACCTTCTTCTCCTTCTTAGTCTTTACGGCTCCCCATTGATGAGCGAGACCTAATAGAGTAGCAGAACAAATAAGAAAGATCGGCGAGTTAGTGAATGCGCTAAAAATGATGCAGTCGAGCAAGTGTGAGTGAGTGAAAGCAAGAGGAATTGAGACGCACCCTCTGACATTCGAACGATAGCAACTTCTACATCACCGTTTGCCTCTTGCAGAGCGAACAGGATGTCTTCGTCTGTCCAGTCTGGGAAGAGTTCCTTTGCGGTCGAAAGTTGAGAAGAGTACTTTGAACGCAGCGAGCGGACCTCGTCTGTCTCCTCTGCTGTATAGCCTAGTGCGTCAGTGATGTAGTCCGATCGTTGTATAGGTGGTTAGAGAGGCTCACCTTCAGTGTCACGCGCAGAAGGGGAAGAAGAATTGGGAGCTGCAGAAGAAGGACCGCCACGTTCTCGCTTTGGACGAGCAAATCGAGGGGCTGAAGTAGACATATTGAAGGCTTAAAGGGGGAGAGAAGGGAGGAAAGAGAGTCGGGTATTGAGAGTTGGGAGGAGTGGAAGTGGGAGAGCAAAGCAAATTCTTCAATGAGAGGAAAGGGTCTAGATGCTACCCTTCACTTTTACTGCTTCGCTATGCTCTGTAGACTCGTTCAGACTGTACACTCACTCCTCCTCTGCTTCCTGTGCGACTTTGGCTCGCTCATGTCGTTTCCTCGTGACGGAAAAGCTCTTCAGAAATCATTGATCCTGGGCTACAGCCCATCGTATCCACTAGAATACGTAAAATGATGGCTGTATACTCTCTCTGGATCATTGATACTCACCTGCTCGAAGCGCGATCTGATTCTAAAGAGTCCTTATCCTGCAGGTTCGTCGATCTATTCACTTCGATTCTTCTTTCCGCGTACAACGTCCTGTCTACATCGTTTGATCACTTTGGAGCCCCTCCCTTTCATGCATCCCGTCGATATTGATAAGTTCTCAAGGTCCTGGTTTCATCCGACGAGAATCTGTTCGCTGACAGCTTCGCGACGATTCGGAGTGGAAACAAAAACGGTCTTGCCCTTCGTCTACCTCTCGCAAATGGCTCTGGCGACGACATTCCCATCTCTTGAGAGCCTCTCGGAGGGAAGCGAATCGGCGAGAAGCCTCCCTACTCCTCAGCGACTCAGTAAGAAGTTGTAAAGCTTTTTTCGTGCGAGAAACCTCGGAAAGGTCCCACCAAATCTGCGGCGCTTTTTTGATCTGGTTAGGGTGCACAGCTTGTCGTCTACGACTTCACTGAATCTTCGAGCTAACATTCGAACTATGTGAGAAAACCCAAGGAAGAAAGGTTTGCGATGATGCGTTTGAACCCATTTTCTTTTCCTTTCCTTACTTTTTCTCTCCATCTTCAACAATGGCCACGAATCAAGCACTCGACAGTGTGACCAAGAAGCTTGAAAAAGTCTTGCCATCAGCAACTGCACCCAACTCTCCTCATGCTTCAGGCGTTTCAACCCCTCAACCTGCGATGACTCCAGGTGGATCAGGACCCAAGAGGACTAGATTGGCATGTATGACTAGTGGAGGTGATAGTGCTGGTATGAACGCTGCTGTGAGGGCAGTCATCAAAATGGCTATCGCTCGGTGAGTTCTCTGCCTTTCGAATCACAATTCGAACCCCTCGATTTGGTTGGATCAAAAGCGATAAGCTACGATTAGAGCACTAGGAGTATCAATGATGGATGATCAGTCTAGCTGCGAGCTGTTTCAGCTAGTTCAAGTTCTCACTCCGAGGATGGGCGAAGGGCTATGCAGCAAAAAAGAATTCTCGGTCAACAATTAAACAAGATCACTGATCTCGTTCTCATTGATGTGATACAGTGGCTGCGAAGCTTATGTCGTCAGGGAAGGATGGGAAGGATTAGTTAGAGGAAACGATGAAGATGCAGTTTCGCAAGCTGCTGAACCTCATTCGGGAGCACCTCTCACTAGCGAGAACCCTCTACCTGATCGAAGACAAGGTGGCTTCGTCGCTACTTATGGAGAGGGAGAATTATTGAAGGAGGGAGAAGGAGAACAAACTCTCAAGGGTCGATACATTATTCGAGTAAGTTCACTTTTCGGAGCACTCGAGACTCGTTCATTCAGCTAATAAACTGTCGGTTCGTCAGGTTGGATGGGATGATGTTCGAGGATTCGCTAGTATTGGAGGTACTCTGATCGGAACTGCTCGTTGCGCTGAATTCAGGGAAATCGAAGGTCGTCGTAAAGCTGCCCTCAACTTGATCCGACACGGTATCGATGCGCTCGTAGTCTGCGGTGGAGATGGTAGTTTGACTGGAGCCGATAGGCTGCGAGCTGAATGGCCTGAACACATCGCTGCCCTTCTCGAGCGAGGTAAGCGAAAACTTCTGCCTTATTTCGTTCAGATTGAAATGCTCACGATGCATTCTATTTCCAGGCGACATCACTCAAGAGCAATTCGACACTTACAAGCACCTCAACATCGTCGGTCTCGTTGGAAGTATCGATAACGATATGGCAGGAACTGACATGACGATCGGTAAGCGAAGGTTTAGTTCGAGTCGATAGCTCAACTCTGACTCCACTACTTTTTTTACAGGTGCTACCACTGCTCTTCACCGAATCTGCGAAGCCGTCGACAGCATTTCCTCGACCGCCTCTTCTCACTCTCGAGCTTTCGTCATCGAAGTCATGGGTCGTCACTGTGGATGGCTCGCATTGATGGCAGCTATCGCTACCGGAGCCGATTACATGTTCATTCCCGAGCGACCTCCTACAGCTGAAGACTGGCAAGCTTCGATGTGCAGCGTTCTTTCTCGCGTGAGTTTTGGCTCTTCTCCTTCTACGTTAGAATCCGCTGATTTTCGTCTCTCTTCACTATAGCACCGTGAAGAAGGAAAGCGAAAGACTATTGTCATCGTAGCCGAAGGAGCTCACGACTGCAAACTCAACGCGATCACTCCCAACGATGTCAAAGAAGTCCTCACAAACCGCCTCGGACTCGACACTCGTGTTACGACTCTCGGTCACACTCAACGTGGAGGAAACCCCGCCGCTTACGATCGTATCCTCGCCACTCTCCAAGGTGCTGAAGCTGTCGAAGCTGTTCTCACCTCGACACCCGAAACTCCTTCTCCCGTTATCGGTATCGCTGAGAACAAGATTACTCGTCAACCGTTGATGGAAGCTGTTGCCAAGGTGAGTTCACGCATCTGTTTCGAAGTATCACATTTCCCAACGCTGACTAGTTTGACCTGTTCATAGACTCAAGAAGTAGCGAAAGCTATCGAAGCCATGGACTTCAACCGAGCACTCAGTCTCCGTGATCCCGAATTCGAGGACTGCCTTCACGCTTTCCGCGCTACCACTCGTCTCAACACCGAATACCGCGTACCTGAAGAACAACGAATGCGAATTGGTATCATTCAGTGAGTTTCCCGTCCCCTTCCTAGTCTCTTTTTCTGAGCTGATTCATCATCTCCTTCAATTTAGCACCGGTGCTCCCGCTGGAGGTATGAACGCTGCCACTCGTACCGCTGTGCGATACGCTCTCTGTCACGGTCACACTCCCGTCGCGATCTACAACGGATTCGTCGGACTCCTCGAAGGAAACGTTGCCGAACTCTCATGGCTCCGAGTCGACCAATGGACTACTCGAGGTGGATCCGAACTCGGTACGAACCGAACCCTCCCCGATTCCGACATGGAAGGTATCGCCGCGAAACTCGCCGAGTACAAGATCGATTCACTCCTCATCATTGGAGGTTTCGAAGCTATGGTCGCAGTCAACCAATTGGAAAAGTCTAGGGATCGTTACAAGGCGCTCAAGATCCCTCTCGTTCACCTTCCCGCTACCATCTCGAACAACGTCCCAATTACGGAATGGTCAATCGGTTCAGATACTTCGATCAACGTTCTCGTCGAAGCTTGTGATGCGATCAAACAGAGTGCTTCAGCCAGTAGGAATCGTGTCTTCGTTGTCGAGACTCAAGGTGCTGGTTGTGGATACATTGCGATGCTCGGTGCTCTCGCTGTGAGTTCACTCTTCACTCTTCCTCCTCACACTAGCTACTTACTGAGCATACTTGTTCCCACAGACCGGAGCCAATCTCGTCTACACTCCTGAGAACGGTATCACGCTCAAACAGCTCGCTCAAGATGTCGAATTCCTCAAGAAACGATACAGACAAGATGTTGCTGGAAAGTCAGAGGGTCGTCTCGTCATTCGGTGAGTCGATACACTGATCAAGCGACTGTCAAGAACTCGTACTGACCCAATGACATCCAATCACAGATCGGAGAAGGCTTCGAAGACTTACTCGACAGAGGTTGTCACCAACATTCTCGCCGAGGAGGGCAAAGAACTGTTCGATTCTCGACTCGTCGCTCTCGGTCACACCCTTCAAGGAGGTGTACCTTCCCCTCGGGACCGAACTCGTGCCGTTCGTCTCACCGTCAAGTGTATCGACTGGCTCGAGAAGCAACACACTTCAAACAGCGAGGCGAGTGCCGCTACGATCGCGATCCAAGGTGCCGGTATTCGATTCGTTCCTCTGTCTGAGATGCTCGAAGCTGCCGACTTCAAGAACCGACGAGGAAAGGAACAATGGTGGCAGCCAATGCAACGTCTCGTCGACGTTCTCTGCGGACGACTCAACCTCGAGAACAAGCCTATCGGTTCTTTCGTTCCTACTACCACTCAAGCTTAAGTCTAATCTGCGCGTGTACCAGTATCTCATTCCCCTATACAGCTTCGTGAAAACTGCTTCATATAATAGAATTTATCCCTTCAGCTCTTTTTGTATATACAAATCCTTGTCACTTGTTTATAGCAACCTCGGAATGAAGTTGAACTTCGCTCTCTTTTATTTCTTCGCCAACGAGAAGTTGCGAAACGAGAATGTTGCGAAGTGAGATTTTTACTTCTTTCCTTTGACTTCGGTAAGGCATGGCAGCTCCTTCGACACCTATCCAAGCTCCCGAAACAGCTTTACAGAAGCTAGCCAGGCGGCCATTCACGACTCAGCTGCTTCCCTCTAGTTCCTCAACTTCTTCATCTCCAGTTCATTCAAGACATCTCAAACGAATCCACATCGCACCAGAGATCCTCAAAGCGGTCAAGATATGTGCTGGAGATGCTCTTGTACTCAGGAAGCTATCCGCAACGAGTGGAACTGAAGCGTTAGAGCAGGGAATGCAGAAAATGGATTTGGAAGAGGTACAATGTTGAACGTTCAGTAAACAGCTTGTAGAAGACTGCTGACTATCTAGGATGCAAACAGGGAGCTAGCAGATCCACATTTGCTGTTGGAATCGCTTGGCCTAACTTCACTCTGTCGGGAAATAGTCAGTTTGAACATTTCCCCTTCCTTCCCTCTCCATCTTGCTGACTGAAGAAATGAACAGCTGTCGCTGTCTCTCCCTTGGCACTTGCGAATGCGGGACTTGCTCCCGGCGAAACCGCTACCGTATCGACTGTCGCAACTTCAGGAATCGAAGTAGTCGAAGCGGATAAAGTGACTCTGATCTACGATGCGAAGGGGAAACCGGGCAAGGATAGCTTCTTCGAAGCATATGTCAAAGAAGTACTCGGTGAGTTGGCAATATCCACGTTCTCAAGCTCTTCACTGACTCATCTCGACTTTGGCTCCAGTCGATCTTCGTTTCGTCGCTTTGCATCACTTTGTCGAACTCACCTACAATGGTCTCGTGCGACGACTGATCGTGTCGTCCGCGAAAGGGTCAAACTCGACGCCTTCAGCTTCGACACCAACAGGAGAGCAAGTCTTTCAGATCTCTCGTTCGACTCATATCAATTTCAAAGCACCCGGTTCTACTTTGACTGCAGTCAAGAAGCGCTCTCCTGCTACGAAGGCGAACGGGCAAGTAGCTACGGGATCGCCTGCCAATGGCCACGGAGGTGAATTGCCGGGATACGAGATGGTCGGAGGAATGGAGAACCAGATCGAACAGATTCGAGAAATGGTAGAATGGCCTCTGACGAGACCGGAGCTATATAGTCACTTCGGTGAGTTCACCTTAAAACTTGAAGCTCTACCTGACAAAGCTGAAGTTTCGGTTGTATCAGGACTCCGACCACCTCGCGGAATCTTACTTTACGGTCCACCTGGAACTGGAAAGACCTTGCTCGCCTTCTCCATCGCCCGCTCTACTCGCTCAAGTCTGTTCACTATCAATGGACCGTCCCTTTCTTCGGCCTATCACGGCGAGACCGAAGCTCGTCTGAGGGAAATCTTTGCCGAGGCGAAGCGAAACAGTCCAGCGATCATCGTTATCGACGAGGTGGACGCTCTCGCTCCGAATCGAGAAGAGGGTGGAGAGGTCGAACGGAGAGTCGTCGCGATGTTATTGACGTTGATGGATGGTTTGGAAGAGAAAGGGGAAGTCAAGAAAGATGAGGAAGCGGGAGATGACGATGAGGAGGAAACAGAGGACAAGCCGGAAGAGAAACCTCGAGTGGTTGTCATTGCGGCAACAAATCGACCGAACGCTATAGATCCGGCACTGCGGCGACCAGGTCGATTCGATAAGGAAATCGAAATCGGTGAGTCGGTGTCGCATTCAGCTTGTGTCGTTGTTGCACCTCAGCTGAGCTCTTGAGACTTGACTTGCAGGCGTTCCCGATGTCGCTTCTCGATTATCAATTCTCAAAGTATTGCTTCGACAGACACCTCACGCTCTTACCGAAGAAGCTCTCCAATCCATCGCAGCTCGAACACACGGTTTCGTTGGAGCGGATCTCTCGTCCCTCGTCCATACCGGTGGACTCCTCGCTATCAAGCGCTCCTACTCCCTCCTTTCTTCCAGCTCTACCTCTTCACCCTCGACCTCTTCCCTCTCATCGATGAAGCTTCAAGCATCAGATCTTGAATCCGCTCTCCTCTCGACCCGACCTTCAGCAATGCGAGAAGTGTTCCTCGAGACTCCAAAAGTTTACTTCAAAGATATCGGAGGACAAGAACACGTCAAATCGAAATTGAAAGAGAGTGTCGAATGGCCTTTGCTGCATCCGGAAACTTTCAAACGATTGGGAGTGTCACCACCGAGAGGAGTCTTGCTGTATGGTCCTCCTGGGTGTAGTAAGACTCTGATAGCGAAAGCTCTCGCGACGGAAGGTGGATTGAACTTTATTGCTGTCAAGGGACCCGAGGTACGTCTCCCTTTTCTCTCTCTCGTGGGTTTCGCTCAAGCTCACTCGTTCAAAACTTCAATAGGTCTTCAACAAGTATGTCGGTGAATCAGAGAAAGCGATTCGGGAAGTGTTCCGAAAGGCTAGAGCTGCAGCACCTTCGATCGTTTTCCTCGTGAGTCTCACAATCACTCGGAATCGAAGACCTCATCTGACCCTCTCCGCCCACATACAGGATGAAGTCGATGCGATCGCTCCAGCCCGAGGATCAGACGAGAGTAGTGGACCTACAGGGGATCGAGTCTTGATGAGTTTATTGACGGAAATGGACGGAATCGAAGAATTGAATGGAGTCGTCGTTCTTGCTGCCACCAATCGACCAGACGTCATTGTACGCTACCATCGTCTTCGTACATCAATTTGTCACTCACAGTCTCGTGTGTTATAGGATCCTGCTTTGATGCGACCAGGTCGATTAGATCGAATCCTTTACGTCTCTCCACCAGATCTCGAAGCGCGTAAACAAATCTTTTCAATCAACTTTGGCAAGATGGCAGTCAACGCAGATGTAGACGTGGAGGAATTGGCTCAAATCGTGAGTTTCTACCTGGATTGATTCTATCGAAACCGTTACGAGATTGACCTTCGACTTTCGTCTCCGCAGACTGAGGGTTGCTCCGGAGCTGAGATCGCTTCTGTCTGTCAAGACGCGGCGCTGAGCGCCATGAACGAGGATATGAACACACCTGATGTACACTTTTCACTCGCTTTCATCAAGCGGATCTTTCGACTGACTTGTAGAGACTGAGCTGTAGATTCAACGCAAACACTTTGTCGAAGCGGCACGGACAGTGCGAAGACGAATCACTCCGGAAGTGATACAGGAATACGAAGAATGGAGGGATCGAAGTGGAGTTCGAAGTGCTTAAAAAGAATGAATTGCGAAAGAAGGAGGTATACTTGTAAATAGGGATATAATAGAGCAGTTATGCAAGATACTAAGCTAATTTGACTCGTCTTCGTCTGAACTCATTTCTTCTTCGTCCGTCAGTTCATCTTCGAATGACATTCCGGTATCTTTCCAATTCTCTCGTTTCCGCCAGTTCCAGCCATCACTCAAGGGAGGTATCGATACAGGTACGACGATCGTGATCCAGTGACTGCGCGCGAACGGGAAAGATGAGTCGCCGGTGGTGAGAGAGGAAAGAGAATGCGACTCACTACCGATCTCGTCCTTCTCCAATATTGAAGAAATCCTTGAGATTCTCCCTCCAGCCGAGATCATAAGGGTTCTTGAAGGTCTTGTTTCTCGACTTTGCGATTTTTCGATACCAATCTGAACGATTCTCAAAACCGAATGAGCGAAAGTTTGCGAGAAAGAGCGGAAAAGTGAGAGAACTCGCCATTATCACTCGTTTCTACGCTCGTCTCATTCTGCACCACTAATTTGAGTTGAGCGCAAGCCATCACAAACACCGCTAAACCCATCACTCCACACAACAACTCCATTCCCAACACTGCAGCTCTCGGCGTCCTAAACTCCCATTCCTACTCACCATGCCCTCTCGTCAGTTTCCTATCTCCTCGACGTGAGAGTGGAGATACTCACGGGATAATCGAGGAATGCGACGGCTTTCCAAGCTGGATTGAAACCCCACCATGCGGCAGAGAAACATGAAATTGAGAAATACCAAAGAAACAGAAAGAAGTATCGTTCGTTGTGTAATCCCACACATCCTTTGATCCATGGACAGCTGCACATCCCGCCATTCCTTCGATCAGTGCCTGTGATTTCGGGTCGGCGAGCAAGAGAGAGGAAGACTGTACTGATGATCGAATTTGAGAATGCAGGTTTTGCATACCGAGCAGTGGTGGGTTCGTTCGGGTTTCGCAGGTTGATGACCTGATAGAGTGGGAGGACATTTCTTGCAGTTCCTAGCGTATCGATCTGCTCTACTTGCACTCGTTATCGGGTTCGAGGGCGAAGAAGATGGTTCGGGTGAGGAGTATTGCTTCGATTGTGCGGATTGAATGGATTGAATAGCTCGTTCGTGTCGCGTCTGAGGGTGGGAAGTGGACAGGGAGGGAGGAGCGCAGAGGGCAGAGGGGAAGAACGAAGTCCAAGTTCGAAATGCGCTTGGAGGGGGACCTTGAGGTGAACCAGGTGGAGTTGTGATCGCTTTATAGTACTACAATCGACGCTCTTATCGTCAGCATGGGTATTCTGAGCAAGATGTAACGAGGTACGTACGTGAAAGGAGAATAAAATGACCATATACCAACAATAAGAACTTCCAACGACGGTATAAGTCCAACTTGTTCCCTCCTGCAAGAATTGTTGAGGGTAGACGACTTCGAAGAATGCGAATGCGCACCCTGAGATAGCGAATAGAGCGATTCCAACGAAGAGCGGGCCGATCCAGCGTGAGATCCGGTCGAACGATTTCTCGAACCGTCTGAAGGATCTAAAGACTATCTTGCTACAGGTTGAGAGGAGTCGTGGCATCTGAGCATAGTTGAGTTTTGTAAAGTGAGAGGAAGGAGCGAGAAAAACGAACTGAGCAAATTCTCATCAATCTTATTAACGACCAATCACTCGGACTCGTCAAAAACAAGCTAGAACCACTCGCTAGAACATGAAGATCACCTGCAACCTCAACCGAACAAGCTACAAACAGATGTAGCAAGTTTCCCGCCTTCTTTCGTTTCAGTCAACTTCGAAATCAACTTGCCTACTTCCATCAAATCACTCTCTGGACTGACAGGCTTACACGAGGACAGCAAGCTTGAACATGATGGACTGGCTAGACGGGACTCGCATCTCTTCTCCCCTCCCAGCTGCTTCGACCTTTCTCTTTTCTCTTCTTCTCTCTCACTTACGACTAGATTATCTTCGACTTGCTTCTGTCCATCCATCCGGTACTTCAATCGACACTCCAAGAGAAGTACATGGCACCTTCTGATCAGATTTACCCTCGCAAGCGAACTCGGATGAACTCGTTCGAAAGAAGAGCGAACGATGGGTTATGGACACCAGGTCAGTCTTTCAGTCTTCGTCTTTCTCGGTCTATCTCGACTGACAAATCATCGCATACAGGCATGGGTCTACTTCCCGTTGTGACCTCTTCAACCGTCCAAGCCTCTTCGACACATTCTTCCCCTTTCGCCGCTCCCTCGCCATATCGCTACGACTCGCTCTTCATTTCACCTCTACACGTCGATATTACTCTCAACAATACCGCAAAGTCCTCCTCATATCAGCCAATCCGACTCAGATCTCGCGCTCTCCCTTCCGAACTCGACACTTCCTCCCTTTCATCCGCAAACGAATCTCCCTCTTCTTCCTCCGAAACCCGACAAGTCGCGAATCGAGAACAGAACACCGAAAGTCACTCAGCTACTCGACCTCGTCCATCCGCGACCGTTGCAAACGCTCAACCTAGAGCTCAAGCGGTAGTAGCAGAAGAGGATTCACCTTTTTGGTCGACCGCTGGCGGTATCTTCCATCCCGACGCTCAGAATCCTATGCCAGTCTCAAGCTCAGATGTGCAGGCACTCGAGCAGCTCCCAGACTCCGTTACAAGGTACGTCTTTGATTCAGTCCTCATCTCTTTCGAATCCGAAAACTGATACTGTGCTCGAAACCAGTCAATCACTCGCTGCTGGTATCAGTGCGCTCGTCTTCGAGTCTGCAACTGCGACTGCCGAACCGACTCTTGCAAGGACTCGAGCACCTCAAGCTCTAGCTTCTCAACGCTCAGCCGCTCTCGCTTCAGTCCTCTCCCCTTCCGCTCTCCCGTCTACCCAAACCACTCTCGCTCAGCCTTCTCCCGCCGCACCTAGCACCGTCGTCGAAACTCTAGCAAGTACCGCTACGGCCAGCTCTCTCGTCCTCACCACAACTCTAGTTTCAGCTTCCTCTGTCTCTTCCTCCTCATCGTCCACTTCCTCCTCTACCTCAGCCTCGGCAGTTCCCTCCGCGGCATCCTCCACCTCTTTCCTCTCCACCCTCGGATCCTCCCCGCTAAACATCACAATCACCGTCTTAGTCTGCGTCGGAATCCTCGCTTTGATCGTCGCAATCCTATTCTTCTTCATCCGTCGCTGCACTCTTCGTCGAAAACGAAGAAGATTAGGAGACATTCTCGCTTCCGAGTATGGATCGCCAGCTCCAGGAGGTGGAGGAGGAATGAGTGAATGGGCAACTCCCGGACCTAACTGGACGGAGAAGTATTACGGGGAACAAGTTGGAGGGAGAATGGTCATTGGTGGAGGAGGGAGTGGGGGAGCTGGTGCAGCGGGAGTAGGAGCAGGAAATAGGTTTGGAATGATGAATGAGATGGACGAGGCTTATTTACCACAAGGGAGAGGAGATGAGGATGGCGGGTGTGGAGTGGCGAGGAGTATGTCACAACAGAGGAGGACTAGCGAGTGGGCGAATTATAGGAGTGAGGAAGAGTTTGGAGGGAGAGGGGAATGGGATGAAAGGGATGGTGGGATGAGATTGGAGGATCAAACTCATGTACTCGGGTACGATCATTACTCGACACCGGCACCTTTACCACCAGCGGCGATCAGACACGAACTTTCGGATCAACCTCCTTTACCTTCGACAACGACGAATCTTACCGCTATCCCAGTTCGACCCGGTCATCTCCTCGCTACGAACTATACTTCCTACTGTTCCGACTCGACTTATCCGGTTGACGAAGCAGGAGATGTAGAAGCAGAGAAGAAGGAGTTGTCACAAACTATGCAAGATCTCAATCTCGGACGAAGAGACTCGACTTCTTCTCCTCCCGCACAAACAAGTTGGAGGGATTCGTTAGATTGGGTGATGGGATCAGCGGCGGACTTGATCGGTTCGAAACTACTAGCTCGAGGTGGATCTGCCGATACTCTCGTCGCTTCACCCCCTGACAAACTCGCCGACGATCGATTCACTCAACGACCTCCTTCGATCCGGATCCCTCGTGCATCAGATCCTCGACTAGTACCCGATCAATTCACCCCTCTTTCGCCTTCTTACGGGAATCGATTCCTCAACCCACCCTCTCAACAACGCACTCTCGCCGTCCCTCCCTCTTCAGCACTCTCTCGTCAATCTTCCCTTGCTTCCCTCACTTCCTCAGCAAACTTTGCAACAACGAATCAAGCAGGCACGTTTGCTCAATCGGCTAGATCCAGATTGTTCGATGCTGCACTCGCCAAAAACGCTCAAGAAGAAGATGAGATGGAGGTATTAGGTGACATAGCAGGAGCGATGATGTCCCGACAAACGACGAACGCTACTCTCGCCAGCGAGTACCCTCCAGAGATCCCTTACCCTCAATTCGATCAAGATCCGTTCAATGACTCGAGGAGGTTCGTCGATTCTCCGGATGAAATGTCGGGAAGTTCTCCCTCGAATGCGAGCACTTCATCATCTTTCACCGATCGTCCTTCACCTCTCTCTTTCACTCACCTCCCTTCCCCTTCTCAAGCTCAAGCGATGGACCATTCGACTTCCCTCTCCTCCCTCGGTTCAAAAGCGAGTTTCGACGCTTTCGGACGAGGATCTCTCACTCCTCGAGAATATCAACGACGACAGAGTATGTCGAGGCAACGAACGATGTCGAGGAAGAGCAAGTGCAAAGGAGTGAAAGCGCCCCGAATGAAGGAAGAATACTCGGTTAGTTCGATCTCGACCATCGACGACTTCGAGATCGATTTCCGACAAGGGCAGTACTTGTCGAAGTATGGGAGAAGTATGGAGGAGCAGAACGAGAAGGCGAGAGAGATGTTGGGCGAGAGGAGAAGGAGGTCGCAAGAATTCGAGGAATCTTTGGTTTAGTTCATGTTGTTGCGTTTTTACGGGGTCTTTCTCCTTTTGACGTTCATTTGTCGGTGTTGTATGAAATTCCCTCTTCCTTTTCCTTAGTCGTCCGGTTCCGCGATCGAGTTAACGAGCTCGAGGACTACGAAAAGATTGTGATTTCGCTTCTTGTGGGTTCTTCCTTCTCTCTGTGATTCCGTGACCGCACGCTTGCTCCGGGCTCGTATTCGGTGCCGAGTGTTTGCCTTCGATAACGTAGAAACGGAATCATACATTTTGCGAAATCTTCTCCTTCCGACTTTGCGAGTTGACTGAAAGTCTTCGACTTTCACCTTTCTTCATCTTCACTACTTTCGACTACTAGAACCTATCAATAGGTAGCTCGGATACAGTATGCAGGTAAGCACTCGTCTTCTCGCACATCTCCTGCGCTTCCTGCTTGGGCTTATCTCGCTAATCTCCTCCATCAATAGTCTCGTTCAACATCACAAGCTACAGCATCTTCTTCTACTCAGTACCAGTCTACGAGTGCTATGGTAGCACCACAAGTAGGGGGAAGCGGTTCAAGAGCAGGAGGATCTGGTTCAAGTGAAGATGTTGACCGGAGTGGTCGAAGGAAACCCAGAGTGCTATTGATGGGGCCGCGGAGGTCAGTAGAGCTCTCTCTGGAACCCTACTGTAGATCAGAAGCAGTACTCGAGACCTCAATCCATTTCCCCCTCGCAAATATTTCGGCGCACCACCTTCTCCTCCGAGCTGAGGCAGTACTAATGACTCGCTTATTGACGCTACAGTGGTGGAAAGTCGAGTATTCGCAAAGTCGTGTTCGAAGGAATGGCTCCGAGCGATACCTTGTTTATCGAGAAAACGAAGAAATCCTCTTCGGAAGATCTCAAGTCCGTTCTCTTTCCCTGTTCAGCTTAGCCCTATCCAGTCAAGCTGATCTGGTTGGAACGTGTAGCTCTTTCCTATCGATGAGAATGTGGGATTTACCGGGAGGACAGCTCGACCCTGAACAACTCAATCTCTCGTTCGAAGATACCGACGCCGTAATCTTCGTCATTGACGCTCAATCTTCTATGGGCGACACAATACGGAAACTAAGTGTCACGATGCATAAAGCCTATGTTGCGAATCCGGGAATTCAGTTCGAAGTGTTCTTGCACAAGGTTGATGGAATGTCGGAAGATTTTCGGTTGGGTGCGTCAAACCCTCCTCTCTTTCGAGAACGTCTGCTTCAGAGAGTCTCGACTGACTCGTAGTTTCTTCTGACAGACGTACTGCAGAATCTACGGGATCGCCTGACGGAAGAACTCTTCGACATCTCTCCAGAACTCGAAAGCAACATGAACGTTTTCTACTATCTCACATCGGTATTCGACAATTCGATCTACGAATCACTGTCGAGGGTGATACAAAAACTCATTCCGGAACAAGCTGTACTCGAACGACTCCTCGATTTACTCTGTCAAGTGAGCGCATCTCTTCCCCTCTCTTTGCTTTAAATACAGATCCTGACTCGTTGTCGTGACTCTAGCAATGCTCGATGGACAAAGCGTTCATCTTTGATACGGCGTCGAAGATCTATATCGCGACAGATTCAGCTCCTCTCGATAATCAAACTTATGTTCTCTGTGCCGAATATCTAGACCTCGTTGGCGATTTCACGGCTCTCTACGAGTGAGTTCATACGTTCGCTTTCCTACTCATCATGCTCTAGCTGACTCTGAACTTCTGAAACAGACCTTTCGTCGATCCACCTCCGCTCACCGAATCACCCATCGCGCCTCGTTCCGCTCCCGATTCTCCAGCTCGCAAAGACTCTTCCGCATCGACCTCTGCGAGCCATAGTCTCTCGACGTCGACATCGACATCGACATCGACAAGTTCAATGAACTCTTCAAAACGAAAAGGGAGAAAACCTTTACCTCACAGCAAAGTGAAACTTGGTACAGGAGCGACGATCGCTCAATGGACTATTAACGAGTACGTCTCTGCTTCTTCGGCAGCTGTTCTTCGGCCATCGTTGACGAATGCAGTCGCTCGTGCAGCAATCTTTCCCTCGTCGCTCTGTTACGACCTCATGCGCAAGATCAACATTCAGCACTCATCGATTATAACGTAGCGACTTTCCGACAAGCTGTACTCGCCATCTTCGAAGTAGGTGCTCGAGGTGGGAGGGGCGAATGAAGGGAAACCCAAGGCATTATTGTATCGATTGACTATCGGAGAATTCGCAATGAGGCGGTTTCGACCCGCTTTCTCCTCGTCCTCCCCTGTCTGTT
>Ga0308160_10001646_pt1 | contig 30064 bp, 33 predicted proteins | sample PhyFR1_FD_201036 | JGI IMG/M metagenome (GOLD analysis project Ga0308160, IMG submission 201036) | Phyllosphere microbial communities from UC Gill Tract Community Farm, Albany, California, United States - DLSLF.R1 | ecosystem: Host-associated > Plants > Phyllosphere > Unclassified | place: USA... | reverse complement strand
CAAACACAAACCCCACCTCCCTCCCTCCCGTTTCCTCTCGTTACTCTTTACCGTCGTCGCCTCCCTCTCGGCCCTCCGTCGACTCTTATCCCTCTCAAACCTCCTCCAATCCCTCAACTCAAACACTTTGTCCTCTCTCTTCTCGACCGGACATCTTCCCGGCTCGAAACACTCGAAATTACGACAAAGTTCAAAAAAGAAATTCCTTGAACTTTCTCGACAATCCCTGGAACTCGTCGCTACTTTATCTGACAATCTCTACTTGGCGGCTAAAGTGGGAATCATTCGAACCACTCGAGAACGTATTCGATCAGTCGACAAATTATCAGATTTCTCGACTCTCCTTTGTGCGCTACTTGGGTTACTTGAACTCTCTCGAACACGCTCGAAACTCTACAAGCTCGGACGCGAGCGAAGAGAGAAAGTCGTCAAACTGGAGAAAGAATTAGAGGAATTGGAGTTTTGGGAGATTGGAGGAGGGGGAGGAGGGGAAGTTAGGAGTTTGGAGAAAGTCGAGGAGGAGAGGAAAGTTAGGGAGAAAGTTAGAACGGAGAGGATGAGGTTGAGAAGCGCGAGGAAAGAGTTGGATGGGTTGAGGTGGGAGAGGTTCAAGTTGGTAGCGGAGGGGGTTTTCGCTCGTGAGTTTGCGATAGTCCTATTTGCGCACGGTTAGAAACGACTACTGACTGTGTGAGGGAGCTTTGTCCGAACTCAGTGTATGATGCATTGGATTTACAGCTCGCGAGGGATGGAGCAAAGAGCGTTGCGGGAGTAACTTCATCAATGATTGAGTAAGTCAAGGATCGCTCTTCGCACCTCGCTATACGGAAAGCTGATGGTGCCTGAACCTCCCCGACCTACAGAGCTAGTCAAGCTTGGTCCGACTACTTCCAAGCGGGAACGAGGTAGAGGTCGGGAGGGAAAAGAGGGGATCTTGTTCGAGATCCGATTGCAGAGACGAAGAGCGAATCCACCTTGGATACAGGAAGATCCATGTCGACAAACCGAGGGTGATACGAACGGAGAGATAGAAGGGTAGCTGGCGAGAAGGGGAAAGAGATCGTTTCATTAAGAAGTTCACTATTCATATTCGAGTTTTTCAGTCTTTCAATTTTTTGCGATTCCCTGTTGTGTTCATCCGTGCGCATTCCTTGTCAATACCATCAGTTTGTGCTATCAATCGAGAGAACCACAAAGATGTTTTGCGAGATGTCATTTCTTCCAAAAGTTGCCCGAAACCTTTTCGCTTCTTACTCCCACTCACTTCACTCTCAGAGTGCCGATCCTTTACCACAGAACAGTATGGCGCTGAAATCAGAGTCTGACAGCCCAATCGCCTCGAGCTCCAAGATCCAACTAGCTGAATCCTCAGCAAAAGAAGATCAAGATATCAAAGTACTTTTCCTTCTCTCCCTACACCTCTGAAAGCTATACTGACCCTTTCACACTACTCCTAGCCCAAGTTAGAGCGTTCAGTATCACCCTCAGATGTTAAAGGAAAAGGAAAACAAGTTGAAGATGCCTCAACCATTTCAGACCTCAAACCGTCTGTCAAAGGGGAAGAGGAGGACGTAGAGATGGATGATAAAGAAGAAATTGAGGTGGGGGATCCAGAGGAAGAGGTTTTGATGACGGTTGTACCGAAAGCTAATATTAATGGGTTGAAATATTCTGGTGGGATTAGAACTCGTACGTTTTCTCTCAATCTTTGATCCTACTCGAATACGAGAGCCTAGCTGAGTAGGAAGAGTGTATGAGGACATACAGTGAAAGAAGGAATGAAATTGGAAGTTCGAAGAGTGAGTTCTCTCTCTCTCTCTCTCTTTGCTCTTTTTTCCTCTCAGCTGATGTGTAAGAGGAGGATAGGACAAGTACAACGCGAATGACAGGAACGCTATTGAAGTGAGACATGTCAGGGGACTCAAGATTGGATTCGTATCGAGGGTACTCGCGGGAAGGTTAGCTCCTTTGATAAATGAGAGAAAGATTCGGTTAACTGCTACTGCAGGTCCAGGTACGTCGCTCTCTCTTCCTACTCCTCTCACTCCATTAACGTCAGAAGAGAGCTCAATGTACAGTTCCGAATAACGTGACTGGTATCGCATCAGTTCCTATGAGTCTCGAAATTTGGGGGAAAAGGAAATACGTTAGAGACGAGAGATTGGATTGGGCATTCCCGAAGAGAGTCGAGAAAGCGAGGAGGGAGAGGGAGAAGAGGAAGGAATTGGAGGAAGCCAAGGAAGTACACGAGAGGGAGGAAGATGAGGACGAGGAGAGGGAGAGGAAAGGTGGATCTGGAACAAACGGGGGAGGAGGGAAACCATACAAGGTTCGTCTCGCTCTGGTTGAAGGGTGCTAGCCAAACTCTGACCTTCCACCAATTTGAGTCAAACAGGGAGATTTAGCGATGACCCATGCAGTACTTCAAGAACGAAAAGCTACTCAATCTATCGATGTACTCTCTTCGATGTTCTCTGCCGGTTCGATGGATCCTACGAAACTACCAATTCACCCTTGTCCACCAGGGAGGAAAGATGGCACGATGAAAACGAATTTGATGGAATTCCAGGTATGTTTCTTGCTCTACCTCAGTCGCTCTCCGAGATGCGGACTGAGTGTTTCGGCGGAAGGGTACAGAGACAAGGATTAGCATGGATGATCAAGATGGAGCATCCGATTCTACCGAAAAAAGTAGACGATCCTCCAGTTCAATTGTGGTCGATGAAGAAAGATGAACAGGTGAGTGCCACGAACTCTCTCGAAACACTTGCCTGATCGCCGCTGAGTGTATTAGTGCATTGACTGTCACAGGGAAAGACGTTCTGGCATAACGTGGGAACGGGTAGTAATCAACGAGAGAAACCGATTCTGAAACGAGGTGGAATTTTGGCTGATGAGATGGGTAAGCCTCGGAGACTCCTTACGACTGTTGCTACAGGAGCTGATCGTTAGCTGTTTTGTTCGGCTCACAGGTTTGGGTAAAACGATGCAAACTATCGCTCTGGTTTGTACGGATGATACTGGAGAAGGGGTATTATCGAAACCTGAGGATCCGGATGAGCGATTCGACGATATGACTCTGATCGGTGCGTTTTCTCGAGACTCTGCGACTTCTGCCTTTCGTTAGACACTCATGTCGTAGTACTGGAAACTTGCACAGTTTGCCCTCTTTCGGTCGCTTCGAATTGGACGGATCAATTCTCGCAGCATGTAGGGAAGAAAAGGTTGAATTGGCATTTCTATCACGGAGAAGGAAGGGAATTGAGCAAGAAGCAATTGAGGGAGTTTGACGTGATCATTACGACCTAGTTCGTTCTCCCCTTTGCTCCTCATCTCGCCTTCGACTTGGACTGACGGTTCGCTCTACTCAATAGTCAAACACTAGTTGGAGGTATCGAAGAAGCGACACCGAAGCCGTCGAAAGAGAACAGTGTAGAACCCGAAGAAGAGATCGCTGCTCTCGATTCACCACCAAAGAAGAAACAAAAGAAGAACGTCAAAGATGGTACACTACATGCGATCAAATGGAGGAGGATCGTGTTGGACGAAGGTCATTTGATCAAGAATCCGAAAGCGAAAATGTCGAGGGCGGCTGCAGAATTGACTGCAGAGTCAGTTGGAATCGCTCAGCATCTACGAAGAATCTCTGTACTGATGTTGTGCCGTTCCGCTTGACAGACGTCGATGGATTCTCACTGGAACACCCATCGTCAATGCCGCTGCAGATCGTACGTTTCTCTCTTTACCTCATCCTCCCCCATTCGATCTCGACTAACCTTCTTTCCGTCGTTGACAGTGGGAGCTATGATCCAGTTCCTTCGCATCTGCAAACCTCTCGACGATCCCGAAGTGTGGAAACGATATGTACCGATTCCGAAACGAGAGAAGGGGAAAGCTCCTCCAGATCCAGATCCAAAGGTCGCTCAAATCCTGCGTGTGAGTGCTGTCAAAATTCGCATCTATCCGCCTGTACCGCGCTGATGTAGCTTGTTCGAGCGCTCGCAGGCTGTCGTTCTCTCAAGCACTCTTCGAAGGTTCGTCGCTCTCTGTGCATTGATGCGATTACTAAGCTGATGTAGCGGTTTTTCGTCGAACAGGACGAAGAATATGGTGGATGCGAACGGAAACCCACTCGTCAAACTCCCCGAACTCCTTTCGTACCAAATCAAAGTCAAGCTCACCGGAGCTGCTCGAGAAACCTATGACGACGTGTTCAAGCAACTCAAGAAGATCATCGACAAAGTTGTCGGTTCGGATGCTGGAGGAGCAAAGTATTCTCAGATGCGTGAGCTACCCTTTCTCGCAAAGTTGCTTCGTTCTCTCGAAACTGATTTCTTCGGGTTGTGCAGTCGCGTACCTCCTTCGTCTTCGTCAAATCGCTTGTGATCCTACACTTTGTCCACCCGACTTTATCGAGATGTATGTTTCTGGCATTTCCGCGTTCCTCAACCCAATTCTGACTGTGATCCGATTCAACAGGATTCGAGATGAAGCTCAAGCCGATCATTTACAAGATGAATTCAAGAAAGTCAGCGGTACTGACGGCAGTGAAGAACAAATGACGTACCTTCGTCGACTTCTGCACCAACTCGACGAAGAAGAATGTTCGATTTGTTCCTCGCTCGTCGTCGATGCTCGAATCTCGATCTGTCAACACATCTTCTGTCAATCTTGGTAAGCATTCATGCATCCTCAGATCGTGTCTCCCACAGAGCTGATGTAGCGATAGGTGTCCAGTATCGAATACGCAGTCGAAACGAACGGAGTTTGTCCAGTTTGTTCTTACCCTCTCACCCAAAAAGGTATCGTCGGACCCGAACGAAGTGTCACACCATCGAGTACACGAGCTACGAGTGCTACTGTCAGTCGATCAGCTAGTGTAGGAGGAGGAGTCGAGAGGTCGGCGAAAACCAACGAATTGATCAAACTCCTCAAAGCTAGTGCAGCTGGAGTCAAGACGCTTGTGTTCTCTCAGGTGAGCTCATCATGAGATCGTATCTTTCCTTCGTTGCATGACTGATTCGAGCTCCACTTGTGCGCTCAGTGGACCTCTCATCTCGATCGCATTCAAGCTGCTTTGAACGAAGAAGGTATCGCTACTTGCCGGTGCGTTTCGACTGTCCCTTCATCTCGCCTTCCTGAACTGGTGCTGATGGTGATACGACGAATCGGTACAGCTTCGACGGTTCCATGCGACAAGAGAAACGCGAACAAGTCATCAAAGCTTTCACTGCACCTAACAAGGATGCAGTTGCTGGTAGTAAAGCTGACAAGAAGAGTCCGATGGTAATGCTTCTATCGCTGAAGGTACGCGCGGGGTTCTTCGTGCAGATCTACGGCGAAGAACAGGAGCTGATCTGCTCGATACCTTCCGGCGTTTACAGGCTGGTGCTCTCGGTTTGAACTTGACCATTGCTAGTCAAGTAGTCTTGATGGATCCGTGCGTGACCAGTTTCCTCTGGCTCAAACAACTTGATCTTCGAGATTGACAAATTCTCTCGTCTCTTCCTTTCGCAGATGGTGGCAACCCGCAATCGAACAACAAGCTATAGATCGAGTCAATCGTATTGGACAGACTCAAAAGTGAGTACGACAGCTCTCTCGTCAAGAGACGTAAGCTAACGAAACTTTGAGCGATCTCTCCAGCGTTCGAGTTTTTCAAATCGTCGCAGAGGATACTGTCGAAGACAAGGTACTCGAGATCCAAGCGCAAAAGGAGAAGCTCATTGCAGAGGTAAGTCCAACAGACTATGAGCTTCTCGGTTCGCTCACTCATGATCTCACGCACGTTCGCAGGCTTTCTCTGGAAATCGAGGAGTCGAAGGAAGTAGGCAAAAGATCGGTACGTTTCCCTCTCTCTCTCTCTTTCTCTCGTCTCTCGCTTGACTAATATCGACTAACATACATTCTCACTGGTCGATAGATGCGAAATTGAACGATATTGCAAAGATTTTTGGCTTGACGTAGTAGAATGGAATTTTGTCGAACGATTTCAATGCATTTCCCTCTCGATCGGTGGCAGTCTCGCTCGTATGGGAGTAAGGGGAGTATCGAGAGCTACCTTGTGACCAAGCGATCGAGCAAAAGAGAGCGAAGCGAATCGACTGCGAAATATTGACTCATCCTCCGAGAGAGCGAAGGGAAATCGAAGCGAATCCGCTTTTCTCTTTCTCCTCAAGGCGAAGTCTCTGTCAAAAGTTACTTCAACCCTCTCCGAGCTCCCCCAGGCCCGACTCTTGTCCCCCTCCCTTGCGTTTGCCAGCCAATTGCACGCCCCCGGCTTTCTTAACCGATCTCTTTACAAGAAATCAACATCAAGTAGCAAAGGAACTCGCTCGCCCCTCAGTTCCTCACTCTCAAGACAAGTCTTTACGGTTCCATTAGGTTTGGAAACGGCGTCTCTAGACTCAGAAATCAATCCAGTGAGTTTCCGTTGTAGATTGTGATGAAAGATGAGAAGAAGCACTGACTAATCCTCTCTCTTCTCTCTTTGGGTGAATAGTAGGTTCTGGTTTATCTAGTCTGAACGTATTAGAACACTTTCAAGGGTTCAGGTTTTAGTCTCTTAGGGTTCTCTTAAAACAGGTGAGCAAAATCAAACATTAGAGGAACGTGAGAGATTTGGCTTACCCCATAAATTCGCATAGATTCCTCTCTCTCTCTCTACCTATACACAACCAAGCTCCAGCTCCCCTCCTCCTCCTCTACTCTCTCTATCCTCCTTTGCTTCTTTGGCAGGGCTTTGCTGTCCTCCGCCTCTCACTCGCATTGTAAGTTTCGCTCCCAATCCTTCCCTTTCTCCTTCTCACTCTCTCGGACCTCCCCCCACCTGACTGACTCCTTCCCGTTCCTCTGTATACAGCGGTATTCTTCTTCGTCACCAACGAAAATCAACCTCGCTTCTCCCAAGATCTCCTCTACCGAATCTTCCTCCTCATCAATTTCCATCTCAGCTCCACCTCCCTCTCAAACCGGACTACTTAACACTAGTCTATCAAAAGTGCTTAGTCAAACAAGCACAACTTCGGGTCCTCGAGAAATCACAGTTTCTCGTTCACCCTCTCACCTTCGCATGAACGGTCAATACAACTACCCGTCTTTCGACGGTCAAGTCCCCTCGTGGTCGATGCAACAATACTACGGCAACAACGCTGCTGCTCAGTACGAACAACATCTTCACCACGCTCAGCAGGTCGCAGTCGCTCAAGTTCCTCAGCACTCAGCCGCTTACCCTCCTCCCGTCGACGCTCATCATTACGTCGCTGCCGCCAACACTTACGGTTACCCTTCCTACGCTCAACAATCCTACGCTGCTCCTCAACAACAACAAGGATTCGCCGCGATGGAACAGCCCACTCGTAGTCGTTTCGCCTTCGCTTCGACCGCTCCCCAAGCTTCTCAATTCACTCTCCCTCCTCCCGCTTACTCTTACGCCGCCGCCTACGCTGGACAAGAGGAACAGATGAGGTCGCAGAGTCATGAGAGGGCAGTTGCATGGAATGGTGTAGGAGGAAACTACGGTCGTCAAGAGTCCGCTCAGCGCGCGACTCTTCAGGGTGAGCAGCATCTGCGATTCCTGCTCGGCAGGTTGACACAAAGCAGTGCTGACTTCGCTCTCACAGACTCGTACGAACCTCAAGCTCAAGGATACGAACTCGATGATGACAAGACTGTCCTCTACGATTTGATCCCCAACACTTCGAGTGTTCCCCCTCCTCCTCCCGTCGAACTCTCGGCTGTCCCCCTCGCCGACCTCGCCGTCGAAATGGTTTGGGAAGCTTGTCGTCAAGGTTTCCTCGTCGCTCGTGACAACCAAATCGCCGCCGCTCACGCCGCTTCTTCCCAGAGGCGTCGTTCCGGTCGTGAATCCTTTGGAACGATCGGCGACGGTCGTCTTCGCAGCTCGTCGGCTGATGGATTCGCCAGTGACAACTCGAGTGTCTCGAGTTCATCTCCTGGAACTCCCGGTGTCGTCTCGGTACAAGAAGAAGAAGCTCGTCGTCAACGTCTCGCCAACCTAGGATTGTCCGACTTCATGAACTTCTCCACTTCTCGCAAGTCGTCGATCCCTACCTTGTCGTCCTCCGTCTTCCCCGTCGAACCCAGCGTCGCATTCAGGCAATTCGTCAAGCAAATCCTCAGCGCTACCCTCGTCACTCCTGAAGATCTCGTCCTCGCTCTCTACTACGTATCTCAGATCGCTCCTACCGACATCATCCCTCCTACGCCCGCTGAAGGAGGTCAGGACGCTCAAACTACTTCGTTCAAAGCCGCTCCCTTCAAGATCTTTTTGGGTTCCCTCATGATCGCCAACAAGGTAAAGCTGTCTCTTTTACCTCTTCCTCGAGTTGAGGACTGATCTCTTCGTTGTTTCCACAGTCGTTGCAAGACAACTCTTACCGCAACGAGACTTTCGCGACCGTTTCAGGAATTCCTCTCAAGGACGTCAACGCTCTCGAAATCTTCGTCTTCTCGACTCTCGGATACGATGTCGCTCTTCGTGAGGACAAGTGGGTCGGATGGTTGAACACGATCGCTTTCAAGGTTCTCGCTGGAGTACGTGGTGATATCGGAGACCGCTTCGCCATCGAAGAAGCTCTCGGTCGCCTCGTTTACGCCGCTCGCAACAACAAGCACTTCGCGACCGCCGCTCCTTCGACCTCTTCGATCGCTCCCGTCGCTGCTGCTCCTACCGCCGTCTCGACCTCGACTCCCGTTGAAACGATGGGTGATGTCGATTTCGACGAGGCAGGACCTATCCGTCGTCGCACTCCCGCTTCGAGGGCCGGTCTCTGCCGTGCGACTTCGGACGCCAACGCTCTCCTCCCTCCCGTCTCACTCTCCGACATGCGTTCGAGGTCATTCGGTTGGGAAGTCACTCGATCCGTCTGCTAGGCAAAATCAAAAGCGACACTTCGACAACAACCTGCTCCCTCCCTCTCCCCCTCCTCCTTTCCCCCTTCCCCTTTCAATCATTTCTATTTCGACCTTTTCCCCTCCCTTCTTTCGACTCGTTAGCGTCGCCGATTGGATCAACAAGGCAGGACAGCGAATCTCTCGACCAGCGATTAAGTTCGCGTTAGATCAGAGCAAACTCCTCCTATGCCCGAGATACTCAATCACTTTGCTCAAGAGCCGTCGACTTCTACTCCATTTCGAATTCTTTCTCTCTCTCCCCCAGGATCGTCTTTCTTCTTCCAATAAAGCCAGGTAATCACATAAACTACTATAAACTCGAAAAAGGAGGAGGAGGAGGAGGACCTACCTACTCTACTCAACCTTCGACGAGAACAAAACAAAATCTACATAGTTTCTCCCCGGATCTTCTCTTCCTCTTTTCTCATCTTCACACATAACATTCAGACCTCGCCCATTTATAGAGACTTTTGTTTTGCGCTTCTCCCCCTCCCCTATATACCACTCCCTCCCTCCACTTTTAACCCACAAAACACCATAACGCTCCCCTCTCGCTCTCTCTCACTCGTGTCCTTTTAGCTAAGAAACACCAAAAAAAACCTCTCTCTCTCCTCCCTTGTTGCACCACTACTCTCATTCGATCTCTAGATAGCTTTTACTCACACAAATAGTCCTTCTTCGTCTGATGTTTGATCGAGTTCCCCCCTCTCCCCTTCTCCCGCCTTTTTTACCCTTTTTTTTTTTTTTTTTTTTGCTGGTCGTTCAAGCTTTCTCTCCCCCCTCGTTTAGCTTTGACATTGAAACTAGACCTGGATTGATCGCTTGCTCTAACATCCCTCGCATCGCTTCCTGAGAGAGAGAAGTTTGAGATCTGACTCTGCGAATTCTGATTCTTTACGCTCACGATTCGGCGGCAGCTCTCGCATCAACTCTGAGATCCTTCTAACTGTAGACGTCCCGATCGAGTGTTGCAGTAACGTCCCTACATGATTCATCAAGCTCATCCCTCCCTTTCTCCAACTCCCTCGACCCAGTCTATTCGTACACATCCAAAGTTCCCGCCGCTCGCGACCAGCGCGCTCCTCTCCAAGTTTGGATGCCAGCATACCTTGTTGATCTGAATCTCTTGAGGCCAAGCGAGAATCGAGGTCAAGGGAGGTTCTCCTGTCGATTTCGACGATTTCGATGATCCAGCAGGAAGAGAGTCCAAAGCGCTACGATGCTATTCACATATGAGGGATGTTGTGAGTCCATGCTGACCATTGAAGGTGGAGAGGGTGTAAGGCTTACCTCGACTTGCCAATTATCTTTCATCCTCCATTTCCCGGTTTCTCGTTCGAAATCGAGAGAATAGACTTTCTGACTAAAGTGACCCTTGACTCGTCTCCTTCGGAGTGCTCGTACCCCAGAATGCATAGCGACTGTACCATCGGAAGATGAGGATAGGACGAAAGGATGATGAGGTGAAGTAGCGAGAGACTGCATTTCCATCGGAACCATTTAGCGTCACTCGCGAGAAGCACTCAGCTGTTGGATTGGACGCACCCAGACTGTTCCTCGGTGAGCACCAATGCGTTTTGAAGAACCGAATTCTCCCGATTTGAGGAAGTAAGCTCGAATACGATCATCTTGATCGTCAGCGTAGACGCATCCAGATTGAGGACAGTAAGCTGCAGTATACGTCGAGGCTACTCAGGCGTACTGTCTTGTTAGCTCAAGTCGAGCGTGAAGAGGGGAGAGGTGCAGAGAAAACGTACATCGCTCGTGAAGGACTACTCCGACTCCAGCACTTCCGCTCTCTCGCAGATCGACAACGTGCGTACTTCCATCGTATCCGACTGTGGCGATTCGATTTGGGTCTCCCGATAGATCGAACTCGCCTGTTGAGTCGAGAGAAGTCGAGGGCGGAGGAGAGGTGACAAAAGTGATGGCTCGAATAGCGCACGAGTGGATGGGGAGATAGTGTGTTGGTCGAACTATGTACTCGGATGAGTCAGTGTAGAACAAGGAACTTGGAGGCTGGAGCTGAAAACGAACCGGTTGCATGACCTTTTCGTAGAGCATCTCCGACATACCAGACCGCAACGTAACCTACCATCCGAGCACGTTCACTGTCAGCGATTCTCATTCGATTGGAAGGAGTCTATTTCTGCGCACCATTCACGCAACCTGCAGCGATAGTTTCCCATGATCCCCAAGCGAAACTCAAACAACTCGTGTCTGGAAGCGACAACTCCAGCACCTTCTTCGCTTTGACTGTGAGATGATGGAGGGGTCTTATCAGCCCGACCCGAAATGAGCGATACTGATCTTTTTCGAACTCACCATAGACGACTTCTGATTCTTCCTTCCCTTGTTTCTCCCTAACCGTCTCAGGTTTCGGTAGAACAAAGACCTTGATCTTCCCATCCGTAAACACTCCAGCTAATACTCCCAACTGATCACCCTCGGTTGAATCATCAACCTCCATTTTCTCCTCCGAATCCGTCCCTCCTCTCGGACACCAGACGAGATCCCTCGCTTCTCCCTCCCCCTCTCCAAGCAACAAGCCCATCTCAAACTTCATTCCTCCTTCGTCTTCTTCATCGTTGTCAGATGAAACAGTTTCGACAGCGAGCTGATTCTCGGGGTTCGGCGTCGAGAGGGACCAGATCTGAATGAGTGATGAGGACTTTGAACCTGTGAGGTTCGGAGGATGGGACAGGGTGAGGGATGGAGAGGCAATGGTAGAGATTGCGAGGTATTCTATGAGAGAGACTGAGAGGTTAGCGAGAGGCTAACGTGAAAGCGAAGTGAACGAGCAAGGTCAAAGTCACCTCTTGTTGATGGTCCGGTAAGACGGGGAAGCCAAGAGAGAGCAGAGACTGGACCTCCGACGTTGAGGAGATGTCCAGGTTTTCGAGGAATGAAGGAATCTGTGCGGATGAGGAGGATTCGATTAGAGCACGAAGAGCTCGTCGAAGCGTTACAAACGTACTGAGCGGCATTGATTCAAATCTCTCCAACGAGATCTCCTGTTCGCCTTCTCCATTGATTCCTCCAACGTAAACTTTCCGTCTACCTTCGAAAGGATCTTCTGCAGGTTGAGTTTGGGTCGGCTGAAATTCGATAGGCATCGATGATTCTGGTTCTTCTGAAGCGGCTGCGTTCGGCTGAGACGGCGAAGGGGCCGGCTGAGTCGAGGTGAGAGTGTGGAATGGGATCGGTCGGGAATGATAGGTTTGCGAAGGGAGACGAGATTCGATAGCACTGTGAGACAACCTGGCGGATCAGCAAAGAGCTAAGTTTTCTTCTGAGCAGGGGGAGGATGCTCACCTCGTATCTACCTCAGCGAAATCGTCTTCGTTCATTCTGATCTCTTCGTACCAACCTCCCCATCTCTCGTTGGTTCCATCCGCACCTTGTCCTTCTTTCCATTTCCCCTTCTCCCACCCGACGTCTCTGACCAGAGTCTTTTCCGGTGCAAATGGATTCGCCGTCCATCTCTCGATCAAAGTACTCGCATCCTTGTCTGATTGCCCTTTCGTTTGTTTCTTGCTGGGTACGACTGACGCCGTCGAGTAAGACGAGGTAGAGCTCGACAGGATGAGGGAGGGAGGGAGGTAATGAGGAACAAAGGAGGAATATTGAGGATCCAATCCCGAAGGTATAATTCGACTAGCCGTAGCTCTCTGTCGCTCTTCCTTTCCCTCGTTCTCTCCACTAGGTATAGCACCTTTCGTAACGACCATACTCCTCCTCGGTCCAGGTTTCGCAACAGCTCCTTCTCCGTTGTTTACTTTCGATCTTTTTCCTCTTTTCCTTCCCGACGGTCCTGGACTGCCCTGATCGATCTCTCCTCCACTCGAAGCAATATCACTCATATCCTCTTCCCCCTGACCACTAGGACCATCTTCTTCGCTCACTACTGCTTCCTCACCATCCTCGGATTCTTCCTCTTCCTCTTCCGCCTCTTGTCCTTTCGGTGGTGCTTCAAATTCACTGCCAGATTCTTCAGAGGGAATGAAACTAGTCTTCTTCTTCTTGAGTAGTTTGGCTCGTTTCGTCGAGTCTGAATCCGAGTCGTTCTCGGATGAGGAAGAGGAAGTCAAGGTGAGAGGTGCGAGGAGATGCTTGTAAGAGGTGGGGGCGGATCTTCGTGGTCTACTAGGCCTATCAGGCATCTTCTAGCGTTGAATCGAAGCTTTGTGAGATGTGGAAGAGGGGAGAGATTCGCTCATCTCTTTTCGTTTCTCACCTTTCACCCGACGACTCAGATACACCGATTCGAGGCTTGCAGTCCCCCCAAAGAGTATAGCAAAATATGGCAGGAGATTACTCAGATGTAAGCTCTCCCTCTTCCTTCCTGCCTTCCTCTTCTTCTCCTCCTCGGTTCAAGTGGGGGCCTGCTAGCCTCTCCTTCGAGCTGCTGCTCTTCTGAACACACAATTGAGGCTCTTATATATATCCTTCAGCGAGTAAGGTCTACGCAAGGTCAGTTTACTAACCTCCTCTCGGTTGAATATAGGCTTTCAACCTTTCTTGGTCTCGCTACAAATCAAAGATCTCGATCCTCCTCCTGCTCTATCTCATATCACCGTCTCCACCATCCCGAACACCTCCCTCAGAATCGAAATCGAATCTCGAATCCACCTCGTCTTCTTCGCAAGATTCAGCGAATAGAGACTCTGGCTTCACCCTTCAACAGGACGAGACAGACCGGATCGAAATACCCTTGACTCCGCCGTATGAGTCAGAGACCTTCACGGACAGGATCAAGGGGCTAGATGAGCTAAAGACGAGTATGGCGGTAAAGGGATCAACTTCGAGGGACTCTTCAATGTCAGAATGGTCACAAACACCTTCTCTTTCAGATCCACCTCCCACTGAGACGACACGTAAGAGGACAAGTGAAGAGAAGGAGAGACAATTAGAAAGGCAGAAAGAATCAAGCGACGTCTCGATCAAACTTGAATCTTCTCTTCCCTCTCAACCGTCCGAACCGATCTCCAAACCCTCAAAACTACCTTTCCTTACTCCTACGACATATACGATCCTCCTCCTACACCTCATTTATCATCTCCAATATCATCTCGTCAATTGTGGAGATCATATCTCTCAAGTCCTCCTCTCGAACCCTTTACCTCCTCCCTTCAAAGTCCCCATCACTCGACCATCCTCCAAGCTCTCCCTCTCGAAGCGCTTCAGCCGCTTGAACTGGCGGTTCAGGTTGGTTCGAAAGAGATGTGGGAATACTTTGCTAGAGCAGGGAATACCGTGGGTTCTACTGTTCCCGATCTTCGTCAATGGTTTACAGGATGCGATTTTTGGAGGAGGTGGAGAAGGGTGGAACGCGGTTATAGGGAGAGAAGGAGGATTCAGGATGTTTGATCTGAGGTGGTATTCGCACCCGACGATCAGAAGTTCAGCCCGATGGCTTGAACCTCTACGAGTTATTGTCTTGCTCGATGTGAGTCTCTCTTGATCCAGAAACAGAGCTTCATTGACCCGAGTCTACCTGATCAGGCACTCTCGACTGTTCTGATCTACCTTCACTCCCTCTCTCCGGTTCTCATTTCACTCGACCTCCTTCCGAACTCTTTCTCCGTTCCTAAACCGATGCTTGCACCACCCCTCCCCCATTTCGTACAACTCTCTTCGGGCCACAGGATACCTCTCTCTGAATTCACACTCCCTTCGCACTTGGAAAAGATCGCAAACACTCGTCCTCCGATGATCGCTCCCACCACGTACCTCCTGCCTCGCTATCTTTCCCTCGCTCTCGACGGCATCAGTGTCTTACAGATCGCCCTCCTCCTCGTGACTCGTCCGGCATCATTTCGGATCCTCAGTCTCTCGACGATCTTATTCTTCTTCTCCCTTTTGTGTCCGTTCGAAAACCTCATGGAGATCAGACAAGGAATCGAGGAAGATATGAAGAAAGTGTTGATCGTGATCGATAGATTCAAATCGCGAGGACCAGATAGGTCGGAGGAATCGAACGAAGAGAAACCTTGTTGGATTTGTTTCGAGGAAGAATTCGAACCTCCCCACGTACCCATCAATAGCTTCAAGAAGAGATGCGAACTCCCTAGATGTGGTCATCAGAGTAAGCAATTGATATTTCCTGAGCATCCGTCCGATAAGTCGAGCTGATATCGATGAATCGTTGTTTTCAGTTCACGCTTACTGTCTCGCCTCTTGGTTCAAACGACAATCTTTCTGTCCTGCTTGTCATACGAAAGTGAGGATCCCTCAATCGAATTACAATGTATAAACCATATCCTGCCTCTCGTCCTACTCTCCTCTGCTCTTCTCGTTACTCCCTAGGTATTCCTTTCGTCTTTCGCCCTTGTTGTTGATCTCATTCTTTTCGCTTTCTGTTCTTCTGTGTATAAGTCACTTGCAGCAAGCTGGATCGTTTCGCTTGAAAAGGGAGAGAGAAGAAAACGAGAGTAAGACGAGAGAACGAATTACTGCAGTATGGGAGAAAGTCGTTGTCGACTTCAATAGCACGTCAAATACCGTCGTTGAAGAGCATCAGAAGCTGCATCCAAGCTGACTTGGACGAGGAAATCAACGAAATAAATTTCGATTCTCGGTTTTTAACTCTTCTCAACGATCATTATGGCAGCCTCTGCGGCCGTTCGCCTTGAGGAGGCCTCGGAATAGGCTTGAGATCCGCTCAGAAGTCCAGAACGCTCCCAAGAAGGGAACACATGAAGGGTTTCTTCGCTCTTTCTCCTCCTCTTTCCTTCTTCCCATCCAACATGTCATCTTCTCATCTCGATCCACTGCCGAGCGACTACCTCAACCTGATATCCAAGTCCTCAGTATCTCACACAACGAATCTCGCCAACGTCTCGACCATAATCGCTAGATTAGAACTCGCGAAATCACAACTTGCTGGCACGGCACCTCCTCTACCTAAAGGTGAAGATGACCCCGCACCTTCAGCTAGTGATACTCTGCTACCTCTGAGCTCATTCGTCAAGCAGGCAAACGTGAATGCTGGCAAAGAAAGCAAGGAGTGGGGGAACGCAGTCAATAGATTCGCTAAATCTGTAGACAAGGTGAGTTGGTATAGATCTTACAGTGATCTATTAGAGCTGACTAATCCCTGTTCTATCATCTTCCAGAAATTCCCGGGTCCTCCCCCTCCTCTCTTCACTCCGAATCCGACTCCTTTACCTCCTCCGACTCTTCATCCCAGTCTGCTCTCGATTTCACCCTCGGGCGACCTCTCATTTCCTCCTTCAGCGGTCCCTTCACTCCCTCCCGCTCCTTTCTCCTCTCCCGAAGAAATTTCCGCTTTGAACGAAACCATCGCAACCCATCTCGCACGAATTGGTGCCTTCTCCTCCCTCTCTACCTTCCTCGAAGAATCCCAAACCCCATCTCCCATCTCAGCAGAACTCATCGAGCAACTCAAGAAACTACATCAAATTCTGGGTGAATTATCAAGAGGAGTTTGTCAAGAAGCTATTGAATGGGTTCTTTCACATCCCGAACAAGATCCTAAAGGCGACTTGGAGTTCTCGTTGAGGAAAGAAGAGTTCATTCGAATCTTGTTGGGAGGTACTTCTTTAGATCCTCCGACAGATACAGAAATGGAAACGGAACCTCTTCTTCCCCCGTCCTCTTTCTCATCCTCCTCGAAACTCAAATCCCTCCCTCCAGACCCTTACAGTCAAGCGGCACTAGCCTACGGAGGTACTCATTTCCGACACCTTCTCACTCCGTCCCGAACCTCCCTAATCTGTTCCCTCCTAACCTCTCCACTCTACATGCCCTTCCCCCGACTCCTCTCATCTCCCTACGGTCCAATCTTCTCCCCTTACTCTCCTTCTCTTTCTCACTCTCCCTCAACCACAGCCCCATCCCCAACTTCATCCCTCTGCGCATCGTTCTCAGCGGCTTACCTCAAATCTTTAGGACTTCCAAACCAGTCCCCTTTGACCGTGGTCACTGATGTCGGGGGTAGTGGTGCAATGGCGAAAATAATGAAAGTGAGACAAGTCATGAAAGAGAAAAGAACTGAATGGTCTGCTCAAGGTGAATTACCCGTACGTTTTACTTCCCCTCTCTTGTGCTTCTCTCACTCTCAGAGTCTCGTGCTGATGAGTGAGTGCTGTGAAGTAGGTCGAGATCCCTCTGCCGACAGGGTACAGGTATCATTCGATCTTCGCATGTCCCGTTTCGAAAGAACAAAGTACTCCTTCGAACCCACCCATGTTGCTACCGTGTGGTCATTGTATCGCGAAAGAGAGTCTGACGAGATTGGCGAGGGGTACACCGTGAGTACTACGATTCCTCACATCAGCTCTCGCGTCGACAAGAGACCTGATTTGGTGGATTTCCTGATCTCGCAGAACTTTGAAATGTCCGTATTGTCCGATCGTTAGTCACGTCAACGCTTGTGTCAGGGTACACTTCTAGGAGAGCTATCGTGGACAGGGCCGTAGGAAGGAAGAAGTTCAGAGAATAGGGTTGGGTTTCGTTGTTTGACCTTGTTTTGTATCTTGTTGTCAAAATCTATCTCAGTTTCTCTCTTCTTCTCTCAGCCATACAGCCAGCGAGCTGTACCTCGATCTCCCGATTCTAATCTCGCATTGTCCTCCGGAACTCGAGAGCACGAGAAAACGAAAAATGAGTTTCTTTCTTTCTTTATTGACATTCGCTCAAAATCACCTTTCCTCTCGCTTCCTTACGTCGAAGCCTCTGTCCCACTTGCCGCCGCCGCTCCTCCGGCTCCCCCAGCAGCTTGAGTCTGAGCGGTACCCCTCAATCGCTCCTCCTCCTTCTCCTTTTCAACCCTCTCGACCTCCTCGATAACCGGCCTCAATTCCTCCTTGTTCAAAATCTTGTAACCCCCCGTCTGTTCACTCACGACGCACAATTGAACATTGTTGAAATCCAATTTCTCTTCCATTACTTGTTTGAGCACTTTCAGGGAGAGGTGTTTCGCTTGTTCTAGAGTCATAGACTATATCACAATTTCATTCGAAGCGAGTTTATTTCAGCATTTTGGAACTGAGAGGATGGGAGGATGGGAGAGAGGAGAGGGAGAGACGTACTTTGGTATAAGAATCTTGAAGTTCAGATTGAGCACCTTCAGATCCAGATCCGATCGCTTTCGCATGGTACCTCATGAAAGTTCCGGATGGATCCGCATGGTACCTGTCAATGTCGACTCGCCGTCACATCAGTTTTGTGTGAGGAAAAATAAGTGTAGAAAGGAGATGAGACTGACAATTGAGGTCCATGTTGATCGTATCCTGCGATTAATAACGCTACTCCGAATGGTCGAGACTGTACGATACCAATTCGAGCCGACTTAGCTCGTTGGAGATCTGAGTGAGTTGATAGAGGTGAGACGTACCATTGAAGCTTCTTCCTCATTAGCTCCCTCTCCAAACCTCAATGCCAAATCCGCTACTGCTTGCGTAACACTCTCAACTTTAATATTCTCATCATAAGTGAAATTATGATTCTGTACTCGCTCATCATTCGTCGTCAGCATTCCGAGATGACTCGGAAGTAAAAAGGGAATAATAGCTTAGAAGAAAGTGAGAATCAAAACTTACTTGAGCAGTAACTCTTGCGTGATCCACCATAGTTCTAGCATCCGCCGTCAACCCACTCATGGCACACCCAATGTGACGATCAATCTCCATGATTTTCTCTACCGAATCACTCTCCAACAAGGGACTTTGAGTTCGTTTTTCGACGGCTAGAACTACTCCTTCAGAGGTTTGGATACCGACTGTAGTGGAGCCCAGCTAATTACACTCGAACGTTAGCTGGGGAAAGTTCGAGGGAGGGAGGGGGGGGAAGGAGAGAGGTACTTTGATGGCTTCAATCGCATATTCGACTGTTTACGAGAGGACGGTCAGCGGTGAAGAGCGGGGGGAGAGAGAGAGGGTGGAAGTACCTTGGAATAGTCGACCTTCAGGTGAGAAAGTGTTTACCTAGAGATCAACGAGATGAGAGAGAGAGTCGTAAGCCAACAATATCCAACTTGAACAAGCTACGAGCGAGATGAGTGAATAACTTACACCTCGATCATATTCGGATCGACTGTTCAGGATGTCTCCCGTTCATCAGCTCTTGTAGAGACGAGAGGAGATGGTAAAGATCAAGAGATGACGAACCTTGAGAACATGATGGTTTGTGGCTCTTTGCTCGCTTGCTTGTGTTATAGGAGTAGTTTGAGTGCGTTCTAAAGTGTCTATGAGCTGTTACTGAATCAGTTAGTCGTGGTCAAGTGAAGTGTCAAGAACCAACATCTCTCGCTCGCTCTCTCTCTCTCTCTGTCTCTCACCTCACTCTATATGCTCAAACGGTAAACATGTAAGGCATCTCTCCCTCTTCTCCAATGACCTCTCCCTAATCCTCGCTCTCTCCTCTCAAGGGCCGCTCCACCCGCTCCCTCCTCTGCTCCACTCCTCTCTCTCTCTTCTCAACCCATCTACACCCCAAACCTCCAACACAATCAAAAATCACTCTACTACGTAAAATCCACCACGTCTTGTATAGCAGGTGCAACAGCTGGGATTTTGGGATTAACGAATTTGATCGGTTTCTCATTCTTTTTCCTAACTACTTTGGTAGTCGGTTTCGGGTTCAGTGTTGGGAAATGTCGGGGCAAAGGTGGGAAATACTTTTTGGCGAGAGGGGAAGAAGTCACGAGTGGGTTGGCAGAAGGTTTGTTTAGTTATGTGTTGTTTTGGACTCGTATGTCGCTCGCTCTCTTTTCTCTCTCATCACTCTGCGAAAAGGTCACTGATGGAAGCGTATCGAGTGTGACAGTCTTCTACTCGCTAGTGTATATCTACGACTAGATTTGGAGTCTCGCCCTGTCGTATCCTTGTGTTGTACTTCTTCGCAAAATTATCGAAACTTTGCTGTTTTAATCCATAGATCGACAGACGAGGAAGCGAGTATCAAAGCTAGACGGGTGCAGAGAGCTCTCGAATGCTCTCTCGAGCATCCTCCACAGAACAAGTCGAAGCAAACGACGATGTCGTGAAAAAATGAGCAAGATTGCGAAAAGGTTACATTATAGATCCCCTTCATATCTATTCTCCCGCTCTCACTTCCAGCTCCTCCTCGTCTTCTCAAACGCCCCCACATCTCGTCCTCCCGTTCGAATCCCTTCATCTAATCGAGGGAGACCTCTGCACCAATAGTCTTGAACAAAGCCTGTAATTTCTCCGCCTCTTCTTTAGTAGCTCCCTCCTTCAGTGTCTTTGGCAAAGACTCTACAAACTTCTTAGCCTAATTCCTCACAAAAAAAACCTCACCTCATCAGCTCTCTCTTTCCCAATCACTTCCCGAAGAAGAGTGAGAGACTTACCTCTACCAAATTCATTCCAGTCATCAAAGCTTTAACTTCCCTAATAGCTTTCGCTTTTTGTGCCGCATCAATCTTTGTCAAATTGACGTTGAATACAGTCTTTTCTTTAGGTTTCTCTTCTACCGGTGCGGATTCACCTGCGGGTGCAGCAGCGGGAGCAGCAGATGCAGCGGGCATAGCAATATCTACAATATTGAGTTTAGTCTACACACTCAGAGAGAGAGAGGGTTCAGTAGAGGGTTTTTGATAGAAAGGAGGAGGAGAGGAGAGGAAAGTGTGTTTACTTTGAGAGCATCGACTAGGTCGGCAGCTTCCAAGAGGGTGAGTTTAGAGATTTCATCGACGATCGAAGAGATCTTGGGGGAGAGTGGTGGAGGTGGTGCAGAGGAGGATGAGGGAGTAGGGGTGGGTTCGGCAGATCGAAGAGTTGAAGTAGAGAATCTTAATCGGGGCGTAACGGTTCTGTAATCCAATGGGGGGAAGGAAGAGTTAGACAATGAGCACTTTGGGGTTGGTGCTAGACCGCTAGAGAGAGCGTACCGGATGGGGAGAGTAGATCTTAGAAAGTTTTGAGAGATGAGACGGGCCTGCAATTCGAATTGGAAGAGGAGAACGCTGATCAGCAGAGAGGATCGATCTTGGACTACTTAGTGAGAGCTACTCACAACCATGATGTATAAGATAGCTAGGATGTGAAGATCTAGACGATGAGGTTTTGCCTTGGAGGAAATTCGTCGGTTTTTGTATTCGAGAGCAAACCTTGCCAATTCAACCTTGGCTCACCAACCTGCCTCTCACGTTGATTCCGCTGTAGAGCACCCTCGATTGAATCTGGAACCGACTCGGATAGCTCCTACCGGCTCACCCCGCCTACCTTTCGCCGTTCCTTCGAGTAGTTCAACTCTAACGAATCGTCGGATGTCCGAAAATGCACTTCCCACCTCCACTTCTGCTTCCTACTCTCGGATAGACGACCCAACCACAACAACAGCACCGCATTCAAAGCACCAAAATCACAAACGACACAAACGAAAAGGAGGAGGAGGAGGATTAACAAGTGGAGCTCTCAATTCTCTCAAACGACCCATAGTCTACCTCCCTCTCGCTGGATTATGTGTCGTGACCGTGTTGGTATCGAGAGGGTGGAATAGAGGAATGGAGAGAGTACAGGGAGGGGACAATTATTTATCAGAAACGATGCATGATTCATTAGAAAGACTCTCGAAAGGCTGGTCGACTTCACTAAGAGGTTCAAGACCAAATGCAAACGAAGACGATGATGGAGAATGGAATTGTAACCCGTTCGAGACGAATGGGAGGTTGAACGTAGACTTGCAAGATCCGACGAAAACTGAGTGGGTTCCATTCGATTCGAGGTGTAACCCTTCAAATTACATGAAGGCACTTTATCGACCACCTGGAGACACTTCACCTTTGATTCCCGACAAGGACAAGTCACCACATGGGAGGGAGTATTTGAGTTGGTTCAAGAATCGAACGATCGTTTTACATGGCGATTCGATTGATAGGTTTCATTTGAAGGATTTCTGTGAATTCGTTGGGGGGAGGTTGGAGTTGATTGGAACGGATCATCAGGCGAACCCTGCAATGTGGAAGAAACCGGGAGGGGACCGGGAGAGGAGAGATTGGGAGAAGAATTGGAGTGAACGTCCGAGGGAGGGTCAGGAATTGACGAATCCTTGGATTTGTGATGTCGAAGAGTATGGAACTACTTTGATCAACGTGTTCACGTGGGGATTGGAAGGGGCAGAGGAATTCTTCAAGACTGAGAGATGGTATTATCCTCCAGGTGCGAATTTTCGCTCTCCTTTTTCTCTCCCGTTTCTTCGCTTTTCGTCATCATTAACTCCTCGTTGAGATTGTGCAGCTACTTGGAATGATCGAATGGATCATATCACCTTGCCTCTCTTACCTCGACTAGCGAAATATCTCGACAGGCCTCAAATCGAAAATCCAGATCTCGTAATCCTCAATTCAGGTTATTGGGATTTACGGAAATACACTGAAGGTACTTTCTACTCTCTCTCTCCTCCTGTTCTCGCACTCTTCTGACATTTCGTATGATTGTGTAGAGGATTTCGTCGCAGCAGGTTTCCCAAATCGACCTTATCCTGAAGATTCCCCGATCCCTTACAACGCTCTGAGTCTGGAGAGGGAACAGAATTGGGAGAAGGAGGCAAGGAAAGCGATCAAACATGCTGCGAAGAGTTTCAGAGGGAAAGAAGGGAAGACCAAGAATGGACCGACACTGTTATGGAGGAGTTTACATCACCCTCCTAGACACAACTATGCTCCTTTCCCTGTACGTTTCACCTCCTCTTTTTCCTCTGACCTAGATTGAGGAGACGATGAAGCCGCTCGAATGAGCGATGGCTATTTGCGAGCGAATACTGACTTCTCGATTCGTTCTCGATTCTCGACCATTTCTAGCGTGTATTCCAACTCGATTCCCTCTCACGCAAAGTAGTCGCCGACCTTCGACTCTCGCAATCCCCTTCCGCTTCGACTCCCTCGACCTTCACTCCCTCGGCGCCCTTGTCGCAACTCGACGAATACCCCGACCGAGAAGATCTAGGATTGGATCATCGATTGAGAATAGACGAGAGTGGGAGGTTGATGTTGGGTCAGGAACATCTGTTTAGGGATTTGTTGCATCCTTTACCGGTACCGGGAAGTTGGGTGTGGGCAGATATAATGCTTTACGAGTACGTACACTCTCACTTCTCGATCGCATCCCGATGGCCCGCTCATCGAGTGTTGAGCGAATGTACAGGCTGAAGAGAGCTGTTGAAGGAGTTGATCGATAACCTTTCTCCATCGTTCCCGACTCTCTCTCGCAAGCATACTCTCCGTCTTCTCATTCGCATCTTATGATTTCGTTTGCTTTCTTCTCTCGTGTATTTCTTTCGGAGGTCAGATCATCAGTAACATCCGTATTATTCCCCCGGAATGGATCAAGCATTTTTCGTTTTTTTGATACAAAACTATCTATCTGCCCTCGATGAGCTGGTTCCTCCGAATTTTCGCCTAATAGTACAGCACAGAAAGGCCTAGGTATATATATCGTACTCGGCAGCTCTGATTTGATCCACCTCTTCACGAAGCCATCATCGAATCTTCTTCTCCCTCTTTCTCGAATCCCTCCTTCACGACACCCTCGAAAGCCTCTTCCTCGCCCGGAGATGATCCAGCGCCGAGGTTCATGATCGAGAAGTCGGAGAGGAACTCGTTTTGAAGAGGTGAAGCAGATGTTTTAACGGTTTTGCCTGAGGGCAAGAAAGGCGATTCACAGTGAGCTTCAATAGCGACTGCAGATGAACACCTTTTTAGACTCACTGGGTACCTGATCTTCTGGCCTATCGTTGATCCCTTTTATGATACCCATCTTCTTACGCCTCGCAACGTTCTTCGCCCTCTCTCGAATCTTTTGAAAATATTTCGTTTTCCCTCCATCTTCCAAAATCATTTCTCCAACTCTTTCGAGTTCCCTCCTTGCCTGAGCCGCTTGATCTGTCTTGACTAGCGCATAGGCGAGAGTGCAACGATTTAACGCTTCGAAGGTGGGAGAACTGAGTGCGAATGAACAAGGGTCGAAGAACGCTTCTTGTAAAGTTGCGATTGCTAGTGAAGGGTTGGCGGAATTGGCGAGGGAGATGAGACCGTTGGTTTGCTCGAGTCGGGTCTGGTAAGTGATTCCGGACTGAGGAAAAGAGAGAGTGCGGAGAGATTAGGGCAACAGCGAAAGGACAAGGGCACAGAGCTTGCTAGGCACTTACAGAAGAACCTTGGCTATCAACTGGAGGCATCAGCGAGACTCGAGAGGTTGTTTTCGAGAGTAGCGGGAGGGAGAGGAGCGAGAAAGTGGAGGAAGTGGGAAAGGGAACAGTGCAGAAACCTCGAAAATTTCGCAAGAATGCAAGCAAGATGAAATGGTCAAAAACGCATGATAGGGGATCGTAACGCGATAGGAGTAGTCGCAAGGGAGGGAAAAGGGAATGAGAAGAAATCGGGGCTTGTTTCGAAAAACGGTCCGTTCGCTGTTCAATCGCCTTAGTTGCTGGCTCTCTCGCAGCGCTGATATTTTCCAAGGCATACAGGAGCTCGGACTAGAGAAACGAATGGGTCAAGCACAACGGAGACGAGGGTACTACTTCTTGTAAAATCGACAGAACAGAAACGAAAAGAGGAGAAATCGATATCTAGATGAAAGGGCGCTCAGCTTGAGCGGTGATGCGTGCACCATGACGACGACCGGCGATTCCATCATTCCAATCGATCAGAGCTGAATGAGCGGTGATTCGGTTGTCCCAGAGAGTGACTGATCCGGGCTCTCCCCAGCGTGCTCGTGCTTGGAAATCGTGACCTTTCGCAATGTGATCACTGAGGAGAGCGGGAGAAGTCAGCGCGGAAAGAGAGAGCCGGGGCAAGATGAATAAACACACTAGAGGAGATTGAGAATCGTATCGGATTCTTCTTTCTTCAATCCGACAATGTAACGAGTGAATCCAGGTTGGACGAAACTGTTCGATCGAGTGGCAGCGCTCATCAGTTGAAGGCGACAACGGATGAGCAAAATCTTGGACGAACAGAGCTTTGTCTCCTGTAACGGGATGACGGCGAACAATCGGATGCTCGTTCTTCACGGGCGCTCGCTTGATCGTATCTGCACCGTGGATCGAGGCTGAAAGTGCAGCTTGCTCGAAACCCTGATCGAAAGAGGGAGAACGTCAAATGAGGTTCTCATCGGAGAAAGGAATGCGACGTACCGAGTGAACTGCTGTTAGGGTCTCGAGGTAAGCACGGAATGAAGGAGAGAGTCGCTTGTAAGCCTCTGTGGAAAGGAAGAAAGTGGTATCAGCGGTTCGTCGGGTTTGACAAGATACCAACATTCGAATTCTCACCTCGTTGATCGATGTAAAGCGTATCTCCACCCGATTCAGGAGTGTCGTAGAGGAAGAGAGTCGTCAAACCTGGAGGCTGTAGCTCGTAGGTGACATCGGAATGAATCGTGGTGTTATTGAGTCTGTTTGAGTAGTCGACACGATCGTCCGAATTCTTCTTCGCATCTCGGAACACGAGGTGGAGTTGCGGGAAGTCTTTCGGTTGACCAGAGACCTAGCGAAGGGGAGATATGGTCAGCTTAGAGTCTACAGCTGTGGCGAGATAGGGCTGCAGAATGAGGAGGGGAGAGGGGGAGCGACAAGAAAGGACAGACGAACAGGATGAGTATGTATACGACCGAACGTAGCACCGTAATCGCTTAGAGAGTGCGAAGATCGATCAGCGAAACTTGAGTGAAGAATCGACAAGATGAAACTCACTTGATTTGCCATTCCGGATCAGCGTCGATGAAGTTCTGCTGGTTACGTAAGACTACAACACCTTTCCTAGCGACGTAGAGGGCTAGTTGTGCTCGCTCGTGACGAGAAAGCTTCGTGAGATCGACTCCATCGAGGATTTCGACGCCGAAGGTAGGGGTGATTTGCTTGATAGTCGCATCGGCGAGGAACGATTGAGGGTCTTCGTCATTCAGAGCTTCGTGACCGGGGTCAATATGGTCGAAGGGCTCGAGAGGAGGGAGTTTGAGGCTGTCGGACCAGTGAGGAAGGAAACGACGATACTTGTAGTCCTCTTCGGCATCGAAGCTCTTGACCTTTTCGGAAGAGACGTTGATGTTGAGCGAAGAGATGGCCTCAGTGACGGTTTGGGTAGCGGTGGTAGACATGGCGAATAAAGATAGGAGAGAAAGAAAAAGAACATTGTCGTCCGCTCTTCTACACGTCTGCCGATTGCATCCGAAGTGGAGGATATGGCGAGCGAGTGAGTGGAGACAATCCCGTGTGTGTCCCCTTCGACAGCTTTCGATTGCGAAATCGGAATCCGGGCGAGAGATTTAGCATGAAAGTCGAGTTGGTAAAAGCGAGCACGACAGATAGGCTGCGGGCCAGCTCGAGCGTATATTGTGATTAGGAACAGTCTTCAGTAGCTAAAGCGATAGAGGGCGTGAATGGTAGGAGGGAAAGAGAGAGCTCGAGAAACACTTTTGACGTTGTCCACAACGACGACGATACACCATGGAAAGCTCAGTTAAGATGCTCAGTAGCTAAGAAAGCTCTGTAGGATACCCTCAAGCTGTCCAGCTGCTCTCTTCAAGCTTCTGTCGCTATTCTCTCACTCTTCGAATTCTGTCATCTCTCGAGGTCTGCGGCTCACGCCATCGCCACAAGAGGACCGCTTTATCGACCGAGAAGCAATGGAGAAGGTGCTCTGAGTGTTCTGTAAGCAGGACTTTGTCGCAAGGGTCAGACTAATCGAAGGAGAGGATGGCGCAATTCTTGCTGACTATCGCGCCTCTCTCCCTCAATGCAGCAAACTCTGATATAGGTCAAACGCCGGTGGTGGACCCTTCGGAGTGATAAAGACGTACTCCCGAAGCTAGTGCGCAATCAGCTCGGAGAAGGACGTCTTTGCAGGGAATTTCGCAAAATGTCGACATTCTCGTTGCGCCTTTGCACGAGTGCATCGGCTAGCGCCTGACTGGCTCGGAGCTCTTTCCTTATCCCACACAACTTCACTAGCTCGTCACCCCGTTCCTCCTCAACTCTTCTCGACCACCGGAACTCGACACTCGAAAGTCCGACTCGAACTTCAGCTTTCAAGATGTCCGATACCCACATTCTCCCGGCTCAGCCGCCTCTACACCCTCACGGACAGCCTCCTGCGTCGACTGAAGAGAAGGACTCACCGACCGCCGATTCTGAGAAGTCTTCCCTCTCCGACAAGAGTAGCTTCAAATCACTCGCTCCTCCAGCTGAGCCTGCTTCGCCTGGCGATGCGATCTTACGGTATCTACGCCTTCGCAAGCGTCGTGCTGTCGACGACCTCGATGCCGTTGCGACTCGAGAGTCGGTTTATGATTCTCCGCTCGCAACTTACTATCAACCTCGTGAGCTCTCTGTCTCGCTTCCACTTGTTGTCATGCCGTTACTGACGAGTATCGAACCTGACAGATCCGAAATGGGAGAATCTCGCATACTTTGACCCGTCGCTTCGCTGGACACACCGAGAGGAGAGGAAAGTTCGACGCAGTGAGTTTGAATCCAATCTCGCGTGCCAAGTGTCGAAGCTGAATGTTTCGTTGAACAGAGATCACACTCAAGATCTTTCTATGGGTGCTCGTTATGTTCATGGCTCTCGACATCGATAGGTGAGTACTTTTCGCGGTCGTCTCGAGACTGCACTGACGTTATCGATCCCTATAATAGGGGCAACATGGCCAACGCTACCGCCGACAACCTTCTCGACGATCTCAAGCTTACTCAAGCTGATTACAATCTAGGTAACACGCTATCGAAGCTCGGTTGTGAGCCAATTCTTCACGGACTTCTCTCCTTGCAGTCGCTGATTCAGCTCCTACGTCAGTCTTACTCGCCGAATTACCCTCACAGATGGTCGGCAAGAAGCTCGGTGTGGATCGTTGGGTGCCCACTCAAATCGTCGTGTTCAGCATCCTCGCAGCTGCCCAGTTCTTCATGCAAGGCAGAGCTTCCTTCCTCGCTCTTCGCTTCATGATCGCGTTCTTCCAAGGTGGCTTTATTCCTGATCTGTAAGTCTGCTATCTAATCTTCCCGAAGTGCGGTCGGGTTCAGCTCATTCGATTCATTCGCTCTTTCAGGATTCTATACCTGTCGTATTTCTACACCAGCACGGAGCTGCCAATGTACGCATCCCCTACCCCTGATTAACCTCTGTTGTACAGTAGAGCTGACATGCGCTCTCTAACGCTCGCAGTGTTCTGAGCTTTTTCTGGTGCATCAGCAAGTCGTCTCCCCTTCCTTTTCTGCGTCTGCAGAATACCGTGCTGATTCCCTCGGACGTCTCTAGACTATCTCGCGGATACGGTGACCGCTTTCCTCGCCGTCGGTTTGCTCAAAATGAGAGGAATTGGAGGACATGCAGGATGGAGGTGAGTCGACACCCACCGACTTACTACTGTTTGAACTGAAGCTGATCTCATCGACGATGGATGTCAAAGGTGGATGTTTTTGATCGAAGGATTAGCGACGGTAAGCTTCCCAGCCCAGCTAGGAATTGACTGAACTCTTCGCTGACACTCGTCTCTCGGTCTCTCGACAGCTCCTCGTCGGCATCTCCTCGTTCTTCTTACTCCCTCCTGGTCCGAGTCAAACGAAGAGCAAACTTTTCCCGAAAGGCTACTTTTCGGATCGTGAGACGTCGATCATCGTCAATCGAGTCGTTCGAGATGGTGAGCTCTTTATATTCTTCCCTTGCCGTATGCCTCATTGCTTAATCACTAACCCCGTGCGATGGATGGACTCGCGATTGATAGATCCTGGTAAAGCGACGATGCATAATCGACAAGCTTTGACTCCGACACTACTCTGGAAATCAATCAAGGACTACGATTTGTGGCCCATGTACTTGATAGGTCTCACATTCGGTATCCCTGCCTATCCTATCTCGAACTACTTCCAACTTTCGATGCGTTCACTCGGATTTTCGACTCTCATGGCCAACCTGCTCTCAATTCCACACACTGTCATCTCCATGATCCTCCTCGTCGCCGTCACTGTCGCCTCCGAAATCGTTGAATCTCGAACTTGGCTCGCCATTCTCGAAAACGTTTGGTTCCTCCCCTTCTTTATCGCCCTTCGCACTCTACCCGTCCTCTCCGGATGGCAATACTTCGCTCTCGCCACGTTACTTCTCGCTTTCCCTTACGTGCACGCTCTACAAGTATCGTGGTGCTCGAGAAACTCTGGTTCAGTCAGGTAAGCTTTCCCGTCAATTTCCGCTACTCGCTCTCCTTGACCCACGTTTACTTCCCTCGTTGTCCAGAACTCGCACCGTCTCCGCCTCGTGAGCTCTTCCCTTCCCTTCATTTATCATTGCGCTCTCGCTGACTTCGCTCCCTACAGTCTCTATAATATGTTCGTTCAAACCTCCGGCATAATCGGTTCGAACCTCTACCAAAAAAGTGATGCACCTCGATACTTCACCGCAAACTCGGTCATCATTGGTATCATCGCGTTCAATCTGATTATCGTTTAGTGAGTCCGATTCGCCTCGTTTCAACAGAAATTTCGAAAGTTGACTCGTGAACGAAATAGCCCTGGTACTTGGTTCTATTATCGAGCTAGGAACGCTTGGAAAGAGAAACGATGGAGTGCGATGTCAACGGAACAGCGTGCGGAATGTAAGTTTTAGTTTGAGCTTGACTATCTAATTCTTTCGTTCCCTTCGCTAACTTTAGATTGCGTCCCTCGTGCCTTTGCAGACCTCGAGACGACGAAAGATGAAGGATGTCGTCGACTCGATTTCCGGTTCGTTTACTAGAGTGGGAGCATCCGGTCGAGTAAGGTTGCGAAAAGTAGACATAGAGTAGTTTCATCTTCGGAAGTTAGGACGTTTCGTATTCTCTTTCAATTTGCAGTACATTCACGTTTGGTTCAGTAATTCTGTCATTCACATAGACGCATCTGAACTTCTGGATGAGCGGTCTGACAGCGCGACTTGGCCGAATCGTCTGTCCAAACTGCTCTCGGCGATCCCAAATCTCAAAGGCGACACGACGACCGTGGATCGAGGTGGTACGAAGTGTGAAGTGCAACATGCGAAGGGTAGGAAAAAAGCAGAAACGAACTGGAAAAGAGCGAAATAATAATCTACTGCCGTCTGCTCTTTCCTGGTCTCTGCGCTCCCCCTCCTCTTCCTCCTCCCCCTCTCGCTCCACCCCTTCCTCTCGATCCACCCCTGCCTCCTCCTCCA
>Ga0308160_10001645_pt1 | contig 30065 bp, 27 predicted proteins | sample PhyFR1_FD_201036 | JGI IMG/M metagenome (GOLD analysis project Ga0308160, IMG submission 201036) | Phyllosphere microbial communities from UC Gill Tract Community Farm, Albany, California, United States - DLSLF.R1 | ecosystem: Host-associated > Plants > Phyllosphere > Unclassified | place: USA... | reverse complement strand
GCGCCAGGAGAAGAAGTTCTTCACGTGGTGTTGGTGCTTTCTGATCGGTGTTCGAGCTTCATCGCTCGTCGCCCTGGCCCAGCACCCGGATGACTTGCAGAGGGGCAGTCGGTGATCGCCCCTCTCGCGACACTATGTGACAGCTGTGGCGTTGCCTAGCGGCTGTGCGCCACGTGGCCAGGTGGTTCGTAGGAGGCGGTGGTCACCCTCCGGGTGGAAGCCCGCCCGGACCGGGTGGTTCGGCCCGTGACCAGGCCCGATGTCCGCAGGTTCCGCTACCGCGGGGTGCTGGCCGTCGCCGAGGGCGGCCCCGCGGTCGTGTCGTCGGCCTCGACGGCGGGCAGGGTGATGTCGACGACGTCCGCGTCGAGGAACCCGTCGCCCTTGATCGCGTCGACGTAGAGGCCCTGGCGCTCGGGGGCGTCGTCGGCGTACTCGACGACTGTCGAGAACGTCCCGTCGATCACCTTGGTGCTGCCGAGGAGGATGGCGTTCGAGTGGGCGTCGTAGATGCGGATGATCGCGTCGTCGGTGCCCGACCCCGACACGACGACGGTCCGCGTGGCGGAGGCCGAGCCGTTCGTGGGCGTCGTGACGATCAGGCTCTCCTCGCCGGTGGACGCCGGGAGGAGGGTGAGCAGGGCACCACCCGTTGCGAGCGCGGCGACGGCGGTCACGGCGAGGACGGGGCGCCAGGGGAGGGACATCGTCACAGGGTCGGCTCTCTCGGGGATGTCGGGAATCATGCGCCCACTTCGCGCTCAGGGCAAGGGCTGGCGAGACGTTCCGGCAGAGCATCTCGATACCCGAGAGTATCGGAAAAGGACGGGTCTGTTCGCTCGCTGTCCTCCAGGCGAACTGGGCTGCACCCCCAGAAGAGGGGGAGTGAGGCCCGTCGGGTCAGACGGGCCAGGTGGCGGCGACGGCCAGGCCGTTGAAGACGACGTGGGCGACGATCGCCCCTCCGATGCGCCCCGTCCGCGCCGCGAGCGTCCCGACGACCAGGCCGAAGACCGTCGTGCTCACCAGGGTGACGAACAGGCCGGCGGGGGAGAAGCTGCCGACGAGCGCGTGCATCAGCGCGAAGACGAGCGACGTCGTGATGACGGCCATGACCGCGGCGCCCCGGGCGTCGAGACGCGTCGGCGTCGACAGCAGCCTCGCCGTCGAGCGCTGCAGCAGCCCCCGGAAGAAGACCTCCTCCACGACGGGCGCGAGCAGCACCCGCGCGAGCACGGTCACGACCAGCACGCCCACGGCGGGCCCGCCGTCGATGGTCGGGACGGGCTCGAGGCCGGTGCTGCCGACGACGCCGAGGTTGACCAGGGCGTCGAGCACGCGGGCGATCAGGCCGATTCCGACGCCCCACAGCAGGTCGAGGGGGCGAAGGCGCAGGCCCAGTCGCCTGAGTGCGCCCGCCCGCCCGAGGCCGACCGTCGCGAAGACGACCGCGGCGAGCAGCGGCACCCAGATGACGAGGTACGAGACGACGACCGAGACGAGCGGCGGCACCCCGGGGGAGCGCAGCAGCAGGTCGCCGACGACGCTCGACGCGATGACGACCGCCGCGAGGGCCAGGGCGGCGTAGAGGACGTCCCACGCGGCGGACCGCTCGCGGACGTGCTCGGCGGGGTCGAGGTCGCGACGTGTCATGAGGTCAACTTACGGTGCGGCGAACGGTCGGTGCCCTGCCGAGCGAGGCTCATGTGGCACGATTGCTCCGATGTGACCGTCTCTGGCGTCACGTCTTGATCAAGGGGAACCAAAGCCGTGGAACTGCGCGACTACATCACCGTCCTACGCAAGGGGTGGGTCTTCATCGTGGCGATGATGCTCGTGGGGGTCGGGCTCGCCTCGGCGTACTCGGTCGTCAAGACGCCTGACTACAGCGCCTCGGCGCAGGTCTTCGTGTCGACCCAGACCAGCGGCAGCGTCTCCGACCTGGCGCAGGGCAACACCTTCACACAGCAGCGCGTGAAGACCTACGCCAGCCTCGTCACGACTCCCATCGTGCTGCTGCCCGTGATCTCCAGCCTCGGCCTGAACACCACGGCCGAGCAGCTCGCGCAGTCGATCACCGCCAGCGCGCCCCTCGACACGACCCTGATCCAGGTCGACGTCATCTCGGAGGACCCGGTGATGGCCGCTGACATCGCGAACGCGACGTCGCAGAGCCTCACCAACGTGGTCGAGCAGATCGAGGCCACGAGCGAGGACGCCGACAGCGAGGCCGGCTCGCAGGTGAAGCTGACCCGGGTGCAGGAGGCGCAGGTGCCGAGTGCGCCGACCAGCCCGAACGTGCCGCTCAACCTGGCCCTGGGCCTCCTCCTCGGCCTCGCGGTCGGCGTGGGTGTCGCCGTGCTCCGTCACACGCTCGACAACCGCGTCCGCAACGAGGCCGACGTCGAGAAGATCAGCGACGCTCCCATCGTCGGCGGCATCGCCTTCGACCCCAAGGCCGACGAGCGCCCCCTCATCGTGCAGGCCGACCCGCGCAGCCCGCGTGCCGAGTCGTTCCGCACCCTGCGCACCAACCTGCAGTTCCTCGACCTGGGCACGAAGTCCCGCACGTTCGTCATGACGTCGTCCGTGCAGTCCGAGGGCAAGAGCACGACCGTGGCCAACCTCGCGATCGCGCTCGACAGCGCCGGCGCCCGTGTCATCCTCATCGACGCCGACCTGCGTCGTCCGCGCGTCGGGCAGTACATGGGCCTCGAGGACGCCGCCGGCCTCACCGACCTGCTCATAGGCCGTGCCGACCTCGCCGACGTCGTCCAGCCGTGGGGCCGCGGGCAGCTGCACGTGCTCCCCGCCGGCCAGATCCCGCCGAACCCGAGCGAGCTCCTGGGCTCCCGGGCGATGCAGGAGCTCATCGGCCAGCTCGAGCAGCAGTTCGACTACGTCCTCTTCGACGCCCCGCCCCTCCTGCCCGTCACCGACGCGGCGATCCTCTCGAAGAGCGCCAGCGGCGCCATCGTCGTCGTCGCCGCGGGCAAGACCCACAAGGGCCAGCTCAGCGGTGCGGTCGCCGCCCTCGAGAGCGTCGGTGCCCCGATCGCCGGCTTCGTCATGACGATGATGCCCACCAAGGGCCCGGACGCCTACGGCTACGGCCGCTACGGCGGGGCCTACGGCTACGGCATCGAGGACGACAAGGAGACGAAGGCCACGAAGAAGGAGAGGACGCGCATCGGCGCCGAGGCCCGCAAGGCCGCTCGATGACCGCGGGGCGCCCCTTCAGCATCCTCGTGGTCTGCACGGGCAACATCTGCCGGTCGCCCCTCGCCGAGCAGTTGCTCACCGCCCGCCTCGCCGGTTCGTCGACGCCGTTCGTCGTGATGAGCGCCGGCACGATGGCGCAGGACGGCGCCGCCATGGACGCGACGGCGGCGGACATGTCGCGAGCCTACGGAGGCGCGCCCGAGGCCCACCAGGCCACCTACCTCACCGAGATGCTGGCCGAGAGCGCCGACCTGGTGCTGACGGCCGCCCGTGAGCACCGCGCCGCGGTCGTGCGCCTCTCGCCCCGCGCCTCTCACCGGTCGTTCACCCTCGAGCAGTTCGCACGCCTGGCCGAGGCCTCCGACCCGGCGGAGCTCGCCGCGGCCGACAGCCCCGCCGACGTCGTCCGTCTCGTGGCGAGCATGCGCGGCATGGTGCCGCCGCTCGACGACCCGGAGGCAGAGGACATCGTCGACCCGTACCGTCGCGGTCTCGACGTCCACGAGCGGGCAGCGGCGGACGTCGACCGAGCCGTCGACGCGATCGTGACGGCGCTCCGGGCGCCCGACAGGTCGGCTGCCGCGTGAGTCGCTCGGGGGGAGCGACGACGCGCACGTGGTGGTTCGTCGTGCTGGCGGTGCTGGTCGTCGCCGACGTCGCCCTGATCGCGGCGGCCGTCGCGTCGACCCGACCGGGCGAGCAGCGCGAGGCGGGGCCGATCCCGACGTTCTCCTCCGGCCCCACGACGGAGACGCCGACTCCGACGCCCGAGCCCACGACCGCGCCGTCGTCGACGCAGCCGGCGGGCTTCCTCTCCGCCGTGAGCGCCACCGAGGCGTGGCGAGCCACCCCCGGGTCGTGCACGGACGACGCGGCGCTCGTCGAGCGCAGCACCGACGGAGGCGCGACCTGGCAGCCGATGGAGCTCGCCTTCGACCTGCGCACCGTCGTCGCGCTCGAAGCCAGCCCCGAGAAGGTCTCCGTGCTCGGCGGCGTCGGGGACGACTGCGAGCGTCAGTTCTGGTCGAGCTTCACGGCGGGGGAGTTCTGGAAGGAGTACCCCGACCAGGTCTCTACCCCCGCCTTCGCCGACGTCGACAGCTCGACGGTCTCCCTCGACGGCACCGCGGTGCCGTCCCCGTGCCCGGCGCCGTCCCGTGTTCTGAGCGACGGGACCGTCGGTCTGGTCGCCTGCGCGGACGCCGTGTCGACGCGGACGACCGGTGGTGACTGGTCCTCCGTCAGCGTGCCCGGTCTGCTCGACGCGGTTCTGCTCTCCGGCGAGTACCTCGCGGGAGTGACCGGCGTCGACACCTGTGACGGCGTCGCCGTCCAGAGCGTGACCACGCCGGTGACCCCGCGGAGTGCGGCGACGACGATCGGCTGCGTCACAGGTGTCGACGCGGCTCAGGGCATCGTCCTGGCCTCCGTCGACGATGTCGTCTGGCTCTCCGCCGGGTCGGTGTCGCGGGTGTCCGTGGACGGTGGCGTGACCTGGTGAGGACGAGACGATGAGCGCGGCACCCAGCACCCGGGAGATCCGGTCTGCGAGCTCGACGATCGGCTGGAACAAGGCGTACTCGCAGCGACTGTTGCTGACGGACGCCCTCGTGCTGATCTGGGTCGTCTTCGGCGTCCAGATCGCCTGGTTCGGCATCGACACCGCCAACGTCGCCTTCCGAGGCGACCTGCGCAACGTCGCGGTGAACTACACGGCGATCTCGCTGGTCGTGATCGCCCTGTGGCTCGGCGTGCTCGGCCTCTACGGTTCGCGCGCGGATCGTGTGATCGGCACGGGCAGCACGGAGTACAAGCTCATCATCGACGTCAGCTTGCGGGTCTTCGGGCTGCTCGCGATCCTGGCCTTCCTCTTCCACATCGACCTCGCGCGGGGGTACATCCTCATCGCGTTCCCGGTCGGGGTGCTCGTGTTGGTCTTCTCGCGGTGGCTCTGGCGTCAGTGGCTCGTCCTCCAGCGTGCGCAAGGCCGATACTCGGCCCAGGTCCTCCTGGTGGGGTCGCGCGAGACCGTCGAGCACTTCGCGCGCCAGCTCATGAGTCAGCCCTCCGCCGGCTATCACGTCGTCGGTGCCTGCGTCTCCGAGGTGACAGGCGGCACCGTGGGCGGCTCGCTCCGCATCCCCGTCATCGGTTCCTTCGACGATCTCGAAGCCGCCCTCGTGGCGAGTCACGCTGACACGGTCGTCATCACCAGTTCCGACCACCTGCCGCCGGAGCGGGTCCGACAACTGAGCTGGAGCCTGGAACCCGGTGGTCAGCACCTGGTCGTCGCCCCGAGCCTCACCGACATCGGCGGCCCGCGCATCCACACCCGCCCTGTCGCCGGGTTCCCGCTGATCCACGTCGAGACGCCGACCTACGCGGGGCAGAAGCTCTTCTCCAAGCGTCTGTTCGACATGGTCGTCGGTGCACTTCTCCTGGCCGCTATCTCGCCGCTACTTGCCCTGGTGGCGTTAGTCGTCAAAGTGGGCACTCCGGGGCCCGTGTTCTTCTTCCAGGAACGGGTGGGCCTCAACGGTTCTACGTTCCGCATGGTCAAGTTTCGGACCATGGTCGTCGATGCCGAGGCGCGATTACAGCTTCTCGCGCAAGAGGAGCGCGCCGAGGGTAACAGTGTTCTCTTCAAGATGAAGGACGACCCTCGTGTCACACGGGCCGGACGTTGGCTTCGTCGCTACAGCATCGACGAATTGCCACAGCTTATGAACGTCGTGCGCGGCGACATGGCTCTCGTCGGACCGCGACCGCCGCTCGCTCGCGAGGTCGCACAATACGAGACGCACGTACACCGTAGGTTCCTTGTCAAACCCGGCATAACGGGTCTGTGGCAGACGAGCGGTAGGTCGAACCTGTCGTGGGAGGACAGTGTGCGCCTCGACCTCTACTACGTCGAGAACTGGTCCATGGCTGGTGATCTCGTCATTCTTTGGCGGACAGCCCGTGCGGTGCTCGCACGAGAAGGAGCGTTCTAAGCATGGCCGCCAAGTCAACGTCCTTGATCAAGTCTCGTCGAGTCAGTAGACACACCCCTTCAGTCGGACATCAAAGGAACGGCGGACCACACATCAGGGCAACGCAGCGATCCAGACGTTCGTGGCTGCTCATCTTGACTGTCGTCGCCTTGCCCTTTTCCTACGTGCCCCATGAGCTGATACCTTCGGGTCCCAGCGTCAGCATTGTTGTTTTGGCGCTCACGTTGGCGAGTGGTGCGTATTACGGCATTCTTGGACAGCGTGTCGGCCCTTTTGAGGCTCTCGTCGTCGTCTTCGCTGTCTATTGCTCACTGCGCATCGGGGTCTTGGGACCGCTCCAGACCCGGGATGCAACCGTTGACGTCACCAACCTGGTGGGGTCGGTTGGTGCCCTGATTTCGGGCCTCGTGCTTTATCTACTTGCGCGCAAAGACGAGCTTCGCGAAATTGTTCTCGTTGGGCTGCGTTTGATGGTCGGCCTCTTGCTCGCTATCGAGCTGTACCAGTTGGTCGCCGGTCTACCTAGGCTTTTTGCATTGGGATACACCGACGGTTTCTACTACTACACAGAAGGCAACGACTACAGACCGTTCGCAACCTTTCTCTCTCCGACCGTCTTCGGAGGGTTCCTTGCCGTGGCAGGAACAGCTCTCGTTCTAGCAACGCGTGGGCGAGAGGCATTCTTGTGGTTTGCCGTTGTGTCTATGGGCCTCATAGCCACGCAGACACGAGCTGCGCAGATCGCATTCGCCGTGGCAATGTTGGTCGGTTGGGTTGGTTCCTCAGCCCTGAGTCGACGACGCATCGTGCAAGCGGGCATTCCGCTAGTCTTCGTGTTGGTGATAGTCGTGCTGCTCGAGCCAGGTTTAATTACGAGGCAATTCGAGCGCCTGACTACTCTTACCGACGCTGGCTACACGTCCAACTCGGCGCGCATACAGCTCTGGACAGGCGCGCTTCGTGCGTCCCTCGAGAGTCCTGTTATCGGCTATCCGTCTGGTTCCTTCGTCGAAGTGCTGAGACCGATTATCGGAGGCGACGCTCTCTACGGACACGCGCATAGCAACTACCTCCAAGTGCTCTTCCTGTATGGATATCTGGGACTTGCCTTGTTCCTTTCAATTCTGGTTGTTGCCTTCTTTGCCATCGTTGGAACTGTGGGTCGAGCGCCCGACATCGCGAGGCGCTACGCGGTCGCCGGGCTAGGCGCATGGACAGCATTCGCTGTCGACTCTATGTTCGAGACAACCTGGACAAGCCTGAGCGTCGCGTCCACGTTCTTCTTGCTTCTGGGCCTCGGTATGGCTTCAGTAAGGCGTGAGGACGGGAAGGCTCTGGATCTCTCTGTGTCGAGAGGACACGGTGCAGCGGGTGAGGCTCATCTACACGATCTCACGACCGGACCTTAGCTTCACACGCCCTCACCATGGTCGTACGTGTCAGCTGGGGCGCCCAAGATCGTATTACCTTTTAAGGGCGGGACATAACTCTCTGACCGCGTACGAAGCGATCTAATACCGTGGCGGCCAGCGCTCTCAGGCATTTCAACATACTGCGTGCTCGAAACTTGACTGGCATCGCAGTGTCAAGTGCGACCCGGCCGTTCAAGTACGCCACCTCGTAGGTTCGTCGCCAGCTTCGTCGCAGCGTGAGGTTGTCGGGGTGTTCGCGCCAGTGCCCAACCGCTTGAGGAACGTGGATGACGGCGGACCGACGAATTGCACGGTACGCCATCCAGGTGTCGTACGACCCTCCCACTTGTCGGGGGATGCGATCTACCGCGGCCCGCCTGTAGACCACACTCGCAATGGACTGGAAACCGATGAGAGGGCTCACATCAGTCCATTTCTCGATCAAACCGGTGGGAATCCCGTCCATGCCCCACTGCCGCAAGGCAAATGCCGTTCGATCGGGCCTATCGCGTCCGGTCACGTCCATGACATGCGGGGGGGCAAAGGCGGCAGCCGCTGAGGGCTCTGCCTCAAGCGCCGCGATCAGTGTCGACAGGACATCTGGGGCGATGCGGTCGTCATGGTTCACGATGCTGATGAATTGACCCCGTGCCTCGTCAAGACCCTTCTGGTGGTTGAGCGCGACGCCGAGGGGTGTCTCGTTGCTCAGGTAACGGAGCCTCTCGTCGCCGAGACCCTCAACTAGGAGACGACACCTTTCCTCGGACGCGTCATCGAGAACGAGAATCTCGAGTTCTTTGTGAGTCTGCTCGAGGACACTACTTAGGGTCTCTCCAAGGTGCTGTCCGCGATATGTGGCGACGATTACGGTACAGAGTGACATGATCTCGACACTACCGGCGGCCCCGATAATCCTGGGCCTCACGCTCCGGTGTGAGACGGTCCCGTTGATGCTCCGGCGCCTTGAGACTGAAGCACGCCCCAAGCTGTCAGGCGGACCGCTGAGAAGAGCACCATGACGAGACCCATGGTGAGACCCGTGAGGCCACCGGTGACGGCCAGAGCCGCGATGGACGCACCTAGGACGGCGATGCCGATGATCGAGGCCAGCACAAGACGGTTAGGGGTCTCTCGCGCGGAGTCGGCCAGGATGCGCAGCGCCCATTGGTCCGCCACGAGCTGCGCGAGTACGAGCACGACGACGATCTGCGTCAACCCGTCGAAGGTGGGGCCGAAAAGAGCGCGGCCGAAGAAGTGCACCGCCAGCACGATCATCGTCCCTGAGGCGAGGGAGCAGGCGATCCCGAGCAGGGAACGTCGGCGCAGGAACGCTTTACTCTCGGTGCCCTGGAGTTGTGACAGCTTCGAATACGCCAAGGTGTTGAGGGCCTCGGTGAGCCCGGCCGAGGCAGTCGCGCATGTGACTGCGAGTGAATAGACGCCAAGCGTTGCCGGCTGCGTGAGAGCAGAGAGTGCGAGCTGGTCGGCCCTTGTGCCGACCTGGTCCAGTGCACTCGTGCTCCAGTACTTGAGGCTGAAGTCCCACGGAACGGGGATACGCCTCGCTTTCCGAACGAGACTGACGGCAAAGAAGCACCCGAGGATGCACGCAAGTAGCTGCCCCGACAACATGATGATGTATGCCGATTGCAGGCTCAGAGCGTCGAGAAAGTACGCCGCGATGATCCCTAGCGAGGGAAGGACGAGCACGGTGGACCGGGTGACGTTGTACGCCCGGATCTTGCCCTCCAACAGCAGGAGTTCGACGCCAAGTTGATTGAGGCCCGAGGCGAGCAGGCTCACGGTACCGATCTTGATCGCGACCTCGATCCTTGGATCGCCGTTCGCAAAGACTGCCGATAGGCCGAATGCGAGCGCCGCGCTCACGATGCCGAGTAGGGAGACGACTATGACGCCCAACCCCGACACGTGGCTACGTTTCGCCCCTTGCAGAGCGAGGCCTCGGGGGAGGCCGAGAAAGCTCACCCAGGACAACAACTGCAGAGTGACGAACGCTGCTGCGAGGACACCTCGCCCATCCGCTCCTACCGTTCGCGCGAGCAGTGGAGCGGACAAGACACTCAGCGCAGTGCCGCCGTAGGAGACCCCCGCGGTCATCACGAGTGCCTTTAGGTCGCGCCCTCGCAGGGCGTTCAGCATGTCGGTTCCATCAAGCCGGCAGCGTCGCGCGGGCTGTGCCCTGCTGGGGCCCCACAAGCGCCTCATCGAAGAGCGCCGTGCAGCGAGCGTCAGAGAACTCGCGCGCGCGCACCCGGCCTGAGCTGCTCAGGGCGGAGCGGAGGGCTGGGTCCACGATCGCTCGTTTTAAAGACCGCGAGAGGGAGGTAGGGTCGCCAGCGTCATGGAGCAGACCGCTCACACCGTCGACGACCAACTCGCCGGGGCCTCCGTCGCGACTCGCGACGACGCAGAGACCATAAGCCAGGCCCTGGACGATTACCTGGCCGTAGGGCTCGGGTCGAATCGACGCGTGGACCAAGACGTCATGGCTCAGGAGCAGCGGGCGTACGTCCTTCTGATGTGGGACGAACGAGACCTCGAACGAGAGGTCTCCAGCGGCCCTATGAAGATCATCGATGTAGGTGGACGGACCCATGATCGTCCCGCCTGCGATGGTCAGTTTCACCGATTTCGGAGTCAGCTCGTGATCGAGCTGAGCTAGCGCGTCAAGGATGACGTGGATTCCTTTCCACTCCACGACACGACTCAAGCTCAGGAGGCGCACGGTCTGGCCTTGGAGGCTGCTCCGCGCCTCACCCTCTGTGCCCGTCGTACCGGACGGCGAGTAGATGGGCTGAGTGAGGAGGTGTTGATATCTCGGCGGTACGGTCGAAGCTGTCCACCGGCTGTTCGGCATGACCCTATCGACACGAGAAAAAACGTAGGACGTGATGAGACGTTTACTTCTTGAGAGTGAATCCTTGGACACACCGTCATGCAGCTCTTGGACGTGAACTTGGGCTCGGGGCTTGAGCAAAGCTACGAGGAACGCCGCCCGGAGAGTATTCGACACGACGATGCGATCCGCATTCTTGCGTAGGACCCGTCGCAGGTACTTCAGCTGAGCAAGCGGTCTCAATTTCTCTGGGGGAGCGACGATGTCCGTCCCGACGTCGAATGGGAGGTTGTCGGAGAGGGGCTCTAGGAAGACCAATCGAAGGTCGTGGTCGGTCTCGCGCGCGATACGGGGGAGCCCGAGTTCAGCTCCTCCTGGCTGCGTCGTGTGGTCGACGAGGAGGACTTTAGCCCGGTGAATGACAGCTCCTTCGGCGCTCAATTGGCGGCCTCGGCGATCGACCTTGGGTAGATGTCAGTCGTGAGCCGGATTGACGACGCTGCATTCAGAAGTGCGTCGACGGCCTTTCGTCGTCCAACGTCCTCCGCGCTCGAGAGGTTGGGTCCGTGAAGGAGCCGGGCAATGAGCTCTGGGACCAGTCTCTTGTCTTCTACGACCGAGAGCGCGCCCGATTCTTCCGTCGCTCGCAGCATGTACCGGCTCCCGGGGTTGGAAGAGGCGATGACAGCAGTACCTAGCGAGAGGGCCTCAAAAGTAGGAATGCCGAATCCCTCGTACAGAGAAGGGGCGACGAGCACCCAGGCCGTCTCGACGACTTCCTGGACGACATCGTCGGTCGCTCCAGATTTGTGCACGGTGCCTGCCGGCCAGGACGCCGAGTCGGACTCGGGCCCGACGACAGTGAGACGGATTTCGATGCCGAGCTGCGCCTGCGCCTCCGCCACCACCTCAGCGACCAGTGCGCCGCGTTTCCGGCCCCCGTACGACCCGATGAAGACGACCGACGGTGAGTTCGACTTTCGGGCATGACCTCGCGGTGCGATGGCCGTCACAGGCGGCATGAGGTCTTCACATCGGAACGCCTCGAACGAGTCCGGCCCGATCCCGATCTTGTGGTCTGCCCGTTGGGCCGAGAGCTGTTCTGTGAGAGCTAGGACGTAGTGGTTCAGACGGCGCAGCCCGGTGGAGGATCGCGCCTCCGAGAGGGATGACCCGAGGAACGTCCGGACTAGTGGCACGCCGGCATGGGTAGCGAGAGCCCAGTCGTCCCCGAACGAGTGGATGACGTCGGGCCGAGTGCTCGCGACGATCTTTCGGAGGCGGAGAGGGGCGCCGTAGAACCGGCCGAAGCGGCCCGCTGGCCGTGGCAGGAACCTCAGGGCTGCGCCGTCGAGCGCGGTACCGCCTTCGAAGGTGACGACCGTGAGTTCGATGTCGGGGTCCGCCGCGAGCGACGACGCGAGCCGGTAGGCGTAGCGCCCGACTCCTCCGACGTGGCCGGAATGGGGCCATTCCAGGCAGATGAACGTGACTCTCATGCGGATTCCGATCCTACGGGCGGGTCAGCGACGCGTAGAGGTCGACGTGGTGCGTGGCCACGCGACTCCAGGCGAATTTCTCGGCGTGCGCGCGGCACTCGGCACCGGAGGGGCGAGCCCCCTCCAACGCCTTGGACAGCCGTTCAGCGAGGGCCTCTACCGATCCAGACGCCACCACGAGGGTCGGGTCGAGGCCCGTGACCGCATCGGGTAGCCCGCCGCAGTCCGTGACGACCACGGGGCGACCGACGGCCAAGGACTCCAGCGCGATGAGCCCAAAGCCTTCGAGGGCCAGGGTGGGCACAACGGTGCAGGTCGCGGATGCGTAAGCCTGCCCCAAAGTGGCGTCGTCAAGCTTGCCATGGAACATGATCGAGTCACTGTTCGGGACGGAACGGGCCAGCTCGCGGAGCTCCCGCTCGTAGGTTCCGGTGCCGACGATGTGAAGCTCTGCCTCAGGGACGCGGCGCGCGATCTCGGCCCAGGCGCGGATGAGCACGTCGATGCCCATGCGGCGTTCGAGGCGCCGTACACACAGCACGATGGGCTTGTCGCCCGCCGCATCGGGGCGGAGCGTGAATCGATCGAGGTCGACACCCGGTGGGATGATGCTGATCTTCTCCGGAGCGATGCCGTAGTCCCCAGCGAGCACCGTTTTGAACGACTGAGACAGAACGACGTAGTGATCGGCCCCCCGGTAGCGCAGGCGCTCGAAGAGTCTCTTGGCTGATGCAGCCTTCCTGGACGAGCCCGCCACAATGCTCTCTGCGGCCCACGGGCCCTGGAAGTGCACCACTTCCGACGGCGAGCCCCGGTAGGCACGCTTACGGGCGCCGTATAGGGCAAAGTGACGGTCTACCACATCGACTGGTTCGTCATTAAGGACACGTTGGGCCGCCAGATAGCGTGCCCGCGTACCTCCGCCGACTGGGCCCCAAGAGTGAGCCTTCTGGTAGGGCGGGGCCTGGCCGAACGCAGACGCGTGAACGGACACGTCGTTGCGTTCGGAGAGGGCGCTGAAGAGGCCGCCGAAGTACCGGTTGAGCCCACCCGTCCTACTCTCGAACCACTCGGACCCGGACATGTCTATTCGCACGGTGCTAATTCCTCATCTAGGGTTTTACCGGGGCTGTTAGCTATGGGCAGGGCTTCGTTGGTTCGTGCGGCCTGCGTCACGGGCGGATCCACTCGGCCATCCGCCGGCGGAATACCGACTCGTCGAATTTCCAGGCTCGCGCCACGGAGTCCTCGGCGCGCACCGACTCGACGCGATCAACTGCTCGCCGAAGATGCCTCTCATCGAACGCGTCGAGGAGTACGCCGGTCTCGCCGTCCACCACCGTCTCAGCGGCGCCGCCTACGGCGCTGGCGATGACGGCCGCGCCCGTTGCCATCGCCTCGACTGGCATGATGCCGAAGTCCTCGACGGCGGGGAAGACGTAGGCGAGGCAACGGCGGTACAGTTCCCGCAGCAGAGCGTGCGACGGCGACTTGACGATGTGCACCGTCCCGGGCTTCTCACGGGCCATCGACTCGAATTGGGGGAGAAGGGGGCCGTCTCCGGCAAGTACGACGGGGACGTCTGCGGCCCTACCCGCCGTGACGACTAGATCGAGCCGTTTGTAGGGGATGAACCGTGAGGCGCCCAGGAGAAACGTCTCCGGGAGCATCGCGATCAGTTCTTCCTCCGCGGCTGAGAGCGAGCCCGCATCACCAGCGAACCGTTCCACCTCGACGGGAGGGTAGATGACCTCGCTCTCGCGCTGCCAGGAGACCTTGAGTCGCTCTTGGACGAAGACGCTGATGGAGGCTATGGACTTGGCCTCCTTCGCACGGGCCCTGTCGATCCGCTTGAGCGGTGGGACGGCCATTCTCACCAGGGGCGACTGGCCCCGGCTGTCGAGCTCCGGGTGCCAGATGTAGCGCGCAGATGTGTAGGCGTAGACGTACTTGTCGACGTGTCGGCTCGGACCGGAGAATCGTGCGTGGTGCGCGAACAAATGGGAGCTGCAGAGGATCCAATCCGAGTCGTCGTCGCCTAGATGGCGCCAAGTAGTCGGCATGAAGGGAAGCGCGGCCCCCTTATGGCGACGAAGAGGTGTCTTCGCCAACCAGGTCTCTGAGACGCGATCCGCTGCGAAGCGGTCAGGAGCGTCGTTCCAAAGCGACTTGATGGCGGCGTCCGGGAAGATGCGCGCCAACTGCTCGACGACCTTCTCGGCCCCACCGTGGGGTTCCAGCCACTCATGGACGATGACGCCACTCAAGCTGCCCCCAAATTGATCGTGCTTCAGCTACAAGGCAGAAACCTAGCAGCACAGAAAGTCCAGTCTGTGTCGCAGTGGTGTGCCTTGGAATGCGCAGCGTGACTGAGGGCGATAGAGGGGTCTGCTTGAATGAGGCCATGTCAGCTAGCCACGTCGGTGAGGGGCGCGAACAATCCGTGTGGCGGAGTGCGAGGTGGTTTCTGCTCGCGATCGCCGCGATGGTGGTCGTGGTCACCGCCTGGGTTGGCATCCGTGGCTATCTTGCGACGCAGCATCTACAAGACGCGGCTCGGCTTGCACAAACTGTGCAGGCGCAGGTGCTGGCCAGTGATGGACCAGCAGCCTTGGTCTCGGCGGGGGAGATGCAGTCTCATGTACACGCGGCTCGGGACCTGACGGGTGACCCCATCTGGCGTGCATCCGAGATTGTCCCCCTCGCCGGTGACGATCTCCGTGCCGTGCGCCAGGTGTCCTCCGTGTTGTCAGAGGTCACCGACGAGGCGGTCCTGCCCGTTGCCGGTGTTGCGGCATCTGTTGATGTCGATGCCTTCCGGCCGGTCGACGGGGCCGTTGATCTCGAGCCCCTAGTCGCGGCGGAGCCGGCGGTGGCGCGAGCGAACACGACTCTTCGGGATCAGTCGGCCGTAGCTGAGAGCATCAACACCCAGGGTGCAGTGGCTCCCGTCCGGGATGCCGTGTCGCAACTCGTTGAAGTCCTACGGGCCGCCAGCGGGAAGGTGGATGTCGTCGACCGAGCCCTTGACCTGGCACCGGCCATGATGGGCTCCGACGGCCCGAGGGACTACTTGGTCCTCTTCCAGAACAACGCCGAATTGAGGGCCACGGGGGGCATTCCTGGAGCAGTGGCCCTGCTCCATGTCGACGGGGGCAAGCTCAGCCTCGTTCAACAAGCTTCCTCGAGCGACTTTCCTCGAGCTGACGCTCCCGTGCTGCCGCTGCCCTCCGAGACGGAAGGACTGTACGGAGCCATTACCGGTCAGTACATCCAGGACGTGAACCTCACTCCTCTCTTCCCGCTCAGCGCGCAGCTCGCGAGCGAGATGTGGAAGCGGCAGTTCGGCACGACGGTCGACGGGGTCGTCTCCATGGACCCCGTCGCCCTCAGCTACCTCATGACCGCGACCGGGCCCGTCACTCTGCCGACCGGCGACGTTCTCACTTCAGACAACGTCGTCCCGCTGCTGCTCAGCGAGGCGTACTCCCGCTACGAAGAACCAGCGCAGCAGGACCTCTTTTTCGCCGGCACTGCGTCGGGTGTGTTCTCAGCCGTAGCGTCTGGCGCACTCGACCCTAAGGCGCTGGTGTCGGCCCTCGCGCGTGCAGGGGACGAACGCCGCATCTACCTGTGGAGCGCTGACGCTGAGGAGCAGGCGCGCATCGCCGAAACAACTCTCGCAGGGGAGTTGCCGGAGAGCACCCCCACGCAGCCGCGGTTCGGCGTATACCTCAACGACGGAACCGGCGCGAAGATGGACTACTACCTGGGCGCGAAGTTCGGAGTAGGGCAAGCGGTCTGTCGTCAGGATGGGCGCTCGACCTACGTCGTCGAGGTCACGCTCCGCAACGACGCCCCCGCCGACGCCGCGACGTCACTGCCGCCGTACGTCACGGGAGACGGAAACTTCGGCATCCCCCCGGGGCAGGTCAGCACCAACCTCGCCGTCTATGCCCCCAGTGAGGGGGTGTTCATGGAGGCGGTAGTGGATGGTCAACCTGTCGGTGTACAGACCGCAACGGACTCCGGCCATGCGGTCGTTCAGCTGCAGACCACCCTCTCACCAGGACAAAGCACGACGATCAAGATGTCGTTCTTGGGTGGGCCGGCTACGACTGGCGCTGCGCAACTCGAGACGACCCCGATCGTTAACCTTTCGGAAACACAACAGGTAAGCGTTGCCTGTGAATCTCCGCTAACCTGAGCCTGCGTCTCATTCCGCAGGGGAAGTCACTGGGGCGCCTATCCACTTAGGGGAACCCATGAAGAAGATCATCGCCGCAGCTCTGCTCGTGGTCGCCGGCGTTTTCGCTGGTCCGGCCGCTGCCCAGGCCTACGTGCCCTCGACCGACGTGACGGTGCAGGGCACCGTCGCCGCCGGCGGCACCGTCAACGTCACCATCGTCAACGGCTCGTTCATCGCTGGCGAGAACGTCAGCTTCGCCGTCACCGGTGAGGGTCGCGTCACGCTGGCCGCCATCGAGACCACGACGCTCGTCAAGACCGCCGACGCGAACGGCGCCGCTCGCGTCGCCGTCACGCTGCCCACCACGGCGCGTGGTACCTACTCGCTGACCGCGACCGGCCTCACCTCCGGCAACGTGGCCCCCGCCGCGCTGACCGTGGTCGCCGCTGACGGCAGCCCCGTCGCCGGTTCGAACAACGCCGGTGGCCTCGCCTTCACGGGTTCGACCGTCCCGACGCTCGTCATCTGGGCCGCCGCCGGCGCCCTGATGCTCGGCATCGCGCTGATGGTCGTTGTCACGCTGCAGCGCCGCGCGCGCAACAACGCGTAACACCAGATCTCCTCGAAGGGCCCCGGCTTATGCCGGGGCTCTTCGTCGTTTGCAGATCTTCGGCGCTCAAAACCTTGTGATTCCGGCCCGGGCTCCAAGATGCAGGTGCGGCAACCTGAGCCTTAGTACGAGCCACCTGCCACACGAGATTGGAGACGTGATGGCGCAACGAGGCTTTCTGGATCTTTCTGTCAGGCCTCTCAGTAGGCACCCTCGCTTCAGCGTCGCTACAAACTTAACTAAGCGGCACGTGCGTGGTCGCACGGGCGCTAACTATCTCGTCATCCAAGCGCTTGACGCACCAAGCGTCTGAGAACATCCCGCCCGATAATGCCCCGGCTCGTGCGAGCCTCGCCCTCAGGTCTGGGTCGTCAAGGATAGAACGCACGGATGAGGCCAGAGACTCGGCATCGCCTGGGACGTGCAGAAGTCCAGTCGTATTGTCTTCGATGATCTCCGCGGGTCCTCCAGCCCGGCTGGCGAGGACGACGAGACTACTTGTCAAACCTTGAACGATCACTTGGCCGAAGGGTTCCGGTCGGGTGGATGCGTGCACGAGGGCGTCGTGATCGCGGAGCAGGTTAGTCACGTCGTTCTGGTGCGCCAAGAACGTGACGGCAAAGGGCAGAGTCTGTGCCATAGCGCGGAGCCTGTCGACGTAGCTCGGGTCGCCCATCAGAGCGTCGCCAGCAATGGTCAGTTCGATGCGATCTGCCGGCACGTCGTGCGACAGCCTGCCGAGGGCCTCCAGGACGACGTGGATGCCTTTCCACTCGACGAGGCGACTGAGACTGAGCAGTCGAAGGGGTGCCTGCCCGGATCTGGGCTCGGGCGCGCGGGGGTGCAGTGTGTCCGTTCCGGATGGTGAGTAGATCGGTTCGGTGACCAGGCTCTGAAACCGCTGGGGAACGGAATTACCCGTCCAGCTGCTGTTCGGCAGGATCTTCGTGACGTGCCTAAAGACAAGGGCAGCGATGAGACGCTTCGGATGGGACAACGAGTCGGAAGAGACCCCGTCGCGGAGCAGCTGGATGTGCGTCTGCCCTTGTGGTTTGACTAGCGTGACGAGAAGGGCAGCTCTCAGCGTGTTCGACGCGACGGTGTGACGGGGATGCTGGCGCAAGATCCTTCTCAGATAGAGGGCTTGGCCCAGAAGAGTGCGACGTGACGTGGGTGCGAGCACCTGCGCGTCAGCGTCGAAGTGTATGGCTCCCGTAAGGGGTTCCAGGAACGCGAATTTCCACACGTGGCGACTGTGACGTCCAATGCGCGGGAGCGCTAGTTCTGCACCCCCCGGATCGGTTGTGTGATCGACCAGGAGAATGCTGAGGGTCTCAACGGTCTTAGGCAGTGATGACATGGATGCCGCGTTTTTCCCTATTTCCTGAGGCTCGTCGCTGAGGTGACCTCTTAGGTTAGTAGTGAGACAGTGAGCGAACGCGAGGTTGACAGGAAGTAGGAAGAGGATGGATAGGTCGTGCAGATCTCAGCCGACGAAATTTCTGGACTCGTGTCGCTAACCAGTTTCGGCATGAGGTTGGTCAACACATCAGCCACTGTGGCCTCGCGCCACGAACTGGCTGGTTGACCCGACTCTGACTAGGGTCTGGGTCGCGGCCCTGATCGTCGTCCGAGCACCACCGCTCCGACGAGGGCTCCGAGCAGTGCCCCCGTCGAGTTCGCGAGCAGGTCGTCCAGCGAGGCGAAGCGGTCGGGGAGGAAAAGCAGCTGGCCGAGCTCGACGCTGCCGCTGATCACGAACCCGGCCACGGCGCCCCACCACCAGCGGCGCAGTCCGACGAGCAGCACCACGATCAGCCCGACCGGCACGAAGAAGACGATGTTGGCCGTGAACTCGACGGCGCTGTAGCTCATCCACGCGGGGAAGCCAACGGTGTGCAGCCGTTCGAGCACCCGCACGAGCAGGGGAGTCACCCCGCTGTCGACCGGCCTCGACGTGAAGGCGACGAGCGCCACGAACGCGCCGTAGCCGAGCGCGGACCGGACCGCGAGGCGCCGCGTCGCGGGGCCGGGCGTTCCGGCGGGGTGAGCGCCCAGCAGGGGGCGGAGCGCCGCGCTGATCAGGGCTCCGAGCGCGAGCCCGACCGCGACGGCCACCGTCAGGGAGGTGAGGCGGGCGCGGACCGGCACCGCGCCTCCCGCTGTCGCCGCCGTCAGCACCACGATCGCCACGACGCCCAGCACGGCGGCGAGGCGCAGCAGCGCCCGTCGCCGGCGGAGGCCCGTGGCGACGTCGGCCAGGGGGAGGAGCGGTGCGAGCGCCAACGCGATCGCGGCCACCTGCGTGTAGCCGTCCGACATGGTGAGCAGGCCGATCGGCCGCGTCGAGGCGAGCACGTCGGCCCAGGTCGACCGTGCCACCTCGGCGACGGCCGGGACGAGGGCGACGGACGACCCGACGAGGGCGAGCACGACGAGCCAGGCCGCGAGCAGACGGGCCGCGGTCGTCCGCAGCCGTCGCGTCGTCATCCGGCCCACGGTAGCGGTGTCCGCCTGCGACCGCGCCGGGGAGCACCGCGCCTCGACGGCGGGCAGCGGCGACCGACAGGTGTAAGACAGGAGCATCCCATGACGAAGACATCCGACTCCTCCTCTGCCCGCGACTCCGACGGAGCGCCCGCGGCCTCCGACCCCACGGGGCAGATCACCGACCGCCAGAAGTGGCAGGCGTTCGGCGTCTGCGTCGGCGTCGCGGCCCTCACCATCCTCGACCTGTCGAAGGTCAACGTCGGCCTGCCGAGCATCGAGGCCTCGCTCGGCGCCGGGCCGACCGCCCTGCAGCTGATCGTCGCGGGCTACGCCCTCGCCTTCGGCCTCTCGCTCGTGCCCTCCGGCCGCCTCGGCGACCTCAAGTCGCGCCGCCTCATGTTCGTCATCGGGCTGAGCGCGTTCACGATCGCGAGCATCCTCTGCGCCCTCGCGCCGAGCATCGAGCTGCTCGTGGTCGCGCGCATCCTCCAGGGGGTCGCGGCCGGCATCCAGATGCCCCAGGTGCTGGGGCTCGTGCAGCAGCTCTTCCAGGGCAAGGAGCGCGGTCGCGCCTTCGGGCTCTTCGGCGCCGTCATCGGCATCTCGACCGCCTTCGGCCCGACCCTCGGCGGCCTGCTCATCGCGATCGGCGGCGACCAGGACGGCTGGCGCCTCCTCTTCTGGATGAACGTGCCCCTCGGCATCGTCGCCATCGTCTTCGCCCTCAAGTTGCTGCCCCGGGCGACGACCGCCCCGAGCGGACACAACGAGCTCGACCTCGTCGGCATCGTGCTGCTCGGCCTCACCATCCTCACGCTGATGCTGCCGTTCGTGCTGACCACCGGCCAGGGCGACGAGCCCCTCCGCTGGCTCTTCCTGATCGGGTTCGTCGGTTTCGGCGCCGCCTTCGTCGCGTGGGAGCAGCGCTACAAGGCCCGCGGCAAGTCGCCCGTCGTGCACTTCTCGCTCTTCTCGCTCGCGTCGTACCGCAACGGCACCCTCATCGCGACGGTGTACTTCTGCGCGCTGCCTGCGACCTTCCTGCTGACGACGCTCTACCTGCAGCAGGGGCTCGGCCTCGAGCCCGTCTACGCCGGCATGGTGACGATCCCGTTCGCCCTCACCTCGGCCGTCGCCGCGTTCTACGGCGGACGCATCGTCGACAAGTACGGCCGCAGCCTCGTGGTGCTCGGCCTCGCCCTCGTCGCCGGCGGCTTCGTGCTGCTGCTGCTCGCCGCGGTGCTCACCCCGCAGGAGATCACGCCCTACGCCATGGGCGCCGGCATGCTCGTCGCCGGCGCGGGCGGCGGCTTCGTCATCTCGCCCAACCAGACCCTGACCCTGGCGGAGGTGCCGGTCGAGATGGGCGGCGTCGCCGGCTCCATGGGCCAGGTCGGCCAGCGCGCCGGCACCGCCATCGGCACGGCGGCCGCGGTCTCGACCTTCTACTCGGTCATCGCCGGCGCCGGCTCCGACGCCTCGCTCGACGTCTACCACGCGGCCTACCGCAGCGGCTTCTTCGTCACCATCGCCCTCGTGGCGGTCGCGCTCGTGCTGGCGCTGCTCGACCTTCGTGCCCGCAAGCAGGGGCGCGTGGGGGAGGCGGCCAGCGCCTCCTGAGGTCTGTCGCGCCGGGTGCGGTGCGACCTGCCCGCGACGACGCCTCAGCGCCGAGCGTCGCGGGGCCTTGCCGGGCGGCGAGTCAGACGGTCGCGGGCGAGGATGCCAGTGCGGCCACCAGCCACGCGGTGATGTCGACGTCGTGCGTCGCGGGGAGGTCGACGGCGGCCGGGTCGACGGCACTGACGGTGCTGCTCGAGGCGGAGACGACGGAGGCGGCGGTGACGACGGGCATGAGGGGCTCCTTCACGAGGTGGTGACGTCGCCGCGGGCGGCGCCCCCGGCGTTGACGGAGCCACCGCGGCCCGCCCTCAGGGCAGGCGAGCCGCGGGGCCCCTGGTGCGCCGGCCCGTCCGTGGACAGGACCCCTCCGGGGTGCGGCGTCGACCTGCGGCCAGTCAAGCGGTCGCCGCGACGCACGGCATCACCCCGGGGGATGGGACTGCCGAGGCGCGAGCTAGTCCGGAGGGATGAGGCCGGGCACCGGGTGGCGGCCGTCAGCCCGCGACGACCCCGAGCACCCCGTCGTGCAGCAGCCCGTTGGTCGCCAGGGCGCTGCCGTGCCACGGGCCAGGCTTGCCGTCGGCGCTCGAGAACCTGCCCCCCGCCTCCTCGACGATCGGGATGACCGCCGCCATGTCGTACGGCTCGAGCCCGAACTCGCCCGCCACGTCGACGCTGCCCTCGGCGACGAGCATGTACGACCAGAACTCGCCGTAGGCCCGCGTGCGCCAGACGCGGCCGGTGAGGTCGAGCAGCTGGTCGAGCCGGCCCGCCTCGCGCCAGTACTCGAGGCCGTTGTAGCTCAGCGACGCGTCGGCGAGGTCGCTCACCCCCGACACGCGCAGGGGAGCGGCGCCGTGCTCGGACGAGAACGCCCCGCCGCCCCGCGTCGCCCACCAGCGCCGCCCGAGGATCGGCGCGCTCACGACCCCGAGCACCGGCACCCCGTCGACGACGAGCGAGATCAGCGTGGCCCACACCGGCACCCCGCGCAGGAAGTTCGCCGTGCCGTCGATCGGGTCCACGATCCACTGGCGGTGCGAGGCGCCGTCGTCGCCGTACTCCTCGCCGAAGAACGTGTCGCCGGGGCGCTCGGCCTCGATGCCGGCCCGGATCGCCCGCTCGACGGCCTGGTCGGCGTCGGTCACGGGCGTGCGGTCGGGCTTCAGCGACACGTGCAGGTCGGCCGAGCGGTAGCGCTCGGTGCTGATCGCGTCGGCCGCGTCGGCCAGCTGCAGCGCCAGCCGCAGGTCGTCGGCCCACTCGGCCGAGCCGCTCGGGTCGGCAGCGGACGAGGAGTCGCGGGTCGGATCGGTCACCTCGCCAGCGTACCGAGCGCGGCCGGCCCGCACCGCGCCTCCGGCTGGCCCGTCCTGCCCTGCCCGCACCGCGCCTCCTCGACCCCCTCTTCGCAGCAAATGCCGACAGAACGAGAACGATGAGCCTCGGAACAGGTGCTTTTCCGGGTCTCAGACCCGCATCGGTCGGCATCTGCAGCCAGCAGCCCCCGGACGGGTCGGTGCGCACGCGCTCGGTGGGCCGCACCCCAGGGCGCGGACGGGCTACGGCTGCTCGTCGCCGCGGGCGTCGTCGTCGCGCGCGGCCTGGTCGCGGCCGCTGACTCCGCCCTTCGAGGCGAGCAGCGTCTGCAGCGACCGCAGCCGCTCGCGCCCGGTCTCGCCGAGCTCGCCGGCCTCGACGCGGTCGACGATCTCCCAGTCGTGCGCCTCAGCGAGGGGGATCCCGTCGGGCGCGGGCCCGTCGGCGGGCAGCGCGTGCGCCGCGAACGCCTTGAGGATGTTCTCGGGGTCGACGTGGCCGAGGCCGAACGACCGCACGCCGGGGGTGTCGACGATCCAGCCGCCGCTCGGCACCTTGAACGACACCGTCGACGACGACGTGTGCCGCCCGCGCCCGGTCACGGCGTTCACCACGCCGACCTCGCGCTGCGAGCCGGTCAGCGCGTTCACGAGCGTCGACTTGCCGACGCCCGAGTGCCCCACCGTCACCGTCACGTGGCCGTCGAGCAGCTCGCGCAGCTCGTCGAGCACGGGCGACGGCGAGCCGTCGGGCAGCGGGTCGAACGATGTGGAGGTGGTCGTCACGATCCGCAGGTCGAGGCACGCGAAGTGCGCGGCGAACGGCGCCGGGTCGGCGAGGTCGGTCTTCGTGATGCAGAGGATCGGCTCGACGCCCGCGTCGAACGCCGCGACCATGTAGCGGTCGACGAGACGGGGGCGCGGCTCGGGGTCGGCCGCTGCCACGACGATCAGCATCTGGTCGGCGTTCGCGACGATCACGCGCTCGACGGCGTCGCTGTCGTCGGCGCTCCGGCGCAGCAGGGTCGTGCGCTCCTGCACCTTCACGATGCGGGCGAGCGAGCCCTCGGCCCCGCTCGTGTCGCCGACGACGCCGACGCGGTCGCCCGTCACGACGCTCTTCTTGCCGAGCTCGCGGGCCCGGGCGGTCGTGATCTCGCGCTCGTCGGGCGTGCCGGCGTCCATCAGCACGCCGTAGCGGCCGCGGTCGACCGTCCAGACGACGCCCTCCTCGGCCTGGTCGTACGCCGGCCGCTGCTTCGTGCGCGGCCGGTTGGCCTTCGGGTTCGGGCGCACGCGCACCGAGCTCTCGTCGTACTCGCCGTACGCCTCGTCGTCCGCGTCGCCCTCGACGTCGCTCCACCAGCTCATGCCGGGCCTACAGGAAGCCGAGCAGGTCGATGTCGGCGGGGCGCTCGCTGACCCGGCGACCGAGCAGCTCGCTCCACAGCTCCGTGAACTGCGGCAGCGTCTTCGCCGTCACGCGCACGTCGTCGACCTCGACGCCGTCGACCGCGAGGCCGATGATCGCGGCGGCCGTCGCCATGCGGTGGTCCTCGAACGAGCGCCACTGGCCGGCGTGCAGGGGGGAGGGCTCGAGGTGCAGCCCGTCGTCGAGCTCGGTCACCCGGCCGCCGAGGGCGTTGATCTCGCTCGCGAGGGCCGCGAGGCGGTCGGTCTCGTGGCCGCGGAGGTGGCCGATGCCGGTGATCGTGCTCGGCCCGGAGGCCAGGGCCGCGAGGGCGACCAGCGCGGGGGCGAGCTCGCCGCCGCGCGAGAGGTCGACGTCGACGCCGGGCAGCGAGCCGCCGCCGATCAGGCCGTCGCCGCCGTCGACCGTGAGCACGTCGCCCTCGAGCGTGACGGTCGCGCCCCAGAGGGGCAGCAGCTCGATCAGGTCGGCACCGACCTGCGTCGTCTCGGCGGGCCAGTGGGCGATGGAGACCGTGCCGCCCGCGACGAGCGCCGCGACCAGGAAGGGCGCCGCGTTCGACAGGTCGGGCTCGATGACGAGGTCTCGGCCCGCGATCGGGCCGGCGGGCACCTCCCACACGCCGGCCCACGGCGAGGCGACCTCGACGCCGCGCTGCGCGAGCGCGTCGACCGTCATCTCGATGTGGGGCATGCTCGGCAGGCTCTCGCCGGTGTGGGTCAGGGTCAGGCCCCGCGAGAAGCGCGGGGCCGAGAGCAGCAGCCCCGACACGAACTGGCTGGAGGCGGACGCGTCGATCTCGACCGCGCCTCCCTCGACCTCGCCGGTGCCGTAGACGCTGAAGGGCAGCGAGCCGCGGCCGTCGTCGGCCACCTCGACGCCGAGCGCCCGCAGCGACGCGACCGTGGTCGCCATCGGGCGGCGGCGGGCCGACTCGTCGCCGTCGAACGTGACGGGGCCGAGGGCCAGCGCGGCGACCGGGGGCAGGAACCGCATGACGGTGCCGGCCAGGCCGCAGTCGACGGTGACCCCGCCCTGCAGCTCGCCGGGGGTGATCTCGAGGTCGGGGCCGAACGGCTCGCCCGACTCGACCTCGTCGATCGTGGTGCCGAGCGACCGCAGCGCCTGGATCATCAGCGCGGTGTCGCGCGAGTGCAGCGGCGCCCGCAGGCGGGAGGGGCCGGCGGCGAGTGCCGACAGCACGAGCTCGCGGTTCGTCAGCGACTTCGACCCGGGCAGCGCGAGGGAGGCGCGGAGCGGCCCGGCCGCCCGCGGCGCGACCCAGCGCCCCGGGTCCGCCTCGGGCACGCGGCCGTCGTCGTAGGGGGAGAACTCGGGCGCGGAATACCTGTACACCTGCATCGGTTCACCAGGGTAATGCAGCGACGACCTGGAGGACGTGTGCCCACAGCACTTGCACCGATGACGCTTCCGGGGCGCATCACCGTGGCCGAACTAGAATCGGCCCTGATGATCACCCCCGAGGGCGACGAGCCCACCCCCGCGACCAGCGCGACCGCCGCTGCGCCCGTTCCCGAGCGCGCCGTCGTCGCCCCCGCGACCGACGGGGCCGCGGGCGAGGCCGGCGCCGACGAGGCCGGCCCCGCCGAGGCCGAGGCGACGCCTCCGGGCGAGGCCGAGCTCCGCTCCCTCTTCGAGGAGCAGGCGCTGCCGTTCATGGACCAGCTCTACGCCGCCGCGATGCGGATGACGCGCAACCCGGCCGACGCCTCCGACCTCGTCCAGGAGACGTTCGTCAAGGCGTTCGCCGCCTTCCGGCAGTTCCAGCAGGGCACCAACCTGAAGGCCTGGCTGTACCGCATCCAGACCAACACGTTCATCAACACGTACCGCAAGAAGCAGCGCGACCCCTACCAGGGCACCATCGACGAGCTCGAGGACTGGCAGATGGGCGGCGCCGAGTCGGCGACGCGCACCTCCGGCTCCACGCGCTCGGCCGAGGCCGAGGCGATCGACCACCTCCCCGACAGCGCCGTGAAGGACGCCCTGCAGAAGGTCCCCGAGGACTTCCGCATGGCCGTCTACTTCGCCGACGTCGAGGGCTTCTCCTACCAGGAGATCGCCGACATCATGAAGACCCCCGTGGGCACGGTCATGAGCCGCCTCCACCGTGGTCGCCGCCTCCTCCGGGGCCTCCTCGCCGACTACGCACGCGACCGCGGCATCGCGGTGCCGGCCGGCACGACGACGAAGGGCAGCAAGCGATGACCGACTGCGGGTGCGACAAGACCAAGGCCGAGCTCGAGGAGTACCTCCACGGAGAGCTCTGCCGCGAGGACGCGGCCGACATCCGTGAGCACATCGCGAACTGCGCCGACTGCGCGGGCGAGCGCAAGGTGGGCGAGGTGCTCACCGAGGCCGTGCAGCGCGCGTGCCGCGAGACGGCCCCGGAAGACCTGCGCTCGACGGTGCTCGCGCGGCTGCGGGCCCTCCAGGCCCAGCACTGACCGACCCCGGGGAGTCGCGGGTCGGCTCCCCGGCACCGCAGCCCCCCGGCGCACCGTCGTCACGCACCGCGGCACTGCGCTAGCGTCGGCGTCATGACCGCCACGGTGGAGGTGCTCGGCACCCCGACGCCCGACGACCTCGACGACCTCGTCTCGCTGATCAGCTCGCTGGGCTACGCCCTCGACGCCGACGTGCTGTCGGCCCGCCTGGCCCGTCTCACCGCGGAGGCCGGCCACGAGACCTGGGTCGTGCGCGACGCGGCCGGCCGTGTCTCGGCGGTCGCGGGCGCGCACGTCACGTGGGCGTACAACGCCGACGCCCCGACCGCCCAGCTGCTGCTGCTCGTGGTCGCCGACGCCGCCCGCGGCGACGGCCTCGGGTCGTACCTGCTCGGCCACTTCGAGGGGTGGGCCCGCGGGCACGGCGCCCGCACGCTCGACGCGGTGTCGGCCGCGGCCACCGACTCGGCGCACCGGTTCTACCGCAAGCGCGGGTACCACGAGGCGGGCGTGCGGTACTCGAAGCTCGTCTGAGGGCGGGGCACCGTCCTCGCGGGCGCGGCGCCGAGAGGGTGCGGCGGGTCCTGGTCCTCCCCGGCGGGTCGGCGCTGACCCGCCGGGGAGGACGGGGACCCGCCCACCCTGCCAGCCCCGCAGTGTCCGGGCGCTCCGGATGGAGCACACCGATCGGGTTCCCCGCCGGGCACCCCGCGCTCAGCGGCCTGCGGCGTGGTGCGCCGCCACCGCGGCCGCGTCGAGCGCGGTGTCGTACACCCGCACCGTGTCGACGTCGCCGCGGAAGGTGTAGTCCGCTGGCTCGCCGGCCCACCAGGCGAGCGACTCGCGGCCGACCCGCCACGACCCGTCGTAGATCTTGAGGGCGCGGGCGTCCGCTCGGCTGCCCTGCAGCTCGCCGTCGAGCCAGAGCTCCGTGCTGCCGGGCCGGGACGTGCCGACGGCGTGGTGCCACTCGCCGTCGGTCACCACGCTCCGCCCGCCGAGCGCGAAACGGAAGTCGTTCGATCCCTGCACGCCGAAGTGCAGGGTGCCGTCGGCCCCGACGTAGAGGTGGCGGTCCTTGTAGGGTGACGCGGCGGAGGTGCTCGAGCTGTAGCCGACGATCCTCCCGCCGGCGCTCTCGGTGCGGAACCACGCCTCGACCGAGAACGTCGAGGGCGCGGGGCCGACCACGGTGCTCTGCACGCGGGCGTCCGGGGCGTCGAGGCTCATCGACGGGTCGCCGTCGCAGGGAGCGTCGTTCCGCACCGGGCCGGAGGCCGACCGGCCGAGGTGCCCGTGGCCGCTCTCGTCGCGGACGTCGCCGCCCCGCGGCTCCGAGAAGCCCCAGGCCAGCACGGGGTCGTCGAGCAGCGGGCCGCCGAAGCACGGGAAGGTGTCGGTCGAGGCCGTGACCGCCGACCCGGTGGTCGCCGAGAAGGCGGCGTCGCTCGTCGTGCCGGCGGCGGCGACCGCCACGACGACCAGCGCGCCCGCGGCGAGGCGCACCGGGCCGGAGGCGCGGGTCGGCTCGCCGACGGAGGGCGCGTCGGTCTCCCACCGCGGAGCGCTGCAGCGGCGGCAGGGCAGCCCCTGCCGGACGTCGCGGTCGGCGCGCGCGAGCACCGAGATCACCGACGCCGCCGCGACCAGCAGCAGGAGCGGCGCGACGGCGCCCTGTCGCAGCCAGACGCCGGGCAGGCCCACGGCCGGCACGCGCAGCACGCCCGCGCCGTGGACGGCGGCCGGGGAGACCGGGCTGCTGTCGTCGGCGGCGTTCGCGTCGCCCCGGAGGCGCAGCCCCTCGTCGCCGGTGCGGACGAGCCGGTGCAGTCGCAGGCGGTCGGCGTGGTCGGGGTCGTCGACGAGGAGCACCTGGCCCGGCACCGCGTCGGCGCCGTCGATCGGCACGGCCGCGACGACGTCGCCGGTGAGGAGGCGCGGTGCCATCGAGTCGCTGGCGACCGTCGTGACAGACCAGCCGGCGGCGGCGGGGAGCACGCACCACAGGGCGAGCAGGGCGACCGTCCAGAGCGCGGTGCGCGCCGCCGTGGCGACGGCGACCACGGGCAGGTCGCCCGGGCAGGAGCGGACGGGGTGGGGCACGGGGATCCCTCGGGTGTCGGGCGGGCGCGGGTCGGGAGGACGGCGGTCGGGGCGGCGGCGGGCGCGTGCCGGCGGGGCACTCGGCCGCCGCCGGCGCGCCGTGGCTCAGTCGTTCTGCGCCTCCCAGACGAAGGTCGTCGTCGCCTCGGCCTCCTGCACGGCGTTCGTCGCGCCGTCGGCGAGGTGGTACGTGACCCGCCACAGGGAGTCGGTGGTGCCGGCGGGCACGCTCCAGTCGCCCACACCGTCGGCGAAGGAGGTGGAGGCGGCGAGGTCGGCCAGGGTGCCGCCGAAGAGAGGCTCGGAATCCGAGATGAACCGCTCGCAGGTCGCTCCCTCGTCGCCGCGCTCGACGACGACGACGAGCGACGACCCGAGCTCGTCGAGGTCGGTGGTGTCGGCCGTGTAGAGCTGCACCGTGCTCGGAGCGCTCGTGTCGGCCGTGACGGTGAGGCAGTTCGACCCGGTGTCGCCGGGCAGTAGGCCGGCGACCTCGAAGAGCGCCTGGCCCTCGTCGTCGTCGCTGATCGCGACCTTGCCGGTGGCCCAGCTGTTGCCGGCGTTCTCGGTGGTGTCGGAGAAGGCGGCGTACGAGCTGGTGCCGACCACGACGCCGCTGATGACGACGGCGAGGGGGAGGGCGGCGAACGCCGCGAGGCGGGTGGAGCGGGCGGAGAGGTGCATGGGAGTCCTTCGTCAGCGGCGGGGGCCGGTCGTGGTGAGGGGATGTCGCATCTGAGATGTTACGTGACATTCCACATCCTGACAACCGCTCAGCGCGTCACCGCCCGGGAGCCGTCCGGCGTGGCCACCGGAAGAGCACGTCCGCCCGCGGCCAGCGGGCGACGGCAGCGTGCAGGGCCGCGCCGATCGCGAGGCCCCCGACCAGCCCCGAGGCGACCTGCGCCCCCGCGCCGATTCCGAGGGCCACGCCGAGGTCGCAGCCCAGGGCCACCCCGATGACGTGCGGCAGGTACCAGACGATGCTCCGCCGCCCCACCAGGGCCGGGAACCTGCCGACGGGCCGGGCGGCGAGCCAGCGGGCCCCCGCCAGGAGGGCCACGACCGAGAGCGCCACGGGCGCGGTCGACCACGCCGTGAACGCCGGCGCCTCGTCGCCGGCGACGAGGGCGACGCAGGCGGTGGCCGTCGCGACGGCCGCGCTGCCCCACCGGGCCGCGGGGGAGGAGACCGCGCGTTCGAGTGCCTGGGGGCGTCGGCCGGACCAGACACCCAGGAAGAAGAACGTCGTCAGGGCCCAGAGACGCCCGGGCAGGTCGCCGGGCAGCTCCGGCACGGTGACCAGGGCCGCGGCGGCCGCCGTGGCGACGAGGCCCGGGTGGACGCGACGCGTCAGGAGCGCCGTGGCCCCCAGGACGAGCAGGTACGCCAGGAACCAGGTGCCCCACGGCAGGTGGGTGAGGCCGAAGCGGACGGCGTCGGCCGCCCTGCCGTCGGCCGCGGCCCGCGCGACGTCCACGCCCACGATGACGACGGCCCACACGAGCAGGGGCCAGAGCACGCCCCGGGCCCGGGCGAGGAGGAACGACCGTGCGCCCCGAGCCAGGGCGGCTGGGACGAGCGAGCCCGCCAGGAACATCAGCAGGGGCATCCGGAACGGCGCCGCCGCGAGGGTGGCGTCGAGCAGCCAGGTCGGGACGCCGGACTCCGGCTGGAGGATCGCGTGGTGCGCGACCACCAGGAGGACGCAGAGGCCGCGGGCGACGTCCGTCCCGCGCTCGCGGGGCCGGGGAGACGGCGGCGGGGCCGGCGCCGGGGCGGGGGCAGGGGCAAGGGACGAGGCGAGGTCGACGGGTGGGGTCGGGGTGCGGGTGGCGGGGTCTCGGG
>Ga0308160_10001643_pt1 | contig 30074 bp, 17 predicted proteins | sample PhyFR1_FD_201036 | JGI IMG/M metagenome (GOLD analysis project Ga0308160, IMG submission 201036) | Phyllosphere microbial communities from UC Gill Tract Community Farm, Albany, California, United States - DLSLF.R1 | ecosystem: Host-associated > Plants > Phyllosphere > Unclassified | place: USA... | reverse complement strand
GCATCTCCGATTCGCTCGGCATGAGCTGGAACGGCATCGTCGGCAAGATGGCGCTGCGGGCGACCACGCCGGTCTACATCGACGATGCCCAGGTCTATCCGAACGTGGCCGAGCGCAGCGCGCTGGTGAAGCTGCGCATCGGGAACAGCGGCGGCAAGGCCGGCAGCGGGGTGGTGGTGGCGAACGGGCAGCGCGTGCCGGTGACGTGGACGGAGAAGGGCGGTGAGGCCGAATTCCGCGTCCAGTATCCGAAGAGCGCCCGGACCTGGGACGAATTCCATCCGGTGCTGCAAAAGATGACGCTGGCCCTGAGCGGGGGCGGCGCCGACGATGCGCGCGACCTTTCGTTCGGCTTCGTGCAGATCGCGGCCAGGGGCACCGAGCTGCTGGTCAACGGCCGCCCGACCTTCATGCGCGGCACCCACCACGGCGGCGACTTCCCGCTGACCGGCTACCCGCCCACCGACGTCGCCTACTGGAAGAAGATCTTCAGGATCAACAAGGAATGGGGCATCAACCACATGCGCTTCCATTCCTTCACGCCGCCGGAAGCGGCCTTCCAGGCGGCCGACGAGGTCGGGGTCTACCTGCAGCCGGAACCGGGCATGTGGAACAACATCTCGCCCGGCTCGCCGCTCGAAGCCATGCTGTACGAGGAAACCGAGCGCATGATCCGCGCCTACGGCAACCACCCGTCCTTCCTGATGCTCAGCCCGAGCAACGAACCGTCGGGACGCTGGAAGGAATCCTTCGACAAGTGGATCGCACACTACCGCGCAGCCGATCCGCGCCGCCTGTACACCAACGGCACCGGCCACACCGAGCCGAGCGTGCCGGAAGTCGACAAGGGCACCGACTACCTGGCGATCCAGCGCATCGGCCCCAAGCCGCTGCGCAACAAGACCGGCTGGTTCGGGCGCGATTATTCGGCCTCGCTGGAAGGGATTTCGGTGCCGGTGCTGTCGCACGAGACCGGGCAGTGGGTGGCCTATCCGGACTTCGGCATCATCAAGAAGTTTACCGGCTACCTGCAGCCGGGGAATTACGAGATCTTCCGCGATTCGGCCGAGAAGCACGGCGTGCTGGAAAAGAACCATGCATTCGCGCTGGCCTCCGGCCACTACCAGCTGATCTGCTACAAGGAAGAGATCGAGGCGGCGCTGCGCACGCGCGGCCTGTCCGGCTACCAGCTGCTCGACCTGCACGATTACCTGGGCCAGGGCACGGCGCTGGTCGGTATCCTCGACACCTTCTGGGAATCGAAAGGTTACGCCAGCGCCGACGAATTCCGCCGCTTCAACGGCGTGACGGTACCGCTGGCGCGCCTCACGCGCAACGTGATGACGACGCGCGACAGCCTGGACGTGCCGGTGGAAATCGCCCACTACGGCGCGCAGCCGCTGGCGCATGCGGCATCCTACTGGCGCGTCGAGGATGCAAACGGCAAGCCGGTCCGCAGCGGCACCTTTGCCGCGCTCGACATCCCGGTCGGCCACAACACGGAACTCGGCCGCATCCAGGCCCCGCTGGCCGGCCTGCCGGCGCCGGGCCGCTACAAGCTGGTGGTGGGACTGGACGGCGGCAAGGTGGCCAACGACTGGACATTCTGGCTGTATCCCGGTTTGGACTCGGCAGCTGCGCCAGTCGACGCCCCGGCCTCGGTGCTGGTCACGCATTCGTGGCCGGAAGCCGAGACGCGCCTGCATGCCGGCGGCGACGTGCTGTACATGCCGCGCAAGGCCGACCTGGACTGGACCTCGCCGCCGCTGGCCGACGTGCCGGTGTTCTGGAACCGCCTGATGAACCCGGGCTGGGGGCGCATGCTCGGCCTGTCGATCGAGAACAGGCACCCGGCATTGGCCGGCTTTCCGACCGCGGAACACTTCGACTGGCAGTGGACCGAACTGGTGGCCGGCGCGCGCGCCATGAACCTGGACCGCCTGCCGCGCGGACTGCAGCCGATCGTCCAGCCGATCGACGACTGGAACCGCAACTACAAACTGGGCACGCTGTTCGAGGCGCGCGTCGGCAAGGGCCGGCTGATGGTATCGACGTTCGACCTCGAGAACAAACTGGATGGGCGCCCGGTGGCGCGCCAGCTGCGCCAGTCGGTGCTGGCCTACATGGCGGGCAGCGCCTTCCAGCCGAAGACCACGATCGACCCGGCCGCGTTCCGGGCGGTGCTGTTCGATACCCGCGTGATGAAGAAGCTGGGCGCCCAGGCCAGCGGCTGGCCGGACGCGGCCAACGCCATCGACGGCGATCCGAACACCTACTCGCTGGTGAGCGTGCCCAAAGGCGAGACCGTGCGCCCGCAGCCCGAGCTGACCATCGCCTTCCCGCAGCCGGTGCCGTTCACGGGCCTGGTGCTGATGCCGCGCCAGAACCACCGCGAGCACGAAGGCGACGTGCGCGAATGGCTGGTCCAGGTCAGCGACGACGGCCAGGCCTGGCGCGAGGTGAAGCGCGCGGCGCTGGGCTCGACCTTCGATCCGCAGACCGTGGCCTTCGACGCCGGCGTGACGGCACGCTACCTGAAACTGACCTCGCTGTCCGGCTTCGGCAACGACCGCGCCAGCGCGCTGGCCGACGTGGCCGTGATGTATGCCGGGCCGGCGCTGCCTGAAGAGGCGGGGGAGGTGGAGTACAAGCGCTCGAAGTCGGCGTCCGTCGACGTGGATGAGGCGGGGATGGACGACAAGCGGCCGGCGCGCAAGAAAACCCGGTAACGGCTGAGCGGACAGGCCAAACGGGGGCCATCCGCTGCAGAAAAGTGCAAAACGCGCGAAAATAGCGGATTAGTCTTTACGCGTTTACGCTATATATGTCCAATTCTGCATCCTTGCCACTGCCGCGCCGCGCCGACATCAACCCGGCACCGCTCGGCGTTTCCATCCTGCTGATCCTGATCGGCACCTGGTATCTCGCCCAGAACGTCGGCGGCCGCCTGGCCGCGCTGTACGTGGTCGGGGCGCTGCTCGGCGTGTCGCTGTACCACGCCGCCTTCGGCTTCACCTCGGCCTGGCGCGTCTTCATCGCCGACGGCCGCGGCGCCGGCCTGCGCGCGCAAATGCTGATGCTGGCCGTCGGCGTGGCGCTGTTCTTCCCGGCGCTGTCCGCGGGTAGCCTGTTCGGCAATCCGGTCACCGGCCTGGTGTCGCCGGCCGGCACCTCGGTCATCGTCGGCGCCTTCATCTTCGGCATCGGCATGCAGCTGGGGGGCGGCTGCGCCTCCGGCACCCTGTACACGGTCGGCGGCGGCAGCACGCGCATGATCGTGACCCTGGTCGCCTTCATCGTCGGCTCGCTGATCGGCACCGCCCACATGCCGTTCTGGACGTCGCTGCCGCAACTGAAACCGGTGTCGCTGGTCACGTCGCTCGGCCTGGCGCCGGCGCTGGCCCTGAACTGGGTCGTGTTCGCGCTGATCGCGGCCGTCACCGTGATCGTCGAAAAGCGCCGCCATGGCCGCCTGGTCGAGCCGCAACTGCGCCCGGTGGCCGGTTCGCGCTGGCTGAACGGTCCGTGGCCGCTGGTGGCCGGCGCGCTGGCGCTGGTGGTGCTGAACTTCGCGACGCTGGCACTGGCCGGCCGTCCGTGGGGCGTGACCTCGGCCTTTGCGCTGTGGGGCGCCAAGGCGGCATCGTCGGTCGGCATCGACACCGCCGGCTGGGCCTTCTGGACCACCAAGGCGAATGCCGCCGCGCTGGCCGCGCCGGTGACCCATGACGTGACCTCGGTGATGGACGTCGGCATCGTGCTCGGCGCGATGCTGGCCGCAGCCCTGGCCGGCCGCTATGCACCGGTGTGGCGCCTGCCGCTGCGTTCCTTCATCGCCGCCGTGGTCGGCGGCCTGATGCTCGGCTACGGCGCCCGCCTGGCCTATGGCTGCAACATCGGCGCCTATTTCAGCGGTATCGTGTCGGGCAGCCTGCACGGCTGGCTGTGGCTGGTCGCGGCGTTTGCCGGCAACGTGTTCGGTACCCGCCTGCGTCCCTTGTTCGGGCTCGAAGTCGAGCGCGTGAAGCCTTCGGGCTGCTGATCCCGTTCAGCCGCGCTTGAGCGTGCCGCCGCATACTGCTGGACAATCACATCGGCACGGGAGCGGCACCATAAGTCGAACGCGAGACCGGTGCGCGCGTCCATGCGCTCACCGACGTCGCCCTCCATCGTGCGCGTGTGACGACACGGGTCGTCAATGCGATCCTGCATGCCGCCGGTTCGACGGTATCGGCGCTGCCATGCTGACGCGCTGTCCGGTGCGTTGAAGTCATCCCTGCTCAGCCGTATTGGCCTTCCTCAATGTCGAGGCCGGATTTGTCCAGACCCGAGCTGGTCCAACGTGAACAATCATACGGACAAGCGCAGGAGGAGACCGATATGGCCTGGAACTGGAAATGCGCGTTCGCCGCCATGGCGTTCGCGACTGCCCTGGCGGGATGCCACGGCAACGACGATCACGACGGCGAACCGCCCGGCGGTTCACCGTCCGGTCCGCTGGTGCCGGACACCGGCAAGGTGGCGCCAACCGAAGTCCGCATGACCTGGTTCGGCATCTCCAACTGGACCTTCAAGATCGGCGACCTGAATATCCTGATGGATGGCTACACAACGCGTATCCCCCAGGATTATTTCTATGGCGGTGGCGGTGGCCTGGCCTATACACGGGCTGCCTGGCCGATCGACAAGGCCGGCGTCGACAAGCTCGATACCGTCCTCCGGAGCGGCCCCGGCAGCCCGGTCAAGCTGCTGATTACCGGCCACAGCCACTTCGACCACAGCTTCGACACCCCGTACTGGGCGCAGATCACCCGGGCGCCGATCGTCGGTTCCCGCACCACCTGCTACCAGGCGCAGGCACTGGGCGTCCCCGCCAAGCAATGCACAACCGTCTACGGCGGCGAAAAGATCGTGCTCAACCAGTACGTGACCATGCGCGTGGTGCGCTGGAACCACAGTGGCACCCACGAAACCAACCCCGAGCAGCACGACCCGATCGAACTGCAGAAGGTGCCCACGCCCGACGGCACCGGCAACCTGCGCGGCGGCGTGGCCGAAGATTTTCCGAACGGCGGCGGCAACCGCGGCTACCTGTTCACCGTCGCGACCGGCAGCCCGCGCCAGCTGACCTTCTTCGTCACCAATTCCGGCGCGGCCCAGGATCTCGACGCCGACAGCATCACCGACGGCATCAATTACGGGAAGCCGCTCGACAGTCTCCGCAAGGCGATGACGGATGCCGGGCTGGGTGCGGTCGACGTATGGATCGGCGCCGGCGGCCAGCCGGTGGCCGCGCTGGCGTTGCCGATCCTGAAGCCGAAGGCCTTCATACCGAACCACCTCGGCAGTTTCTACGTCCCTTTTCAGATGGGCAACACCGCGCCGTTCAACGATGCGGTGTTGACGAGCTACCTGGCGGCCAACAATGTGGCGCTGGTCCCGCCCAGCCAGTACCTGGATGCCTGGGTACTGGATGCGGACGGATTCCGCCAGGTGGACAACGCGCAGATGAAGCAGGCCTACAGCTTCTGACCTCGCCTGACCTTGCGCAGTGGTCAGCGGCGGGCGCCGCTGCTGCGGCGGCGCAAGGCCAGGCCGCCCAGGCCGAGGCCAAGCAAGGCCAGCGATGCCGGTTCCGGCACGTCCGCTGCCACTGCCGCGGTGTTGACCGCGAACAGGCTCAGCCCCGCCATGGCATCGCCGGGGCCGACCGCGTAGTCCCAGTTGGTCCAGCCGTAGGCATTGCTTGCCGCGTTGGTGTTCCAGGCCGTGTCGTAGTCGTACTTCCAGGCGTACTGGGTGCCGTCGCCGTAGAAGCCCCAGATGCCCCCTGCGGCAGGGTCGATGCCCATGGCGGCGGCATCGACGGCGAAGGTGGCGGGATCGGCCGGCGCCGCGGCCGTCAGCGTGGCCAGTTCGGCGTCGCTGGCGACGTGGTAGCCGGCCGGCAGCAGGGCCAGTGCGCTCGCGTAATCGAGGCCGTCGTACTGGGCCAGCGTGCGCCACAGGTAGCCGCTGTCGGTGTCGGTGAAGCTGCCGTCGCCGTGCTTGATCAGGGCGGCACTGGCCAGCGGGCAGGCCAGTGCCGCAGCCGCGCAGGCGCAGGCGGCGACGAAGCTGTGCAGTGAGGTGCGCAATTGTGTCATATGAAGTTCTCCAGGATGGGGTGATCGCTTACAGCATGTCCAGCGCGTCGTAGGCATAGCCGGGCCCCGTGAAGCTGGAGCCGCCCGAGCCGGAGGCGACATTGATGGTCAGCGTGTTGCTGCCGGCGACGAAGGCGCTGGCCGGTACGTTATAGGTATACATCTTGTTGTTGCCGCGGTAGCTGCCGACCGTCATCGTGCGCGACGACGGTTGGGACGATGCGGCCGGGGCGCTCGAGGTCCAGCCGTTGACCGTGATCTGCGGGCGGCCACCGGCGGTGGCGGTGGTGATGCCGATGCGGATCGTATGCTGGGCCACCTGGGCCGGCGTGAGGTCGAAGGTGACGCGCGTCGGGCTGTTGGCGGCGACTTTCCATTGCGCCGCCGGGAAGGTGTCGGCCGGATCGCCGATCGCGTAGGTGACCGGTGCCCAGGGCGCGTTCCGCACGTCGGACGGGTGGCGAACGTTGATCGACGGGCCGTTCAGGAATTCGAGCGGGGTGCCGTCCCAGGTGCCGATGCGCCAGATCGCCGCCGCCTTGTCGGGGTCGGCGCCGAGCGTGCGCTGGGGGAGGGTGGTGGTGGCGCCGCTGCCGACCTCGACGGTCTCGGTGTAGAGCTCGAGCTCGTCCTTGTAGACGGTCATCGTGTAGCTGCCGGGTTTCATCAGGGGCGTGGTGAAGTTGCCGTTGGGCGCCCTGGCGACGGTCCAGTACTGCGCGGCGTCGTTCTTGAAGGCGACCGTGAACTTGTGCGCCAGGTCGAAGCCGAGCAGGCCGCGGCCACTGATCCGGCCGCGCTGGCTGTCCGGCACCCAGCCGGACAGGTTCTGGCCTTCCATCCAGCTCATGTCGGGGATGGCTGGAGTGGCGCCGTCGGTGAAGATCAGCGCATATGGTCCCTGGAAGCCCATGCGCCAGGCTTCGGTCTGGGCGTGGCCGGAATTCATGTAATTGTAGACTTCGGTATCGCCGCCGCTCTGGTTCTGGATGTCGCGGTGGAAGGGGCCCCCCGAGCTGCCTTCGCGGTTGCCGTACACCATGAAGGCGCCGACGCCATTGCCCCGGACCCCGCGCACCGACAGATCGATGGCGCGCTGATTGCCATAGTATTTCGAGGTGGTCGTGCCGTCCGGGTAGCCACGCACGTCGGTGCTTTCGACATCGCGGTCGCTGCCGGCGTTGTTCGATTCGACCGGCACCTGGGTGAACACGTTGCCGTTCAGGCGCGTGATCCAGCGCAGCTCGCCGACCGACGGTTCGGCCGTGACGTAGGTGCCCATGTAGATCGTGTTGTCGTTGGCACGCACCAGCAGGTAGTGGACCAGGGTTGCCGTGGTCAACGTGATTTTCGCCACGCCGCCGCTGACGCTGTACGAGACCGCGGCGCCCAGGCCGGACGCGATGTGCGAGCCCTTGGTCTGGCCCTGCAGTTCGGGGCCGCCCTTGTACTTGATCGACGTGATGTCGCCGTTCGACTGCTTGACCTTGAACACGAGGCCGGCGCCGCTGTCGACGGTGAGGTAGCCCGCGGCTTCGCTGACGCCGAAGGCGCCGGCAATATCCGCGGTGGCAAGGTCGGCGCTGGCGCTGCCGCTGGTGGCGAACAGGCGCGGCGAGGACGCAGCGGCGGATGGGGATGTTGCGCTGTCGCCGCCACCGCAGGCGGCGAGCAGGCCGGCGGCGAGGGCGCCGGTGAACCAGACAGGAACCGTGGAACGCATGTGGATCTCCTCCAAATCGTTAAAATAGTTTTAACTGCGTGGAGGAGAATAGCAGCGCGTCTTGACGCGCGATCCGCTGCCCGCGGCGCCGGTCCGAAAAAATCACGGGCCTGAGCGCGCGCCGGGCGGGAAAGCCAGGCGCAGGCCCGCCGGATGCGATGCCTGCTTACCGGGAGCGCCGCTTAATAAGGCCCGCGAATGAACTCGCGCACGTTGTCGCGATAGACCCTGGCCAGCGCGGCATGCAGCTCGGCCGGCAGCGGTGCCAGGTGCGAGGCCTCGACGTTGCCCTGCACCTGCGCCGGCGAACTCGCCCCCGGGATCACCACCGACACCGCCGGGTGATCGAGGATCCAGCGCAGCGCCATCTGCGCCATCGTCATCGACGGCGGTACCAGCGCGGCGACCTGCTCGGTGGCGGCGATGCCGCGCTCGAGTTCCAGCCCGGCGAAGGTTTCGCCGACGTTGAAATGGGCGCCGTCGCGGTTGAAGTTGCGATGGTCGTCGGGGCGGAAGGTGGTGGCGCGTGTGATCTTCCCGCCCAGCAGGCCGCTGGCCAGCGGCAGGCGCACGATGATGCCGACGCCTTGCGCCTGCGCGCGCGGCAGCAGTTCCTCGGCCGGTTTCTGGCGGAAGATGTTGAAGATGACCTGCAGCGAGGCCAACCCGTCCTGTCCGAGGCAGATCATGCCTTCCTCGACCGACTCCACGCTGGCGCCCCAGCGCTTGATCAAGCCTTCCTGCTGCAGCTCGCGCAGCCAGTCGAACACGTGGCCCTGGCGCAGCACGTCGGTCGGCACGCAGTGCAGCTGGGTCAGGTCGAGGGCGTCGACGCCGAGGCGATCGAGCGAGCGCAGAGTCGCCTCGCGCAGCGAGTCGCGGGTGTAGCCGTCGGGGTAGATGCCGGCGCGTCCCAGCTTGGTCGCCACCACCAGGCCCTCAGGACGGCGCTCGCGGAGGAAGCTGCCGATCGAGCGCTCGCTGGCGCCGTCGCCGTAGACGTCGGCGGTGTCGATGAAGCGCACGCCGGCCGCGTAGGCATTCTCGAGGGTCTGGCGCGCGACGGCGTCATCCCAGTCGTCGCGCCAGCCGCCGCCCAGTTGCCAGCATCCGAGGCCGATTTCGGGGACGGCCAGTCCGGTGTTGCCAAATTGTCGCAGGTGGATCGTGGTATCAGCAGACATATGCAGCCTCATTCAATGGTGAGGCTGCCATTCTATGCGCTTCAGGATTTTGCCGTCGGCTTCAGGATCTGGTCGGCCTTGGCGCGGTCCTGGGCGGTCAATTTGGGTACGACCGCCTTGATCGCGGCGTCGGCCTGCGCATGGCCGCCCTGTTTCGCGAGATTCAGCCAGACGTAAGCCATGGCCAGGTCGGCCGGGCCGCCTTCGCCGTTGAGTTCCATGGCGCCCAGGTTGAACATCGCGTCGACCTGGCCCTGCTTGGCCGCGGCCTCGAACAGCTTGCGCGCGGTCTCGCGGTTCTTTTCGACGACCTCGCCGTCGTAGAAGAAGGTGGCGAGCGCGAACTGGGCATCGCTGTCGCCCTTCATGGCCGCTTCCTTGTAATAGACGATGGCGCGCTTCTGGTCGGCCGGCACACCTTCGCCCATGTCGTACATGCGGCCGGCCGCGAACAAGGCCGCCGGGTAGCCGGCCTTGGCGGCGGCGTTGAACCAGGCGCCGGCCTGCTTCAGGTCGCGCGTCACGCCGGCGTCGCCGCTCGCTTCAAGCCCGTTGTAATAGAGCTTCGCCAGGTTGTACTGGGCCGGCACGAAACCTTCTTCGGCTGCCGATTGCAGGTAGCGCACCGCCTTGCGGCCGTCAGCGGCGCCGCCATAGCCGCTCACGCAGGCCTGCCCGAGGACGTTCTGCGCCGGCACGAAGCCGAATTCGGCGGCCTTGCCGTACCACGTCAGTGCCTGTGCCGGATTCTTCTGGATGCCGATGCCGCGTTCGTAGATGCGCGCCAGCATGAAGGCCGCCTCGACCTTCTCGCTCATCAGCTGCGGTTCCTTCGGATTGAATTTCATGCGGTCGCGCATCGGATCGAAGCGGGCGTCGACCACCTTGCGCAGCCAGACGATCGCCTGGTTGGTGTCCTTCGGCGTGCCCATGCCGTACAGGTGCATCTTGGCCAGCGCCAGGCCGGCTTCGTCGTAGCCGATCTTGTTGTAGGCGGTGGTCAAGAGCTGCAGCGCGCGCGGGTAGTCGCGCGAGTCCAGCGCGACGAAACCCTCGGCCAGCGACTTGTCCCTTTGCATGATCTGCTGGCGGCCGGCCGCGAAGCGGCGGTCCGTCGAGCCGCACTTGATCGCCGGCGCCGTCGTGTCGTTCTTCTGGTCGGCGTCGTTCAGGCCCGTGAGCGAGCTCGAATCCTTCATCGTCTTGACGTTGCCGTCGGGTGCCAGCATGGAAAAATGTTCGGCCTCGTCGGAGATGCCGCCATCCATGCCGAAGTCGCGCATGTAGGCCAGCGCGACGTCGTCTTCGGCCGCGTTCGGGCTGCTCATGAAGGCGCACGAGGACGCGTAGTTGCGCGACAGGACCTTGCTCTTGGCGGCGATCACGCGGTCGGATTCGGTGGCGCCGCCCTTGGTGCCGGTGACGACCACGGTGCTTGGCGCCGGCTGGGTCTGGGCAGAGGCGGGGAGGGCCGGCGGCAGCGCCAGCAGACCCCACGCGGCCAGCATCAACGTCAGCTTCGGATTGGCTTTCAGGATACTCATCGGACGTCCCTTGATTGTTATTGGCCGCGCATGACGGTCGATGGATCGCGCAGGCTCTTGTAATGGTTGTCGGACAGTGTAGCGCAGTAGAAAGCCATCAGAACGCGCAGGCTTGCTCAAGATGTTGATTCTTTGTTGCGAAAAACAACATCTTGCTGCCGCGCAGCGCGCATTTCGCTCATGACGATGAGTGTTTTCCGATTGCATGTTTCGGTGTAATGACAAGCTCATACACTTCGCATTCGGAACCCTAGACAAAACAGGCCGTGCACCGGCCGGAAAACACGGAGACAGACATGCGCAGAATTTCACCAGTCATTCGCCCCAAGCGCGTGAGCGTTGCGGTTTCAGTAGCGATCGCATCGCTTGTGGCCGGCAACCTCGCCATGGCGCAGGAAAATCCGCCGCCGAACCCGAATCCCGGCCCGACGCCGGAAAGCGTGTCGCAAGGTGGCGGGTCGGTCGCCCAAGTGGTCGTCAGCACCCGTCGCTCCCAGCAATCGAGCATCTCGCGCAAGAAAAACGCTGCGACTGCGATGGATTCGATCGTGGCGGAAGACGTCGGCTCGCTCCCTGACCGCAACATCGGCGAAGCGATCTCGCGCATGGCCGGCGTCGCCCTCGACCGTGGCGACTTCGGGGAAGGCGTCAGCGTGGCGGTACGCGGCAACGGCCCGGACCTGACCCGCGTCGAGGTCGACGGCCAGGCCGCGCAATCGGCCGGCGGCACCGGCGACAGCGGCCGCGGCGTCGAATTCCGCCAGCTCCCGGCCGACCTGATCAAGAGCGTGGACGTGGTCAAGGGGTCGACCGCGGACATGACCGAAGGCTCGCTGGGCGGCGGCATCATCATCAAGACCCGTACCGGCCTGGACTTCAAGGAACCGTTCGCCTCGGTGCGTGTTTCGGGCACGACCAACAACCTGAACAAGAAGTGGGAGCCCGACACCAACGTCATCCTGTCGCGCAAGTTCATGGACAACCGCCTGGGCCTGATCTTGAACGGGTCGAAGTCGACGGTCGCCAACGAACAGCACCAGATGCAGGTCGCCACCAGCGCGGCGTCGGGCTATTCGCGCGCGATCGACTTCGACAATTCGCCGGAAAAAACCTTTACCTACAATCCGGCCACGCTGAACATGGCGGACCCGGCGTCGACCATGCCGATCGGGACGGCGGTCGGCTCGTCGGGTATCCTGCCGTACACCAGCGGCACCGGCAGCTTCAACACGGCTTCACCCTACGAGATCCTGACCAAGTCGGCCGCCGCCAACACCAAGGCCGACTGCTACGCGGCCTTCCCGCAACTGACCACGGGCGCGGCTGAGCTGAGCCGGCTGAGTTCGAGCAACCGTACCACCGCCGTGAACGCGCGCCAGAACGAACTGATCAGTTGTCTGAACCAGTGGAACGACTACACGCCTTCCCTGATACGCAACAAGATCCAGCGCGAGATCGACAAGCGCCAGAACCTGGACCTGCGTGCCGACTTCAAGGTCAACAACGAGCTGACCGTGTATGCAAAGGGCAGTTATTCGAAGCGCCAGACCGAGAACAACACCTCGTATCTCAGCCTGGGCCAGATGAACGTCAACACGGCAGGCACCTTCGTCGATGCAAACGGCAAGCGCAGCGTCACCCCGGGCATTTCCAACTATTACCTGTACCCGACCACCGTCAGCTACCTGAGCGGCGGACCGGCTGTCCAGGGCGCGACCACCAACGTCGACCCGGCGACCGTCAAGGTGGACGCCACCCACCACGTGACCAGTTTCGGCTTCAGCGACAACAGCGCCGGCGTCGACCAGATCTTCGCGCGCGGCGAAACCATCGCCAAGTACTTCCAGAGCGGTGCGACGTTCAAGCGCGGCGGGTTGCTTGCCGAACTGCTGGTCGGCGATGCGAAGTCGAGCTACACCAGCGAGAGCTTCCGCACCACCTTCAGTTCCTACTATGGCCCGGCGCAGCTGTCCGTGGAGCCGAACGGTCTGTGGTCCTACAGCTTCCCGGAGGGCTCGCGCTTCGACCTGTACAACCCGGCCAACTACGTGCTGCTGGTCAAGCCGGCGGCTGCCGCGGCCCTCACCGGCGGCAATACCTACATCAATAATGTGCCGGCCTACACGGCGGCCCAGCAGCCGCTGCTGACCTCGTCGCAGCCGCAACTGACGTATTCTCCGGTACGGCGCGAAACCGAAGAGCGTACGGCCAAGCTGGACCTGACCTATGCGATGCCGGATTCGGTCCCGTTCATTACCCGTGTGAAAAGCGGCTTCAACCTGCGCGACACCCGCTACAGCGCGCTCGGCGGCGGCGGCTACCAGGCCAGCACCAATCCCATCGTTTACGCAAATACGGCCAACGTGCGCAGCACCCTGGTCGGCTGCCAGGACACCGCGGGGTCGCTGGGTGCCGGCGGCAACAAGTGCCAATACGGCTACGTGCCGAGCAACCGCTACGACAGCCAGAGCTCGGGCACGGTTACGGTCACGCCGCAGGCGTTCCAGGACATCGTTGCCCAGGCGCTCACCGGGAACGTCACCAAGGGCGGCTTCTTCAACGGCGCCAACGGCGATTTCGGCGGAGCGCTGACCAACTGGCCCAACATCGACGTGCGCAAGGTGTTCGAGCTGGCCGGCGTCCCCAACGCCAACCTGGATTGCCTCGTCACCTGCAAGGGCACCGACGGCAAGACCTATGAACAGCCGGTCACGAGGATGACCGAGCGCACCCAGGCCGCCTACCTCATGGCCGACTTCAATATCGACCGCATCCCGTTCACCAGCCGCACGCTGCCGTTCGGCTGGGAGCTCGAGGGCAACCTGGGCTACCGTTATCTGCGCACCAAGGTCCACGGCCTCGGGCAGATGAAGTTCCAGTCGATCACGACCACCGCTGCCTTCGATCCGAAGAACCCGAACGCGGCGGCCGGCATCAACGACGTCACGGTCGCGACCAATACCGCGGTGGATGCGACCACGCACGACTTCCTGCCGATCTATAACCTCAACATGTGGGTCGTGCCGGACAAGGTCGTGGTGCGCTACAACCGGGCCCGCACCGTGGCCCGTCCGCCGGTCACGGCGCTGCTGCCGTCCGGCCTGTGCCGTTACGACCAGCGCCTGGGCGACGAGGGCACCCAGACCTGTACCCAGACCGTCGGCAATCCGGCCCTGCAGGCCCAGAAGAACCTGAACCAGAACTGGAGCGCGGAATACTACCCGAACAAGGACTCGATGTTCTCGCTGTCCTACTTCAAGCAGAAGGGCATCGTCGGCCCGTCGCTGGTGCAGACCGAAACCGGCACGCTGGGCCTGGCGCTGGTCGACCCGACCACCGGCAAGTCGCTGGCCGAGCTGCCATTCTCGTTCCCGACCTACGAGAATGGCGTGCCCACCACCCGCAAGGGCTGGGAGTTCAATTCCAAGACCGCGTTCACCTTCCTGCCATCGTTCCTGCGCTACTTCGGCCTCGACGCCAACTACACGAAGCTGGCTTCGGTGACGTCGACCCAGAACATCGTCGACCTGCTGACCGGCACCCCGCTGCCGCCGCTGCGCGAATCGAAGTTCCAGTACAACTGGGCGCTCTGGTATGACGATGGCCGCCTGCAGGCCCGCGTTGCGGTGCAGGGCGTGGACAGCTTCTTCAACAATATCGCGGGTTCGTCGAGCAATTACCTGAACAACTACCCGAACGCCAGCGGCAATGCCCGTCCGCCGGCCTACAACCCGGGTTCGCCGAACTTCAGGGACGCGACGCGCTACGTCGACGCCAAGGTGTCGTACAAGGTCACGCCGAACGTCGAAGTATTCGTGGAAGGCCGCAACCTGAACAACGCGACGACGAGCAACAGCCAGGGTTCGTACGTGCCGTTCGAGAATGGCGCCCCGAGCATTCTCGACTACAGCTATGCCGGCCGCCGCATCATGGCCGGCGCCAACTTCCGCTTCGGCGGTTGATGGGACCGGGCGCCGGCGCCGTGCCGGCGCCGGCGCCCGGTGGCGAGGAGGTGACGCAGAAAAGCAACACGCTGCGCCAGGCCACTTTCCTCGCATGATTCGTTTTCGAGGGCTACCCTGACCATTTCGAATCATGACGGATGGCTCCCGCACTCCACAATGCGGGAAGATCGGCGGCTCCGCGCCATTTCCGATAACGGCATCCAGGCCGAATTCACAACTTTCCCGCAAAAAGTTATCGCTCCGCGTTTGCGGCGACCGCGTCTCGCTGCGGCACGCGCGCGCGCACAGCGGCAGCGGCGCTCAACCAGGTCTTTGCGTTCTGCTCATGTCGATGAGTGTTTTGTAAATGCATGTTTCTGAATATTACGAACGAATACACTAAAAAACGTCATTACAAGTACATACAGGCCCGCAGAGGCCAGAACATGGAGATAGAGAATGGGTAATACCTCGCAAGGATTCCGTCCAACACGCCTGAGCCAGGCCGTCGCGATGGCGCTGGCCTCGCTGGTCGCCGGCGGCAGCGCTTTCGCGCAGCAAGGCGCGCCCGTGGAGCCGGTTGCGTCCGCAGCACCGTCGCCGGCCAAGGCCAAGGAAGAAGTGACGCAAGTGATGGTCGTGGGGGCACGCGCCTCCCAGCGCAGCGCCATTTCGCGCAAGAAGAACGCCGAAACGGCACAGGATTCGATCATTGCCGAAGACGTCGGCGCCTTCCCCGACCGTAACGTGGCCGACGCCATCTCGCGCATCGCCGGCGTGGCCGTGGACCGCGGCGAATTCGGCGAGGGCATCAGCGTGTCGATCCGCGGCAGCGGTCCGGAACTGACCCGGGTCGAACTGGATGGCCAGGGCGTGCAGCAGGCCGGCGGCGCCGACATGATGGGCGGCATCACGGCAGGTGCGGATACCTCGGGCGGCCGCGCCGTCGAGATGCGCCAGCTCTCGTCCGACCTGATCAAGAGCGTGGACGTGATCAAGGGTTCCACCGCGGACATGACCGAAGGCTCGCTCGGCGGCAGCGTGCGCATCCAGACCCGCAATGGCCTGGACTTCAAGAAGGACTACCTGTCCTTCCGCGTGGCGGGCCAGCAGAATTCGCTCAACAAGAAGGTCAACCCCAACCTCAACCTGATCGGCGTCAAGAAGTTCATGGACAACCGCCTGGGCGTGCTGGTGAACCTGTCCAAGAGCAAGGTGTCCCAGGAAGCCCACTCGATCAACCAGGGCGGCACCAACGGTACGGTCGGCCAGGTCCGGCTCATGGACTTCGACAATTCGCCGGAAAAGACGGTCGCCTTGCGCCCGGATACGCTCAACATGAACGATCCGGCGTCCACCACGCCGTTCTACACCGTGCCCTACAGCGACAAGACGCTCGGCAACTGGGTCAGCATGACACCCAAGGACGTCCTGGAAGGGTCGGCGGCCGCCCAGAGCAAGGCCGATTGCTACAAGAATTTCCCGCTGCTGCCCGGCGACGTGGCGGCCAAGATCAACAGCGGCAGCAATGGCCGCACCAATGCCCAGAACATCACGCAGCAGGCGCTGCTGAGCTGCCTGGGCCAGTGGAACGACTGGACGCCGAGCAGTACCCGCTACTTCGTCAACCGCTGGAACGACGACCGCACCAGCGGCGACATCCGCTTCGACTTCAAGGTCACCGACGACCTGACGGTGTATGCGAAGCACAGCCGCAGCAAGGGCGACGTCATCTCCTACAGTACCAACCTGGGCTATGGCGGCGTGAACGTGGTGGCGGCGGCGAACGCCTTCGTGCGCGGCCCGAACGGCTTCAACGGTGCGCCCGCCATCGATACGATCTCGACCACGCAGCTGGCGAATGGCGCCTGGGGTACCCGCGTCGTCAACCCGGCATCCGGTTACTTCGCCTATCCGAACGAGCTCACCTACCGCAGCACCGGCGCGCTCAACGGCGCCGTGTCCAACGTCGATCCGTCCTCGGTCGTGGTGGACGCGAACCACCACGTGACCGGCTTCCAGATTGCAGACGGTGTCTATGGCGTCGACAACACCACGATCACCACCGGCACCAAGTCCAGCTATACCCAGGCCGGCGGTACCTTCAAGAAGGGCATCGTGCGCGCCGAATTCCTGTTAGGCGATTCGAAATCCGATTTCTACCGCTACGAAAAGCGCATGGGCCAGAGCGCCTACGTCGGCCCGACGACGGCGACGGTGCTGTCGAACGGCATCTGGCAATACACGCCGAACACCACGGTCGATATCAGCAACCCGAACAACTGGCTGAGCATGGGGCCGTCGGCGGCGATCGCCGCCTATCCGGGCAAGGAGACCCAGCCTGCGAACCCGGCCTATGCGTCGTCGCAGCTGCCGCTGGTGAACGGTGCATCGACGCTGTCGTTCCAGAATCCGCGCATCAACGAGTCCTACGAAAAGACCGCCAAGCTCGACCTGGCCATCAACACCAGCGAGTACATCCCCTTCATCCCGACGGTCAAGGCCGGCATCAACCGCCGCAAGAGCGGCTACGATGCCTGGTCCACCGGCGGACTGACGGTCCAGGATGCGGTCGGCACCTGGAATACGGCCGGCTTCACCCCGAGCATTTTCGTATCGACCAACAACCTGCGCACTTCCTTCCAGGTTTGCCAGGACACGCCGGGCTCGCTGGCGCCGGGCGGCAGGCCCTGCCAGTACGGCTATACCCCGAGCACGGACCCGACCAAGTCCCTGCAGGGCACGATCGTGCTCACCCCGGAGCAGTACCGTGACTTCTTCACGCAGGCCTACACCAAGCAGCCGACCGCGCAGTTCTACGCGGGCGATCCGAACCGTCCGTCGACGCTGACCAACGGCTGGACCGAGTTCGACATCGACAAGGCTTACGCGCTGCTGGGCGTGCCGAACTACAACCTGGACTGCATCAAGAGCTGCATGGGCAGCGACGGCAAGATCTACAACCAGCCGAAGAACGCGGTGATGGAGCAGGTCGACGCCGGTTACCTGATGGCCAATTTCGAGGTCGACCGCTTCCCGTTCACCGACCGTTCGCTGCCCTTCGGCCTGATCTTCGACGGTAACTTCGGCGTGCGTGCGGTCAAGACGCACGTGACCGGCACCGGGCAGCTGACCTTCACCTCGATCACCCCGATCCAGGGCGTATACAACCCGGTCTCGAATCCGACCGCCGTCAACACCCGCGTCTATCGCAAGGACACCGCGCTCAATGCCACCACCACCGACTACCTGCCGTCGGTCAACCTGAATGCCTGGATCGTGCCGGACAAGCTGGTGCTGCGTTACAACTGGGGCAAGACCATCGCCCGTCCGGCCGCCGGCCGCCTGATCCCGAACGGCAGCTGCACCTACGACGCGACCAAGTTCGAGCAGGACGAGGACGGCAACGAGGTCCAGATGAGCTGTACCGGCACCATGGGCAACCCGGAGCTCAAGCCGCTGACCAACCATAACCAGAACCTGTCGCTGGAATGGTATGCCAACAAGGACATCATGTTGTCCGGTGCGCTCTACAAGCAGAAGGGCATCACCGGTGCGCCGACCCTGATCGAGACGGTCGATCACGTACGCCCGTTCGCCGGTTCCGACGCCATCGACCCGCAGACCGGCACGCCGCTGGCCGACATCGAGTTCACCGAGCGCCGCTGGACCAACCAGCTGCCGTTCACCCGGACCGGCTTCGAAGTGTCGACCAAGCTGGCCTTCACGGTCCTGCCGTGGTACCTGCGCTACACCGGTGTCGACGCCAACTACACCCGCAACAAGTCCACGCTCGAGGGAACGGCGATGCGCGACCTGATCACCGGCGAAATCCTGCCGGTGGCCGGCGAGCCTCACCACTCCTGGAATGCCTCGGTGTGGTATGACGACGGCGCGCTGTCGATGCGGGTGGGCCTGCAGGTGAAAGCCTCGACCTTCTCGTGCACCTCCGGCTGCAACGGCAGCGCGATCAACAACTATCCGGCTGCCGGCCAGACCACCGTGCGCTTCCCGACCTACAGCCCGGGCACGCCGGTGTTCCGCCTTGCCAGCCGCTACCTGGACGCCAAGATCGCCTATCGCTTCAAGAACGGCCTGGAGCTGTTTGCCGAGGGACGCAACCTGGGCAAGATCCACACCGGCAACGACACCGGCGGCTATTCCACCTTTGCCGACGGCACCCCGAACGTGTACACCGACTCCTTTGCCGGCGCCACGATCATGGCGGGCCTGAACTTCAAGTTCGGCGGCGAATAAGCGGCGACAACGATACCCAGAACATACGAGACACCCATGAAACCACAATTCCTTCATTATTCCCGTTCCATCGGATCGGCCGCGGTCGCGGCGGCGGTGCTGGCTGCCTGCGGCGGTGGCGGCGGCGACGCGCCCGCCCAGACCCAGACCGCTGCCAAGGGAACGGTCGCCATCGCGGCCATGACCGACGCACCGTCCTGCAGCTTCGACCAGGTCAACGTCAGCGTCGCCAGGATCCGCTTCCACCAGGACGCCACCGCCTCGGCAAGCGCCAGCGGCTGGGTCGACCTGGCATTCTCGCCGGCCAAGACGATCAACCTGCTCAACCTGGCCAGTGTCCTGAGCGGCCCCACCACCGACTTCGGCGAGCTTGCGCTGCCCGTCGGGATCTACACCCAGATGCGCGTGGAAATCGTGACGCCGACCGCGGCCAACCTGAATCCCAACACCGTCAGGCTGGCGGGGACCACCCCGCTCGTGACCCTGGAAACCCCCACCAGCCTGGCAACCGACGGCGTCAAGATGCCGATCGACCTGCGCATCGAAGATGGCAAGAAGGCCAGCGTGGTGTTCGATCTCGATGCCTGCAATGCGATCCAGCCGCGCGCGGCGGCCTGGGTGCTCAAGCCCCAGGCCCGTGTCGTGCCGTCTGCCCTGAACGGCATCGGCGGCTTCATCGACAAGGCGGCGCTGGCCAGCAACGTGGTGATCACCGCGCAGCAGGGCGGCGCCATCGCCGCCACCACCGTGCCGAATCCGTCCACCGGCGAATTCCTGCTGCCGCGCCTGGCCGCCGGCGCGTACGACGTGGTCATCCTGGGCAAGGGCCGCGCCACCAGCGTGATCGGGCAGGTACCGGTGGATGCGGCCAGCATGGTGGCGGTGTCCACGGTCGCGGCACCGATCGTGCTGGCGACCAGCGCCACCAGCAAGATCTCCGGGCAGATCGGCTATGCCGGCGCAAACGTGGCGCCGTTCAGCGGCACCTGGGTGGCGGCATCGCAGTCCATCAACGCCAACGCGACCTTGAAAAACCCGGTGACGACAGTGACCTACCGCTTCCAGCCGGTCGACCAGGCCAGCGGCAACTACACGCTGACCGACCTGCCACGGGCATCGATCCGCTACGCGCTGTACAAGCCGGCGCTGCCGCTGACCCTGGCCAATGCCACCACCACGCCGGTGGCCGGCCACTACCGCATCGAAGGCGTGGCGACCGGCTACAGCAGGGTGACCACCTTCGGCATCGACTCCAAGAATGCGCCGATCGCGACGGCGACGAGCGACGTCAACGCCAGCACCGCCGACGTCGCCAACGTCAACGTGATCTTCTACTGACACCCATCCGCGCACTGCGCTCAGCGCGGTGATTGTTTGGCCTCCGGGCCTTGGCAACGCCGCGCAAACGCATAGAATGATTTTCGAAGCGTCTCACTTTGTGTCTCATTCACCGGCCACCCCATGGCCGGTTTTTTTTTGCGCTTCGATCACGGCGCTGATTCTTTCCGGCGCACCGGTAATGACGCGAATCGGCTCACATAGAATGGTCCTAAACAAAAGCATGGAGACGACAATGTGGAACACCCCCGCCCATAGCCGGCGCGCGCGACGCGCCGTTCTCGCTGCCCCTTTGCATCCTACCCGCTGCGCCGGCGCCGTTGCCGCCGCACTGCTGCTGATCGCGCAAGGCGCGCTGGCGCAGGAGGGCACGGCACCCCCCGCCGCCGGCGAGGCCGCGACGCCGCCCGTCACCAACGTGGTGACCATCGCCGGCACGCGCCAGTCGGTCGCCTCCGCGATCGACCGCAAGCTGCGCGCCGCCACCGTGGTCGATTCGATCGTGGCCGAGGACATCGGCCAGTTCCCCGACAAGAACGTGGGCGAGGCGCTGTCGCGCGTCACCGGCGTGCAGCTGTCGCGCGATTTCGGCGAAGGCTCGCAGGTGTCGATCCGCGGCGTCGAGCCGGACCTGAACCGCATCGAGATCAATGGCCAGTCGGTGCTCAGCACCAACGGCACCGCCGGACGCGGCGCCGAGCTGCGCGAGCTGGCTTCGGAACTGATCGGCTCGATCGACGTCTACAAGGGCCTGACCGCCGACCTCACCGAAGGCGGCGTCGGGGGGACTGTCCGCATCACCACGCGCAAGCCGCTCGACTTCAAGAAGCCGACCATCGGCGGCACGCTGTCGGGCGAGCAGGCCTCGTCGCGCGGCGGCGTGCAGCCGCGCGGGAACCTGTACATGGCCGACAAATTCATGGACGGGAAACTGGGCCTGCTGGGGAACTTCGTCTACGATAAGGTCCTGACCCGCAACGACTACGCGCGCAATACCTCGTGGCGCTTCCTGCAGGACTGGGACAACTCGCCTGAGAAGACCGTCACCAGCACCGATCCGGCGGTCGCCGCCATCTCGAGTAAGGCCGGCTGCGCCACCAGCGGCTTGAGCGCCGCGCAGCGCACCGCCTGCACCAACCAGTGGAACGACTACTCGCCCGGCATCGCGCGCTACGGTATCTGGACGCGCGACCACAAGCGCTCGTCGGCCGAGCTGACCGCGCAATACCAGTTCAGCAAGGACTTGACGGCCTTTGCCAGCTACCAGGCCAACCGCCAGCGCGAACGCCTCAACGACCGCAACTTCGGCACCGACTTCGGCGCCACCAACCGCCTGGCCAACCCGGGCAACGCGCCGGTGTACAACGCCAACGGCACGGTGGCCACCGCCGGTACCTGCGTCACGCCCACCGGCACGCCCGACAGCATGGTGGTCGACAAGCATTACGTGACCTCGTACACCGTCGGCCAGTGCCTGAACGTGGCCGGGCAGGGCGGGCAGGGCGCCTTCAGCACCTCGGCGCGCGACTTCCAGCTCGACGTCGATTCGCGCTACCTGTCGAGCGGCTTCAATTTCAAGCGCGATCGCCTCGAAGTCGAGGGCCTGATCAACACCTCGAAGTCGGACTACGGCAACGACACCAACAGCGTGGTGCTGACCCAGAACGCGCCCGGCCTGAAGGTGACATTGGATGCCCAGGGCCTGCCGCATTTCGATTTCCCGGCCGGCTACAGCCCCGACAACCCGGCTTCCTACGTGCAGGCCCAGCTGCAGTACCGCCCGACCGAGACCAAGAACACCGAGGACCAGGCCAAGCTGGACTTCAAGTACCGCCTCACCACGCCGTTCTTCAGCAAGGTCTGGTTCGGCGTACAGGGGCGCAAGTCGACTGCCAAGCAGTACAACGGCGGCGGCTACGTGGCCGATGGTGGCGCCAATGCGGGCTCCACCGCCGACGACATCAACGTCCTGAGTGCGAACGTCAACCAGACCGCGATCTACGATCCGCTGTACACCGGCAGCGGCCAGCGTCCGAACGACAGCCAGAACTTCATCAACAACAGCTATTCGACGCGCTACGTGAACGCTGCGCAGATGGCGAGCCTGGTCAGTTCGGTGATGGGGCGCTCGCCCGGCACCTTCTTCAAGGGTTACAACGACGTGCAGAACATGCCGTCGGGCTGGCCCTCGCCGGTGTATGCGGCCGCCGCGCCTTACTTCGACACCTCGAAGTTCACCCACCAATACCTGTATTCGGCGCCCGGGAGCGACGGCAACACCTATCCGCAGATCCCGGCATTCCAGGCCGACGAACGCATCGGCGCCACCTACCTGCGCCTGGATTACGGTACCCAGCTCTGGGGTTACGACATCGACGGCAACGTCGGCGTGCGCTATACGCGTACCCGTACCCGCGCCACCGGCCTGACACAGTACAAGGTGCGCGTCCCGACCGGCACCGGCAACGCCTACAACGATGTCGCGACCAGCAACGGCATCGTCAGCCGCGAGAACACCTACAACGACATCCTGCCGAGCTTCAACGGCGCCTTCTGGTTCAACGACCGCACGGTGGCGCGCCTTGGCTGGGCCAAGGCGATGGCGCGCCCGCGCATCGACCTGCTGGCGCCGAACATCGTCTGCACCGAGGGCAGCGGCAACGCGGCCTTTGGCGGCACGGGCGGCAACGATACCTGCACGGCCGGCAATCCGGACCTGAAACCCTACCGTTCGACCAACACGGACCTCAGCCTGGAGTGGTATCCGGGCAAGGACACCCAGTATTCGGTCGCCTTCTTCCAGAAGGACATCTCGAGCTACGTGCTGGAAAAGGTGGTGGTGCCCGGCGTCGATATCCTGAATAACGGCAAGCCCTTCGATGTGACCACCGCGGTCAACGGCGAGGGCGCCACCACCAGCGGCATCGAACTGGCGGCGCGCACCGCCTTCACCTGGCTGCCGGGCTGGCTGGGCGGCTTCGGCGGCGACGTCAACTATACCCGCATGCGCTACAAGTACGCGGCCGGCAAGGAGCGCCTGAACGTCCTGGACGGTAGCGTGCTGCCTTACCCCGGCATGTCGAAGAACAGCTACAACGTGTCGCTGTGGTACGACCGCGGTCCGTGGAACGCGCGCGTCGCCTACAATTTCCGCGACCGCTTCTTCACCGGCGGCAACGACGTTTCGGGTAATCCGAATTTCCAGGAAAAGACCGGCTTCCTCGACGCCAAGATCCAGTACCGCTTCAACGACCACGTCACGCTGTCGCTGGAAGGGAAGAACCTGACCGACCAGGCCCAGATCACCGATGCCGGCGACCTGTTCCGTGTGAACGAACTGGCATGGTCGGGACGGCGCTACTTCCTGAGTCTGTCGATCAAGAACTGAGAATGGGAGAACGATGTTACGTGCATTCTGTCTGATCGCAGCCCTGGCGTCCGTAGCGCCCGCGCTGACCGCGGACCCGGTCTTCAACAACCCGCTGGTGCTGCAGCGCGCCGACCCGCAGGTCACGCTGCAGCCCGACGGCTGGTACTACTACACGGCGACGGTGCCGGAATACGACCGCATCGAGATCCGGCGCGCCCGATCGCTCGACGATCTCGGCAAGGCCGAAGCCAGCGTCGTCTGGCGCAAGCATGCGCGCGGCGAGATGGGTGCCCACATCTGGGCGCCGGAGATGCACCGCATCGACGGCAAATGGTATATCTATTTCACCAGCGCGCCGGCCGAGAAGATCTGGGAGATCCGCCTGTATGTGCTGGAGAATGCCTCGCCCGATCCGTTCAGGGGCGAGTGGGTCGAGCGCGGCCGGCTGAAGACCGGCTGGGAATCGTTCTCGCTGGATGCCACCACCTTCGCCCACCGCGGCCGGCGCTACCTGGTCTGGACCCAGCGCGCGGCCGATGGGAGCAAGGGCACTAATATATACATCGCGAAAATGGACACGCCGCTGTCCATCGCCGGACCGGCCACGCTGCTGACCCGCCCGGAATACGCGTGGGAGAAGGTCAAGTACGACGTCAACGAAGCGCCAGCGGTGCTGGTGAAGAACGGGCGCGTGTTCCTGACCTATTCGGCCAGCGCCACCGATGCCAATTATGCGATGGGCATGCTCACTGCGCGCGAGGATGCCGACCTGCTCGACGCGGCATCCTGGACCAAGTCGCCGCAGCCGGTGTTCACCTCCAGCGACGCCAACCGCCAGTGGGGGCCGGGCCACAACAGCTTCACCACCACGCCGGACGGCAAGACCGACGTGCTGGTCTACCATGCGCGCAATTACCGCGACATCGTGGGCGATCCGCTGCGCGATCCGAACCGGAATACACGGGCGCAGGTCATTCACTGGCGCGCGGATGGGACGCCCGACTTCGGCGTGCCGGTGGCGGATGGGGAGGGCGCCGGCACGCGCTGAGCGTGACAAACCGTGAGACTTGGTGCGCGCTTTGTCGGGCACAATGACGGTTCTGTCTCCACATGGAGCAAAGCCGATGTCCAGGTCCGGTCCGATCCTGAAGTGCCTGTGCGTGGTCCTGCTGCTGCACCTGCTCGGCGCCATGCAGCCGGCCCGCGCATGCAGCTGTATCGGGTTCGACTTCGATGGCTTCATCCATCCCGATGCGACCGTCCTGCCTGCCAACGCCAGGGGCGCGCTGTTCCTGGCGCCGCGCAAGCTGGTCTTGCAGCCCGCGATGTTTACAGTCACCGCGGCATCGGGCGCGCGTGGTGCGGATCGGCATCGAAGGCGGGTTTGCCGCCGGCGCGCATTACACGGTCAGCTTCCGCGGCGGGAAAGCGCATTCGGTCCGGCACGACAGCTTCAGCTTCGATATCGATCCGGCGCGTTCGACCAGCTGCGCGCCCTACGGCATGCTGCGCGAGGCCATTGAACGTGGCGATGCCGGGGAAACCGCCACGCTCGCGTGCGCGGTCCCGGGCTGGGGCGCGTACCGCCCAGGCGCGCTTGACCTCGATAAGGATCCGGTGCCGACGCCCGCCCGGTGGCGCACTCTGGTCGGCATGACCGATGGCGGGACTGCTGCGTGCGGCATGGCTGCCATGGGGAATATGCTGATGCTGTCGCGGCCCGGCGCGTCGGCCTGGCTCACTTCAAAACACACGCCGCAGACTTCATACCGGTGCTCCAGCACCTGATCGACAGCGAGCGCGCGGCCTACGACCAAGACGAGCTGCGCACGCTGGTCGACGCCATGGCCTTGACGACGACGCAGAAACAGGCGCTGCTCGACCGGCTCGTTCGGGCAGGCTGAGCATGGCGATTTCCGACCCTTCCGCCACGTCATCCGCCGATTGAAGCGCAGCCGACCTTGGTCTAAGCTGTAGCTTCACACCTCATCGGAGAAGGCATATGGTCAGCAAGAACACGATTTGTCTCTGGTTCGATGGCACAGCACTGGAAGCGGCGCAATTCTATGCAGCCACCTTTCCCGACAGCGCGGTCGGGGCCGTATTCCGCGCGCCCACCGATTACCCGGCCGGGAAGGCGGGCGACGTACTGACGGTGCAGTTCACGGTGATGGGCATCCCTTGCCTCGGCCTGAACGGCGGCCCGGCCTTCAGGCACAGCGAAGCCTTTTCCTTCCAGGTGGCGACCGAGGACCAGGCCGAGACCGACCGCCTGTGGAACGCCATCGTCGGCAACGGCGGCCAGGAAAGCGAGTGCGGCTGGTGCAAGGACAAGTGGGGCCTGTCATGGCAGATCACGCCGCGCGTGCTGACCGAGGCGCTTGCCGACCCCGATCCGGCCGTGGGCCGGCGCGCGTTCCTGGCAATGATGGAGATGCGCAAGATCGACGTGGCGGCCATCGAGGCGGCGAAACGCGGCTGAGCTGCGCACGCGTTGGCACATGGCGTCCGGGCGGCAGTCGCCGGCTGACTCGGCGCAGCTTCGGCGCATTTCACGATGATTGCGCATGACATTCATGTTAGGGTTTGCGCCGTTCGCCGCGAGCCGGCGCCGATCTCCCCTGCGACCGATGCCATTTTCGGGATCGCTCTGCAGTAAAAAGTAATTGGTCCAGCTCCCGTCATTCCACTACATTCCCCTACAGGTCACGGTATCTTGCATGGCGGCTTCCTCGATCCGCTGAATGTTATCGCAAGCATCGTGGCTAACATATAACAACAACCGCACAAGGGGAGAGCACATGCGGAGACACAAAGCCGGCCGCTCGGCCGGGTACGCTGCCTTGATCGTCGCACTGGCCGCTTGCAGCACTGCGCACGCAGCCGACGTGCGCGCCGATGCCGAGGCGCACGCCCGCGCCCTGGTCGCAAAGATGAGCTTCGACGAAAAGATCGGACAACTGCTCAACGTCGCGCCGGCCGTACCGCGCCTGGGCATTCCCGCGTATAACTGGTGGACCGAATCCCTGCACGGCGCCATGGGGCCGATCCCGACCACCAATTTCCCGGAGCCGATCGGGCTTGCGGCCAGCTTCGATGCGCCGCTGCTGCGCCAGGTGGCCGGAGCGATCAGCGTCGAGGTCCGTGCACTTCACACGCTGGGCCGCCAGACCGGCCACCTGGGCCGCATCGGTACCGGCCTCGATACCTGGTCGCCCAACATCAACATCTTCCGCGATCCGCGCTGGGGCCGCGGGCAGGAAACCTACGGCGAAGACCCGCACCTGACGGCGGCGCTCGGCGTAGCCTTCATCCAGGGCATGCAGGGGCCGAACCCGGACTTGCCGGACGTGGTCGCCACGCCCAAGCACTTCGCGGTGCACAGCGGGCCGGAATCGACGCGCCACGTGGCCGACGTCTTCGTCTCGCGGCACGATCTCGAGGATACCTATCTGCCCGCCTTCCGCGCGGCCATCGTCGACGCCGGCGCGGGCTCGATCATGTGCGCCTACAACCGCATCAACGGCCAGCCGGCCTGCGGCAGCGAGCTGCTGATGAAGGAGCACCTGCGCGGCGCCTGGGGCTTCAAGGGCTATGTGGTGTCCGACTGCGATGCCGTGACCGACATCTCGGAACAGCACAAGTACGCACCGGATCCGGCTGCCGCGGTGGCGGTAGCACTGAAAGCCGGCACCGACAACGAGTGCAACACCAAAACGCTGGGCGACGTGCCCAACCTGGAAGCGCGCTACCGCGAAGCCTGGCAGCGCGGGCTGATCGGCACGGCCGACATCGACGGGGCGCTGGTGCGGCTATTCTCGGCGCGCTACCGCAACGGCGACCTCGCCGGACTGGCGCAGCGCGCCGGCCGGGCGCCGGTGCCGGTGAGCGCCATCGGCACGGCCGCACACCAGGACCTGGCGCTGCAGGCGGCCACCAAGAGCCTGGTCCTGCTGAAGAACGACGGCGTATTGCCGCTGCGTCCGGGACTCAAGCTGGCCGTGATCGGGCCGCTGGCCGACGCCACCCGGGTCCTGCGCGGGAATTATTCGTCGACCCAGTCGGCGCCGCCGGTGTCGGTGGTGGAGGGGCTGCGCCGCGTGCTGCCGGCGGCCAGCGTGCGCCTGGTGCCGGCCGGCCCCTCCATGACGGACGGCGACCCGGTCCCGCGCATGGCCCTCTTGAGCCCGGACGGCAAGCCGGGGCTGCAGGCCGCTTACTTCAACCGTAGCGGGTCGGACTATGACGGCAAGCCGGCCGCCACCCGCATCGAGCCGGGCCTGGAATCGCACGCGCTGGAACTGAAGGAAGTCGCCGAGCGCCACAAGGTGGAGTGGACCGGCTTCCTGGTGGCGCCGGAAAGCGGGATGTACCGCATCGGCGTCAGCGGCGTGCAGGGCGCCTTGAGCGCGGACGGCAAGCCGGCGGTCCAGGCGAGCGCCTACTCGAAGTGGGCCGAGCCGCTGCAACTGGTCGACGTGCGGCTGGAAAAGGGGCAGCGCTACCCGCTGCACTTCCACGCCGAGACCGGGGGCTCCGGCGTGCCCGGCCTGTTCTGGAAACGGGTCTCGACCGATGTCGATGGGGACCTGCAGGCCGGCGTGGCGGACGCCGACGTGGTCGTGGCCGTGGTCGGCCTGACTTCGGACCTCGAAGGCGAGGAGATGGCGGTAAAGGCCGAGGGCTTCACGGGCGGCGACAAGACCACCCTCGAGCTGCCGGCCGACCAGCGCCGCCTGCTCGACCGGGCGCGGGCGCTAGGCAAGCCGCTGGTGGTGGTGCTGATGAACGGCAGCGCGCTCGACCTGACGTGGGCCAGGGACAACGCCGCCGCCATCCTCGAAGCCTGGTATCCGGGCCAGTCGGGCGGACTGGCGGTTGCGAACGTGCTGACGGGCGCGTCGGACCCCGGCGGGCGCCTGCCGCTGACCTTCTACCGCGGCCTGGGCGACCTGCCGCCGTTCGACGATTACACGATGAAGGGGCGCACCTACCGCTACTACGTCGGCACCCCGGTGTACCCCTTCGGCGCCGGCTTGAGCTACACCACCTTCGGCTACGCGCCGGTCAGGATCGACAACGTCGGCGGCGCGCCGGAAAACGGCATCGTGGTCAGCACCGAAGTCACCAACACGGGCGGGCGCGACGGCGACGAGGTCGCCCAGCTGTACCTGACCCCACCGGCCATGGAGGGGGCGCCGCGGCTGGCGCTGCGCGGCTTCCTGCGCCTGTCGCTGAAGGCCGGCGAACGGCGCCGCATCAGCTTCCGCCTGTCGCCGCGCGACCTGAGTTTCGTCACGCGCGACGGCATCCGCCAGCTGACGCCGGGGCAGTACAGGGTCAGCGTGGGCTCCGGCCAGCCGGGCACCGGCGTGGCGGGCCAGGAAGCGGCGCTGACCCTGCGCCGGACGGCGGTCCTGCCGCAATAATCACTCTATATTAACGACAAGGAGACAATATGCACACCACGATTCGCATGAACGGCGCCGGCCGCCTGGCCGGCATGCTGTCCAGGACCCTGGCGGCCGGCGCCGTCACGCTGGCGGCAAGCTTCGCCATACCGGCGCTGGCCCAGGACGACACGATGACGCCGATCGCGATTCCCTCGCAGCCGGACGCGATCGTGCTGAACACCGGCGCGCTGCCCGGCGCCACCGTGGCCGAGAGCTGGCACCGCCAGTACGGCAGCCTGTTCGCCCGCAACGTGACGGTCGCCACGCTGACGCCCTTCCTGCCCGACCCGGCCAAGGCCAGCGGCGCTGCCGTGATCGTGGCGCCGGGCGGCGGCTTCCGCACGCTGTCGATGAACAACGAAGGCTGGGACGTGGCGCGCGCGCTGGCCGACCGTGGCGTCGCCGCCTTCGTGCTGAAGTACCGCCTGAACCAGACCCCGGCCGACATGGCGGCGTTCTCCCAATCGATGGCACGGATGTTCTCGGAAGGTGCCAGGAATGGGGAAAACAAGGGCGCGGCGGCCCGGGCAGCCCAGCAGCAGGACCCGGCCAAGGCGCTGGCGCCGCAGATCGCCGACGCGCGCGCCGCCTTCGCGCTGGTGCGTTCGCGCGCGGCCGGTTGGCACGTCGATCCGGACCGGATCGGCATGGTCGGCTTTTCCGCCGGTGCGATGCTGACCATGGCGACCGCCCTGCACGGGCAGGACGCACGCCCGGCCTTCATCGGCAACATCTACGGCCCGCTGTCGGCGATGAAGGCATCGGCCGATTCGCCGCCGCTGTTCGTCGCGCTGGCCGCCGACGATCCGCTGTTCGGCAACGGCGGCTTTGGCCTGATCGACAGCTGGCGCACCGCGAAGCGTCCGGTGGAATTCCACCTGTACGAGCAGGGCGGCCACGGCTTCGGCATGTACCCGAAGACGACGACCAGCACCGGCTGGTTCGACGCCTTCGCCCGCTGGCTGGACATGCACGGCTACCTGAAGAAGCGCTGATCCGCAGTTCTCGAGTCAGTACTTGTAGTTCAGGCCGACCACGTACGAGCGCCCCGAGTGCACGTACAGCAGCGTGTCGTTGCGCTGCGTATCACGCCCGTAGCGCAGCGGCGTATCGGT
>Ga0308160_10001641_pt1 | contig 30149 bp, 29 predicted proteins | sample PhyFR1_FD_201036 | JGI IMG/M metagenome (GOLD analysis project Ga0308160, IMG submission 201036) | Phyllosphere microbial communities from UC Gill Tract Community Farm, Albany, California, United States - DLSLF.R1 | ecosystem: Host-associated > Plants > Phyllosphere > Unclassified | place: USA... | reverse complement strand
GTCTTCCTGAGATTGCACGAGAAAATGAAGCGCGTCATCGAACATGGTGACGCAGGTTAACAGTCTCAGCGACCGTTTACAACACTCAAAAGAAAAATGCCGTTCAGTCTTAACTGAACGGCATTACCCCCGGTGGGCCCCTTTTTCATGGTGCGGCTGCGTGTTGGCGGGCACTGGTAGGGTGGACGGCTTTGCCGTCCACCCTACAGTTAAAGCTGCGTGAATGCTGACTTCACGCGTGGGCACGGGGCGCCCACCCTACAAATGCTGGCGTACCGGCTCCGTTATTACTTTCGAGACGTTGACGTAGGGTGGGCGCCCCTGTGCCCACGCGGTACAACGCGCGTGTTCACGGAACGCATACCCCCAGCCGATCAACCCAGCTCGATAGCACGACGCAGCTTGCGCCGCCACACCAGCAACCCCACCGAATACGCCAGGAAGTACCCCCCGGTCAGCCCGACGCACAGCATGCTGAGCGGACTGTCGGTAAACCGCGGCGCCGTCCCGCCCGACCCTTGCAGCGTGTACAGCTCGAACGCGATGTACAGGATGCGCGCAATCAGCACCATCGCCATCACGATCCCCAGCCGCATCGGCGGCGTGAAGTAGTAACCCTCCTGGGTATCCTCGTAACGCGTGCGGCGCAGCGCGAACACGCCCCAGAACACGCCCAGTGCCGCACCGGCGGCCAGCGCCGCCAGCTCCATCGGCCGGGCAAGCACCTGGGCCAGCGGCACCAGCACCAGCCCCCCGAACACCAGCACGCCGGTGTAATGGCGCGACATGATCGAGCGCTGGCGCGCCATCTGCGTTTTCAGGCGCGAATAAATGCGCCAGACGAGGATGGGCGTGAGGGCGAGCAGGGCAAGGGTGGTGATGTTCATCGGGATAGCAAGCGGCCGGTTGAGTCGAAGCGGCCATTGTAGCCGAGCGGTCGGCAGTGCGCGGCCATCCGGGCGGCGGCCGGACCGGTCGCATGATAAGGTAATGACATCATTATCAAGGAGAGCCCGACCATGATCCCAGCCCTGCCAGTACCGCTGCGCTTGCCATTACACTTGCACCGCGCCCCTGATCCGGTCCCCGTCGAAGAGCCGTTGCAAGACCCCTTCGACGCACCGCATCCGCACCACACGCCCGTTCACACGCCGCAGAACGAGGACCCGGTCCCCGATCCGAAGCCGAGCATTCACTAATCAATCAAACGCCCACGCATACAGCACATCGAGTGCCGTATTCGTCCCGGTCTGGAACTGCAAGGTCCAGCGCGGGTTGAGTTTATAACGCAGGCGCACCAGGCTCGACGCCGTGGTCGCGCCCTGCTCGAAGCTCAGGTAGGCGCGCGAGGAAATCCGCTTGCCCACCGTGACCACCGTGTTCGCCAGGCCCTCGGCGTCGCCGTTGCGGCCCTGGCCCACGCCGAGTTCGTCCACGCCCAGGCTGTTCGCCAGCTTCGAAGTGATGCCGCCGGTGCCGCCCTTGCCGCCCAACAGGGCGCCGGCCGCGGCACTGAGCACGTCCTTCTCGTTGCCGCTCGTGCCTTCCATGCCGTGGCCCAGCACCAGCCACGACAGTTTTTCCGAATCCGGCACCGACGGCGTCGACACCAGCTTCGCCACCGGCGCCTGCGCCGTGCCGGTCACCTGCACGCCGGCTTCGACGTTGGTTTCGCTCAGCTGCGTGCCTTCCGGCTGCTTGCGCACGGCCAGCACGTCGAGCGAAGGGTTGTCGTAGCGGCCGTTGAAGGTCAGCACGCCGCGGTCGATGGTCAGCTTCTGGCCATACGCCGCATACTGGCCACTGGCGACGCGGATAGTGCCGTTTACGCGCGGGTCGCTGTTGCCGACCATGCGCACGCGCGCGCTACCGGCCAGGTAGGCATCGATGCCCAGGCCGCGCAGGTGGAAGTCGTCACCCAGGTCGGCCGCCAGGTTGATCGTGAGCGGCATTTCCGCTTCCTTCTTCTGCGGCGCGGCCGGTGCGCCGCGGCCCAGCACGATCACGTCTTCGGAAATCGTCGGGCGGCCCTGCGGCGCAAATTCGATCAACGCGCGGTCGGCCTTGAAGTTGCCGTCCAGGGCGAAGCGCTGGGCGTTGCGCACCAGGTTGGCTTCGCCCGAGACGACCACCGTGCGGTCCGGGCGCGACAGGGCTTCGAGCTTGTTGGCCACCAGGCGCAGCTGCATGGCGCCGTCGGTCCCGAAGCGCACCGAACCATCGGCCGTGGCATTGCCTTGCACGCCTTCCAGGTACAGGCGCTGCAGCACCAGGCGGTCGCCTTCCAGCTGCGAACGCAGCTGGCCATTGCGCAGGCGCACGCCCTGTTCCGGCCAGCGCACGGCGAGGGCGTCGCCGTTCACGGTGCCGTTCAGCGACGGCGTGCCGATGGTGCCGCCGGCCGTCAGGTTGGCCTTCAGGCTGCCGTCGAGTTCGAGGTCGCGCTGGCCGGCGAGCGGGGCCAGCCAGGCAATCGAGGCCATGTCGGCGACCGCCGTCATGCGCAGCGGGCTGTCGGCATCGACGCGGCCGTTCAGCATCTGCACGGTGCCGTCGACGCGGGCACTACCGGTGCGGGTGCCGTCCAGCGCCACTTGGGTGCGCAGCGAGCTGCCCTGCACGTCGGCGCGCAAATCCAGCGTGCGCAGGCCCAGCGCTACCGGCACGTCGGCGCCGACGATCGCGTCGCCGCCTTCGCGGAACACGTGCACGCCGCCGGCCAGGGCAGGGGCACCCTTACCATTCGCCACACGCATGTCGAGCGACCAGTCCGCGCCCAGCGTCAGGTTCCCCTGCACGTTTTCGCGCAGCGCAGGCGAGAACTGGGCGAGGTAATTCAGCGGCACGCCGGCCGCTGCGCCGCGGCTGTTCCAGCGCGGGCCTTGCTTGGTGAGCGAGGCGATGTTGATGGTGCCGGTCGGGAGCTTGATTACCGCGCCGTTGAATGCCAGCGATTCTGGCGAGGCCAGGCCGGCCACGCCGGCGCCCGGCGCCACGCCGATCTTCAGGGGCACCGGCTGGGCCAGGGTCATGGCATAGCGGCCCTTGTTCTGCAGGGTCGCCAGGGTGCCGTTCCAGGCATTGCCGCTCCAGCCGCCGCGTACTTCGACCAGGGCGTCGAAGTCGTCGCTGCGGCCTGCCGCGCGCAGGGTGTGCGAGGCGCGGGTGCCGCCCGTTTGCAAACTGGCGGCGGCGATGTGCGTGTCGCCGTTGGCGTAGTCGAGCACCTGGATGTCGCTGACCAGCGGGTCGGCGCCGCCACGGCCCGAGCCGAGGTTGGCGCTGGCGCGCAGCGAGCGCACGGTGTGGGTGCCGGCGAATTTCAGGTTCTGGCCTTCCAGCGCGGCAGTCAGGGACGGGGTTTCCATGGTGCCGGTCAGGGTGCCGCTGCCGCGCAGGGCGCCGCCGAAGTCGGGGCCGAGGGCGGCCAGTTGGCCGGCGTCGATGCGCCAGTCGAGCTGGTCGCGCCCTGCGCCGAAGCTCCCCTTGGCCGCAATTACGTTCGGGCCGATGTGCAGGTCGACGTCGGTGTTCGAGATGTGCTTGCGGTCGGCGTTCAAGCGTGCGTAGCCCCAGAACGGCGACTTCGACAGCGTGGAATCTTCCACCTTCAAATCGAGCGCGCCGCGCCAGTCGGCGCCGGAGCGTCCGCTGGCGGCAAAGCTGCCGTTGATGCTGCCCGGGAGCGGGCTGCCGAAGGCGGCCGGGTTGAAGCGATTCATGCTGCCATTCGCCTTGACCTCGACGAAGCGCGCCGCTTCGCCGCCGGCGAGCCAGGCTTCGCCGGTCACGCGCAGCTTGCCATCATTCGCCTTGCGTTGAGCCGCGACCCAGCCCAGGCCATTCGCATCGACTTCGAAGGTGGTGCGCGGCGCCTGCATGGTGCCGGTGACGACGCCGCTGGCATTTACCGCGCCATACAGGTCGGCGCGCAGGGCAGCGAGCTGGCGGCCATCGAGGCGCCAGCTGAGTTTTTCACCGGGGGCGCCAAAGGCGCCGTTCAGGTCGACCTTGTTCTGGCCGAGGGCAATCGTGGCATCCACGCCGCTCACGTGCTTGGCGTCGGCGGCCAGCTTGCCGCGGCCGGACAGCGGCTGGTCGAACAGGCGGCTCGGGCGCAGGGCGAAGTCGGTGTTCACCTTCCACTCGGGCGCCAGCACGCCGGCCGCGTTGATGTCGGCATTCAGGTCGGCTTGCGGATAGTCGCCCAGCGCGGCCGGGTTGAAGCGGCTGGCATTCGCCTTGACGTTGAAGGCCTTGTCGTCGGCCAGCTTGGCGTTGCCGGTGACGGTGATCACACCCTTGCCAGCCAGCAGGCGCGCTTCCTCGATGTCGACGACGTTGTTTTCCAGCTTCGCACGCGCGGCCAGGCGGAGGCCGGCATCGGCCAGGTTCAGGTTCAGCGATTGCACGTTGCCAGCGTTGGCCACGGCGATGTCGCCGGCGATCTTGGTCGGCTTCATGCTGCCGTGGATCTGCTTCAAATCGAGGCGGTCGGTGTGCAGGGCGAAGTTGGCGGTGCCGAGTCCCTCTTCATCTTCACCGCGCTGCACGCTGCCGCTGCCGGTAAAGCTGCCGGCGCCGCCGAGGTCGATCAGCACATCGCTGATCTTCATCGCATCCAGATTGCCGCCGAGTGCGCCGCGCATCGCGCGCAGCGGCAGGCGTTGCTGGTCGATGGTGCCGGTGGCGCCATCGTTCACCAGATTGACGTTGCCGGAGATGTTGCGCTTGTCGTCCAGGCTGGCCTTGATCACCAGGTTCAGGTCCGCCGTCGGCAGCTCGGGATTGAAGAAACCGGGGTCGATGTTCTTCGCATTCAGATCCATGCTGCGCAGCGGGATGTCGGCAAACGGCGACAGGGCGATGCGCGCCTGGCCGCCGGCGCGGCCGGCCGAACCGGAGGCGTCGAGCTGGGTCAGGTTCAGGTCGCCGCCGGCATGCAGTTTCAGTTGCGCCGGCGTGGCGCCGCCAGTTGGCGTGCCGCTCAAGCTGGCGTTCGCGTCGAGCTTGAACGGACGCTGGGCGCCGATGCTGCCGCCCGCGGCCAGTTGGCCCCAGGGCGTCGTGGCCACCGCATCGCTGAGCTGCCATTTGACCTTGTCGCCGTGCAGGCGCAGGCGAATGTTCGAGATTTCGGTATTGCCACCCTTGCTCACAAAAGTAGCCTTCGCCAGGCGTGCATCGTCGAGCGCGATCTTGAACGGCGCTTCGAGCGTCGCCGGCATGGTCGACTTTTCCTCGCTCTCGCGCAGGGTTTCCATGCGCAGGTCGGCAGCGTGGAGTTTACTGATCTCGATGCCGCGCGACAGCAGCTGGCGCGGCGACCAGTCGATGTCGATATTCGTGGCGATGACCAGCTGCTCGTCGGTGCGCCAGACCAGGCGGTCGATGTGCATGGCGCCGTAGATCGAGCCGCGGATGCCGGTCATGGTCAGCTTGCCGTCGGTGGCGCGGGCGGCGCGTTCGGCGATCATCTGCAGCGTGGTCTCGCGGCCCAGGTACCAGGCGGCGCTGCCGACCAGTACGCCGGTGACGACCAGGCCGATAGCGACGCGGCGCGGCCAGCGCCGTGGTTTCGGCTGGGGCGACTGTGGCGGCTGCGCGTGCGCAGACGGAGGGTGGTTGTTGTCGACGCTGTCCATCAGAAGGTAAATCCAAGTGAGAAGTGCAGGCGCACCTTTTTAACGGCATGCCCATAGGCGACGTCGACGTTGATCGGGCCGACCGGGCTGCGCCAGCGCGCGCCCACGCCGTAGCCCGATTTCGGGTGCAGGTCGCTGAACTTGTCGCCGGCATTGCCGGCATCGTAGAACACGGCCACGCCCCATGGTGGGCGGAACCAGTACTGGTACTCGGCGCCGGCGGTGAGCAGGTAGCGCCCGCCGACGATGGCCTCGCCTTCGCGCACGCCGAGCTGCTGGTAGCCGTAGCCGCGCACCGACTGGTCGCCGCCGGCACGGAACAGGAAGCTGCTCGGCACGCCGTCCTTGTCTTTCGAGAAGACGGCGCCGGCTTCGCCGCGCAGGATCAGGGTGCCGGTCTCGCCGACCGGGCGGTAATACACGCCGCGCGTATAGCCGCGGATGAATTTTTCGTCGGTCAGCAGCGGCAGCGGCGCCACGCCCACCTGCCAGTTCAGCGCATAGCCGCGCGTCGGCTGCAGCAGGTTGTCGAGCTTGCGGCGCGTGACGTTGTAGGTGAGCGGGATGCTGCGCGAGTAGGTGGCGTCGAGGCCGGCGACTTCGCGCTTCTCGGCCAGCACCTCCAGGGTCAGGCTGCGTTCGAGTTCCGGCGTGCCCCAGGCGCGGCGCGCGGCCACGCTGGCGGTGGTGGTGATCTCGCCGCGCACATCTTCGCGTTCGACGCCGCCGCCGACGCTGTCGTTGTAGCCATCGGGCGTGGTCGGCCAGTAGAAATCGGCGCGCGCGCTCTGGCGCTTCTGTTCGTAGATGATGTCGCTCTTCATGCGCTTGCCGAACACGCTCAGGTCGTCGTAGCCGATCTGGGCGCGGCCGCCGGTATCGGTCGAGAAACCGAGGCCGACTTCGACATTTTTCTGCTTGTTCTCGGTCACGCGCACCAGCACCGGCAGCACGGTCGGGCCGGGCGCCGGCGGCTTGACGCCGGTGGCGGCCTGGCCGGGGACGGCGGGCGCATTCGGGTCGGCAGCCGGGGTGGAGGCAGATGCGCCGGCGGATGCACCCGGTGCGCCCGCGGTTGCGTTCGCAGCCGGCGCATCGTCGTCGTCCTTCATTTCCTGGATCTCGGCGTTGAGCACGGCGCGCATGTCGGCGCTCACTTCCACGGTCGAGAAATAGCCGGTCTCCTGCAGGCGCGACTGCAGCGCCTGGAGCGCGGTTTCGCTGTATTCGTCGCCCGGCTTGATCTTGTTCAGGTTGGTGATGATCGTGGACGGATAGCGCTTCAGGCCACGGATGCGCAGCTCGCCGAAGCGCATTTCCGGGCCGCTGTCCATGACCACGCGCAGCGAAGCCTTGCGGGTTTCCGGGTCGACCGTGGCGCTGGTTTCCACCAGCTGCGCGCGCGGGAAGCGCGACTGCACGACTTCGCGCAGCAGATCGCGCTTGGCGCCTTCCCAGTCGGCCTGACGGAAGCGGGCGCCCACCGGCAGCGACCAGCGGTTGCGCAGGGCCGCGGCGTCGTAGGGCGCGCCGCCTTGCTCGAAGGGCACGAAGCCTTGCAGTACCAGGTCGATGTCGCTCACCAGGGTCGGCTCGCCGGGTTCGACGATGACGCGCGCCACCGGCGTGCCGCCGCTGGTATCCAGGCCGGCCGACACTTGCGGCGAGTAATAGCCCTCGGTGGCGATCAGGGCCTTGGCTTGCTCGGGGGTATCGCGCACCAGGCGCTGCAGTTGTTCGAGGTCGACGCGCGAATTGCCGCGCCAGCGCAACAGGTCGAGGTTATCCTCGAGCAAGTCGTCAAGCTGGCGGGGCGCGTCGATGCGCACGTTGTACTTGATGCCCTGGGTATCCTGGGCAGTGGCGGCCTGGGCGCCCAGGACGGCATACACGGACAGCACGATTTGTGCCAAAATCCGCAATCGCCGTGGCGCCGCTACGGTCCGCTCGGATGGTGCGAGGACCATGTCTCTCCATTCAGTGTCAATGCTGAGATCATCTTAACGGAATTGCAAAAAAGCTGGCGAACGATTAACTTCCCTGAGTACCACACATGCTGCCTCCCGATACCGCCCTCGTCCTCTTCAGTGGCGGACAAGATTCCACCACCTGCCTGGCCTGGGCCCTGCAACGTTATGAACGCGTCGAAACCATCGGCTTCGACTATGGCCAGCGCCACGCCATCGAACTGGCAGTGCGCCCGAACGTGCTGCAACAGATGCGTGCGCTCTCGCCGGAATGGGATGCGCGCCTGGGCGAAGACCACATGATCGACCTCGGGCTGATCGGCAAGATTTCCGATACCGCGCTGACGAGCAATGTGGCGATCGAGATGCAGGCAAATGGCTTGCCGAATACCTTCGTTCCTGGCCGCAACCTGATGTTCATGATGGTGGCCGCCACCGTCGCCTACCGCCGCGGCCTGAACGTGCTGGTGGGCGGCATGTGCGAGACCGATTTCTCGGGCTATCCGGATTGTCGCGACGACACGATGAAGGCGCTGCAAGTGGCGCTGAACCTGGGCATGGCCACGCGCACCAAGGTCGAGACGCCGCTGATGTGGATCGACAAGAAGCAGACCTGGGAACTGGCCGAGCAGGCTGGCGGGCAGGCACTGGTGGACCTGGTGCGCTTCGAGACCCACACCTGCTACCTGGGCGAGCGCGGTGCGCGGCATGACTGGGGTTATGGTTGCGGTACCTGCCCGGCCTGCGCGCTGCGGGCGCGGGGCTACGAACAGTACGCTGCGGAGAAAGCGTCGCGCAATTTGTAGGGTGGGCACTTGTGCCCACGCGGACTCACCGGTTGATTAATGCCTGCGCCGAACATGGTGTTGCGCATACAACCGTTAATTTGCATGCGCAACCATATATCAACCGCCGTACCGCGTGGGCAGTGGGGCTGGCTAAATGCCAGCACCACACATGCCCACCCTACGTTTATTACGCGACCGGTTCATCCAGAAAAATCACACAGCCTGCGCGTGCACGACCCGGTTCTTGCGCGACCGGCTCACCAGATACCACACCAGCCCCAGTGCCAGCAGCGGCAGCATAAAGGGCACGATCGCCGCAGCCACCGCCACGCCCGCCACACCCAGCGCCGCCAGCAGCACCACGCCCACCCCGGCAAACACCACCGCCAGCACCACGCCCACCACGACCGCCACCACCACGCCGAGGATGGCGCCCCCGGCCCCGAACAGCAGCGCCAGCGCCGCGCCGATCGGACCATCGACCGTGTCGCCATCGATGGTAAAGGAAGCATCGCCAAAGCTGAACAGCAAATCCCAGAGCAGCAGCGCGCACAGGATCAAAACGATGTAGGGGAAGATCTTTTTCATGGTGTTCTCCTCGTGAGGTCAGGTGGTATGGCTCCACTGTATGCCCGTGCCCGGCGCGCCGCGAGCGGCCTGCGACAAACGGCATGTTTGACAGGCCGGAGTGCAGCAAAGAACGATAAACACGCGCGGCCGCTTAACCATTCATTAACCATTGCTTAAGTCTTTTGACCTTGCAATGCGCGGCTCGCCATCTATACTGACAGCCTGCTTTTGATGTAGGAGGGCCTCATGCATCCTCTCAGCACCATGATGAACTCGCCGTACCGCCAGGCCTGGGCGGGCGGGGGACCGAAGGGGCCGCCATCGGCGCCGCCTACCATCCCGCCCATCATCATCAACCCATTCAATCGCGAAGCGCCGAGGCAGCCGAACATCGACCCGCTGCGCACGCCCTTGCCGCCGCCGGTGCGTCCGCCGCGCCTGCCCGGCATGCGCATCTGTGCAAAAGTCGCGTCCGTCATGCGCGATCGGCCGCACTCGCTCGCCTGATTTCCTCTATGATCTTGCTTTGGGCGCGAGCCCGGCAAGATGGAAGCAGCGAGCAATGAATGACGATGTAAACGACCTGGAAACCGGCGACGACGACGCGCCCGTACAAGAGCCGCGCCTGTGGCAAGGCAATGGCTGGACCGCAAAGGTCATCAAGAACGAAGACGACGAAGGCTGGGCGGTTGCCATGTACAAGGATGGCGAGCGCGAGCCGGCGCTGGTCGGTCCCTGGACCATGGGCCGCGACAAGAAGAACCCGAAGCCGCTCGACGTGAATGCCTTTAATACGCTGATCAAGACGGCCTCGGAAGTCATCCGCCGCCACGAGCAGCACCTGCACGCGATGCTGCACAAAAGCACCGTGGTCTCGACCGAGCAGGGCGAGCTGAAAGTGACACTCGACATCGTCCCCGACGATGACGACCCGTACGCGATGCTGGCCGCCACCGACGAGATGGGCGAGGAAGTGGCCAAGGTGCGCGTGGCGCCGACCTTCAAGCTGACGCCGGCCTCGGCCCTGGCCTGGATCGAGAACGACTTCCGCGCCCCGCGTTGAGTGTTATTGTTGACCGATGCGCTGCAACAGCGCATCGACCAGGGCGCGCCCGTTGAAAGGATCGTCCGGCAGCACGATGTCGGGCGTGACCAGTTCCGGCGTACGCGAGCCTGATGGCCGGTCGAGCATGAAGCGGGGCACGACCAACTCCAGTTTCGTATTCGGAAGACTCCGAATCTGGATGCCGCCGCTCTGGCGTGCACGCGCATAACCGCGCGCGCCGACCAGCTGGCCAAAGCTGAAATCCTGCATCACGTTACTGAACAGTACCGCCGACGAGTAGGTCATCCCACCCACCAATACATAGACGCGGCCCTTGAACAGCAGGGGATTGCCGGGCTGCGGCTGCTCCCAGTTTTCCTGGGTACCGTGGATCACGTCGCCTACCTGTTCCGTGGCACTGCCGCGTCCCGGGATCACCTTTTTCACGTAGGTCGAGGTATGGCGGTAGGGGCGGGTGGCGATGTAGGGCAGGATGCCGGTCTTCCACATGTCGTCGTCGCCGCCGCCGTTTTCGCGCACGTCGATCAGCAGGTTCGTGACGCCGGCTTCGCGCATCCTGGCAAAGGCATCCTTGGTAAAGGCGTAGAACCTGTCCTTGTCCGGCCAGCCGAACTGGTTGATGGTCAGGAGCGCCGACTGTTTGCCCAGCAGTTCGAAACGGTAGGCCTTGCCGAAATCGTTCACGTCCGCGGCATACAGTTCCGGCAGCATGGTGCTGGCGGGAACGCTCGCCTGCCTGCCGGCCTGTACCAGCGTGAAGCGGGCCGGGGCGCCGATCACTTTCCAGTAATAGAACCAGAAGCGGCGCGACAGTATCTCGGCCCGGAATGCGGGCGTGTCGCCATGGATGAACTGCATGAGTTCCTGCACGACCTGGCTTGCCGGCACGCCGTTGATCTGCTCGATGCGGGTGCGGGCCAGTGTGCTCGTCTTGCCGCCCAGCTCGGCGCGGATGCGCAGCTCGCCCTCGGGCGTCACCCGCACTTCGTAAGGAAAGAAGCCGCCGCCCGCCGCGAGGTGCGCCTTGACCTGCTTCTCGCGCTCCGGGTGCAGCAGGGCCAGGTGGGCGTCGGCGAACTGTGCGTTCAATGTGCCGAGCACACGCCAGGCCGCATCGCGGTCCATCGGGGTGGACAGCTGCGCCTGCGCTGTGCTCAAGGCCGCTTCCAGCCGCGCCGGCGCGATCGTGATGGCGGGATCGGGATGGATCTCGGCGATTGTCTGGCGGATGAATTGCACGTCTTGCTGAAGTTGCTCGGGTGTGAGCACAGGTTCGGCAGCCTGGGTGGCGCCTGCCAGCATGCCGATGGCGAGGAGGCGGAGGACCTGTCGCATGGAATCGCTCGTGTTGTGAAAAGGCTATTGTATAGTTGAGCATAAAGCCCGGGATTAACGCCGGCCCACTCCTTTGTTAAGGTAGAACTTCATGCTGAGCAGCGAGGACTTGCGCTTCTTTTGTACCGTGGCGAGCCAGCCGACGCTGGCGGCCACGGCGCGCGTGCTGCTCGTCACACCCTCGTCGGTCACCCAGCGCCTGCAGGCCATCGAGGAAAAACTGGGCCTGCGCCTGCTCGACCGTTTCGGCCGGCGCATCACGCTCACCGACGAGGGCCAGTTGCTGGCCACGCAGGCGAAACTGATCCTGGCCGACATGGATGCCCTGGCCGAGGCGTTAAGCGAGCGCAAGAACGACATGACCGGCTGCCTGCGCATCCTGGCGCCGCTTGGCTTCGGTAATGCGTATGTCGCACCGCTGGCGGCGCGCTTCCAGGCCGAGCATCCCTCGCTGACCGTCGAGCTCGAACTGTCGGACGGACCGAACCTGGCCGCCGGCGATGGCTGGGATATCATGGTCCACATCGGCGAACTGCGCGACTCCAGCCTGCAGCGCCATGTGCTCGCCAGGAACGGGCGCCTGTTGTGCGCTGCGCCGGTCTACCTGGAACGGCACGGCATGCCGCGCAGCGTGGCGGACCTGCGCCGGCACCGCTGCCTGATGCTGCGCGAAAATGCGCAAGACCTGAGCCAATGGCGCCTGCGTGCGCCGGGGCAGCCCGACTTCGAGTCGGTGCGGTTCACGCCTGCGCTGGCCAGCAACGACGGCCGGGTCGTGAAGGGCTGGGCACTGGACGGCTACGGCATCATGCAGCGATCTGGCTGGGACATCGCGCGCGAATTGCGCAGCGGACGGCTGGTGCAGGTATTGCCCGACCACGAAGCGCCGGCGGCGGACATCGTGGCGCTGATGGGCGCCCAGCGTGGACGGCGCTCGGCACGCACCGAGCGGTTCCTTGCTTTGTTGAAGCAGGAAATCGGCTCGCTTCCCTGGGGGGCGGCTGCCGGCGGGCGCTAGCGCTTGCGCATACGACTGCCAACCGGCGCCGGGCGTGGTGCTACTTGCCGCTATCGTCCGCAAGCGCCTTTTCCAACTGTTTCTCGAACGCCTTGCGGTCCCTGGCGTTGATGTAGAGGACCCAACCGATGCCGAGAAGCGCAAGGGCCGACAGCGCGATGGCAGCCATGGCGAATCAGCTTATCCCACCAGCACTTCGCTGATCTGGATGACCGGCTTCTGGTTGGTATAGTTGGGAATGTCGGCCATGATTTGCTTCGTATGCGGACCGAACCCTGCCTGGAAGGCCTCGACCGAATCACAGAACAAATGACCCATGGCGATGTAGGGCGCGTTCGCATCCGACGCACCTGAGGCGAGCGCGCGGTCGACCGTGTAGTACTTGCAGTGCTCGCCCATCAACTCCTTGACCATCGGCATGTGCTGGTCGCGGTAATACGCCTCGTCGAAATGGGCGTCGGGGCCGTTCGGGTACATCACGCTCACCTTGATCATGCTGGTCTCCTTGTCGGTTGGCTGAAGCGGTGAACTCATCCTGCACCCATGTGCACCGCTTTGCAAGGTCGGCACGAACGTTGTCATTCCGTCGCATCCAACACGCCCGTCATCAAAGAGTTCCTCGTCGTCGCATTCTGCTGCTAATATTTCCTCAGTGCATTAATTAGCATCTCCATTAGCCAGGCCAAGGGGAAAACCATGGAACGTCTCGACCGGCTGGAAGCGGTCCAGTCGATGCTGCTTGAAATCGGGCAGACCTCGACCAGTTGCAGCGACATCACCGAATTCATCCGCGCCGTGCACCGCGCGCTGGGCCGCATCATGTACGCGGCCAATTTCTATGTGGCGCTGTCCGATCGTGACGAAGGCACGGTGCGCTTTGTCTACTTTGTCGACGAATCCGACGAGGGCCCTGAGCTGAACCAGCCGGTGCGCCTGGCCTCCCCGGACGAGTCGCCCACCGCATGGGTCATCCTGAACGGCCGCAACCTGGTGGTCACGGCCGACGATTTCCATGCCCGCGAACGCGAAGGATCGAGCTTCGGCGCCGGCAGCGCGGCCGAGCACTGGATCGGCTGCCCGCTGCTCGACCAGCAGCACGTGCCGCTGGGCGCCATCGTGATCCAGAGCTATACGCCCGAACACACCTACAGCGACGAAGACCAGGCCCTGTTCGCGGTCATCGCGAACCACGTCTCGGTGGCGCTGCAGAGCCTGCAAAGCATGGACCGCCTCGAGCGTGCCGTGCAGGAACGCACCGCGCGCCTGGCGCACGAGGTTGCCGAGCGACGCCGCGCCGAGCAGGTGCAGCACGCGCTGTACCAGATTGCCGATTTGTCGGCCAGCGCGCTCGACACCGACACGCTCACGGCCAGCCTGCACCGCATCATCGGCGAACTGATGGTGGCGGAGAATTTCCTGATCGGCCTGTATCACCCGGAAACCAAGGACTTCAGCATCCCGTATTTCGTCGACCAGAAGGACAGCGAGGCGCCGGTCAAGCGCTTCCCCTACGGCAAGGCGATGTGCTCTTACCTGCTGCACTCGAAGCAGGCGCAATTGCACGACGCCGGCAGCTTTGCGCGGCTGGTGGCCAGCGGACAGGTGAATGAGCCGCTGGGCAATGTCGACATCGCCAGCTGGATGGGCGCGCCGATGCTGGTGCACGACAAGCCGCAGGGCGTGCTGATCGTGCAAAGCTACGACCCGTCCGTGGTCTACACCAAGGCCGACCTCGATTTGCTTGCCTTTATGGCCAGCCATGTTGCGGTGGCCATTGCACGAATGCAGGCCGACCGCAAGCTGCGCGCCACCAAGGAGTTACTGGAAGAACAGAACGCCGCCCTGAACACGGCGCTGACGCAACTGCAGCAGGCGCAGGGCGAACTGGTGCGCCAGGAAAAGCTGGCTTCGCTGGGCGGCCTGGTGGCGGGCGTGGCCCACGAGATCAACACGCCGCTCGGCATTTGCGTGACAGCCACCAGCCACCTGGTGGAAGAGCTGCGCCTGACGCGCGAAGAGCTGGCGAACGGCGAGATGACCGAAGACAGCCTGGGCAATTTCTTCGACATCGTCGACCAGTCGCTGCGCATCATGACCACCAATACCCAGCGCGCGGCGGCGCTGGTGCGTTCCTTCAAGCAGGTGGCGGTGGACCAGTCTTCGGGCGACATTCGCAGTTTTAATTTGCGCAATTACCTGAACGAAGTGCTGTTGTCGTTGCAGCCGAAACTGAAGGGCAGGCCGGTGCAGGTGGAGGTCGATTGCGTGCACGACCTGGTGCTGGAAAGCTATCCGGGTGCCGTGTCGCAGATCGTCACCAACATGGTGGTCAATTCGCTGGTGCACGGCTTCGAGCGCGAGCAGGCCGGCAAGATTGCAATCCGCGCGGCGCTCGACGGCGACACGGTGACGCTCACCTATGCCGACGATGGCGCCGGCATGGACCAGGAGTCGCTGGATAAATTGTTCGATCCCTTCTTCACCACCAAACGCGGCAGCGGCGGCAGCGGGCTGGGGGCGCACATCCTGTTCAACCTGGTGACCGGTGCGCTGGGCGGCACCGTGCATGTGGACAGCAGCCCGGGGCAGGGGTTGCGCTATCAATTGCGTTTCCCGCGCAGCATGCGGGTTGAAAAGGTGGCGGCCTGAACCAGGTTCTACTGAATACAAAATGGCTTACACTGAGTCCGATAGCTGATCTGGCGGGTGATTGACCTGCTGGGTTTATCTACCTGAAAACGGATAATTTTTAAGGCGAACCGATGTCGCGAGCGCTGCTCTCTATCCTTCTTGGCTGCGCATTTGTGCCGCTGAATGCCCTTGCTGTCTGGGATTATCCGCCGTCGGCGCACTTGGCCATGTTTGACGCAATTGAACATCGTTGCGGTGCGTTCGATCCAGCCCTGTTCCGAAAAGAATACGAGAAGATGCTCATGACTTTTACTGAGGAGGAACGGTCCGGGATAACCGAGATCCGGCAGTCGGCTGAGTATCGCGAAGTACTCACCGGAACCAATAAAGAGCTCGATGAGATGATCGCTGCAGCTGGCAAGGATGGCGAAGCCATCGTCTGTAAAAGAATGATGGAGCAGTTCTAGGTAGAGAGCGTACCAGAGCGTACGTACGCAGAATAGTGCGCGAACTGGACTACACAAATCGAAGCGCCGGCAAAACGCGTCGGACAGTGATCACCGCCGACCACGGACATCATTCTTAGCGTTGTCCTGATAGCGATACCATACATTGGGCCATTCTAAATGTTTGCAATCGGCCCGGAAGCAGACTTGCCATTGAACGCCAAACATCGAAAGTGAGCGATATGACGCAGTTGCATGAACAGCTTGAGAAGGTTACTGATGAGGCGACGTTTCTCCCCTTTGTTCAGGCGTTGATCGCGAATCGTCGAGGTGATGCTGAGCACTGGGAAAATGAATCTATCGAAGACTTTCTAGAAGCGGCCAGTGCATGGGCAGAGGATTCAGCATTCGGTTCTCAGCAAGGTCTTTCACTCGCATCCTCCTGGCGAAAGTTCGCAACCTTCCTCTACTCGGGGAAGATCTACGAGTAGCGAAAATTTCTTGGGCTGCTACGGGTCGATAGCGACCACCTTGCTCTCAGTCTTGTGTATGCGCGCGTGCAATCGACAATTCCGGAAAGCCGGTTTCGTCGTCCAGCGTGCGCCGGAAGCGGTGCTGGGGCAATAGCGCAACCAGGATCTCGGCCGTCGTACGCACCGTGCAGCCGGCGCAGGCATGGCCGCCGATGACGCGTCCATCCGCATCGGACACCGACATGTGCAGGTGGGCGCCATCGGGCGAGAGGGAGCCGGCCAGGGTCAGGATCTCCAGATCGCCGCGCAGCTCGCTCGGTGCAGGGCGGCCGGCCAGGCGCAATTGCGCCACGCTCAGGCTGCCGATGCCTTGCAATACGTAGGCGGCGCCGGCGCCATGCTGGCGCAGCAGGGTTTCCAGCGCCAGGCGCAGGTCGGCGCCGGGAGGGAGACGGACGGGGAGCAGTTCCATGAAGTCGCTCGCAGGATGCGTGATCGGATGCCGGCCCAAAGCCTTGAATGGCTGGAGCATGCTAGTACCGGCTGCATGCAAGCGTCAAGCGAACTGCCGGCCGCTACTCAGCAGCGCAGTTCGGTAAAGCGATGGCGCAGGATGAACAGGTCGCGCTGGACCGTCGCCTTCGCGGCCTTGTCGGCGGCTTTTTCCATGGCTTCCAGCTGGAGCAGGGAGGGGGCGAGCTGGCGGCATTCCTGTTGGGCGGCACTGCTCAGCTGATAGCGACGCCGAGCTACTTCGTACTGTTCCGGCGAGGCCAGCGCCGGCTTCAATCCGGCCATTGCCGATTGATCTCCACCGCCTTGTCCATGTTCTTGACGAGCAAATCGACATAATAGGGATCGAGATGCTTGCCCGCCACTTCGCGCAGGTAATCCCGCACCTGATCGACCGGCCAGGCTTCCTTGTAGCAGCGCTCGTGGCTGAGGGCGTCGAACACGTCGGCCACGGCGACGATGCGCGCATACGGGTGGATGTCTTCGCCCTTCAGGCCCTGCGGGTAACCGGTGCCGTCGAACTTCTCGTGGTGCTGGTGGGCGATCACAGCGGCGGCCTTCAGGATCGGGCGGGTCGAGCCGTCGAGGATCTGCAGGCCCACCGTCGGGTGCTGCTTCATGATTTCCCACTCGTCCGGCGTAAGGCGGCCGGGTTTCAGCAGCACCGCGTCGGGCGTGGCGATCTTGCCGACGTCGTGCATCGGCGCGGCGTGCATCAGGGTAGCCACTTCCTCGTCCGGCATGCCCGAGGCCTGGGCCAGCAGGTGGCACACCTGCGACATGCGGCGCACGTGGTTGCCGGCTTCGTTCGAGCGCGATTCCACCACGTCGCCCAGGCGCAGGATCAGTTCGGCCTGGGTATCGGTGATTTCCTGGTTCAGCAAGATGTTATCGAAGGCGATGGCCACGCCCGAGCAGAACACTTCGAGCAGCTGGGCATCGATGTCGGAAATCTCTTCCACGCCATGCAGTACCAGCAGGGATGCCTTGCCGCTGTTGTTCGGGAAGTAGCCGACATAGGTGTCGCCGTGCAGCTTGGAGATGCGGTTGCGGCGCGCGTCGTCGAGCTGGGCCAGCAGTTCGGGGCCGATGAAGTTGACGGTCCCATCGGCGCTGCCCTCGCTGCCAAAGTCGCCGATCCGCGCCAGCACTTCGTACTGGCTCTCGCCGGTGATCACGCTCGCGCCCTTCAGGCGCAGCAGCATGCTTTGTTCCAGGCGCAGCAGGGCCACGACCTGCTGCAGCAGGCCGCCGGCGAAGTCTTTCAGGTTGCGCTGCTGGAAGATGTGGCTGGAAGCGGCGATCACGCGCTCCAGGCCTTCGCGGTAGCTCTGCTGGACGCGGCGTGCATCCTCCACCTTCATGATGTCGCGGTAAGCGCGCAGGGCGGCGAAGGTGGTGGTAAACAGTTTGGTCCGGTCGAGCTCGGTCTTTTCCTTGTAATCGTTGATGTCGTAGTCGACAATCACGCGCTCTTCCGGCGCCTGGCCCGGCTGGCCGGTGCGCAGCACGATGCGGGTAAACTGGTTGTCCAGGTCCTGGCGCATCCAGCGCGCCACTTCCAGGCCGCTGTCCTCGCGCTCCATCACCACGTCGAGGAAGACCAGGGCGATGTTGTCTTCGCGCGCCAGGATTTCCTTGGCCTCGGCGCCGCTGTAGGCATGCAGGAAACTCAGTGCCCGGCCGTCGAGGCGGAAACGGTTCAGCGTCAGCTTGGTGATGTCGTGGATATCCGGCTCGTCATCGACGAGTAGAACTTTCCACGGGGCGAGTTTGGGAGCGGCTGCAGACAGAAAAGACATGGTGTTTCCGATACCGTTGAAGGGCGCTAGAAGATGGCGAACGGGTAAAAAGGAACCAAAAGACATTGCGCTGGATCAACAACCAGGCAATTTGATTGTAGTAGGTCTTTTGTTACTTAACAACAGGCAATAGATGAGCCGATGCGGCAAGGGTCGAAGTGTTGCCCGAAAGTCTCATTCGTAGCGTTTCTGGCAGCGTTCGCAGAAAAAGCTGCGCCGCTTGCTGCGGCCGAGGACCGCCTTCTTGAAGGGGATATCGCAGCGCGGGCAGGTGGTCTTGGCGTGGGCCAGCCAGTGCTGCTTCAGTACATACTGTTTTTTCCAGCCCAGGAAATCGAAACTGTACTGGCGCGCTTCCTCGACCAGCGCGCGCAGCTTCGGCGCCGGCAGGGCACCCATAGTCGACAGCGGGTGCACGCGGATGCGGAACAGCACTTCGTTCTTGATGATGTTGCCCACGCCGGAAAAGATGTCCTGGTCGAGCAGGGCGTCGCAGGCCAGCATGTCGGGTTGGGCACGCAGTTTCTTGCGCGCGCGTTTCGGATCCCAGGCGTCGGACATGACGTCGGCGCTCCAGTCGTACAGGCTGTCGAGCTCGCCCTCGATCTCGCGTACCGAGCAGGCATAGAAGTTGAGTTCGCCGCCATCGGCCACACGTATTGACAGCCGCGGCGGCTTGTCGCGCCCCTCGTCGATGCGCCAGGTGCCGAACAGCAGGAAGTGGATGCGCACCACCATGCCTGGGGTTTCGATCAGGAAGTGCTTGCCCCAGGTACGCAGCGAGACGATGGTCTGGCCAACCAGGCGCGACGGATCGATGGCCCGCACGTTGCCGCCGGCCTCGACGATGGTCTGGCCGACAAAACGGGTTGTCTGTTCTTTCAAGATGTAGAGCGATGGTCCTTCGGGCACGGTCGACCTCCTTGCGGCCATTCTGGAAGGCTTTGCCGGACGCGGCTGTGCGCAGCTTCACAATTGGACACAGCTTTTACAGGCGCGAGACGGCAGCGCCTTCCAAACGGGCGTACTATTTGAACAGTGAAAAATCGAGAGAGAAAGGAATCGCCATGAATACCGTGATTCGCCACCTGGCTGCTGCCGGGTTGCTGGCGCTGGCCGCCGGCGGTGCCGCTGCCGGCACGACCGTCAACTACATCGAACCCGACCGCTTCTCCGACGTGCCGTTTGCCAACTGGGAGCGCGACGAGGTGCTGAAGGACCTGACCGATCATTTCGCGCGCCTGGGTGCGCAATTGCCGCCGGGCCAGGACCTGCGCATCGACGTCAAGGATGTCGACCTGGCCGGACGCGAGTACCCGACCCGCGGCGTACGCGACCTTCGCGTGGTGCGCAGCAACGGCGTCGACTGGCCGCGCATCGACCTGCACTACACGGTCGAGCAGGATGGCAACGTGCTGCGCAGCGGCGACGCCCAACTGCGTGACATGAGCTTCATGGACCGCATCGGCCGTGCCAACGACAGCGATTCGCTGCGCTACGAAAAGCGCATGATCGACGACTGGTTCTATACCACGATCCTGCCGCGCGACCGGGCGGCGCGCCGCTGATACAGGCTGAGCTGATCGAGCTCAGTCGATCCAGCTCAGTCGATCCAATTCACCCGCTCGAACTTGTTGCGGAAGTCCTCGGGCATGGCCACGACCTGGCTGCTCTTGTAGTTGAAGAAGACGAAGCCTGACTTGGCCATGGCCACCAGGGTCTTGTCGCGCGGGCGGGTGATGCGGAAGGTGATATCGCCGCCGTACTTGTTGAAATCCATCACGCCAACTTCGAACAGCAGCTGGTCGCGCGCGTGCGCTTCGGCGCGGTAGGTCGTCGCCAGGTCGGTGACGATGATGCCGGTACCGTCGCGCTCGGTTTCGCCGATGCCGAACTCGAACAGGAAGCGGGCCCGCGCCTCGGAGATCATCGAGATCATCGAGTCGTTGCCGAGGTGGTTGGCGCCGTTGATGTCGGTAACGCGTACCGTCAGCGGCGTGGAATAGTAGTACTGGTCTTCGGGGAAGGAGAGTTGTAGGCGTGCCATCCGACGATTGTACCGCCTCTCAGGCCGAGGGTCCTCTCACGATCCGGTAGATGCGGCCGTTCGCATTCACGATGTAGAGCTCGCCCGCGCCGTCGCGCCCGAAGGACACCACCTGGCCCGCGCCGGTGATGTTCCAGTCGCGCGCCTCGCTGATACTGCTGGCGCCACCGCTTGTCGCCAGGAAGCTCTTCAGGTAGCCGCCGCAATAATCCGAATACAGGTAGCGCCCGGTCAGCTCGGGCAGGGCGCTGCCGCGGTAGACGTAGCCGCCGGTGATCGAGCAGCCGTTGGCGTTGTTGGCGCCATGCTCGTATTCAAAGGCCGGCAAGACCAGGCCGCTGCGGTTGCAGCTGGCGCTACCGTAGCAGCGCGTGCCTTCCATGATGTCCCAGCCGTAGTTGGCGCCGGCCTGGGCCAGGGCGGCGATGTTCACTTCCTCGCGTTCGTTCTGGCCGACGTCGGCAATGTAGAGCCCGCTCGTATCGAAGGCGAAGCGCCAGGGATTGCGCAGGCCCGAGGCCCAGATTTCCGGACGGGTGCCGGGCTGGTTCAGGTAGGGGTTGCCGGACGGGATGGTGTAGGGCTGGCCGGCGTTGGCAGTGCGCACGTCCACGCGCAGCAGCTTGCCCAGCATGACGGCCAGGTTCTGGGCATTGCCGAGCGGGTCGCCGGCGCCGCCGCCATCGCCCGTGCCTATATACAGCAGGCCGTCCGGCCCGAAGGCGACCAGGCCGCCGAAATGGTTCGTGTACTGCGGGTGGGGGATGCGCAGGATCACCAGCCCGGAAGTGGCATCGGCCACGTTCGGCAGCTGCGAGGTGCCGAAGCGCTCGACCACGATGTTCTGCTGCAGGTCGGTGTAGTAGACGTAGAAATAGCCGTTGCGGCCGAAGTCGGGGTCGAAGGCCATCGACAGCAGGCCGCCTTCGCCGCCGGTGAAGACGCGCGCGCGGATGTCGAGCCAGGGCACGGTGAGCGGCGTGCCTGCCGTGCCGTTCTGCAGCACGCGGATAATGCCGTCGCGCTCGACCACGAACAGGCGCTCGTCGCCACTTGGCGCGGTAACAAAAGTCGGGCTGTCGAAGGTATTTCCGACCTGGCTCAGGGCCAGTGTGAAGGTGCCGGCGCTGTAGGCAACGGTGGCACTGGCCGTGGCGCCGGCAGCGATTGTGACGGTTTGCGTGGCCGGGGTGGGCGTGTAGGTGGCGCTGCCGGCAGTGACGTTCGCGGCGGCCACGGTATAGCTGCCGGGCGCGAGGCTGGCCAGCGTTCGCGAGGCGGTCAGGTCTTGGGCGAAGTTGTTCGGGCCGGTAACGCGTACCGCGCCGTTGACGCCGGCGGGCAGGGCATTGATGCTCACTTGCAGACTGCCGGTGCTGGCGCCCGGGTCGGGCACGGGATTGCCGCCAGAATTGCCGCCGCCGCCGCCGCAGGCGGCCAGCAAAAACAGCAAGGGCAGGAGGGACAGCAGGAACTTCCGTGCGCGATCGACCAGCATGATGGGTCTCCACAGGAATAAGCACATCCACGTGTTTATTCTGCCAGCGTGCGCATGGGCGCAGCGCACGCTAGCGGCAGAGCAATGCCAGCAGCTTCCCTCAGGGGGCAGGGGAGGAGGTCGGCCCCTGGCGTGTCTTGGCAACCACACCTTGCGGATTGAGCAGGATCACGAATTCGGTAAAACGTCCGTTGCCTGCCGGAGACTGGTAGAGCCAGGCTTCATAGCCGCTGTCGAAGACCACGGTTTTCGTGGCGCCCAGCGTGGCGAGCAGTTCGGCCCGGGTGGTGGCGCCCGGCACGACGGAGGCAGCGATGCGTTCGGCCGGGACCTGGGCGCCGGGCGGGACAGGGCTGGTGGCGCAGCCGGCGAGTGCAGCCAGCAGGCCCAGGGCAGGGAAGACGGAGCGGATGCTCATGGCTGGGCCTCCGGCAGGTCGTTCATGTACTCGAACTCGACCAGGGTGTCATCCGGCCAGGCCTTGTCCCAGAGCGGCACGTAATAAGTGCGGTCGAGCAGAACCTGGCAATCGCAGAAGGGCAATTCCGCGCGCGGCAGGCCGCCGCCGGCGTACAGGAAATGGAAGGGCAGCGTTTCGCTGCGTGCGCCGGCGCGCAGGCGCACGGCAAACAGCGGGCGCTCGGCGAAGAACAGGTAATTGCCGTTCGGGCTGGTGCAGACGTCGTCGGCGCTAGTCAGGGCATTCGACAGCCAGCCGAACAGCGGCGAGCTGTTCGACACCAGCCCGGCTTCGACGCCGACCCGGCATTCCAGGCGCATGTCGCCCAGGCGCCGCGTGCCCGCGGGCAGGCCGGGGGTGACGATGGTGGCGCGCCAGGTCATGCTGGTGGTCTTGCGGTTGGCGAGCACGGCGGCGTCTTCGCGGAGTAGCTGTTCGTTGCGCGGCAGCACGAAGCTGTTATCAGGCTCGACCGGCACCTTGACCGACAGCGTATCGCCAGCCAAGCGCAGGGTGATGCCTGCCATGTTCACGTCGGGCGTGCGCGGCAGCAGCTGGAAACGCAGGCTGGCGGCGGGGGCATAGGCATGCTCGCGCTCGAAGCGTTCCATGCCTTTGATCATCTTGCGGTAGGATTTGTCGACCGGATCGCGCGTGGTGGTGACCTTCACGGTGGCGACGGAGGTGTCAGGAGAAGTTTCTTGGGCCCTTGCCGTCACCGCCGTGGCGGCAGCGGCAAGGGCCAGCATGAGACTGCACAGGCGCAAGCGTGAACGACAACGCATGGGCGGCCTCATGGTGCTCACCAGTAGCGCACGCGCCCGGTGTCCATGTGGACGAACTGCGAATCCGGGTAGAAGCCGACCCCGCCCCCGTGCATGGCCATGGCGGCCTTGCGCAGTTGCGCCAGGTCCTTGCCCGGCAGGCGGATGTCGATTGCCTTGCCGTCCATGTGCATGCTGTGCTTGGCCACGCCGTTGCTGTTGGCGTGCAGCTTGGCATTCGATTCGGGCGAGCGGTAGCCGGAAATCACGTGGATCAGCGGGTTGTCGCCGAACTTGCCGCTCACTTGATTGAGCAGCACCAGCAGTTGCGGGTCAATGGACGCGACCTGGTTGTTGCGGTGGTCGCGCAGGACTTTGTTCAGGTCTTGCAATGCATCGGGAACGAACTGGCCGTCGGCCCAGAACACGCTCTTCACGGTTTCCCCGGTGTGGGTGTTGTACAGGCGCAGCGTGCGTTCGCCAGGTACGGCCTGGGCAGCCCTGGCCAGCATCGGCATGCCGGCAACGGAGGCGAGGGCGAGAGAGGTTTTCAGGAACGAGCGTCGTTGGTTCATCGAAGATCCTTGCGCGAATTCAGAGGAGACCGCCATGATACTCCGGTTTCGATCATTCTGCAGGAAATCGACGCAAATGCGTTACGATGACTGAAAGATAACAACTTTTAAAGGAGAATTGCATGCAATTGCGTCAACTTCACAAAAGCCTGCGTTACCTCGTCGGTACCGCCGCCCTGGCTGGCGCGATTGCCCCGGTCCTGGCCCAGGTACAAGCCACCGGCGCACCGCCGGAAGTCAAAGGCTGGCGTGCCGAAACCGTCACCGATGCGCTGCCGCGAGCCTGGGGCATGGCCTGGCTGGCCGACGGCCGCATGCTGGTTACCGGCAAGGCCGGCACCCTTCACCTGGTGAACGGGAAGCAGGTGACCGAGGTGCCGATCGACAAGCTGCCGACGCTGATGGACAGTGGCCAGGGCGGCCTGCTCGACATCGCGATCCACCCGGCCGACAAGGGCGCAGGGAAGGAAAACAACGCACGCGTCTACATGACGATGGCGAACGGCAGCAGCAGCGAGAACCGCACCATCCTGGTCCAGGGCATTTTCGACGGCAAGAAGGTGCACAGCGTGAAGACCCTGTTCCAGGCCTCGCCTTCGAAGAACGGCGGCCAGCACTTCGGTTCGCGCATCGCCTGGCTGCCCGACGGCACGCTGTTGATGAGCATTGGCGACGGCGGCAATCCGCCCCAGCGCGTGGGCAACATGCTGGCGCGCGACCAGGCCCAGAACCTGGGCAGCCACAACGGTTCCATCCTGCGCCTGACCGTGGACGGCAAGGCGGCGCCGGGCAATCCGCTGGCCAGCAAACCCGGCGCACTGGCGGAGATCTGGTCGTATGGGCACCGCAACGTGCAAGGCATCGTGGTCGATCCCGAGGGCAAGGTCTGGGCCAGCGAACACGGTCCGCGCGGCGGCGACGAGATCAACCGCGTCGAGGGCGGCAAGAACTATGGCTGGCCGCTGCAGAGCTTTGGCCTGGACTACAGCTCGCGCGAGCCGATCGGCAAGCACAGCGTGCCGGGCATGGTCGACCCGGTAGTGGCCTGGGCGCCGTCGCCGGCGCCGTCCGGACTGGCCTGGTACACGGGCTCGGCCTTCCCGCAATGGCGCGGCAGCCTGTTCAGCGGCGGCCTGGCCAGCAAGGACCTGCGCCGTATCGAGCTCGACAAGAGCGGCAAGGCCGTGCGCCAGGAAGCGCTGGACATCGGCGCGCGCGTGCGCGACGTGCGCCAGGGGCCGGACGGCCAGCTGTACGTGCTGACCGACGAGGACAAGTCGCGCATCCTGCGTATTGTGCCCACTGTTCCCGAGAAGTCGTAACAGGGAAACGAACGCCGCCGTCCATCGCTTTCGCTGATACTGGTTTTATCCCAAGCCAATACAAGGAACGATAGCGATGGACGATTTTTCGATAAACCCGGCCAGCACCGCGCTGGTCCTGATTGACCTACAAAACGGCAACATGGCGCGCGAGCTGGCGCCGTATTCGAGCCAGCAGGTGCTCGGCAGCTGTGTGTCGCTGGCCCAGGAAATGCGTGGCCGCGGCGGCATGGTGGTGTTCGTGCGCGTGTTGCTGAATGAATTGCAGATGCCGCCGTCGGATGCGCCGCTGCATGCGCCCGGCGCGCCGCCGCCGCCGCCGGATGCCTCGCAGTTCGCACCCGAGGCCGGCGTCGAGGCCAGCGACGTGGTCATCGTCAAGCGCCAATGGGGCGCCTTCCATGCCACCGAGCTCGATCAATTGCTGCGGCGGCGCGGTATCGAGACGGTCGTGCTGGGCGGGATCGTCACGAACATCGGTGTCGAATCGACCGCGCGCGCGGCGCACGACCTGGGCTACAGCCTGGTGTTCGTGGAAGATGCGATGAGCGGCATCACGGCCGAGGCGCACGATTTTGCCTGCAAGAACACCTTCCGCATCATGGGCAAGGTGCGCAGCACGGCGCATGTGATCGACGCCTTGCAGGCTGGCACCGGCGACGCCTGATAAAGAAGTAAAAGCGCCGCCGGAACGGGTGTCCGGCGGCGGCAGGGCCGCGTCAGTTTGCCGCGTGAATCGCCGCCGTGATCTCGTACGAGCGCAGGCGCGCCGCGTGGTCGAAGATCTGCGAGGTGATCATCAGCTCGTCCGGACGGGTGTGCGCGATGAAGGCCTTCAGCTGGGACGCCACCGTTTCCGGCGAACCGATGGCCGAACACGACAGCACGCTGTCGAGCATGGCGCGTTCGGCCTGGCCCAGCGCTTCCAGGTAGCCCTTCACCGGAGGCTGCAGGCGCGACGGACGGCCGGTGCGCAGGTTGACGAAAGCCTGCTGCATCGAGGTCGCCTGGAACTGCGCTTCCTCGTCGCTGTCGGCGGCAAACACGTTAAAACCGAGCATCACGTAAGGTTTGTCGAGCTGCGCGGACGGACGGAAGTTGGCGCGGTACAGTTCGATCGCCTGCATCATCATCTGCGGCGCGAAGTGCGAGGCGAATGCATAGGGCAGGCCGAGCGCGGCGGCCAGTTGCGCGCCGAACAGGCTGGAGCCGAGGATCCACAGCGGCACGTCCAGGCCGGCGCCCGGCACTGCCTTGACCTGGCGGCGCGGCGAGTCAGCAAAATAATCCATCAGTTCGACGACGTCCTGCGGGAACGCGTCGGCATCCGAGGTCAGGTTGCGGCGCAGGGCGCGCGCGGTCACGTGGTCGGAACCCGGCGCGCGGCCCAGGCCGAGGTCGATGCGGCCCGGGAACAGCGACTCGAGCGTGCCGAACTGTTCCGCGATCACCAGCGGCGAGTGGTTCGGCAGCATGATGCCGCCGGCGCCGACGCGAATCGTCGAGGTGCCGGCCGCAACATAGCCCATCAGCACCGAGGTGGCGGCGCTGGCGATGCCCGGCATGCCGTGGTGTTCCGCCAGCCAGAAACGGTTGAAACCCCAGCGTTCGCCATGCTGGGCGAGATCGAGGGAGTTGTTGAAAGAAGCGCGCGCATCGCTGCCTTCGGCGATGGGCGAGAGGTCGAGTATGGAAAAAGGAATCATGAGCTGCATGATACGCCGACGAATTTTTTCTCGCTGTCCGGGTCGCAAAAACGGCCGCCGCCCCAGGGCGCGGCAGCTGCCGGCACGCCGCGTCAATATTGACCGAGAGCTTGATCCACGGATAATGCTTGCCTGTTATTCAAGGCTTTTGCGACCCCGTCCGCCGGGCTGGCGCGCGCTGCCGCCCACCAGGATTCCGATGCGTCTTTATCCCACGAATATCTTGCTCCGGCGCCAGGCCGCGCTCGCCGGCGCCTGTCTGGTGCTGCTGGCTGGCTGCGCCGGCCTGCCCGTCAATGTTCCGCCCACATCCGCTCCCGCGCAGGTGCAGACGGGGCTCGACAGTGCACGCTTCGGCCAGATCGACAGCGCCATCATCGAGGCGATCGGCGAGCGCCGCTTGCCGGGCGCCGTCTTCCACCTCGAGCGCGACGGCGCCGTGTACGAGCAGGCCTATGGCCGCTTCAGCTACGAGTCCGATGCCGCCGCGGTCACGCCAGACACCGTGTTCGACGCCGCTTCGCTGAGCAAGGTGCTGTCCACCGCGCCCTCGGTGCTGCTGCTGGCTGAGGAGGGGAGGCTCGATCTCGAAGCGAAGCTCATCGATTACTTTCCCGAATGCGCGGGCGGCGGCAAGGAAGCGATCACGATCCGCCACCTGCTGACCCATACCTCGGGACTGGCCGCCGGCCTGCCCGCCAGGCCGGCCTGGAGCGGCGACGATGCCGCGCACGCCCTGGCCTGCGCCCAAGTGGTCACGCATGCGCCGGGCAGCTTCTTCCGCTATTCGGACATCAATTACATTTTGCTCGGCCAGCTGGTGCGCAAGGTGTCGGGCATGCCGCTCGACGTGTTTGCGCAGGAACGTATCTTCGGGCCGCTGGGCATGCGCGACACCGGCTACCTGCCGCTGCGCCGGATTCCCGCCGCCGCCATCGCGCCGACGCAGCGCATCGCGGCCGATGCGGGCGCTTCCGTGCATGGCAATTTAGCCAGCAACTCGGCCGGCAGCCTGCTGCAGGGCGTGGTGCACGATCCGACGGTGCGCCGCATCGGCGGCGTGGCGGGTTCGGCCGGCGTGTTCACGACCGCGCGCGACGTGGCCCGCTATGCGCGCATGCTGCTGGGCGGCGGCGCCCTGGACGGGGTGCGCATCCTGGGTCCGGCCAGCGTGCGCCTCCTGACTACGGTGCAAAGCCCGCCAGGCATCGCCGCGCTGCGCGGGATGGGCATGGACATCGACTCGCCGTATGCCCTGCGTCCGCGCGGCACGCTGTACCCGGTGGGCAGCTTCGGCCATACCGGCTTTACCGGCTGCATCCTGTGGATCGACCCGGGTTCGCGCAGCTTTTATGTGCTGCTGTCGAACCGCGTCTATCCCGATGACAAGGCGAATGTGCTGCCACTATATACCGGGCTCGGGACCCTGGCGGCGCAGGCCGCTGGTGTGACTGTTGGTATAGGAAAAACGGGCACATCCAGTCCTTGAGAATCAGCGTTCTCGTCTTTCCGGAAGGCTACCGCGCGCCCTTCGCTTGTCGACCTCTTTAGACTCGGCCTCCTCAGTTATGTCATTGATATTGTTGAGGAATTAAGCCCCCAATACATTAGGAGATTGACATGAAAATGCATAAACTGTTGAAAGGCCTTCTCGGTGCTTCCGTTGCCGCGGCAATGGCAACCTCGTTCAGCGCGCACGCTCAATCGAGCAGCACTGCTGGTAGCAGCGCCGACCAGTCGACCTCGCAATCGCGCGGTTCCTCCGCAACCGATGACCAGCGTTCGGGGTCGGACAGCAATACGCACTCCAGCAAGAAGAAGCAAAAGAAACAAAGCAGTTCCAGCAGCGGCACTAGCGGCAGCGCCGGTTCCTCTTCGGGTTCGTCGGGCAGCAGTACCAGCGGCAGCGCGAGCGGCGGCACCGGCACCTCGGGCAGCGGCTCGATGGGCACCAGCGGCAGCAGCAACACCAGCGGCAGCGGTTCCTCGGGCAGCGGCACGTCGGGTAGCTCGGGCACCAGCGGTTCCTCGGGCAGCAGCGGCTCGATGGGCACCAGCAGCGGCAGCAGCGGCACCCTGGACAACTCGATGGGCACCAGCGGCACGAGCGGTACCAGCGGCACCAGCGGTTCGATGGGCACGAGCGGCACCAGCGGCTCGATGGGCACCAGCGGCACCTCGGGTACGACCGGCACCTCGGGTACTTCGGGCACCACTGGCACCTCGGGCACCAGCACCGGTACCAGCGGCACCGGCGGCCGCGGTTACTGACCAGCCGCGTCCAACCCGGCAGAGCTGCCCTGGTGGGCGGCTCATCCGTACAACACCAGCCTGCGAGCTGGTGTTTTTTTTTGGCAAATGCTGCCGGATTGTTAAATTTGTAAGCGCAAATTCTGCGCATTCATGTTTTTTTGATAGCTTCTGCCAAGGCAATATCCATACAGAAACTGTAGCGCTCTTGCCACAATGCCCGATTGTTACCATAAGGTATCACCTGCTGGTCACTAGTTTCCCTTAAAATTGCTATCTGTCATTCTTTTTTCCCATCCCGCAAATCATGTCCAGGCCGCATCGCGCGGCTTGATGTACTGTTGCTTTTTCTATCACAACATGTCCAGCCTCCCACGTATTCCGTTCGCCACGCCCCGCAAACTGACCACCCTGAGCGCGATTGCCGCTGCGGCGATGCTGCTCAGCGCCTGCGGCACCGTCCAGGTGCAGCCGCTCACCGATACCGACGTGCGCCAGCAGGCTGCCGCCGACCGCCAGGCCGCCTTTGCCGATGTGCCGCCGCTGGCCGGCAAACTGTCGATGGATGAAGCCGTCGCGCGCGCCCTCAAATACAACCTGGACCGGCGCACCCGCCTGATGGAAGAAGCGCTGGCCATGAACCAGCTCGATACCGCGAACCTCGACATGCTGCCGCGTGTGATGGCGAATGCCGGCTACACCTGGCGCGACGAAGACCTGATCACGCGCAGCGTCGATTCGGTCACCGGCCTGCCGTCGCTGGCCAATCCCTACATCTCGTCCGAGCGCAGCCGTCCGGCCTACAGCCTGGGCACCACCTGGAACATGCTCGACTTCGGCCTGTCCTACTATGGCGCCAAGCAGGCGGCCAGCCGCGTCGGCATCGCCGCCGAGCGCCGCCGCAAGGCCATGCATGTGCTGGTGCAGGACGTGCGTTCCGCCTTCTGGCGCACCGTCAGCGCGCAAAAGCTGCGCGACGAAGTGCGCGGCACCATCGACCTGGCCGAAGCCGCGCTGACGGATGCGCGCAAGGTCGAGGCCGAGCGCCTGCGCTCGCCGGTCGACACCCTGCGCTACCAGCGCCAGCTGCTGGAAAACCTGCGCCTGCTGGAAAGCATCGAGCAGGAACTGGCCAGCGGCCGCATTGAACTGGCAGCCCTGATCAACGTGCCGCAAGACACCGCGTTCGAAGTGGTGGAGCCGGCCGACAGCGCCGACCCGACCATGCTCGAAGTGCCGGCCAGCCAGATGGAAGAACTGGCGGTGACCCAGA
>Ga0308160_10001639_pt1 | contig 30175 bp, 48 predicted proteins | sample PhyFR1_FD_201036 | JGI IMG/M metagenome (GOLD analysis project Ga0308160, IMG submission 201036) | Phyllosphere microbial communities from UC Gill Tract Community Farm, Albany, California, United States - DLSLF.R1 | ecosystem: Host-associated > Plants > Phyllosphere > Unclassified | place: USA... | reverse complement strand
TTCGAAGTATCAGACATCGGCGGACTTGAAAAATCAAGTTCTGACGAATAATCTTTAATAGCGCTCGAGGGGTATATACTAGATGGACTCGATGATGGATCTATCGATTTCTTCGGTGGAGTCTGTAATATATCGGGGAATAATGGGGCTTCTTCTTCGTCCTCCTCCGCTTTCCCCTTCCCTTTGCCTTTATCTTGATTCTTGCGGTTGAGCGGACGAGCATCCATAGCTAGTAGATCGTCTTCGAGATCCTCTTCATCCTCTGCATCACCCTCTACTTCGCCTGCTGCTCCCTCGGGGGCTAAGGCTAGGGCACGGCGAATGACCGCATATGGTTTAGCGAGAGTTGCCATCTTGCCATGGAGAAGATGATGTTGTCCCAAGTGGAGTGTTGGTTTGTCCTGGTATCAGCCACCTCTTTACATTGGCAAAATTAGCTACTCACTGGTCTATCCAGACCTAAGATCCCAACTACCCCTCCCTCCTTGTCCCCTTCATGGTTCAACTCGCCTTGTAGTTCCACCAACACCAAGTCTCCTCCGATATTCACCAGTGGACCAGAGGAAGGACCAGCAACCCCCTGTACTAGGTGCTTAGGATTAAGTGAGAGATGTATACGCATTATGGTGGTTGATATGACTTAACTTTTGTAAGTCGCGTCGCGTCAGTTGATGTGAAACTACTTTCCCACGGTATTGTGATCGGATCTCAGTGGAGTGAATGAACGTTGATGGAATATTGAAAAGTCAACTGTACATACATATATATACAATGTCTGTGCTACCCCTACCCCCTATTCACAAAGGCAAGAAATTCGTCGTTCTTTCCGATTGGGTAAGCTCTTTCGTATCTCTGGGAGGTCTAAGCTAATGTGTAGGATGGAACAATTACCGATAAAGACAGTAATGATTATATGACTGATAACATTGGTATGTGGCTTCCAGGTACCCTCCTACCTCAAGCTAACGAGTAGGTATGGGGTATGAAGCTCGGTAAGCTTGCGGTCTTGGATAATAGACATTAGCTGACCAAAAGTCGAGACCTCAACACCAAAGTCCTTACTGGAGAAATCAGTTACAGGGATTCATTCGCTTCAATGTTGAAATCCGTCAAGCTCCCATTTCCCAAATGCGCCGAGCTACTGCGGGACAGTAAGCTTCTTTCCCCCTCTTCCTTTGACGGTAAGCTGATTTGTAGATATCGGCCTTGACCCCGGTTTCAAGAACTTTTACTTCTGGTGTAAGGAGAATGATATCCCCGTAGTCATTGTCTCCAGGTTAGTCCCGTCCCTCAACTTGATACGAAGCAAGACATACTAAACGTCCAGTGGAATGATGCCAACAATCCGAGCAGTCCTCTCCAACCTCCTCCCAGCCGAAGACGCAAACTCAATCGATATCATCGCCAATGAAGTCAAATACACTGACCCCGAGCAGAAGGGTGATGAATGGGAGATCGTCTACAGGCACCCAGAGAGTCATTATGGACATGATAAATCTAAGGCAATCTTGCCTTATAAGGATCTAGAGGATCGACCTACATTGTTCTTCTGTGGTGATGGTGTTTCTGGTATGTCCCAACTCTCCTGCTTTGAGAAGGAAGGAGGGTGCTGATGATAGACTTGTCTGCTGCTGCTCATGCCGATGTCTTGTTCACCAAGGTCATGGCTAATGGTGATTCCGATCTTATGGCATACTGTAAAAGGGAACACATCCCCCATGTTCCATTCACCGACTTGTAAGCTTTTCTTCTCTTTGTAACTTGAGGTAGTAAGCTGATGAAACAGCAACAACGTCTTGGAGAAGGTTAAGGAGGTTGTTGGTGGAAAGACTGTCAAGGAGGTCTTGAAGGAGGCTGGAAATGATGTCTAGATTATTTTGATATAATAGACATGCATCGAAGATGGATTGCTCTCCAATCCTAATGATACACTAATTCACCTCCAGCTTTGTCATGGTCTACCCCAAGGTGGTCGGTCGAGATACGATTTACACAAGTAAGCATTTCAAAGGAAGGGTTCAGTATGTATGGTGTATGATATCTTGAGGTTGCATTACAAGGACTGACTAGCATAATATGGTATTGTTCCCTTCCTTTCGTTCACTCATCCCTCCTCTCACCTTCTCCGCTCACCACACACTACCCCATATGTCGTCTATTCTTATATAATAAGCTCTAAGGTAATATTCAAGATCCACCCCTGACGTCCAGACTACTGAGGTCGAGCACTAACACTAAACAAAATCTGCTTCTGTTTCCCCTTTTTTTTTCCTCCCTGCTGCGTATCCCCCTCCCCATTTCCATTTCCATTAACATTCAATCCCTCAACTCCCTCCGCCACACCACCATCCCATTCACTAGCACTTCTCCCAGTAGGTTTACTAAACAATGCCTTTCTCTCCTGAGCCGACATACTAGGTTTACTCGAGGTCGGTAGGGAAGGGAAAGCACCTTGCGAAGGTGGTTTATTCTGGGCTTTAGGAAGTGGGAAATTTACCGATCGGATCTGAGGACCAGCTAGAACGGGTGGGGCTTTGGAGGAAGTACCAGCACCGCCTGATGCCCATGGTGTGGAGTGTGGTGTGGTTTGCCTTGATCCTGAAGCAGCACCTAATCCGGGGAAAGCATTTGACGATACTGCAGCTCTGGAGCCGGGGATTATACGTTGATTATGACCCATTCCTGTTGATGGCCGAGAAGCAGCGGCAGCTTCTACTCGATCCCATACCGTCTTGGAACCGGGTTTACGACCTGATGTGTGGGTCGTGTTCTTAGCTCGGAGGATTTGACCAGATGTGATACCGGCGTAATTGCTCGACGTGGGACCACCGAGGGAGGGGAATGCCTGTTCTTGCTGTTCTTGTCAGCTTGACACTCCTAGAACAAGGGGACCGGAAGCTTACTTGAGCCCTGAAACCGTTGATTGCTTCCAGGATATCTTTGGCTTTGTCCTTCAAACCGTCTTCTTCGAAGATCTGGCCAATCTCCCTGACAACACTAACTGTCGCTTGACTATCCTGGTCGAGGACGTTGTATATTGTATCGATCATTCCTTTAGCTGTTGATTCGGTATTCTTGAAAGCTCGGATAGCAGCGGAGAAAGAGGTCATCTTGTTGGTAGAGTCGGAGACCATATACGAAACTCGAGAGATCAAAGCAGCATGACGCCTAGATATCAGCATCTACCCGTTCCGGCGACAGATGACTCACAAAGCGGTAGCCTCATCGACATCCTCCCTGGGCCCACTGAAACCACCTCGAACTTCGGGCTCAGGTTCCCTCTGAGTCTCCGTCAGATTCGTATTGAAAGCTTTCCTCCTCCTATTACTCTCTTCCTGCCTATCCGTCTGAGCCTGCCTCCTAGCCTGGGCAGCTTGAGCCCCACCCATCGGAGCATGTTCAGCAAGTTGTTGTTGCTGTACCACTTCTCGGGATTGGAGGGTAAATCCTCGACCTCCTTGAGCTGGGGCTGTGGATCTTGATGATGTGCCTCGTGATTGGGATTGATCGGAGAAGTCGAGGTTGAGATGTCGGGATGCGGCTTGTTGACGGGATGTCATCTGGCCTTTGTGCTTGTATGTCAGCTAGTGCCCTGTCCAACAAGAAAGTGCGAGCTTACTGTCTCGATTGTGTGGGCTCGTAAGTCGAGCTCGGAGCCGAAGACCACGAATTTCTGTTCCAAGCAAGCTTCATTTCGACACATGAAGTGGTCCGCGCTGAATGATCAGTCGCGGTTCGGCAATCACGTGTGGGACTTACTTGAAATGTGCTTCTAGCTTGGCATAGTTCTGGAAGCTATTCATCAGCTAGATTCCTCTGCACCACCTAGTCGACTCACTACATATTCCTCTCCCCAAGATCCTTGCACACAAAGCATTCATCGTGCTTGCTCCTCATATGCACAAATAGTTCATCAACACTGAAGAACGCTTCATGGCAGAACTACCATCAGCATTGTCCGCCTCTTTTATTGCTCAGACTCACTTGACACATAGGATGAGGTGCATCCCAAGTCTTGACCAATTCTATTTCCGATCCCTTGGGCCTTGGCGGTTTCTGATTCCTATGCAATCTTGAGGGATCGTGTAGAGGTAACAGGTGGGGCGGGTAGAGGACTTGTTCGTGCGAGAATCGAGATAGTTGTCTGCAGCAGAGCATACAGAGTGTAAGAGCGTGGACTGCTAGGGTGTGTTTATTGAGATTCGCCCATCCGTCCGCCATGTGAGCGCAATCGCTGTATGGGCAGTTGAATCGAAGGAGCAGCATTGTAGCGTTTTCCTATTCGTCAGTCCCTGCTTGAATACCGTGTCAAAAGAAAGCTTACCATCTCTGGGGTCTCAAAGACAATAGAAGTCTTTTCATCTTTATACTCGAATGCTGACAGATCCAATTTCCCAGGTAAAGTCAATCCCCTGTCCCACCTCTCATTCTTATCTTTTGATTTCTCTGCCCTAGCCTGTGCAGCAGCGATCACGGCCGGTGCAGTCGGCGTGAGCTGATGGTCGGCTGGGAAGGGCGTTGTGGGTGATCCAGAGAAGAAGAGGGATGGTTGGGGGGTTTTGCAATAGGTACAATCGGTTTTTCTGATCTCGTCAGCCATTGTCATCTAATCTGAGGAGCGGATCATACTTGTAGAATACACGGAGACGAATAGCACAGACGCTGAACGTTAGCTCAAATCTGCACTGGTCAGAATTCTTTAGCTTACTGGCAAGTCTTATGTCCACATACACCCGTACTCCAGAATGTAGTCGGTTCAGCACAGATAAAGCACGTGTAGGTATCATCCATTTCCTCCTGAGTCGGCTCCGCTACTTCTTCCGTCTGAGTTTCCTCTTCATCATCGTGTGATTCGGAAGGTACAGTGGCGGCAGGCTCAGCAGCTTCGGGAGTAGGGATGTGAGGAGGTAGAGCACGGGTTGATCGACTGTTCCCATTTGCATTTCCGTTTGCGGTGGGTTTTGATGCTCCTCCCGATGATGAGAGAGAAGTGTCGAATCCTCTTCTTCTGTTTGACATTGTTCTGTAAGGTATGAGATGCTTTGATGTAGGACAAACAGGTGGTTGAGAGGTAATGAGGTAGCGATCAGCGAGTAATGTAGTTTCGGGATGACGTCTCGACTCCTCCTCGGAACCGAGATTACCATTAGGATTGATTGCTAATGCTCATTAGCTTTTATTAGGATTAAATTCCTAATCGTATTAGGAATACTCTCACGCGTCAATCGCGTGGGACCTCGGACTGCATCACCGCTCACCGGCCTCTCTCTGTAACCCCCATTCTAAACCAACAGTAGACCTGCAACTGCTCTACATAACAACTGCAGAGCAGTACAGCAACAATGTCGAGCAATATGCGGGGTCTCACCCAGGTATATTCATTCCCCTTTCAAAAGCGGGACAGGAGCTGATATAGCAGTATATCTCGGATCTACGAGCATGTCGAGTTCGGGATCTAGAGGAGAAGAGGATAAATAGGGAGATGGCCCATATAAGGCAGAAATTCAAGGAAGGAAACCTGGATGGGTATCAGAAGAAGAAGTATCTTGCCAAGGTGGTGTTTACCTATATCTTGGGATACAAGGTGGATGTGGGGCATATGGAGGCTGTCAATCTCATTTCAAGCCAGAAATACTCGGAGAAACAGATTGTACGATCCTCCTTCAATGACCAGCGGGAGGCTGACAGATAGGGATACCTTGCTTTAACGCTTCTCATGAATGAAGGCTCGGATATGGTCCGACTGGTCATCAATTCTATCGGAAAGGACCTCGAGGATCATAATGAAATCAACAACTGTCTAGCACTTCACGCAATAGCAAATCTAGGTGGAAAGGAAATGGCAGAAGCCTTAAGCGCTAGTGTTTTCAGAACAATGGTCAGCGCGTAAGTCAACCTTTCCCGCCGCAATCAAGCTGATAGTTAGGACATCAACGACATTCGTCAAGAAGAAGGCTGCCTTAACGCTATTGAGGCTATATAGGAAACATCCCTCGGTTGTTCCTGTCGATGATTGGGCGGATCGGATAGTTGATATGATTGGGGATAGGGATCCTGGAGTCTCGATGAACGCCGTTACGCTCGTTACGACCATGGCGCAGGATCATTTGGATGCTTTCCAGGGATGTTATAAACTGGTGGTGGAGAGGCTGGACAAACTTATCTTTGACGGTGATTATCCCTCGGAATATGTCTACTACAAGGTACGTCCATTCCCTTTTTGAAGACAAAGGCGAACGCTAATGAATAGGTACCAAATCCTTGGCTGCAGATCAAGATACTGCGATTATTGCAGTATTACCCACCGCCAGGTCAGCTAATTGTCCCTTTCATGCGGACTAAGCTGACAAGCAGACAACGCAAAAGTGACAGACACCATCCAAGGAATCCTCCAAGCCATCATCGACATGTCCCAAGATACCCCTCGAAACGTCCAACATAACAACGCCCAAAACGCAGTCTTATTCGAAGCAATCAATCTAGCCATCCACCTTGACCCAGATTCCAAAGTCGTTTCAAACGCTTCTATCCTCCTGGGTCGATTCATTCTCGCTAAAGAAACGAATGTCCGATACTTAGGTCTCGACGCTATGGCCCACCTTGCTGCTTGTTCCAATACTCTAGAACCGATCAAGAAACACCAGGAAACTATCATCTTGAGTTTGAAAGATAGGGATATATCGGTTAGGAGAAGGGCACTGGATTTGTTGTACTCGATGTGTGATACTTCGAATTCGAAGGTGATTGTGGGCGAGTTGGTCAAGTACTTGCAATCTGCGGATTACAATCTTAGGGAAGAGATGGTTTTGAAGATTGCCATTTTGACTGAGAGGTTTGCGACAGAGGTACGTCTCGACTATCTGGTCTAAGTGAGGCTACGGCTAATGGGCAGTACGAGTGGTATGTCGACACGATCCTGCAACTCATCTCTGCTGCTGGAGATCACGTTGGTGCAGAGGTCTGGTATCGGGTGGTCCAGCTCGTTACGAACAATGAGGACCTGCAGCCATATGCCGCAGGTGCCGTGTTCCGCCATTTGCAGTCATCTGCATGTCACGAGAATATGATCAAGGTTGGAGGTGAGTCTTCTGAAGTTCGGGCTAGAACAATGCTGATGTGCAGGGTATATTCTAGGAGAATTCGGGCACTTGATCGCCAACGAAGCTGGATGTTCACCTATCGAGCAGTTCCAAGCACTTCACTCCAAGGTTAATCAATGTACTGCCCCTACCCGTGCTTTACTGCTTACAACCTACGTCAAAGTAAGTCCGTTGACAAGATCTAGCTGACAAGTAGTGGGTGAACCTGTTCCCCGAGATCAAAGAACACCTAATCAACATATTTGAACGATACACCCACGTACTCGACGCCGAGCTGCAACAACGAGCATGTGAATACCTCGCTCTAGCTCGACGTGAGGATGGCGATGAACTCCTTGCTACGATCTGTGACGAGATGCCTGTATTTCCCGAAAGGGAATCAGCTCTAGTCAGCCGCCTACACAAGAAGGGAGGTAGTACGCAGGACAAACGTACATGGGTCATTGGTGGGCGTGAGGAGAACAGGGATAGGACCCAGGAGAGGTTCAGGGAGTTTAGAAAAGGGACTGGGGACTCGCTTGCGATTGGATCTGCTTCCAGGACTATCACGGAGGAACCCAAGGTCATGCGCCCCGCTTCACCGCCTGCTCCTGCACCACCTATGGCCGAACCTTCCCGACAAGCCAGTCTTGGCGCGGACGAGATGATGGGAACGACATCGAGGAACACAGCGGATGATATCATGTCGTCTCTAGCTGGTCTGGACATGTCGGGCCATAATGTCCAAGAAGAACCGCTTTTGCCCGACTCGACCGCAAACGGTAATGGACACGGAATCGCACCTCAACCAACAGGCGCCGAAGACGATGGCAGAGCAACTTTAGGTGGAGTCGATCCATTCCTCTTACGCCCACTTACAGTCGGACCAAATATCGATAAATGGTACGAACGCCTTACCTACGCCAACGAAGGGGTACTATACGAAGACGACCAAATCCAAATAGGTATAAAAGCAGAATATCACGCCAACCTAGGTCGTATAGCTCTCTTCATCGGAAACAAGATCTCTGCCGAAATTACAGACCTCAAATTCCATTTAGAACATTCAGATCCTGAATCTCTACATATCAGATTCCACGATCCACCTATTGGGGAAATTGCTGGAAGAGCACAAATCCAAGAATTGGTTCATGTGGATTGTAGGGCTTTCTTCAAGGATCCACCGGTTTTGAGAATGTCATTTATGACGGGAAAACAGACCAATTTGGTCCTGAGATTACCGGTGGTTTTGAGTAGATTCGTAGAAGGGGTGCTTTTGGATCAGGCAGCATTCTTTGAAAGGTGGAAGATTATTGGTGGTGAGTGTTTCTTCGCCGTTAGGCTGAATGAATGGGACGAGATATTAATGACAGGCGCACCGAGAGAAGCTCAACAGATCTTCCCAATACGATTAACATCAGCCAACGAAGTCGATATTTCTCGAAATACGAAGATTGTAGCTGGAAATAGACTGACTGTATTACAAAAAGTCGATCCGAGCCCTACGAACATCGTCATGGCGGGTGTACTTCATATGTCGAAACAAGGCAAAGTGTATGTCTGACTCAACGTTGAAGCGCGTGAAATGAAGCTGATGAATAGTGGAATCCTTGGTCGATTGGAACCTAACAAAGACGCAAAATTATGTCGATTAACGATAAGGAGTACAAACGAAAATGTCTCCAAGGAGTTCTTGCATTTACTCTCGCAACCTCTCAATGCGGATGTTGCTGCTTCGTAGATGGTCGTAGTCAATAGAACAGAAGACGGACGGGGAATGTGTATATCTTGTTGTGAATGCATCAGTGACGCTTTTATCATCCGACCGCTTCGTTCGTTCTGACTGAGGAACATTGGAAGAGCTCTGACGTAATCGTAATGCTTGGCTCCTTCTTAGCGTATTCCTCTACCCCACCTCAGATACCTTTCTGTTCTTGTTCACATTTAACCGCTTGCCGCCTGTACGATAGGAAGCGAAGACGAGTGGTATGGATGATAAAAGGTTCATACCTCTCCTTCAATGGACAAGGCCAAAGTACTCGTACTGATGATGATTAGCCAATCAGGGGATAAGGAAAGCACCCCTCCTCAGGTCCCTTCCGCCGCTCCCGAACAAACCGATTCGAACGATTACGGATCGATATTATTCGGCCTCTTCATACTGGTGGTCATCGTTGGATTCGCGGCTTTGATAGTATTCTTGGTCATACCCGAGGGCGCAAAGAACAATCTTCGGAAGGAGGCAGAGTATCAAGCATCTATAGATGGGCCAAAAGCATTAGCGGAGCTAGTTGGGGAAATGAGACTTCTAAGATCGGAAGTGAGCCTTCTGAGGGTGGCTGTTGAGAATCTCGCTGCTCAATGATGGATTGTCGTAGTCAATAAAAAGGAGAGTATGTATTTCAATTGTAGCCAGCCATCTTGAATTATATTGATTTGCTATAGAAGTGACAGATGGCGTATTTCCCAGAGGGACGAAGGAAGAAGGGCTGACTTGTGTGTATCTTGTGAATGCATCGTTCACGCTCTTGATCGCAGCGGCCCGAACCCAGTGTAGCTAATCTAGAGAAGCAACGAAGCAAGTTGTAACGCAATAGCCTTGCTTACCCCCTTCTCCTTCTCGTTGTGTTCTTGCGACATTTTCTTGTTATTATCCATCCGTCCACGCACCGCCTGATCGACCGCTGCACTCAAATTAGTAGAAGACAAGAAGTATGGACACTAAAAGGTCAACACCTTTTTTCAAGCAGCGAGCGCCAAAGTACTGATGATGTTTAGCCAATTAGACGACAAGAATGTCCACCCTCCATCTGTGCCCTTTGCGGCTCCCGAACATTCAATCCTGTTTTAATGATGATTGGCGTCTTCTTGGTGGTATTCACTGCTCTCTTCTCGAACAAATTATTAGAGGAACTGAGACTTCTGAGATCCGAAGTGAGCCTCCTGAGGTTGGCTGCTGAGAAAATTGCTGGGCAATGATTAATCAATACAATGGATAGGAGAGATCAGTAGATATATATGGATGCTTTTCATCTGGATTGTACATATGTCGTTCGGGCGAGCAGGGACTTGTCAAGTAGCTCCCAGATGAACGACGGGGCGAGTGCTAAAAGCCTTGTGGTGAATGCATTACTGGTGGTTCTTGGGTGACGTGGGCTGGACCGAGGCAACATCGTATTGAGCTATTCAGTATAAGCTGTGTAAGCCAAGAAGTTCATGTTATGTCGTAGACTTGCGTACTGCACCTAGAGCTGCATCTTGGCTTGTTCTTGGCATGCATCCACAAGACACCTTTGTGTATGTATCAATCGTCAACCACTACTCCACTTGATCCATCATCTACCCCACCATTCAACAGGCCCATAAGGATGAATGACGAAAGGTAAGATCTTCGATAATGCACATTAAGTCACAAATTGTGTTGTTGATGTTGATGTTGATGATATCTAGCCAATTTGGAAGTAAGGACGGGAACTACTCTCCAATACTGCCGGGCCCTTCCAAAAAGGCTGCTCCATATAGCTATGGGGATCTATTCTTTGTATTCCTTCTTGTGGCGTTTATCATATACTTCGCCTACACAATGTACCAAGGGCCTGGAGGCGGGAGCAAGAATATTCAGAAGGAGGCGGACCTAGCAGAGCTAGTTGGGGAAGTGAGGCTTCTAAGATCGGCTGTTGAAAAAATCGCTGGGCAGTGACAGTCTGACACGAGAAGACCGAAGAGGAGAGGGTTCAGTAAATCAGTATGTAGCAACCTGTAGCCTTGCAATTTCCCGTTGTATCTGCACTTGTTGGAAGGTTGACAAGTTGATCTTCTAACCGCCTCCCAGAGTCACGAAGATTCTATGCGGCAACATCGATCTTATTGATTTATACGAACACGAGTATTCGTACAGTATACAAGGTAAGGTAGGAAGCCAAGAAGTCCATGTGACGTAATAGACTTTGCTTACCGCCTGTCGGCTCCTTCGTAGCGTTTACACAGCCTCTTGTTCTTCACCTTCTACCATTCTCGGTAATATCGACCCGTGAACCCCTGGAAACCAGATCGAAGACCGCTGGTATGGAGACCAAAAGGTTAGAATCTCGACCACATGCACTGTATTGGGCATGAGATATTGATCAAGTAGCCAATCTGTGGACAAGAAGGGCAACACCTCCAAGAGCCTTCTTAATGATCCCGGTTTCCGGAAATTCATCATATTCGTGTCGTTCCTCCTACTCGGTTCCGGAAGTTTTATATACTTCGTTGTATTACCGGCAGGTGAGGAGAACAGGATCCGGAGGGTGTCGGCACAACAGGCAACGGTAGATGGGCCAAAGGTGCTTGCAGAACTACTGGGGGAAGTGAGACTCTTAAGATTGGCTGTTGAGAAGCTTGCCGGTCAATCCTAAACCGTCGGGGTCAGACCAGATGGTGCGTGGGTAGATCGACTTATAGCTTTACGGCTTCGTAGTTTACTCGTTTGTGACCTGGTGGAAGAATGACATTTATGATTTCTTCCTAGGGCAGGAAAGATGGATAGATGAATTGTATTGTATGTTTGTTTGATCATTGGTGCATACATCGCCCGCGCTCTCTGTATGATGTGGGACGGACGCAGGCGACATCTAGCTATCTATAGAAGCCAAGCCAAGAAGTACATGTGACGTAACCAGGATCCCTCATTATTCAGCTTGTCTTATTAGCGTATTTCTCAGCTCCAACTGAATGGATGGTCTGATTTCAAATGCTCCCTCCTGAAACTACCTCCCAAGCCTGGATAATTCAGAAGTATGGACCTCAGAAGGTTTGATCTCTCATTGAGTCTCTGCCTTGGGAATTGACGGTAGTCAACCCGAAGATAGCGAGACCAATGAACCCCTTATCGCATCCGTCCAGAAGAAGGATCTATCCAAGGGTATCGACATCGTTCTAATCCTCTGGATCTTATTCGGTGTGATTATGTCAATCGGTTTCGGCACGTTTTTATGGTTGGTAATCATACCAGAGGGGCGAAAGATAGCGATGAGGGATGAAATGGAACATGAGGCATCCATAAAAGGGCCAAGGGTACTTGAGGAGATACTTGAGGAACTTAGACTGTTGAGAGCTGCCGTTGAGAACCAGAGATGATTGCTCGGGACATGGAGCTGGTTGTTATGTATCCATCATTCTTTTAGCTCTGTAGTGGAGCAGACAACCTTTCAAGTGGAAACTGGCGATGTACCTTTCACGCACCGAGAGCGGGAAGGCATAACTTGTGGAGTTGATCAGCTCCACCAACCGATTTAACCTTTCATATGTTCCCGTTTGCTTTACTCCACTTGTCTTCCGGCAAATATGGAGATAAGGATAGTAAGATATGTAAATGGAATCACACATCTTCATGTTCCTGTATCACCCACCATACTGAACGTCCTGGTAAATTGAATTTAATTATACTGCAGTCACGATGTCTTCCCTTTCTACCCCCTCCGCCATAGCCACCTCTGTCTACCCTACTGAAATTTACGGTCCACCTTCCGTAACACCGACCGTGGAACGTTTTCCAAGTGTCCGTTCTATAGCTACTCCACAAAAGACAGCCGAGGATCCGGTCATGACAACTTCAGACTCTCTGTATCCCTGGAACGCTCAGGAGGGAAGAACAGAGTGAGTCCAGCTTCCCACCACGCTTGACTCCGACTGAAAATATAGATATGCCCAGCCCGAGAAGGAACAGACGCAAGAATCAGGCGCTTGGAGTGTAGTCACCGGTACCCTGCTGGGAATTGGCGCCTTCGTGGCTGTGCACCTCTTCCATACGGCTTTTTGGAAACAGAAATGGCTTGAAGAAAGAGACAACCAAGAGGGGAGATGGACGAAGGCAGAGGTCGAAGAGGGAGAGCGAAGGGAGCGAGAAGCCCTCAAGCTGCCTCCAGTTTCGCAGGGAAATGAGGAAGAGAATGAATGAAACACAAGGTTGAATTGGATTAGCAGATGGGCGGTAGGACCATATGTATTTGTTCGCCACTTTGGGAGGTAATTGTGTATGCATGATGTGAAAGATAATGGGTGGGGTTGAGGTCGATCAACGCTTGACCCAAGTGTACTGCAACGTTAGCTTGGAGGATGTCATGACTCGAGAAGCTACTCACTCCCTTTCTGGCCTTTGCCCGACCGGTCTTTTTCCTCTCTACCATCCTCGTATCTCGCATCAATGCTCCATCTAATCATCAGTGACACACTTTTTTCGAAGCAGAGATACATACCAGCAGTCAAAACCTCCTTGACGTCTTCCCTCAAGATAGCCAATGCTCTAGCCATTGCCAAACCGACAGCTCCTGCTTGTCCACTCGTTCCTCCCCCTCGGACAAGTGCGAACACATTATATCCACCCAGTAGACCTGTTATTCGTAGTGATCGTAAGACGGTATCTCGATCACTTGTCTTTTCGAAATGCGTAGCGAGCGGTAGGTGGTTGATCAAGACCTGGGTGGTCGGTATCGTTGCTTCTCCTTCTGTCTCTGTCTTTGCTTGATCCAGGATACTGGAAGCTTCTTTGGTAGGGATCATCCATACCCTTGCCGAAGATTCCTTTCTTCTTCCTGTAGCATACGCACGCCCAAACTCGTCGATCTTTGATTTCACTTCCTTAGCCTCTACACCCTCATCCCTCTCTTCCCGCTCATACATCCCCAGCGCATCGTCCAACCTTCCAACCAATTCAAATCGACCGGAAACATTCGCAACATGCCTCAAAGCATTGATCTCGTTCAAGAGCCCAACAATCTCTCGGTGGGAATTGGTCTTGATATTCGTCCGTAATAAAGTCGTCAAAGTTGCTGCTGAGTGCCATGAAGCCCTGGGTGGCTGAAGCGTAGGCAGGGTAGATGGGAGAGGGAAGATATAATCCTGCCTAAGAGATTGTTGGGCTTCTTTGAGAGTGGAAGAGAGGGAGAGGAGGGCTTCATGATACGTTGGTCGACCGGTGAAGAATGCTGGAGATGAGGGGCGGGGTCGGCGGGGTAGACCTCGAGTATCGGATGATTGGGATGGAGTGTAAGTTGATGCTGCCCTTATTGATGCTGGTACTGGGCGTAGGTGCTGTAGACCCCTTAGGGATGTCGAGGAACAGGCGAATGCCATGGCTATAGGGTATGTAATGGTAGAGTGTCGGTTGAGATCGCTAGACTTTTGAACATGATCCAATTCGTGTGAAAGAATGCCACGTCATGCTTCATCTTGGCTTGATCTATCTGATAAATCATGATTCGGGCATTGAAGACTTGGCTGCAACTGAACATCTACATAGAAGAGCAAAGAGCAATATGGCAGAAGGATCACAACACGGTGGACACCCAATAGTCAAAAGTATAGAGGAGAAATTGCGGGCAGCAATCACAGTCGAGCACTTCGTATGTTACCTACCTTTTCGCGACCACGGACCAAGTGGTCCGGAGCTATGCTGACAGTACAGGAGATAGTAGATACATCAGGGAATTGCGGAGGATCGTATTCTGTCGTTGTGGTCTCGCCGGACTTCAGGAAGAAAATGACGCTAGCACGTCATAAGCTTGGTAAGTGGATCCACCAAATATCATCCTAGCCAGAGCTGCGGAGAGGGCACTGCCATCGTCCCTGCAGGCCTCCATAACGGGCTCGATCGAGGAAGGGCATCAGCTGATCGACAGTCAATCAAATTCTAGCGGATGAGATAGGAGCATTGCACGCTTTTTCACAAGTGAGTCACGCCTACCCTCGGAGTCCGATTATCTCTGGATCGTATCGGTGACATGTAACTACGACTGGGCAGGGCTGATTGCAGAAAACTCTCACACCGGAGCAGTGGGCTACTGAGCAGTCCAAATAGAGGACGGAACTTGAGGAGCTCTACATAAGTCGGAAATACCAGCTCGGCACCCAGCTATCGACCAGAGGAAGGGGCGAGCTATCATTGTATCATATAGTCAAATACACTACTAGAACAAGTAATGCAGCATAGGTCAAATTACGCTCGTGCTGCCTCACACTTTTCGTTTATGGAGGCGTTCGTGTATGTATCATGCATTAGCAAGCATATCACATGGTGTCATTTCGCCTTATCTCGTTCATCGGAGATGACCGTCAATTAGCGATTACTTTACCAAGTGGGTATATATATAGGGTGACTACCCATGTGATCCCTCTTCTTCCCCACGAATACTTGAGTATACATACAACATGTCGAGAGACAAAGAAGGAGGCATATCTCTGCCCATCACCAATACCAATGCCCCTCCCGCCCCAAAGTCACTACCGTGGACAAAGAGGATCGTAGCGGGTGTGGGATTATCGGCAATCCTCTACCTCTCCTTCTCCGCTTTCGATGGACCAGTACCATGGTCGACCGATTCCCTCGCTGCGGACGATACATTTACTTCGACCGGATGTCATCAGGCTGAACCTCTTCTTCCTCATTTTGATACATCTGCCGCTGTTAGTGGTAAAGAAGGACGAATTAGGGATTGGCTTTCCGGAGCCGTCAAGATCCCTACCGAGATGTTTGACGTGATGGGACCTATTGGCGAAGACAAACGATGGGACATCTTCTACAATTTCTCTGACTGTAAGTACAATCCCAGGTGAGAAGATACGGAGCTGATGAAAGACCTCGAAGAGAAGTTCCCCAAAACCCATGAACATCTGAAGAGGACTAAAGTCGTCACCCACGCTTTGGTGTACGAATGGGAAGGTTCAGATCCATCGCTTAAGCCATTGCTACTGACTGGTCATCAAGGTGAGTCGACAAACAGGTCCAGAGCTGATAATAGATGTGGTACCTGTCTTGCCCGCAACTAAAGATCTCTGGACCCACGATCCCTTCGGCGGAGAATACGACGGAACTTACATCTGGGGGAGGGGTAGCTCAGACGACAAGTCTGGTCTTATCGGTATCATGTAAATCTTTTCGCATCGCATCAAGAAGAAAGAAGAGCTAATGATAGGTCCGCAATCGAGCTCCTCCTGGAGGAAGGGTCATTCAAGCCCGCCCGAAGTGTCGTCTTAGCATTCGGCATGGACGAAGAAACAGGTGGAAAGGTGGTTCGTCCCCCTCCCCCCTCAACTTCTTATACTGATATAAAAGGGAGCACAAAACCTCGGTATCTGGCTCGAGGAGAAATATGGAAAAGACTCTGTCGCGATGCTAGTTGACGAAGGATCCAATATGGAGTTCTTGTGGGGTCAATTGTATGCTACCCCAGCCGTAGCTGAGAAGGGAATGTTGGATGTGGAGATTAGGGTTGAGACTGCTGGTGGACATAGTTCCGTTCCTCGTATGTCACCTCTACCCTGATGGAGGGGGTCGTCGCTGATATACAGCTGTCCATACCGGTATCGGATACCTAGCCAAGATCATCTCCGCAATCGAGGACCACCCTCACGCACCCCACCTTACTCCAGAGAACCCACTCAATACCCTCCTTACCTGCGCAGCCGCTTCATCGCCAAAGATGCCCAAGACGCTCAGACGGGATGTCGAGAAACTAGGTAAATCCCTAGCTATCGCGAAGAAACACAGGAAAGGAAAAGGTGATAAGAAGGCTTTGAAGAGGATTGAAGAATGGTGGGTTAATGGAAGTGAGGAAGATGGGACCCTCCCACCAGGTGCCGGAAGGGCTATGGTCTCGACAACTCAGGCTGTTGATATCATCAATGGTGGTGTTAAAGTCAATGCCTTGGTATGTCATCTTACCTTGATCTAGTGAAAACAAGCTGATGAGATAGCCAGAAGTAGTGACTGCGATAGTCAACCACCGAATCAATATCGCTTCAAGCTACACCGAGGTTCAGAAACATGTTATCGATACCGTCCTTCCTGTGGCCAAAGCCTTCAATCTACAGGTCGAAGCCTTCGGAGAGAAAGTCTATGAGGGCAGTTCATGCCCCATGCTTGCAGGCCACACGGCTGGCAAGATCATCTTGGCAGAAGCCTTCAATTCTTCGTAAGCCCCTCACTATGACTTCTCCAAGGGACAGACATCTGACGATAGACTCAACCCAGCCCCTATCTCGCCTTACACCATCGATTCTCCAGCTTGGAGACTCCTAAGTGGAACTACCAAGGGTACATACAACTCTCGTCCCGTCAAGGAAGAGGGGCAGAGCAAGATGATCCAGATGGCACCTTCGTATTCTACTGGTGTAAGTCATAACCTGATGATGCAATGTATGACACTGACGATGCAGAATACCGATACTAAAAGATATTGGAACCTTACCAAGAACATTTACAGGTTCGCATATCAAGGATGGGCAGAGCCCAATTCGAACAGTCATGCTCATACCGTCGACGAGAGAATGGTAAGTGCCCCCTCCTTGTTCATGTGATGGAATCGGGAGACGCAGACTGATGATTAGCACGCCGGAGAGTTCGTCGAACAGGTCAGGTGGTTTATGAACCTCATCATTAACGTTGATGAGAGTCGAGAGATCTAGATAGGGGGAGTTACGGACCTTGCATAGCAATGAGAAGTCGTTAGGAGAAGTGAATAAGTTAGTATGCATTCTGTGGAGTAGCCCAAACATGCATGAATGTCCTGTGCCGCTTGTCAAGAGCAATTGACATGGCGCATAGGATGCCAAGAACCTTATCTGGAATTAAGCTTCCAACGGAATCATCCCAAATATTTTGAATCGACTCCTATACGATTGGAGACCTTATCTACGAGTAACCTCAATCCTTCCTTACCTTCCTGTCTCCCCTCTCCTCCACCTTCCACCTGCAAGCTCGCAGATACGCAAGCTCGTGATGTCGGAAATCATCTCTCCACCCCTTGGTACACCCGGTCTACGCCTCACTCAAACTCAGAAAGATTTGGTGGGAGGATCAATTGGTGGAATTGCCCAAGTCTTGGTTGGTCAACCATTCGATATTGTTAAAGTCCGAATCCAGACGAGTCCAAGTGGGACATATGCTAGTCCTCTCGAATGCGCTAAGCAGTTGTTGAAAGCGGATGGGCCAAGGGGGTTCTATAAGGTCAGTTCACATTTATGCGATTGAAGAATAGATAGGAGAGGGGCTGATAGTAGGGTACTCTGACACCTCTTCTTGGAATTGGAGCATGTGTTTCGATCCAGTTTAGTGGGATGGAAGCTGCCAAGCGATTCTTCAAGGGCAGGAAGATGGGTGGAGAGCTGGGCCTTGGGGAGTTATGGATGTCAGGAGCTTTCGCCGGGACTGTAAATACAGTCGTAGCCAATCCAGTGGAGCACATCAGGATCAGTACGTTCCTTGCTCCTTGCTCCTTTCTCCCTCTCATTTTCGACCTTGGCTTAGAGGAGTACTGATGTACAGGACTACAAACCCAACCAACACCTCGAATCTACGCCGGCCCATTGGACTGTGTCGCAAAATTGTACGCAAACGGCGGATTATCCCAAGTCTTCAGAGCACAAGTACCATGTATGCTACGTGATGGAATAGGGATGGGATGTTATTTCCTGACTTACGAGGCTCTTGTTCAGAGGCATTTGAAAAGTACGGGTGGTGGACGGGGGGATATCAGTCCACTTTGGGCTGTTGGGTATGGGGCTGCTGCAGGATATGGGTTGTGGTTTAGGTATGTCCGAGGCCCAGGCCGTCAGGCTGCATGACTCCCAGCTCCTACCGTTCGTACCACACGAGGTTGAGCTGGATGGTGGAAGATATGAACACGGAAGGCTGATATCCAGTATCTACCCAATAGACGTTATCAAATCAAAAATCCAGACAGACGCTCTAGATCCTACAAAACGTCAATACAAGGGAATGATGGATTGTATTCGTAAGACTTGGTCAAAAGAGGGTTGGAAGGGATTCACAGGTGGTCTTGGACCTACTCTCATCAGGTGAGTTTTCCTGCTTCTGATTCTGATCATTCCTCTCGGCTGCCTGTTCTTCGAACAAGTACACAAGAGATCGGAGGAGAAGAGCAAGGAGAGGTGATTGGAATGCAGCTGATGCTAGATCACCATTTGCAAACGGAGCTACCTTCGTAGCATTTGAAATGGCCATGCGAGCTATGGCTTAGGCTATGTGGGTACCTCAAGGTTGTTGATCGACGAATGCCATGATATAGATACATATGCATATGCTACTACTAATCCCTACAACTCAAAACATGACATGTACCGTAGAGGGTCCTACCCAGATCTATTCACTTTCAACGTAATCCTCCTAGCCTCCCCGGACCCAGATGAACCAGCAACAGAAGCAGCACCAGATATCCCAGCTTCAAGGGGCGTAGTAACTTCCCATTCATCCATCGAAGCTAGGGTCATGGGTACCTGTACGTGTGAGGGACCGGGTTGACTGGGACTTGGATCTGTCATGGATGTAGTTTGATTAGGTAAGACAGGATCGGTATGTAGTGGAGGTGGATCTCGAGTGACTGTTGGGGTGTTGTCTGTATTCCACCATGATAGAACTAGGTTTGCGGCTTCTAGATCTTCTCTATTTGCCTAATTTATCAGCACACATTGAGAAAGCGGGACATACAGTTCGATCGAATGACCTCTCAGGGGGATCACCAGTTGATTCAGCAATGGAAGTAAGGTCGGATGATTCAGATGGAGCTCGTTTTCGCTTACTACCTCGTCAGCCTCTTGATCACGCAGAAGGACGTCAGACTCACTTTCCCGCCCAACCAAGTTTAGACCAGAAATCCAATTTGATAATCTTCTCTGGTACCCTAAACTTCTTGCGATTGATAATGAGATCTTCATATTCCATGACCGGTCGAATAGGTTCATCGGGTACGACAGTAATATTCCCATTATTCGCTTCCCCCGCCGAAGAGACTTCTACGACCTCCAGCTTTTCGCGGATCGTACGTCTTTTCTTCTACACAGTCAGCATCCGTCCTCTCTCTTCGATTTTTGGTCAACTTACCATAACCTGTTCAGCGTGATTTGGGCACATCCATTTCTTCCCGCTATTTGGCGTGACTGCCAATGGGGGGTTCAAGCAATCCAGATGCCAAGAGAGGGAACAGTAATCGCACGAGACGATAGGTCGCCATGATGACCCGGGGTCTGTGGTGAGGGATCGAAGGGGGATTGAAGATCCAGCACAGGCGTAACATGTAACCGGGCGGGATGATCGGTCTTTGAGTCGATGGGAATCACGGTCTTCCTGGAATCCTTTCCGGCTACTCATCAGTAATACACTCGATTAGTGGGGATGGAGACTTACTCATACTGTTTCCGACTTTCATCCGCTTCTAGGTATTTACCATCTTCCCCTGTTCCCACTACTAATCAGCTGGAGATACGGACGTACGAAGGGACTAACCACCAGTAAAGAATGTCCGTACATTCTCGGGCAGCCTGAACTGTTCCGGATTCTCACTCAGCATCTCTTTGGTCAATTGCTTGAAAATGGCAGGAATCGGTTTAATGTCCTTTTCCTTATCATTCTGAATAGGTGAAGTTCCTCTGTTTCGTTTCTTTCATAAGCTAATGTGTATCATCCATAGTCAAGGTAGACTCACACGTTCAGCTGCACGTTCGACTTTACATTTCCTGCAAAACCATTGATCTTCTTTTGGTAATTCGTCCACCCGTAATGGCGGTTCTAGGCACATGAAATGGAATGACCGTGGGCACCCATCACAGCATAGAAAGCTCCCAATCCCTCGACAGATGGAACAGAAGTCTTGGTTCAACTATTTGTAAGCCTGGCTGTTGAGGTGAAACGCGGTGTAATGTACCATTTCAGGAGTTTGGACACCTTTCTTTTTCGTTACTGAATTTGCAGTTGGTGGACCAGTAGCTCGGCTTGATCCTCCCAACTTCACTCCTTTGCCAGAAGCTGATACTCCTACTCTCTGCATCGATTCTCTCCCTCGAGTAGGTCGTAGTCGGGTAGAAGCACTCCCTTCGTTGGTCACTTCACCTTCAGCGGAATTGGGGATGGTAAGTCGAACACGTAATTCTCTTGAGCTGGTACTCGGTCCAGCTGATATGTTTCCGTTTCCATTTCCATTTCCATTCCTATCCGAGTGGCCATTCATTTCGACAGATTGGATTCTTGAAGGCGATATCACACCCTGTAATGCTTCTGGGACTTCTGTTGAGGATGGAGGAGCAAATATCGATAAAGCGCCTGTAGGAGCTGCATCTGTCGTTGGAGCTAGACCAGAAGCTGCACCGTTCCTTATCGCTCTAGGTAATCAGTGACTGGGCTTAACGGTTGAGTAGAAAGTAAAAAGAGTGAGACAAAGGGTATCACAAACATCCAACACGTAGGATAGAGGTGGATGACATACGATTTACGCCTAGAAGCACGTCCGCCCCCACTAGCAGTAACACTTCCATTAGGTGTTGAAGCCCTGCTAGGTCCTGCTGATCCTTCCCCATTCATTTCTAAAGTAAGGTTGGGGTTCTTGAACCTCAAACTGGTTTTGGGGGGTGTCGACTCGTTTGCAGGTTGACCTGGTACATCTACCGTTCCATCCATCTTGACATCGCCCTGAGACTCTATGGGTGGTACGGTACGTAAGTCTGAAGTTGGTGTTGGTGGCACCTCTTCGATGTTGGTGTTGGATGGAGGTGGATGTGGCGGTGAATCGATGTCCATGCTGGGGATGATTTGGGCCTGAGATGGGCGATGTTGAACGTGAAGTGGAGGTATGTATGCTGATGCCGTTCCTATGTGTATGCGTATGTGTATATGTATTGGACAAGGGAGAACGAAGTGGCGGTGTAGACAATATTGGGTAGTGAACGGAAGTGAGACCAAGACCAGGTGAATGTAGATCACGGGACAAGTCGTCAAGGGAGGCTGTGACTGATCAATTTGATACTTGTCGTGTTGTTGTGGTATGACTTGGAGGCGCGTGTCGATAGCTGCCGGGCTAAAGGGAGTGTATGGGTTCGATGGGGCGGGGGTTATGCTATAACTAACCACTATCCTGGTAGGTGTAAGGAGGTGCCACACTAGTCAAGTTGTCTCGTGTCTGACGGGTTTACAATTCTCGAATGTGGCTACCCCTTTACTGGGCACACGGGAAGGGAGGTTGGGATACACGCTCTTAGATACATTAGCTGTCTTATAGTGGCAGCTATCACTGTTTACTCGAAGTCCAATCTGGGAATACGAAGCTCTGCGCCGAGCTCATCGGAAGATCAGCCCAACCTTCGCTGAACCCACTTTTTTGGCCTTAAAACAGAGCATTTCAGGCAAGTCAACCATACTTCTAAGCTAGATTACAAGCTGTACTCGCGAGCAGGGAATCAGTTGGTAGACGATAGACGGAAGAGACAAGGACGACACTCGTTGCATGTCATCATTCACTACGTCCAACTAAATATGTGTGCCCAACTTCGACCCATCGCCCCACGAAAAGAAGAAACGACAGGAGATACGTGAGCTTCGCCGAATGAATCCGACTTGTATCTACCTCCCACAGCGCGACCAAACGAGCGAAATAGGATGCCCGTAAGACACCCTGTGGTAGGTGTAGTTGAGAAGCGTTCGTTACACCAAACTGCCTATCAACCTACTCAAGGCGCCTAACCCAACAGACTTACACAGAGGCCTAACTGGTTTGACGGAAGCTAACTGCAATTAGTGCTGTGGTACCTGATCGGGGATTACCCAATATCTCTTCCAAGGCAAGGAGAGAGGGTTTTCGGGTGTCCGAAGTCCGAGCTCAATCCAGGTACAGGGTGGGGTGATATAAGTGGGTTCTTTATTACTATCTTGGCGGTCGCATGCGTCCCTTTCCACCGGCAGAAGACCGCCGAATTGTGTGATTACAAGGAAAGAGGGTTGGAAAATAATTTGAATTCTCGAGCACACCATCGAATGAATGATAACAGAATCAATGTCGACCAAAACACGCACACGACCTACTTCTTATCTTCGTCATTCGTTTTTCAATCGCCATCGATATATAACTTAGATTGATATTCGTATTTCTCTCCTTATCAACTAATTAAACCACAAGTAAGTATAGTTCCTGATCTCGGGTATAATTCCAAACCTCGGGTCACGCGACATGATACTAATCACCTAGAATCCTAAGATACAATGGCACCCATTGCAACCTCCGACTCTTCCACGACGACTATTGACGTTGGTCAGCGAATTGCTCAACTCAAGTTGAATGTTGCTCCCGCACCTGCTGCCGCGCCTGTGGTTCAGAACCAAAAGAAAGAGTCCGTGCGAACTGTCGACCCATTCAACTATGTCGTGAGTTACTCCTCCTCGGTGCTGACGAAGCTAATGTGAAGGGAGAGACTTATGGAGATGTCTCGGATTATGAATTTGCCGACTTCCTTCGTGCGTCCTTTCGGTAACTTATGGAAATGAGCTGACAGGTAGCCCACAACCCCACCCGAACTGAATCCGACCCTGTCCTTCCCATGTTCGATATCACCGACCGAGGACATCGAGCTGATCCGAACTGCTCCAGACTCAGGGCGTTCGTTGAAGCTCGAGGTGGAAAGGTCAAGGACATAGGTATTGCCATGGGAGCTGTAATTGAGGGTGACGCAAAGTTGGAAGATCTAGGTGAAGAGGAGAAGGATGATTTGTAAGTTCCCCCTACCTTACATCATTGACGGTTGACTGATGGCTAGGGCTCTACTTGTCGCCCAGCGGGGTGTTGTTTGTACGTATGGCATCTCATCAACTCTAGGTTGGGAACTGATGGTAGTCTTCCGGAAACAACACACCTTCGATATTGAGGCTCATCGAGCTCTCGGTGCTCACTTCGGACCTCTCCACAAGCATGCGACATACGCTGTTCCTCGACGAGGTGATCTCGATGATGTTGTTGGTGAGTCTCCTCCTGGATATTGGGGCGGTGCTGATAAGCAGTGGTGTACTCGGACCGATTTGCTCGACCTGATCCTTATGCTTTCTCCCGAGCTGAGCTCTTCCATTCGGATGTCACCTACGAGGTCCAGCCTCCAGGAACTACTATCCTCAAGCTCTACCTTACTCCCGAAGTGGGGAACGATACCCTCTGGTCCTCTGGGTATGTTGATCTGTAAACCAGCCAGATCAGAGCTGATAATAGATACGCCCTCTACTCCTCCTTGTCCAGGCCATACCAGAAATACCTCGAATCCCTCTACGCAGTCCACACAGGATTCAACCAATCCCTCTCCCGAACTGGCGAAGTCAAGATCCCAAGACGACAACCCATCGAAACCATCCACCCTGTCGTTCGAGTCCACCCCGTGACAGGATGGAAAGCAATCTTTGTCAACCCAGGATTCGTTTCCCGAATCGTAGGAGTTCCCAAAGCAGAATCAGACGCTACCCTTGAATTCCTCAAGAACTCGTTCGCCCAACAGACCGACGCAACCATTAGATGGAGGTGGGAAACTGGAGATGTGGCTTTGTGGGATAATAGGATGGTCAATCATTCTGCTACTTTTGATGCCTACCCCTCGTCTCGACATGGATTGAGAGTTACTCCTCATGCTGAGAAACCATTGAGTGTGGAGGAGTATGAGTCTCAATATGGATTGAAGGCTAAGGACTGGATTCAGGAGAGATACAAGAATTTGGGGATTGAAGCGCCGGCGATTGATGATGGGTCTTCGAGGGCGAAGGCTTTCCGAGACTAGTTCGAAGGCGGTCAAGCCATGAATCAGAACGTCCGATCTGGTCTGAAGGCTTCTTCATCGGATTCACTCAATCGACGACCAAAAATGCGGGCTCAACTCCCAAAAGAGGGCCCAATCCTCTAGATAATTAACGAATACTTTCACGCCTACGCCTCAACGAGCTCTTGTATATACTTCGTGTTGATTAGTAGGATTCGTTTATACTGCATGTAACTTATACATTTCCTTAGGTATTGTTGAATATGCCCTACATGTACCTTATATTCTGAACAAGTACTGCAATCAAATCAGCGGTACTCTGATGAAGTCGATCGTGTCACGTCACCTCTCCTGTATACTGCTTGATAAGGATGTTCATCAGCTGTACATTGCGATGCGAGTGGATATCCGCAAGAGTGACTGGGTGGAAAGGGATAGAATTGGTGTGAAAATCCCGAGGCATCATGATATGACCATATCGTCTAGGTGTAGAGTGAATCACCGTCTGTCAACCCAACACTAAAACGGTCCAAGCGATCAAGCCAAGCAATCTTGCATTCCTGATTATCGAACGCAGATCTATCCAAATCTAAATCATCTACATCCCCAGCAGAGCTATCCCTGTCGATCCCACTCCTCAGCTATCTTTGCGGTGGCAGCCACACAACCCAGTACACTAGTGATAAGTGGGCTTGTCCACATTGGACCAGCACCCCAATGGAGTGTGAGTGGGCCGTATCCACTGATTGTCAGCGGTTCAACTTCAGACAAGACGAGGAGAGATGACAGGGCAACATACGTATTCTTGATAGAAGCCAATTTCCATCCCCTCCATTCCTTCTTAATCGCCATGACTTTTTCATTTGAGACCTCCATCCCGGTAGATCCAGATGGGGTCTTTTCGGTAAGTTCGAATCCTTCTGCTTCTTCTACTGGGATATTTGATTGTGATCGTAAAGCTCTGGTTCGGTATTGGAGGGACAGGTATTGATGCTGGAGTTTGTAGATGTCTAGTATTACGTATACTCTGGTCTGTCAGCTCACTCTTGCAATCATGATGTATCACAAAAGTGGTGGTAGATGAAATATTGGATTAGATTCCGACATGAATGATGATAAGAACTCACGCCCATGCCCTCACGCTCCATAAGACGGCCTTGCCGGTTCCCGCTGGCGACAGCCTAACAATCCCCTTCCCGCTCAACCATCCAAGGTGTTCGAGTGGGTAGTAAACCATCAAAGCGAGTGCTTGGATAGTACCTAGCGCCTTTGCCGAGCCGAGACTCTGTCCTGGGGAGGTGATCAATGATCGTAGGGATGCAAGTGGTCTAGGATGTAATGCGAGTAACCATTGTAATATCGGTAAAATACCTATCATCAGTGCTTCCCAAGCGGGGGACATACCAAAAGCCCTCATAACAGTCCTAGTCTCTCCAATACCCCCTGCTCCAGCTGCTATTCCCCCAGCCAGACCTAGTAGATTCTTCCCACCATCTTTCTTCAGTTTCGCAAGTCGGAGTAAAAGAGCGATAATAAGCGGAGAAGAATATTGGGCTAGCATAAGAACCCCATCGAGACCGGTCAAGGTGGATGTAAGGGCGGAAAGGCGGTTCAATAGGTATTTCGCCCTCTCGATAGTCTGGGGCGAGGGCTTGATCTTTTCTACCTTGTCCTCCATGGCTGTTGAATGTGAATTGACAGGAGGCAAGTAGAAAGGTCGAAAGATCCGGTTAAGTCGACCGGTCAGGCACATGTGCACGTGGCCGGACTCTTTATCTACCACACCCACTTTGTGTGTACCCCATTTCCGTGACGTCTGGGAAATGTCTAGATTAAACCATCTATCATCTAGATATTGTGAGTACACCTACCAATAAGCTAGAGAGACCTCGAGACAAAGTGCTGATCTCTCTCCCGCTTCTTTCTGTCACTTGAATCGCATGCTCAACCGAATTACAACCCTCCTTTCCATAATTATCTTCACTTTACTCGCTATATTCTACGCCTATCCATCTCCAAAACAGACAGTAATAATGTCTCTATCCTCCAAGCTATCCATCACCGACGTCAGCCTCAAGGGCGAGAAAGTCCTCATTCGAGTTGACTTTAACGTCCCGTTTGTCCCCCCTTTCCTTTGAGGATTTAGCTGATGGATTAGCCAGGACAAGGAGCAGAACATCACAAACCCTGCTGTACGCCTATCTTGTCGACTAAGATGATGACTAACCATTAGCGAATCGTCGCTGCTCTCCCTACCATCAAGTACGCCATTGACAATGGTTAGTTTCTTTCCCTCTTTCGAGAGTGCCAGAAGAAAGGACTAACAACAGGTGCCAAGTCCGTCATCCTCATGTCCCACCTCGGTCGACCTGATGGATCCCCCAACGCCAGATACTCCTTGAAGCCAGTAGCTACCAAGCTATCTGAGCTCCTCGAGCGAGACGTTCAATTCCTCGACGACTGTGTTGGAGAGGACGTCAAGAAGGCTGTTGAGGGTGGTAAAGACGGTCAGGTCTTTCTACTCGAGAACTTGCGATTCCACGTCGAGGAGGAGGGTAAGGGTAAGAAAGGCGATGAGAAGATCAAGGGTATGTCAACCTGACCTGGGTGGAGCTGATGTGTAGCCGACCCCGAGTCTGTTAAGAAGTTCAGGGAGGACTTGACTTCTCTTGGTACAGTCTACATCAACGATGCGTAGGTCCATCTCCACTCCAAACAGATCTGTTCTGATGATAGTTTCGGTACCGCCCACCGAGCCCACTCTTCCATGGTCGGAGTCCAGCTCCCCCAGCGAGCCGCCGGATTCTTGATGAAGAAGGAGCTAGAGTACTTTGCCAAGGTCCTCGAGAACCCCGAACGACCTTTCCTTGCTATCCTCGGAGGAGCCAAGGTCGCCGATAAGATCCAGTTGATCGAGAACATGCTTGACAAGGTAAGCTAGACCTTGTATTTCACACGCCGAGCTGATGATAGGTCAACACCTTGATCATCTGTGGTGGTATGTCTTTCACCTTCAAGAAGACCTTGGAGGATGTCGAGGTGAGTTGTATTATTCATATGATTAGTAAGGAAGGGAAGCTGATGGTAGATCGGAACCTCCCTCTTCGACTCTGAAGGAGCCAAGAAGGTCAAGGAGCTCGTCGAAAAGGCAAAGAAGAACAACGTCAAGCTAGTCTTCCCCGTCGACTACATCACAGCCGACAAGTTCGACAAGGATGCCAAGGTAAGCTTACTCTCCTACAACATGTGTGAAGCTGAGATCAGACCGGTACCGCAACTGACGAGTCTGGTATCCCAGCCGAATGGATGGGTCTAGACTGTGGACCTAAATCCGCCGAGCTATTCGCTGCCACCGTAGCCGAATCCAAGACTATCCTCTGGAACGGTCCCGCCGGTGTCTTCGAGTTCCCAGCTTTCGCCAAGGGTTCCAACGCCCTTCTAGAGGCATGTATCAAATCCGTCAAGAATGGATCTACCGTCATTGTCGGTGGTGGAGATACCGCTACTCTCGTTGCCAACGCTGGAAAAGAGGAGGAATTGAGCCACGTTTCTACTGGTGGTGGAGCCTCTTTGGAATTGCTCGAGGGCAAGGTAAGTACACTGTCTGTCTGCGTGGATGGAGCTAATGATAGAACCTCCCCGGTGTTGCCGAGCTATCCGAAAAGAAGTAGAGTGAGGATGTAGATGATGCATAGAAGAGTCTGGCGATCGATCTCCGCTCAGGGTCAATCCCCGTGTCCTTTAACCTTTCATTCCTTTGAGTTGAATGATGGGTCCCTTTGGGTCCTTTGAATTAACACGCCCCCATCACCACTTTTGATATAATCCCTATTTCCGCGCTTGGACCTCTTTCTTTGATTCTAACAATAAAACACGCCCTTGCGCTCCACTTCTCTTCTTCTCTCTTTCTTTCATTTCTCTTCCTCCATACTTACTTGTTGGATACACCCTTCATTACCCCCTTACAACTCTTTAAAGTAATCAGAGTAATGCCATCCTCTCGCTACACCCCTTCTTCGTACGGAGATATCGACTCCGGAGGCTGGGACAATCCCCTTCCACGACCACACAAATGTAAGAGATACCCTCCCGGTGACCCTCGCTGGAGTTTTATAAATCTCCCTCCTTCTTCCGATCCTGACCATCCGGGTTCATGGGGCCACGATATGTGTCAATTCTGTGGATACGTAAAAGAATCTCGCTCAATTTCAGACTCCGCCCCTAACCCACAAAACGATCATCATCACGGACAACCCCGAGGACGAGGTCAGCTACGAGCCCCTTCGATCGAAAACGATAATTGGGCTCCAGCCCCCGCTCGACAAGAACCAGTAAGGATCGAACCACCCAAATCCACCAATGGCGATGACTGGGGACCTACCCCTCAAGCTCCTGCATCGACCAACAATGATGACGGTGGTGACTGGGGTGTTCCTGCCCCCGCTGCCCCTGTCAGATCCATCAACAACAGTAATGGTAATGGTAACCTCCACTCGTCCATTCCGTCTCGATCTCAATATCGATCTCCTTCAAGGTACGATGATGAAGAAGATATCGAAGATGATGGTATTATCCCTCCTCCATCGAGTGATCCGGTGCTTGGAGCTTATGTACCGTGGACTGGTGTTACGTGAGTTCTCTCTTCTTCCTTTCCTTTCCTTCCCTTCTACTCTTGCTTCTCATCATTTCCTTCGATTCATGTCTCTTCTTCCGTTCCTCATCTTCACTATCCCATGATCTTCACTATCCCATGGTATCTGATCCAGTATCACTCTCATCATACCTCGATACCATTATCACCTCCCTTCAACAGGAATGATCAAAGCTGACGTACAGCTACTCAGACCCATCCAAGAATGTTGCCGACCCCCCTTCTATTGAAGAACTCCTAGAAGTCCTCGAGCCCATGAGGATCGAGAGAGAACGTAAGCAGGCTATCCGAGACGGCCTAGCTCCTGTAAGTCTTCCCCATACCAACGAACGCCGCTGATGATAAGCCCGGAGGTGGTCGAGACTGCTTCAACTGTGGTCAGCCAGGCCACATTTCCGCTGAATGTACCGAAGAGAAGAAGCCCAGGGGAGGTGGAGGCGGGGGAGCCTGCTACGAGTGCGGAGATGAAAGTCATCAGTCTCGAGACTGTCCGTCTAAACCTGCGTGTGGGGGAAGGGATTGCTACAATTGTGGTGAGCCCGGACATATGTCCGCGGACTGTACCGAGGAAAGGAAACCCAGGGGCGGTGGTGGAGGTGGACCATGTTATGGATGTGGAGAAGAGGGTCATCAGTCTCGAGACTGTCCTTCGAAGGTTGGTGGAGGAGGTGGCTCAGGTTGCTTTAACTGTGGGGAGGATGGTCATTTCGTATGTCTTCTTCACTTCTCAGTACTTAGCTGATGTTAGTCTCGAGAGTGTCCCAATGGAAAGGTGGAACGAGAAGGTGGCGGTCATGGAGGAGGCAGCATGCTATGTTACAATTGCGGTGAAGAAGGACACATGGTAAGCCCATTCCCTCTCAAGTCCAAAACGACAGAAGCTAACGTACAGTCG
>Ga0308160_10001637_pt1 | contig 30193 bp, 19 predicted proteins | sample PhyFR1_FD_201036 | JGI IMG/M metagenome (GOLD analysis project Ga0308160, IMG submission 201036) | Phyllosphere microbial communities from UC Gill Tract Community Farm, Albany, California, United States - DLSLF.R1 | ecosystem: Host-associated > Plants > Phyllosphere > Unclassified | place: USA... | reverse complement strand
CCGAGGGCGACAAGGTCGTGGTTGCAGGCGACGCCAGCTGGCTCGCCAAGCCGACCGGCCGCAGCTTCGACAGCCCCTGGGTGCACGTGCTGACCATCCGCGACGGCAAGATCGCGCGCTTCGAGGCCTACAACGATACCGCGCCCGCCGAGCGCGCCTTCCGTCCCGACCAGCCGGCCCAGGCGCCGATGGCCGCGCCGCTGCATCACTGAAGCGGGAGGGGTAGCAAGCCGGGCCGCCTTATCCCTTCTTGAGCGAACCCGGCTTGTGCGCTGCTTCGGCGCCGGTCTTGTCGCTGGCGACCAGGTATTCCGGGTTGTCCTTCGATGCCGCCACCTCGTGGCCCTTGATCTTGGTGTGCGCGGTCAGCTTCTTCTTGACCGTGCCATGTACCGTTCCCTGCGACGACTCCCACTTCACCTTGTCGCCGGCCTTGAATGCATTGCTCATGATGGCTCTCCGAAAATGGTCGATGGCGGCCCACATGACAAGCAGCCGCTGCCGCATCATTTGACCATAGCCCGGCAGAATTTCCGCACGTTACGAAACAGGCGAAAGCCGCCCCGTGACGGGCACAGGTATGCTGGGGTCATCGCCACTACCCTCCCCTTGCCTTGAAACGTCTTTCGAGCCGCTGTCTGTCCGCCGCCCTGCTGGCCTGCGCCCTGCCCTGGGCTGGCGCCGCGCCGGTGCAGAACGACGCGCGCCTGATCGGCGCCATCAACGCCTACCGTGCGGCGCCGGACAGCTGCCAGGGCCAGCTTTCTGCACCGGCCCCGGCCTTGACTGCGCAGGCGGCGCTGGCGCGGGTGCGCCTGGGGCCGGGCACGTTTCCGGAATGGGCGCTCGAGCAGACCGGCTACCCGACCGACAAGGCCGAAGTGATCCACATCGGCGGCGCGCCCGACAACGAGGCCGTGCTGGAGCTGTTGCGCAGGCAGTACTGCCGCAGCTTGCTCGATGCGCGCTTTACCGACATCGGCGTGGCCCGCAGCGGCAACGACTGGACGGTCGTGCTGGCGCGCCCTACCCCGCCGCTGGTGCTGCCGCAACAGGAAGAAGCCGGGCGCATCATCCTGGAACTGGTGAATGCGGCGCGGGCGCAGGCGCGCTACTGCGGCGACCAGCAGTTCGGTGCGGCGCCGCCGGTGACCTGGAATGCGCAACTGGCCCAGGCGGCGCTGGCGCACAGCAGCGACATGGCGGCGCACAGGCAGTTCAGCCACCAAGGTTCGGACGGCAGCGAATCGGCGCAGCGCGCCACCCGCGCCGGCTATCGCTGGCGTCACATTGGCGAGAACATCGCGGCCGGACAGACCTCGCCGCAAGAAGCGGTGGAGGGGTGGATCGAGAGTCCCGGGCATTGCGCGAACCTGATGAATCCGCAGTTCAGCGAGATGGGGGCGGGATATGCGGTGAGCCGCGTGCGCTTGCCGGGGTTTCCGTATTGGACGCAGGTGTTCGGGACGCCGTGACGATTGGCCAGAGTCGGTGACCGTACGGTGGGCACGCCGTGCCCACGCGGAACGATGAGCATGGTCAGCGATGAACGGTGCCACGACATGTGGCCGGCAGTGGCGCGTCCAAAAGCGTCTCGCAAACGCTTCGTCAGGGGCGCTTTGCATGAGCGAATCATTTCCGCCGCAGGTCCCCGGATAAACACGTAACCGCGTGGGCACGGAGTGCCCACCCTACATACTGTTTACCAGAAAATCACACGCTCTTCCGGCGCCAGGTACATCTTGTCGCCCGCCTTCACCTCATACGCTTCGTAGAAGCCCGGGTGGTTGCGCAGGCTGCCGTTGACGCGGAATTCCGACGGCGAGTGCGGGTCCGATTTCACTTGCGCGATCAGCGCGGCGTCGCGCGCCTTGCCGCGCCTAGCCTGGGCCAGGCCCATGAACAGGCGCTGCTCGCCGGTGAAGCCGTCGATCACCGGCGCCGGTTTCCCGCCCAGCGAAATTTTATAAGCGCGGCTGGCCATGATGGCGCCGGCGTTGTCGGCGATGTTCTCGCCCAGCGTCAGCTCGCCGTTCAGGTGGTAGCCCTGCACCGGGCTGTAGCCGGCGTACTGCGCCACCAGCACCTTGCCGCGCGCCGCGAATTTCTCGCCGTCTTCCTTCGTCCACCAGTTGCGCAGGTTGCCGTCGCCGTCGAACTGCGAACCCTTGTCGTCGAAGGCGTGGCTGATCTCGTGGCCGATCGAGATGCCGACCGCGCCGTAGTTCACCGCCGGTTCGGCGTTGGCGTCGTACAGCGGCGCCTGCAGGCGCGCCGCCGGGAACACGACTTCGTTCATGCTCGGGCTGTAGTAGGCGTTCACGGTCTGCGGGCTCATGCTCCAGGCCAGGCGGTCCACCGGTTTACCCAGCTTGTTGATACCGAATGCGTGGCCGAATTCGCGCGAGCGCATCACGTTGCCGACCAGGTCGCCGCGCACGACGTTCAGCGACGAGTAATCGCGCCATTTTTCCGGATAGCCGATCTTGGCGTTCATCTTCGAGAGCTTGATTTGCGCCTGCTTCTTGGTCTCGGGGCTCATCCAGTCGAGGGTCTCGATGCCTTCCTTGAAGGCAGTGACGAAGTTCTTCACCATCGCCTCGACCTGGGCCTTGCGCTCGGCCGGGAAGTGACGCTCGACGTACACCTTGCCCACGACTTCGCTCAGCTCGCGGTTGACCAGTGCGATGGCGCGCTTGTCCAGCGGACGGTTTTCCTTGGTACCCGACAGCACGGTGCCGCGGAAGGCGAAGCTCTCGTCGACGAACGGCTGCGACAGGTAAGGCGCGTAGGCGCTGATCAGGTGGAATGCGTAATACGATTTCCAGGTATCGACCGGGGTGGAGGCGATGATCTTGTCCAGCGCAGCCAGGTAGCTCGGCTGGCTGACGATGATCGAATCGACCTTGCCGGCCACGCCGACGTCCTTCGTCCAGCTGGTCCAGTCGAAGCCCGGCATCAGGTCCTTCAGCTGGGCGAACGTCATCTTGTTGTAGCGCTTGACCGGATCGCGGTTCTCGACGGCGCTCCACTGCGCCTTGGCGATCTCGGTTTCCAGCGCCACGATGTTGGCCGCTTCAGCGGCGGCATTCTTGTGGCCGGCCAGCGCCAGCATCTTCTCGACGTGCACCTGGTACTTGGCGCGGAAGTCCTTCATGCGCGCTTCGTCGGCGATGTAATAGTCGCGGTTCGGCAGGCCCAGGCCCGACTGGCCGACGCTCACCACATAACGGGTCGAATCCTTGCTGTCCTGGCCAACGTACATGCCGAGCGGCGCCTCGCCGCCGATGCGGTCCATGTGGGCCGACAGTGCGGCGATGCCGCGCTTGTCCTTCAAGGCGGCGATGCGTGCCAGCTCGCCCTTCAGTGGCGTCAGGCCGAGCGCATTGCGGCGCGCCTCGTCGATGTAGCTGGTGTAGTAGTCGCCCATCTTCTGCGCGTCCGAACCCTTGGCAGCCTTGGTATCGGTGGCGGCCTGCTCGATGATGGTGCGGATCTGGTTTTCGACGTTTTCCTGGGCCACGCTGAAGGCGCTCCAGCTGGAACGGTCCGACGGAATGTCGACGGTTTCCAGCCACTTGCCCTGGGTATGACGGAAGAAGTCGTCCTGCGCACGCACGCTGGCGTCCATCGCCGCCTTGTCGACGCCGGATACCGCGGCGGCGGCCGCCGTCGATGGTGCGCTGGTGGCCGCAGGGGTGGCCGCTGCGTCATGGGCGCCGGCGTGGGCGGTGACGGCGAACAGCCCCGCGATCAGGGTGCTGCACAGGGTACGCTTCATGTGATTCTCCGTTATAGGAATAATTGGGACCGGAGGATGCTAATGCATAAAGCATGGCATTGCCAAGTAGAACAACCGCGTTCGCATATGCATGTGTCTTTTGCATACAGCCTGTAAGTACGGGCCGTATGCGAAATGGCGCGAGCGCTGCAAACGTCCCTGTCGCATTCATGCCAAGCCTGCTCGGGCACGGCGGCGCGATATTTCGCTATTGCACGTTTTCTAAGCCATAATGAATAACATTTCCATCCGTGGCCGCCCCGATGCGCCTTCTTCCCCGTCACCTGCCAGCCTGCGCTCCGGCGCCTACAGCCTGCTTGCGCGGCGGGCGTGGAGCTGCGCGATGAAGCCGACCTCGCGCGTCTCGCGCCTGTATGAGGTGATGGACCTGATGCTCGATTCGGTGGGCGACCCGCTGGCGCTGAAGAACCTCGCCGCCTCGGCCAGCTATTCCTCCTTCCACTTCGACCGCATCTTCCGCGAGCTGACCGGCTTTTCGGCGGTGGAATACCAGCGCAAGCGCCGCCTGCGCCGCGCCGCGCACTTGTTGCGCCACGAACCCGACGTGCCGGTGCTGCACATTGCCCAGGATTGCGGCTTTCCCTCGAACGCCGCCTTTGCCAAGGCCTTCAAGCAGCAGTTCGCGATGTCGGCCAAGGCCTGGCGCGAAGGCGGCTGGCGCACCTACATGGACCAGCAGGTCGGGCGCGAAAGCGACGTCAGCTTCTTCGTTGCCGAACCAGGCAATCTGGAAGCGATCCTGGCGCCCTACTGCCCACCCGAACCCGGCAGCGTGGCGGCGCGCATCCGCGTGCAGGCGCTGCCGGCCGTCACGCTGCGCTACCAGCGTTTCTTCGGCCAGTCGGGCGCGGCGCTGTCGATCGCCTGCAACAACTTCATCTGCGAGCGCGAAGGCAATGGCGATACGACGCGCGCCACCGCCTGGTATGGCGTATTCGACGAAGATCCGGGTTTTACGGGTGAGCGCGAATACTGCTACGACTTCGGCTTTGGCGGCAATGCGGTACCCGATCCGACGCTCGGCCTGCGCGTGCTGCCGGCGGGATCGTATGCCATCCTCGACTTCTGCGGCGACTGGCCGCGTTTCCGTTTCATGTACGAGGACTGGCTGGATAAACAGGCATTCTGGCGGCTGGACAGCACGCGGCCGCATATCCAGAAAGTCGAGCGCGATGGCGCCGGCAAGTGGCGCGGATGGCTGGCGTTGCCGGTCAAGAAGCGTTAAAAAAACAACGGGGGTCAGGTCTGACATTCAGACACGAGCTCTACATTTAGTCGGCCAGCGAGTTCCCATACAACATTTCTACCTAGCCCATGCTTTCAATTTCTGATGTAAAACTACAAGAGGTAGCTAGCATCCTGGGTGCAGAACATGCCGTCGATGAAGATATTGAATCCAGTATTGCGGCACTGGTTCAGGATCCGATACTGGCCAGGCGTGCAATCGATTGGCTCCAGGAAGCATTTGGCATGGTACTGGTTTCCCATATGGATACAGTCACACTACCGATGACTTTCCAGGCAATGAACAGACGTGGAATCTGGGTAGAGTTTGACCTCGACGTCGAGCCGATTTTCCAGAGCGCGATTCGCCTCGCCACGCAGATGTACCACGATGGGCCACGCCACATCTTTGCCAATATTGCCTCACGTAGTGCAGTACTTGGCGTGGTAAACCGTGCGCTGCAAGACGGCGAATCGTTGAACGGTGCGATCCTGTCGGGTCCTGCATTGGTAGGCATTCCTGCAGAAACCTATGTCGCACCAACACCATCCATTTGGCGCAAACTGTTCAGTCATTTTTGACATGAGAGGCAAGCGTGCCAACATCAGGAAACGCGATGAAGTGGGAACCAATTTCAGAAGCTGAACTATTGAAAATCATCTCGGATGCCGAACACCGAATGACGCTTCAACTCTTTCGCTTGTGGGAAGCAATCAAAATCCCGCCCGAAAAATGGAGCGAAGCGCATTACGGCAGCGAAGGTGGAGGCTTTTGGGTTGTAGCCATCATTGGCAGGAAAGCGATCTGGTTTAACGATATCGAAGATGGATTCAACTGCTCGCTGTACACCTCACCAGGGCAGCTTGCCGAATATTTCTGCGATCAGGATGAGCTTGAACTGGCTGTGCGAAAAGTGTGGTCCATGATCGAGACGAACTAAGTCCGGCCGCGGTATTCGGCCGAGCTCGCGTCCGAATATCAGACCTGCCCCGGCTGTTATTCGTAAGCTTCGAACTTACGCCAGATCGCTGCTCACCACGGCGCGGAAGGTAATCTCCACCAGCTGCGCAGGAAAAGCCAGCCGCGTCACGCCGATGATATTGCTGGCGCATTGCGGCTGCTCGGTACCATACACTTCCTTCCTCACCTTGCCACCGGCAGTGAAAGCCGCGTCAACGTCCAGGACATACAGGGTTTCCTCGACCACGTCATCGAGCGTCGCACCAAACTCCGCGAGCAGCGTGATGGCATTCCGATAGGTCTGGCGAATCTGCTCCTCCATCTGGCCGAAGTCCATCGGCCTGCCCGCCTCGTCCAGTGCTGCCGGCGCAACCAGGGCGCCGTCTTGATCGTGGCTGAGCTGGCCGGACAGATAAATCGTGTCCTTGACCTGCACCCCCTGGACATAGCCGAACAGGCCTTCCCAGGCGACGCCGAAATTCACGATTTTTTTCTGAAGCTTTTGGGTGGTAGACATGGCATGCGTCCTCTGATGGATGGCTGGCCAGCATAGCGTTTCGATGGCCGGCTTCCACCGGCCAATGGATAGGGCTGAGCTCGTGTCCGGATGTCAGACCTGACCCTCGTTGTTTTCAGGCGACAGCCGCACGAAGCGCGTGAGCACCAGCACCGGCACAGCGCACGCCAGCACCCACAGGAAGAAGTGGCGGTAGCCTAGCGCTTGCTGGATGTCGCCGCTGACCATCTTGAACAGCACGAAGCCCAGCTGCATGAAGCCGGTGCCCAGCGCGTAGTGGGCGGTCTGATAGGGGCCGCTGGCAATGACCTGCATGATGAACAGGATGATGCCGACAAACCCGAAGCCGTAGCCGAACATTTCCACGCCGAGCGCGGTGGCGATCAACGGCAGGGACTCGGGCTGCGCGGCGCTCAGGTACCAGAACACCAGGTTCGGCAGGTTCATCGCGACAATCAGCCACGGCATGGCGCGCTTCAGGCCCAGCCAGGAAGTGAAGTAGCCGCCGGCGATACTGCCGACCAGGAAGGCGACTGTGCCGGCGGTGCCGTACACCGCGCCGACTTCGGCCGTGCTCAGGCCAAGGCCGCCGACGGCGCGCGCGTCGCGCAGGAACAGCGGACCGATGGTCTGGATCTGCCCCTCGCTGGCGCGAAACAGGATGATGAAGACGATGCCGAGCCAGATGCCCTTCTTGGCGAAGAAGGCGCGGATCACATCGAGCAGGGTGGCAGCGATGCTGCGCAGCGAATCGGTCTGCGCCGAGCGTATCGTGAGCGTGCCGGGCAAGGCCAGCGCGTGGTACAGCGCGAGCCCTGCCAGAACTGCGCCGAGCAGGCCGAATACCACGGTCCAGGCAGGCGCGGTGCCGATGCGGTCTTCCAGGTAGCCCGCCAGGATCACGAGGCCGCCCAGCGACAGGAACTTGGCTGCATTGAAGAAGGCGCCCTGCCAGCCGGCATAGGCAGCCTGCTGTTTGGCGCTCAGGCTGGCGATGTACAGGCCGTCGGCGGCGATGTCGTGGGTGGCCGATGCCAGCGACACCACCGCCAGCAGCGCGATGCACAGCGCGAACCAGCCCGGCAGCTGCAGCGCCAGCGCCACCGATGCCAGCCCTGCCCCGCCCAGCAGCTGGAAGCTCACCACCGCGCGCTTCTTGCTGCGCGCCAGCTCCAGGAAAGGACTCCACAGCGCCTTGAATACCCAGGCAAACCCCAGCAGCCCGGTCCAGCGCGCGATCTGCTCGTTCGGCACGCCCATGCTCTTGAACATCAGGCCGGCGATCAGCGCCACCGCGTAGAAAGGCAAGCCCTGCGCCAGGTACAGGGTCGGCACCCAGGCCAGCGGATGGCGCGCGGCGGACGGCTTCGTCGGATGGACCGCAGCGGCGGTGGAGACCTCAGGCATCGGATGCGTCTTTCAGGGCGATGGTGGCGACGCGGCTGCTGCGGCCGCGCGTGTCGAAGCTGGCGATGGTGAATGTACGCGCATCCGGAGGAATGCTCAACGGCGCGCTGTAGAGCGGACTGGCCGCATCGGGCGCGCTGCCGTCGAAGCGGTAGCGCAGCGCCAGGCCGGGCAGCGCCACGTTGGCGTGGATGCGGCCCGCCTGCACCAGCACGCCCGGTGGCGGCAGGCGGTAGGCCCAGGCCAGCGGCGCGCGGTCCAGGCGCGGCAGCGCGCGCCGGCCGAGGCGGTTGGCGAACTCGTTCCAGTCGGCGTCGATGCATGCCGCGCGCTCGATCGGGTCGGCAATCAGGCGCCAGCCGGGGTCAGTGCTCCAGGCCCGTTCGGCCAGGGCCAGCAGGCGCGGCGCGATCATGTATTCGATGCGCGCACGCGAATGCGCGTTCTCGCTCCAGAGCTGGCCCTGCAAGCCGGCGATGCATCCGCCGTCGAGTTGTTCCAGGCCTGCCAGCAGCATCGCGGGCACCGGCCGGCCCATCGGGTCGTGCGCCGGCACTGCCCCCTGGTCGAGCGGGCAAAAGGCAAAGGCCTGGCGCAGGCCGACGAAACCGGCCCAGTAATAGCCAGGTTCTTCCGGGTCCTTGGCGCAGGCCAGGTCGAAGTAGAGATTCGCGGCGTTCGACAGCACCACGCTGTAGCCGGCATTCGCCAGGCGATAGGCGATGTCTTCCTGGCCCGAACCCCAGACGTTGTTCCAGACGTAGGCGTGGAAGTCCGGTCCGGCAAAGCGCGGCTCGGGGGCCGGGGCGCCGCCACTGTCGTGGGTCAGCGCGGTGTCGTCCCAGCCGGCAAAGGCCAGGCCGTGGCGCGCCAGGATCGCGCGGCAGCGCGCCACGAAGTCGAAGCGCAGTTGCGCCACATCGGTCCAGCCCTGTTCCAGCATGCGTGCGCGGCACAGGGGCGAATCGATCCAGGCGCCGTTCGGCACTTCGTCGCCGCCGGTGTGGATGGCGCGCAGCGGCACGCCGGCCTGGCGGAACAGGTGCTTGACTTCGCCGACCACGGTGTCGATGAAGCGGTCCACCGATGGCAGCGCGATGCAGATCACGTTGTCGTGCCACAGCTGCACCGATTCATAGGTCGACGCATCGTCGGGGTCGTCGAGGCGGTAGGCCCAGGCGCCCTCCATATCGCCGGCGGCCAGCAGGCGGTCGTGGCGCACGCGCATGGCCTGCACCGCGGAGCGCGCGTGGCCGGGCATGTTGAACTCGGGGATCACCTCGATGTGGCGCGCATGGGCATGGCGCAGGATGGCGATGAATTCTTCGTGCGTGTAGTGGCCGGTGCCGGGCGAGCTATCGATATCGGCGCCGGAACCGAAGGATGGTGGCAGGCAGGGGCTGCTGCCGGGGCCTACGTCGAAGCTGATGCCGCGCCGTGCGCCGACCTCGGTCAGTTCAGGCAGCGCGGTGACCGGCAGGCGCCAGCCTTCGTCGTCGGTGAGGTGGAAGTGGAAGCGGTTCAGCTTATAGGCGGCCATGCAGTCGAGCAGGCGCAGCACCATGTCGACGCCGGCGAAATGGCGCGCCACGTCGAGCATCATGCCGCGGTAGGCAAAACGGGGGGCGTCGAGCACGCGGCCGCATGGCAGGCTGCCGTCGCCGTCCAGCAGCTGGCGCAGAGTCTGGATAGCGTTGAAGACGCCGTGGGCGGAGGCGCCGCGCAGTACGACCTGGCCGGCGCCGATGTCGAGCTGGTAGGCTTCGCCGTTTGGCGCTTCCAGGGCGACGGGGCCGGTCTCGAGCAGTATGTGCGCGTTGGTCGTGTCGCTTGCCGGCAGGCCGTCGAGCAGGGTGCGCAGGAAGGCGGCCTCGTTGGCGAGATCGGCGCCGTGAACGATGCGCGTGCTGGAGCCGAGGCGGCATGTATCGGTGCCGAAGCGGGCAGACACCGGGCGCGGCGTGATGCGGCCGACCTGCTCCTCGGGCAGCAGGTGCAGGCTGGCGTTGTCGGCGTAACGTTGGGCGGCGTTCGCGGTCGGCACCCGGTCTTCGACATGGCGCATGCGCTGCTCGACGCGGGCGAAGGGCAGGATGTGCGGGTCGCCGAGTGCGATCACACCGCCGTCGCGCGGCCGCAGGTAGAAGCCGAGCGGCGCGTCGGTGATGCTGATGACCCAGAACTGGGCCTGGTAGGTGATGTCGAAGGTTTCATCCCTTAGCCAGGGTGCGTCGGTCAGGGCGGTCAGCCTGAACAGGTCGCCGTTGATGTGGTCGATCGCGAAGCCGGTGGTGACGCTGTGCGGGATCACCTTGCGGCAGGCGTTGAAGAACAGCTGCCAGCCGGGGGCGAGCGGATTGCCGGAGACGTTGCGCAGCGTGAGGCGCGCTTCGAAGATGCCGTTGCCGGCGAAGTTGCTCAGGCATTCCCATTCGATGGCAATGGGCGCCGTGCCTGGATGTGTGATCGGCATTGTGTTCCTTGATTTACCACGAAAAATGCGGTGGTGTTGGCGGCGACCGTACGGTGGGCACTCCGTGCCCACGCGGTTACGTGTCAGGCCGGAGTTGACGGCGGCGCTGATTCGCTCCGCGGCGCAAGCGATGACACGGGCGTTAGCGAGGCGCTTCTGGAGACGCCGCGAGCTGGCATCGTCATCGTCGAGCACATCAGCCAACCATGATCGACGTTCCGCGTGGGCACAGCGTGCCCACCGTACGGTCGTCAGCCCGTCCGAGAGAAAAGAAGGCGGTCCCTCATCGGCCGAAAAAAGGGCAAGGCCTCGGCCTTGCCCGAAACGCCGCGGAGAGTCCGCCCACGACTTACAGTTTCCCGCGCAGCCCCAGGAAGAACGTCCGCCCATTCGCATAAAACGCGCGCGGCCGGTCCTTGTTCTCGGCATACATCTTGATGGTCTCGTTGGTAAGATTGAGCGCATCGAAGGTCAGGGTCAGCTGCTCGGTGAGCTTGACGTTCACCGATGCCGCCAGCGAGGGCATGTCGTCCACGTGCTGGCTGGCGCCGCGGTCCACGCCGGCTTTATACGCCGAGCGGAAGCTGTAGGCCAGGCGCGCGCTGAAGCGGTCGTTCTCGAAGTAGCCGGTCAGGTTGTAGGTGCGCTTCGAGGAGTTCAGCAGCTCGCCGCCGTCATCGAGCTCGCCATCGGCCCAGGTGTAGTTGGCCAGGAAACCGAAGTTGTCGTACAGCGGCTGCTGCCAGCTCAACTCGATCCCCTTGTTCTTGCCGCCCGTGTTGAAGGGCGAGGTGATCTGGTACTCGGCCGGGGCGCTGCGCTTGTTGTTGTAGTAGGTGCCGGTGCTGGTGCCCTGGGCCACGATCGAGCGCAGGTCCATGTAGAACAAACCGGCCGACAGCGCCGCCTTTGGCGCGTAATACCATTCGGCCGAGACGTCGAAGTTGGTCGAGCGTACCGGATCGAGGTTCACGTTGCCGCCGCTGCCGCTCAGGGCGTCGTCGTTCAGCGAGACCGAGCCGCCCAGCGCCGAGTAGTCCGGCCGCGCCATGGTCTTGGCCACGGCGGCGCGCACCACCAAATCAGGGCGCACGTCGAACTTCACGTTCGCGCTCGGCAGGTAGTCGCGGTAGGTGCGCTTGAAGGTGGTCGGCGTGTAGGGGCCGAAGGCGGAACCCGTCACCGGGTTCGGGCCGCCCGGCAGGTTCACGACCGTAGTCTGCTTCGTTTGCACCGCGCGCAGGCCGATGTTGCCGCTCCAGCCGTCGCCGCCTGCTTCCAGCATGCCGTACAGCGCGGCGGTCTTTTCGCCGACGCGGAATTCGTCCATCCAGTTGTGGCGTACGACGTAGTCGAGCAGGCGGTTGCCCGGCACCGCGCCCCAGGCGCCGAGGGCCGCGCCGTCGTATTTAAAATAGCTCGAGGACAGGTTGCCACCCAGGTCGTTGGCAAAGTCCGACGGGTACATCTGGCCGCTCCAGGCCGGGCCGGGATTGGTGAAGCCGACCGGGCCCGGACGCGTTTCCAGCGGGTGCTCGGCCGTGCGTTCGTGGTCGGTGACGCGGGCGCCGAAGCGGACCGCGCTGAACAGGCCATCGCGCAGGCGCCATTCGCCGTCGACCTGCGCATACTTTTCCTGGTCCACCGACTGCGCTTCGCCGCCGCCGGCCCAGGCGGTGGAACCCGGCGCCATGGTGTTCCCGCCGGGGTAGCTCACGGTGGCCGGCGACAGGCCGTTCAGCGCGTACACCATGCCGCCGTCGACGTTGTTCTGGTAGTAGACGTCGTTGCGGTCGTAGCCCACGCCGTGGGTCTTGCCGAGCCGGCCGGACAGGTTCAGGTCGTCGTTGACCTTGAACTTGCCGTTGACGTCGAGGTACCAGGATTCGCCGCCGGCGTCCGGGCGGTAGATGTTGTCGACTTCGCCGTTATTGACCGCGAAGCCGGCGCCGACCAGGGTGTTGTTGCGCACGACCGGGTTCTGCGGAATCTGGTTGGCGCTGTTGATGGAGTTGGCGGGCGCGGCCAGCCAGTTGGTGTTCTGGTGGCCGGCCTTCAGCTCCGAATAAAAACCGTTCACGTCCAGCGACACGCCGCGTGCCGGCCTCAGCTCGACGTCGAAGGCGCCGCCGCTGCGCTTCTTGGTCTGCTCGAACAGCGAGGCGCCAATAAAAGTAGGCACCATCACACCGGCCAGCGCCGGATTCGCGACGGCCGCCGCGCTGGTGGCGCTGATCGGGGAGTAGCCGAGGATCTCCTGGCCATCGCGCCGCACCGCGGCCTTTTCCGAGAAGCCCTGCAGCAGGAAGCCGGCGGTGCCTGCCTCGTTCTTCATCGCCACCAGGGCCGAGACGTGCGGCTTGGTCTTGCTGGATAAATCGTTGTAGTTGGCCTGGGCCGAGGCTTCGAAGGTGAGCGGCTGGCGGAAGTCGAGCGGCCGACGCGTGATGACGTTGATCGCCCCCGAGACGCCGCCTTCGACCAGGTCGGCGGTGGCGCTCTTCTGCACCACGATCGAGCCCACCAGCTCCGACGGCAGCAGCGAGAAGCTGCTGGAACGGCCGACGTTGCCGCCGATCTGGTTCAGCAGGAACCAGTCGCCGGTGCTGATCGCATGGCCGTTGAACAGGGTCTGCTGCAGGCTGGGGCTGGTGCCGCGCAGGCTGACGCGGTCGTTCTCGCCGAAGCCGCCCTCGCCGCCCGCCGACGACTGCGTGTTCACGCCGGGCAGGCGCTGGATGGCGTCGGCCACGTTCTTGTCGGGCATCTTGCCGATGTCCTCGGCCGTGACCACCTCGACCACCGAGTCGGCATTGCGCTTCTGGCGCAGCGACTGTTCCAGCGCCGCGCGCACGCCGGTGACGACCACCGTCTGCATGGCCTGGTCCTGCGTTCCTTGCGCATCCTGCTGCGCCGGCTGCGTCTGCTGGGCATGCGCCTGCAATGCAGTGCTCGTTGCCAGGATCATGACTGCGGCCGCGATCGCGGTGTGCCTGGTGTGATGCCGTGCCATCAACTCGTTCATGTTCTCTCCAAAACAATCATGGTTTCGAGCCAACCCGGTCTCGAATGCGGTGGGCGCTGGAGCGCCTCTGTGTTGCGTATGGAGGGCATTGTGTCGTGAGTCGATGGGCCATGTTTGTCAAATCTTGCTGAGCGTGAGGCGCTGTCACATTCCGGACATGGGCGCGTGCCAGAGGCCCGCTTTCAGCGCCGGAAAATCCAGAGGATGAGCGTGACGACGAGCGAGATGACGATGCAGGTCACGATCGGAAAGTGAAAGCTGAAGCCTTCGCGCACGACGTGGATGTCGCCCGGCAGGCGCCCGAACGGCAGGCGCCGCAGCCAGGGCCAGGCCAGGCCGGCTGCGAGAAACAGCGCGCCGATAATGATGAGCAGACGTTGCATGGCGATGCTTTCCGGTGGCCATAACAGGTTTGTCCGGCGCATGCTACACCGGAGCGCCGCACAGTGTGCGCGCGCCGGTGTTGGTATTTCGCGTAGACTTTATCTCACCGTATCGACAAGTGATGGAGGTGTTATGGAAGCAACTTGGATCGTCACCGCGAACACTGGACGCGCGCGTATTTTTGCCGATGCAAAAGGCGCAGACAAACTCGAAGAAATCAACGACATGGTCAACGACGCCGCTCGCCTGCGCACGCAGGACACGGAAACCGACCGTTTGGGGCCGACCTCGGCCACGCAGAGCATTCACAATACTGGCGGCGCCACGCCGAACAAGCAGTACGAGCCGCACCAGACGCCGGCCGAGCACCAGTCGGAGCTGTTTGCGCGCAGCCTGTGCGATTACCTGCTGCAGGCGCACCAGCAAAACCGCTATAGCCGTTTGACCCTGGCTGCGGCGCCGCAGTTCCTGGGCTTGCTGCGTAAATTGCTCGACCCGCAAGTGAGCAAGCTGGTCACCGTGGAGCTCGACAAGGACTACACGCAGGTTGCACCGCACCAGTTGCGCGAACAAATCGCCGCACACCAGCAGAAGGCCTGACCTTCCTGCGCGGGCAACGCCTGAGGCTTGCCCGCCTGCGTCCGGATACGCTGTCGTGTCCGAGGCGCCGCGTCCCGGCGGCTGCATGCGCGCCGGGCGCTATCGCAATCCATCGACCAGTTTACGCCTGCATGCTATTCGTGCGGCCGGGTTCGCCGACGCGAGCTACCATGGAGAAGTCGCCGATTTAACGAGGACCTTCATGAACCGTCGTCTCGCCCCTACCCTGGTCAAGGGCACCTTGCTCGCCTCTCTTATCGCCGTGGTCGGCATGAAAGCCTATGCTGCCGGCAAGGCCGCCGCCAGCGACCTGGAACCCGTCCGCAGCCTCGACCTGGCGCGCTACATGGGCACCTGGTACGAGATCGCCCGCTACCCCAACCGCTTCGAGCGCGACTGCGCCGGCTTCACCACCGCTACCTACACCGCCATGCCGAGCGGCAGGGTGAAGGTAGAAAACCGCTGCCGCACGCCGGGCGGCGGTACCGACGTCGCCACCGGCGTGGCGCGCCAGTGCGGCCCGAGCGATTCGCCGCGCCTGAAGGTACGCTTCGCGCCCGCCCTGCTCTCCTTCTTGCCGCCGGTGTGGGGCGACTACTGGGTGATCGACATCGACCGCAACTACGAGCTGGCCGCCGTCAGCGAACCGGGGCGCGACTACCTGTGGATCCTCTCGCGCACGCCGCAAGTGGAAAAGCGCGCGCTCGATGCACTGCTGGCGCGCCTGTCGGGCCAGGGTTTCGACATGCGCAGGCTGGTCTACACGCCGCAGGAATGACGCGCCGCAGCCATGCGCAGCCAGCCCATCACTATCACGCATGGTGTTGACTGCGCGACAAACATTCACCGCATCAATATCTGAAATGGGAAATGTGAATTAGGAATTTGCCAGCACAGCGGCCAGAATAGGCCTCTCAGCTTTTCCGGCTTCACGATGCGGTCTCCAGCATGAACGATTCCAGCAGTATTCCGTCCCACCCAACATCCACGGGGGCGGCATGATCGTCCGCGACCGCCCGAATGGCCTGCGCCTCTTCCTCACCATGCGCGGCTCGATTTTGCCGAGCATCTGGAAAAGCCTGTTCATCACTACCCTGCTGGCCGTCATCGTCACCTGGACCCACGGCCAGCTGTGGCAGCACAAGGTCCACCTCACCATCATCCCCTTTACGCTGATGGGCCTGCCGCTGGCGATCTTCCTCGGTTTTCGCAACAACTCGGCCTACGACCGCTACTGGGAAGGCCGCAAGCTGTGGGGCGAACTGGTGCTGCGCAGCCGGAATTTTTCGCGCGAGGTCCTGAGCCTGGTGGACACGGCGCCCGGTCACGAACACATCCGCGAACGCATGATCCGGCGCGCCATCGCCTTTGCCCACGCGCTGCGCCACAACCTGCGCCGCAGCGATCCGGGCGAAGACGTGGCGGCCCACCTGACCGAGGCCGAATGGGCCGTGCTGCGCCAGCGCCCCCACCTCGGCAACGCCATCATGCTCGAGATGGGCGCGGACCTGGCGCGCTGCCGCCACGCCGGCATGCTCGACAGCATACGCGCCGTCACGCTCGATGCCACCGTCTCGGCGATGGTCGCCACCGGCGCTTCCTGCGAGCGCATCAAGAACACGCCGGTGCCGTTTTCCTACACGCTGCTGCTGCACCGCACGGCGTATTTGTACTGCTTCCTGCTGCCTTTCGGCCTGGTCGATTCTATCGGCTACCTGACGCCGCTGGTGGTGGCGATCGTCGCCTATACCTTCTATGGCCTGGACGCGCTGGGCGACGAGATCGAGGAACCCTTCGGCGTGTCGCCCAACGACCTGCCGCTCGACGCGATCTGCCGCGCCATCGAAATCGACCTGCGCGATGCGCTCGGCGACCCCGACCTGCCGCCGCCTCTGCTGCCGGTCAATAACTGGCTGCGCTAAGCGGCTGTCCTGCAACCTGCAAGAAGACCCACGATGAACGACGACTACCAGGACCGCATCGGCTGTCCCCTGCTGCGCGAACGCATTGTCTCCGCCGCCGAAGCCGCCACCCATATCCGCGACGGCATGACCGTCGGCATGAGCGGCTTTACCCGCGCCGGCGACGTCAAGCTGGTGCCGGCCGCGCTGGCCGAGCGCGCGCGGCGCGAGCCGCTGCGCATCACCCTGCTTACCGGCGCCTCGCTCGGCAACGACACCGATAAACTGCTCACCGAAGCGCACGCATTGGCGCGGCGCGCGCCCTTCCAGGTCGACCCGGTGCTGCGCGCGGCGATCAACCGCGGCGAAGTGATGTACATCGACCAGCATTTGTCCGAGACCGTCGAGGTGCTGCGCGCCGGCCACCTGGGCCCGGTGGATGTAGCCGTGATCGAGGCGGTGCGCATCCTCGACTCGGGCGCCATCGTGCCCACGACGTCGGTCGGCAACAGCGCCAGCTTCGCCATCCTGGCCGAGAAGGTGATTGTCGAGATCAACCTCGCGCAGCCGCAAGCGCTCGAAGGCTTGCACGACATCTGGATTCCGAAGAAGCGCCCGATGCGCGAACCGATTCCGCTGATGCATGCCGAAGACCGCATCGGCAGCACGGCCATCGCCATCTCGCCGGAAAAGATCGCCGCCATCGTGCTCACCAACCAGCCCGACAGCACCTCGAGCGTGCTGCCGCCGGACGCCGAGACGGCCGCCATCGCACGCCACCTGGTCGACTTCTTCGGCCGCGAAATCGCCGCCGGCCGCCTGGGCAACAGCCTGCTGCCGCTGCAGGCCGGCATCGGCACCATCGCGAATGCCGTGATGGCGGGTTTCGTGGACAGCCCGTTCGAGAACCTGACCATGTACTCGGAAGTGCTGCAGGACTCGACTTTCGATTTGTTCGACGCCGGCAAGCTGGCGTTCGCCTCCGGCTCCTCGATCACCCTGTCGCCCGAAAAGAGCCGGCAAGTATTCGGCGAACTGGAACGCTATGCCAGCCGGCTGGTGCTGCGCCCGCAGGAAGTGTCGAACCATCCGGAAGTCATCCGCAGGCTCGGCATCATCGCCATCAACACCGCGCTGGAAGCCGACATCTACGGCAACGTCAACTCGACCCACGTCGGCGGCACCCACATGATGAACGGCATCGGCGGCTCGGGCGACTTCGCGCGCAACGCCTACCTGTCGATCTTCGCCACCAAGTCGGTCGCCAAGGGCGGCAAGGTGTCGTCGATCGTGCCGATGGTCTCGCACGTCGACCACACCGAGCACGACGTCGACATCATCGTCACCGAGCAGGGCCTGGCCGACTTGCGCGGCCTGGCGCCGCGCGAACGGGCCACCGTCATCATCGCCAATTGCGTGCCGGCGCCTTACCAGGACATGTTGCGCGATTACGTACGCGAAGCGCAGGCGCGCGGCGGCCAGACCCCGCATGTGCTGGAACAGGCTTTTGCCTGGCACGAGCGCTACCGCCGCACCGGCTCGATGCTGCCGGACGTATAACGTTCCTTGTAGACAAAAGAGCTGCTTATTTGTTAAAGAAACGTGGACATCACGCCACGTTTCCAAAAGATTGCTTGAAGGAAAAATAATTCTGGCTTGCCTACGGAGGCAAACCTGCGAGAATGCGTTCATTTCCACTCAGCAATTTTCAAACCGCTGAGGCGACTTCTTTCTTTTCCCATCAAGACTCTTCATGAAACTCGACAATCTCAGAATACGTACGCTCCTCATGGCCGGCTTCGGCGCGATCCTGGCCGTGATGGTGATCCTCGTCGGCCTCGGCATCAGCCAGATGAATAAGGCGGATACATTGACCAAGAAGCTGACCGAGGAAAGCTTCTACCGCGCCTCGATGCTGCAGGAATGGAAGTCCATCATCGACACCAACGCCGCGCGCACCCTGGCAGCGATCAAGCTGACCGACGAAGCCGACGCCAAGTTCTTCCTCGACGCGATCAGCGTCTCGTCCAAGCGCTCGGACGTGCTGCGCGAAGACATCATGAAGAGCATCGAAGGCGACCCGCAGGCGCAGGCCCTGTTCGCCAATGTCGACAAGGAACGCGACGCCTACCGCGTGGCGCGCAAGTCGGCGCTTGCGAAGAAGGAAGCCGGCGACGTGGAAGGCGTGCGCCGCTTCCTCGACACCGAGATGGTTCCGCGTGTTCAATCGTACAGCGCCAGCCTGAACGCCATGGTGAAGTACCAGCAGGACGCCGTCGAAGCCGATTCGAACAGCATCGAGACCGAGTTCGCGGCCAGCCTGCGCCTGCAGATCGGCCTGGCGATTGCCGCCGTGCTGGCCGGCGCCGGCTTCGCCTGGTGGATCGGCCGCCGCATCTCGGCCCCGCTGGACGCAGCCGTCAACGTGGCCCAGACCGTGGCCCGCGGCGACCTCACCAGCCGCATCGTCGCACAAGGCAGCAACGAAACCGGCGCGCTGATGGGCGCCCTGCGCGACATGAACGCCAACCTGGTCGACATCGTCAGCCAGGTGCGCGTGGGCACCGGCACCATCGCCGAAGCCGCCGACCAGATCTCGGCCGGCAACCTGGAACTGTCGTCGCGCACCGAGCAGCAGGCCAGCTCGCTGGAAGAAACCGCCTCGTCGATGGAAGAACTGACCTCGACCGTGCGCCAGAACGCCGACAACGCCCGTGAAGCGAACGCCCTGGCGCAGACCGCCTCGCAGGTGGCCGGCCGCGGCGGCGAAACCGTCGGCCGCGTGGTGCAGACCATGGACGCGATCACCGAATCGTCGAAGAAGATCGTCGACATCATCGGCGTCATCGACGGCATCGCCTTCCAGACCAACATCCTGGCGCTGAACGCAGCGGTCGAGGCGGCACGCGCCGGCGAACAGGGCCGCGGCTTCGCGGTCGTGGCCTCCGAAGTGCGCAACCTGGCCCAGCGTTCGGCCGGCGCCGCGAAAGAGATCAAGGAACTGATCGGCAACTCGGTCGACAAGGTCGAGGAAGGCAGCCGCCTGGTGTCGGACGCCGGCACGACGATGCAGGAAATCGTCGACAGCATCGGCCGCGTCACCGCCATCATGTCGCAGATCGCCATGGCCAGCGCCGAGCAGTCCTCGGGCATCGAGCAGGTGAACCAGGCCGTCGCCCAGATGGACCAGGTGACCCAGCAGAACGCGGCCCTGGTGGAAGAAGCGGCGGCCGCGTCGGACGCGATGCGCGAACAGGCGCAGGCGCTGTCGGCGCTGGTGTCGACCTTCCGCTTCGAGGAACGTGCCGTGCAGGCGGCGGTGCAGTCGCTGCGCGCCTCGGCGCCGGCTACGCGCCTGGCCTTGCAGGCCTGATGATTTGCCAGCACCGGCGCGGCCGGTGCAATCTTCAGCGCCGGGCGATGCCCGGCGTTTTTTTTGGGGCGATGATCGGGGATCGTCACCGTTCGTTGTTGGCTTCGACGTACGGTGGGCACTCCGTGCCCACGCGGTTACGTGCGTCTCCTTTAATCTGCGGCCGGGAAGATTCGCCCCGAAGCGTCGCCATATATGGAAACGTTCGCGAGACGCTTTTTGCGCTGCAAACAATGCTCATCGTTCCGCGTGGGCACAGAGTGCCCACCCTACGTGTATACTCTCCGCTTTGCTTTTCGTCTGTTCTTATGTCCCTGCCTCCCTGCCCCACCTGCCAGTCCACCTACACCTACGAAGACGGCGCCAACCTCGTCTGCCCGGAATGCGGACATGAGTGGCCGGCGCAAGCCGCCGATGCCAACGCCGACACGGCACGCGTCTGGCGCGATGCTTCCGGCAACCTGCTGCAAGATGGCGACACCGTCACCGTCATCAAGGACCTGAAACCGAAAGGTTCGGGCGGCGTCATCAAGCAGGGCACCAAGGTCAAGAACATCCGCCTGGTCGATGCCGACCACGATATCGATTGCAAGATCGACGGTTTTGGGGCGATGAGTTTGAAGACCGAGTTTGTGCGCAAGGTATAAGCGAACGTTTGCGAGACGCTGTTTGCACGGCAAACAATGATCATCGTTCCGCGTGGGCACGGAGTGCCCACCCTACGGCCGGGTTAAAACCCGGCCTCGCGCCTGAGCAACGCCGCCAGCGAACGCACGAAGCGCGCACCCGGCGCCTCCCAATTTCCGTCGATGACGACCTTGCCGCGCCAGGCGCGGCCTGCCAGTGCGCCGGCCGGCTCCTCCACCGTGAAGCTGACCCGGTACACGGCATGCTCCGGATACCAGGCGCCGTTGCGTTCGCGCGCCTGCACCGGGCCGCCCTGCGCCGTGGCCCATTGCGCGGCCCATGGCCCGCCGGGCAGCACGCGGGTGGCGTCGCGGTCGATGTTCGACACCTTCACCTTCAGCACCGGCCCCGACAAGCCCTCGGGATAGAAATGCGCGCTGTCGCCTACGGCCACGCGGCGCACGGTTTCCTCGTCCAGGTAGCTGCTCGCCTCGTGTGCGCCCTCGCCCACCAGCACCGCCACGCGCTCGTTGCGGCCGACCCAGACGCCGGGCGCCAGTTCCGGCTCGACGTCGCGCAGCACGCCGGCAAACGGCGCGCGCGGCGCGTAGCGCGCTTCTTCTTCGGTGAGCAGCGCCAGCTGGGCTTCCAGCGTGGCCAGCTGCTCGCGCAGCACGGCGCTGCCTGCGCGCTGCTCGGCGTCGAAGCCGGAGGCGCCGATCTGCCAGCGCAGGCGCTCGGCCTGGGCATCCAGCGCTTCGCGCCGGCTCTTCGATTCCGGCGCGGCAAAGCCGATCAACTGCTGGCCCTGCGCCACGCGCGCGCCTTCCTGGAACGGCAGGCTTGTCACCTGGGCATGCTCGGGCGCGTGCAGCGGGAACACCTGGGTCGGACGCAGCAGCGCGCCCGACTGCACGCGGGTCGGCCAGGGCACCAGGGCCAGCAGCACCAGCGCCACCAGCACGATCAAGCTGGTGCGCGCGCGGCCGCTTCGCTTCAGGCGCGGGGCCAGGCTGCGCCAGACTTTCATTTCATTGGCAATGGGGCGAATCACGAACCAGCTCATCTCGATACAGAACAACAGGATGCCAAGGAGTTTGATGAAGAAGTGGTAGACCAGCACGGCGATGCCGAGGAAGAGTACCAGGCGATAAATCCAGACCGACCAGGCAAACGCGATCAGGCCCCAGTGCCGGCGCCGCGGGAAATACTCGGGCGGCGGCTCGCCCAATCCGAACAGGCGTTCGCGCAAGTCCCAGCGCGCCAGCGCAAACGCGCGCGCATGCAGGTTCGGCATGTCGAGCCAGTCCGACAGCACGAAGTAGCCGTCGAAGCGCATGAAGGGGCTGGCGTTGATGGCCAGCGTCGCGAGCCAGGTGGTGGTCGCCAGCGGAAACGCCATCGCGCGCAGCAGGCCGTCGGGCAGCAGGGTCCAGGCCAGCGTGGCCCACACCGCGATCAGGAGTTCGGTGCGCACGCCGGCGGCGGCCACGCCCAGGCGCTTGCGTTTATCCGGCAGGCGCCAGACGTCGTTGGTGTCGGTATAGGGCACGGGCCACAGCACCAGGAAGGCCAGGCCCATGGTCGGCACGTGGCAGCCGTGGCGCTTGGCCGTCAGGGCATGCCCCAGCTCGTGCGCGCACTTTACGAAAGTGAGCGCCAGCGCATAGGCCAGGATGCCGCTCGGCGTAAACGAATCGGCCAGCGTGCTGCGGAACACATCCCACTGGCGCCAGACCAGCATGCCGCCGACCAGCAGCGCCAGCATCGTCAAGCGCAAGAAGCCGGTCGAGAACAGCCAATCAAACGAAGGCGCGACGCGGTTCAGCCAGGCGTCGGGTTTTACCAATGGGATGCGGAAGAACAGGTAGCCGTGCAGCAGGCGCGTGGCCAGGGTGCCGCCCGCCGCCTTGTGGCGCTCGGCCAGCGCACGGCTCGAGGCCAGCGGGTCCGGGCGCAGCAGCTGGTTTTCCTGCAGGAACGCGAGCACGGCGGCCACGTCTTCGAGGGTGGCGTTCAGCGCCGTCTCCTCGTCCACGCTGCGGGCGATGGCGTCCGGCGCAGCCAGCTCCCAGCGGCGCAGGATTTCGAAGCTCATCCAGTCGATGCGGAAGAAGCCGTTGCGCACCGGGTCTTCCAGGGTCCAGCTGGGCTCGCCGCTGGCGAGGGCCGGCCCCGGATGCAGGTTCAGTTCCTCCCGCAGCGCGGGCAGCCTGAATACGGCAGGCTTGCCCGGATGCGCGCTAGGAGTCAGTGCCGCAGCATGCATGATTTACCAGCCCAGCGTCTGGCGGATCGTCGCCAGCGGGCGACGCAGCATCCAGTAGGCCATCGGCACCCAGGCGCCGGACAGCTTGGCCGTGCCCTTCAGGCCGACGCGCGCCGCCGTTTTCCCGGCCAGTTCCGCGCGCACGCGGTAGGCATAGCTGCCGTCCGGGCGCGGCTGGGCTTCGTAGCCGACATAGCGCACCGTGGCCGCCACCGGATCGAGCGGATCCGAGGCCAGGTACAGGGTGATGCCGGCGCCCGGTTCCAGCGGAATGGCGTCGCCCAGCGGCAGCCAGGCCTCGACCTCGACGTCGCCCGGGGCGGCGATGCGCATCACGCGCTCGCCGGTGGCGACCGGACGGCCGATCCATTCGCTGGGGTCGTCGAACAGGGCGATGCCGTCGCGCGGCGCCAGCACGCGGGCGCGTTCCGACTGCCCTTGCAGGAAGCCGGTTTCGGCGCGCCTTTCCTCGATCTTGCCTTGCAGGGTCGCCAGCATGCCCTTCGACTTGCCGTCGTTCAGGGCCTGCTGCAAGGCTTGGCGGTATTCGGCTTCGGCCGTGGACAGGGCCTGCTCGGCCACGGCGGCGCGGCTCGCCAATTGCGCCTGGTCGAAGTCGAACAGCGGGTCGCCTTTCTTGACCACCTGGTTCGGCTTCACGTGGAAGCCTTCGATCACGCCTTCCAGCGGCGCGCGCACGGCGGCCGGGTTGGCCGGCACCAGTTCGCCCGGCGCCAGGATGCTCAGGCGCACCGGGCAGCACAGCACCAGCAGCGCGGCGACACCCGCTTGCACGGCGCGCCGGCGCCACCACGGCAGTTTTACTGCGCGTTCGTGCTCGCGGCGCAGGCGCAGGCGCGCCAGCAGCGCGCCCGGCGTGTAGCGCGGCGCGGCCGGACGCGCGCGCCAGGCATGGCGCAGGGTGTCGGCCCACTCGGCCAGCAGCGCCTGCTCATCGTCGCGCCAGGGCGTCTCGCGCGCCAGCAGCAGGCCGCCCGGAGCGATCTGCTGCGCCGCGTCGCCCGCCATGGGCAGCCACAGGGCGTAGGCCGGCAGCCATTCGCCCCACTCGGCGCCCTGCCCGCCAGGCGCATCCAGTGCAGTCACCTGGGCCGGTCCGGCCTCGCCCAGCGCCGCGCACAGCTTTTCCAGCCACTGCACATAAGGCGCATTCGCCTCGATCTGGACCACGCCTGATAAAGCGCAGACCCCACGGTCGGCGAACCACAGCGCCGCCTGGCGATAAGGCGCCAGCGCGTGGCTGCCGTTCACCGCCAGGAAGTCGAGTTCGACCGCTTCTCCCACGTGGCGCGCACGGTGCGCCAGGTCGACCAGCGCCGCCAGCGGATCGTGGGCCTTGTCCATCCTGTCCATCCGAATTACTCCGATCTACTCCGGCTTGCTTCAACTATGCATCATGGCCGGCCGCGCAGCGTTGCCGCCTTGCCCTGGCCTGCCTTGTTCAGGCGTTCCGTCAGGCCCGCCTTGCCGCTCGCCGCCGCGTCACCGTTCGCGCGCACCTCGCCCACGTTGATGCGGAACAGGGCAATCGCTTCGCGGCCGTTCAGGTCGCGTGCGATCAGCTTGATCTTCAGTTCGCCGTTCAGGCCCTTCGGCACCTCGCCGGTGAACTGGCCGGTCTGGCCGTTGAACTGGACCCAGGTCGGCAGCGGACGGCCATCCTGCAGCACCGCGGCCAGGCGCACGATGGCCTTTGGCTGGGTGTGGGCAAAGGCATCGGCCGGGACCGACATCGACAGCCTGGTGCCGGCGTCCACGAACTGGTCGGGCACGCCCTGGAACAGCACCAGCGCCGGCTCTTCGGCTTTCGCCACCACGGTGCGGAAGCCTTCGGAACGGGTGTAGACGTCCGACAGCTCGGCCGCGCCGCGCAGGGCGTCGACGAAGTCCGGCGCCGCGGCACGCACGCCGAAGCCGCCGCCCAGCAGCAGCGAATCGCCGCCGACCACGCTGCCCGGCGCCACGGCTTCGCGCACCAGCATCTGCTGCGCCGGCTCGGATACCGGAGACAGCGCCGGCACTGCCGGCGTGAACACCGGGGCGACGACGACCGGCGGCGGCGGCGGCAGCTGCGGCACCACCGGCGCGCTGACGCTGACCACGCCCACGGTGTCGCCGCTGCGGCTGTTGCCCGCGGCGTCGGTCACGGTGGCGACCACGTCGTAGCTGCGGCCTTCCAGCAGCGGCGCCGACGGCTGGGCCGTGGACAGGTCCAGGCTCCAGCGGCCATCCTGCACAGGCACGGTGTAGTCCTGGCCGTTCACGTTGACGTTCAGGGTTTCGCCCGGACGCACGGTGGCTTGGCCGGTCAGGGTCGGCGTGGTGCTGCTGGTGCTGATGCTGTCCACCGCCGGCGCGCTTGGCGCGTCGTGGTCGAGCGTCACGTTGCGCGTGGTTTCCGGGCCCGACAGGCCGGCCGCCGTATTCGTCACGCGGGTGACGATGGTCCAGTCGGCATTGTGGGCGCCGTTGTCCTGCGCCGTCCAGTTGCTGCCGCGGACGTTGGCGCTGGTCCAGCTGGCGCCGCCGTCGAACGAGACCTGCAGCACCTCGTTGCTGCCCAGCGGCGCGTCGATGCGGCCGGTAACGGTGCGGCCTGCGCCGCCGTCGGCGGTGATGAAGTCGTTCGGCGAGCTGCCGGTATCGCGCGTCATCAGGTCGATGCTGGCGTGCTGGCCAGGTGCGGCCGGATTGCCGACCGTGATCGTCACCTTGGTGGTCGCGTCCAGCGCGCCGTCGCTGCCGCGCACCAGCACCTCGACCGTACCGAGCGCGCCGGCCGGCGGCGTGCCGCTGAAGGTCAGCGTGGCCGGGTCGAAGCTCAGCCAGGACGGCAGTGCGGCGCCGCCAGGCAGGGTCGCGTCGTAGCGGATGCCGGTGCTGTCGACGTCGGTGAACGGCGCCACAAGCACCGGCGCCATGGGCAGGCCGACGGTCGCGTTGCCGCGCACGTCGGGGCCGGCGACCGGTGCGTCGTTCACCGGGGTCACCGTGATCTCGACGGCATAGGTATTGCTGCCGCCCTGGCCGTCGCTGACGGTGTAGGTGAAGCGGTCGGCGCCGTTGTAGTTGGCGGCCGGGGTATAGGTGTAGCGGCCATCCGGCGCGATGCTGACGCTGCCGTGCTGCGGCACCTGGGCCACCGCGTAGCCCACCGGGTCGCGGTCGAAGTCGGTCGCCACCGGCAGGTTGCCGCTGTGCGCCTGGTCTTCGGCGGTGACAAAGGCGTCGTTTGCGGCGAGCGGCGCATCGTTGACCGGGTTCACCGTGATGGCGACCGTGTACACGTTGTTGCCGCCCTGGCCGTCGCTGACGCGGTAGGTGAAGCTGTCGCTGCCGTTGAAGTCGAGCGCCGGGGTGTAGACGTAGCGGCCGTCGCGTTCGACCGTGACCTGGCCGTGTGCCGGCCCGCGCGCCAGCGCATAGCTGACCGGGTCGTTGTCGGCATCGGTCGCAGCTGGCAGCTGGCCGCGGTAAGGCGTGTCTTCCTGCGTCGTGACGGCGGTGTCGCGCGCCACCGGGGCGTCGTTCACCGGGTCGATGACGATGGTGACCGTGTGCAGGGTGCTGTCGATGCCGTCGCTGACGCGGTAGACGAAGCTGTCGCTGCCGTTCGCATTCGCGTGCGGGGTGTAGGTGTAGCTGCCGTCGCTGCCCAGCACCAGTTCGCCCTTGGCCGGACCGGTGGCCACCGAGTAGCTGACCGGGTCGTTTTCGGCGTCCACGGCGCGCGGCAGGCTGCCGCTGATGGCCGTGTCTTCCGGGGTGCGGATGGTGGCGGGGCCGGCCACCGGCGCGTCGTTCACCGGCGTGACCGTGATGTCGACGCGGTAGGTGTTGGAACCGCCGCGGCCATCGTCGATCTTGTAGGTGAAGCTGTCGGCGCCGAAGTAGTCGCGTGCCGGGGTGTAGACGTAGCTGCCGTTGGCGGCGATCTCCACACTGCCGTGCTGCGGCTGCGCCACGCTGGAGTACTCGGCCTGGTTGCCGTCCGGGTCGGTGTAGCCGGGCAGCTGGCCGCGCAGGACCGTGTCCTCCGCGGTGCTGGCGCTGGCGTTGGCGGCGACCGGCGCTTCGTTCAGGTCGGTGACCGACACGGTGACGGTGCGGGTGCTGGCGTTGCCGGTTTCGTCGCGCGCAACGACGGTGAAGGTGTAGCTCGCCTTGCTTTCGAAGTCGAGGTTGCCCTGGGCCAGGGTCACGGCGCCGCTGGCGCTGTCGATGCGCAGCACGGACGCGTCGCCGCTGCCGTCCAGCGCGTAGCTGACCACGCGGTTGGTGTAGTCGACGTTGTCGCTGGCCTGGGCGGTGTACAGCAGGTTCTGGTTTTCGTTCGCGCTGGCCGTGGTGCCCGAGCTGAAGGCCGGGGCCACTTCGTCGATGTTGGCGACGCCGACGGTGACCAGCTGCTCGCGCCCGTTGCCGCTGGCATCAAAAGCGATGACGATGAAGCTGTAGCCACGCTTGCCCTCGAAGTCGAGGTTGCCGTCTTTCAGGGTCACGGCGCCGCTGGTGCCGTCGATATCCAGCAGGCCGGCGTCAGGACCTGGGCGCAGCGCATAGCGCACGACGCCGTCGGTCGACTCGATGCTGTCGACCGCCTGCGCGGTGTACAGCAGGTTCTGGTTCTCGATCGCGGTCACGTTCGTGGCGGAAGCGAACACCGGCGCCACGTCGTCGAGGTCGGTGACGTTGACCGTGACCGCCTGCAGGGTGGCATTGCCGCTGGCATCGACGGCGCGCACGGCGAAGGTATAGCCCGGCTTGGTTTCGTAATCGAGGTTGCCGTCCTTCAGGGTCACGGCGCCGCTGGCGCCGTCGATCTGCAACAGGGCCGCGTCGCCGCCGGCGTCGAGCGTGTAGCTGACCACGCCGTTCGTGTAGTCCACGGTATCGGTGGCACGGGCGGTGTACAGCGCATTCTGGTTTTCCGGCACGGTGACGCTGGCCGGCGACGTAAAGGCCGGGCCGACTTCGTCGATGTTCGACACTGTCACGGCAACCGTCTTCAGGGTGGCGTTGCCGCTGGCGTCCACGGCACGCACGGTGAAGCTGTAGTCGCGCTTGCCCTCGAAGTCGAGGCTGCCGTCCTTCAGGGACACGGCGCCGCTGGCGCTGTCGATTTGCAGCAGGGCCGCGTCGTCGCCGGCGTCCAGCGTATAGCTGACCACACCGTTCGTGTAGTCGACCGTATCGGTGGCCTGGGCGGTGTACAGCAGGTTCTGGTTTTCAGGCACGGTGGCGCTGGCCGGCGAAGTGAAGGCCGGGCCGACTTCGTCGATGTTGCCGACGTTGACGGTGACGGCTTGCTGGCGCACGTTGCCGTTCTCGTCCCGGGCCTGGACGTTGAACTGGTAGCTGGCCTTGATTTCGAAGTCAAGGTTGCCGCTGTTCAGGGTCACGGCGCCGGTGCTGGCGTTGATGCTCAGCCGGGAGGCATCCAGGCCGCCCGCCAGCGCATAGGTGACGGCGCCGTTCGTGAACTCGATGCTGTCGACTGCCTGGGCGGTGTACAGCAGGTTCTGGTTTTCCGGTGCGGTGGCGGTCGTGGGCGAGCCGAAGACCGGCGCCGTGTCGTCGAGGTTGGTGATGTTCAGGACGACGTCGCGGGCGATCGACCAGTTGCCGGCACGGTCGCGTGCCTGGATGCTGTAGGTGCCGTCTGGCGCAGCCTCGAAGTCGTTGCTGGCGCTCGCGACGCCGGTCGCGGTCATGCGGATCGTGCCGTCCGCTTCGATGCGGAAGCGGTTGTCGAAGCTGCGATCGGTCTGGGTGTCGGCGAAACGGAAACCGGTAACACCGAGGTTGTCGGTGGCCACCACCTTGCCGATGAAGGCATCGGTAGCGCGGTTCTCGGCGTAGTCGAAGCTCTGGCCCTTGATCATGACCGGAACGATGGTATCGTCGCCGAAGTCGATTACCAGGTCGCTGCGGGTGGCGCCGGTGACGGCGCCGGCGTTGCCGGTGCTGAAGGCAGCGTTGCCGAAGATGACGCCAAAGTTGGTGACGTCGTTGATGTTCGCGTGGGCGGCGGCATTTCCGGTAAAGCTCAGCAGCGCCGTGTTGTCGCTCTGGCGCACCACGCTGGCGGACAGGCCGGCCGGCAGGTTGGCATAGTTCACGCCCAGCAGCGTTTGGCCGTTGGCGCCCGAAAAGGTGCCGTTGTTCAGCGTGATCAGTGCGGTCGAAGTGATGCTGCCGTCGTCGGTTGCCGACTCGGTGAACATGGTGTTGCTGTAGACCAGGTTGGCCGCCGGGGTGCCGACGATGTCCGTATCGCCGGCCCAGGCGCGGATCTTGAATTCGAGCGAGAACCAGGCAGTCGCATTGGTGAAACTAGAGCCGTTGTAGCCGTTGGCGCCGCTGCGGATCTGGATCGAGCTGGCAGAATCGTAGTAGACCTGCACGCGGTAGGCGTCTTCGTAGAGCTGGCCCTGGTAGTTGATCGGCGTGGCGGTGTCGTACTCGAAGCTGACCGAGCCGTCGCCGCCCACGACCGTCTTCAGCTGGGTGCTTTTCGACAGTTCGTAGCGCGCGAAGCCCTTGAATTCCTGGAACTGGCGGTCGTTGCCGCCGCCGGCGCTGTCGATGTCGTAGGAATTGATGACGAAATTCTGCAGCGTCACCGCGGTGGTGGTGCCGGCCAGGACGAAGTCGAACTTGAAACTCGCGCTGCCGCCGGCGCTTTGCACTGTCGTGTTCGGCTGGAAGAACTTGGCGGCTTCGGCGGTATTGCCGGGCTGCGTGGTCGAGTCGTAGGTCGAGATGGTGGCACGGTCGAGGGTGGTGGTGACGATTGCGTCGATTGCCTGGCCGCCGATGTTGATCACGTTCGTGAAGCGCATCACGTCGCCGCTCAGCTTGCCGGTGGAGCCGTTCGTTTCCGCGACTACAGTCGTGAACGACAGCTGCGCCCTGTTGGCATCGAATACGGTGTTCGCCAGCTCGCCCTGCCAACCGGCACTGTCGAAGGCGCGTTCGGCGGTCTCGATGCTGCCGCTGTGCGCTTCCAGGGTCCAGTTGCCGAAACCGGCCGAACCGGTAGTGTCGCTCGAGGCGGCCACGTCGGCGCCGGTGTGGCGCGCCAGGCTGTCCAGGAAGCCGCTGCCGGAAGCGCCGCCGCCGACGTCGCAGCCGTACAGCAGCAAATCGCCGTCGGCCGACAGCGACTGGCCCAGCTGGGCCAGCTGGCCGGCCATGGCGTCGACGTTGGACACCGACAGGCGGGTGCTGCCCAGGTCGACCTGGCCGTTGGCGCCGTGCGTCACCAGGTGGATGGCGTCGACCTGGCGCCCCTGCAGGGCGGCGATCATCTGCTGCAGGCCGTCCTGGGTATGGTCCAGCACCACCACTTCGGCGCCCTGGCGCGCGCTCTCGGCCAGCTTCAGGTAGTCGGGCAGGTTGTCCTCGATGAAGACCACTTCGCGCTTCGCTTCCGCCTGCACGCTGCGTGCGGACGGGGCGGCCAGCGCCGCCGGCGCGAGCGTGCGCTCGCCTTCGCTTGCATGGTCACGCGAGACGTCGGCGGCTGCGGGGGCGGCGCCGGCGGCGGCGCGCACCACCGCATCCACGGCGGCGCCGTCGAACATCACGCGCTGCTCGAGCGCCA
>Ga0308160_10001636_pt1 | contig 30238 bp, 40 predicted proteins | sample PhyFR1_FD_201036 | JGI IMG/M metagenome (GOLD analysis project Ga0308160, IMG submission 201036) | Phyllosphere microbial communities from UC Gill Tract Community Farm, Albany, California, United States - DLSLF.R1 | ecosystem: Host-associated > Plants > Phyllosphere > Unclassified | place: USA... | reverse complement strand
AGTATGTTCCTTGTCCCTTAGGCACCAAATTGGCTCATGGCTGATGGTAGTCTCTGGAACAACAAGAAAGCGATCGACAATATCGATGAGACCTACGAGCTTGATCTGACCTTGGACGTCTGGAATGTGCGAGCTGTGCGTACCTGTGCCCACTGTATCGTCTCAAGCTAACCAAACAGCATATCATCTTATCTGAGCTCCTCACTCAGACCCACCTATATGCCTGCTCCGGGGGCGTATGGACCGAGACCACAGATGTGGAAGGAGAAGTCAACGGCTTGGTCACCTAGTAAGCCCGCCTTCCAAGGCAACCGCTCAAGCATTGACCTAGTAGCGACCGAAGGGTCTTGCGGCCAGACGTGGATCAATGGCGTAAAGACATCGAAGCGCTATACGAAGCAGTCAAAACAGGAGGCGAGTACTACCGGAAACAACGACATTCCGGTCAGTCTCAGCAATCAGAAGACGGTGGAATAGGAGGCGGAGTAGGCGATGACGGTTCGATGGTTCTCCTAGCTAGCGAACAATAGAGTTTACTAATGGGTTTCTTTTTTTTATAGGTCACGATAATGTTGATAATGGTAACGCGGGAATCTTGGTCAATGGGGCTGAAGAGGGGATTAGTATGGGGTGGCTTTTGGGCATCTCGAGTAGATGGTGGTGACTGTAACTTGTTCAGTTCCGAATATGGACTTTCAACCAGCGCAGAAGCATGTATCGAGTCTTCATCGACGTGTCGAGTGGGCGTTGCCCTTGATCACACTTGCGTCTCTGCCTGTCAGTCCGTATACAAGTTGATTCCACAGGACTGCGAGATTTAGATAAGATCAAGTGATCAGACTGGCTCATAACTTCAATGGTTTCACCGTTTGCTGTCGTTGAGAAGTGAGGAAGGGTTCGAGAGCATGCAGAAGGAGCTAGAGCAGGTCGCCAGCCCCATCGTTATGCAGAAGTTTAAGGAAAACACCACTTTGGGTGGCTTGACCTCCACTGCCACTTTCGAATGTCGATTCACTCCTCTCCCAGCCAAGAGTCCTCTAATGGATGCATATTACATTTCATATCCCATTACTTCGGCTCTATGTCCGGATCTTCTACTGATACTGCTACACAACCTAGTCTTCATTAGGTATCTAGTCTACCTCCTCAACCGATGGTCCGTCATCAGTCTTGGCTCCTGGTCCGCCAGCTCCTGGGAAGCCCCCTGGTGCACCTCCCTCTGCGCCGGGAGCACCGCCCTGTCCGTAGAACTTCTGCATGATAGGGTTGGCGACCTGCTCCAGCTCCTTCTGCATGCTCTCAAACTCCTCCTTGCTGGCTGATTCCATAGTGTCAAGGGCAGCGATGACCTCGTCGACCTTGGTCTGCAAAGTCTCCTTGTCGGCGGCATCGAACTTGTCGGCGTTGTCGCTGAGGGTAGACTTGAGAGAGTATCTAACATTTGTCAGCTTCTGTACAGCAGCGACGTGTCAAAAACAAACTCACGAATAGCTTTCGAGAGCGTTCTTCGCCTGCACTCTTTCAGCAACCTGCTTGTCTTCGTCGGCGTATCTGTCTTGTCAGTATTGTTCGACCATAGAAGAGTTGACTTACTTCTCAGCCTCGGCCAACATCCTCTCGATTTCTTCCTTGGACAATCGACCCTTGTCGTTGGTGATGGTGATCTTGGAAGACTTTCCGGTTGTCTTGTCGGCGGCGTTGACGTCTGTGAAGGTCAGCGAATGTCCATGTATGTATCGTGAAATGAGGGTAGGGATGAATTCAGCAAGTGACGAAAGTTCGCAACGTGTTGCGGGGAATACAATTTGTGAGGACACGTGTGTGGAGGTGGCAAAAGATTTGGGAAATTTTGGCAAACGGTGAGAAGGATTGTTTTGATGGGATGGAGGTATGTAAAATGAGGTGCGACTTACTTAGGATTCCATTCGCGTCAACGTCGAAACTGACTTCAATCTGGGGCACTCCTCGAGGTGCGGGGGGGATGCCAGAGAGCTCGAATTTACCGAGCAAGTTACAGTCCTTTGTCTTGGCTCGTTCACCCTCGAAGACCTGGATGAGGACACCGGGTTGGTTGTCGGAGTAGGTGGAGAAAGTCTCGGACTTCTTGGTGGGGACGGTGGTGTTTCGCTTGATTAATGGAGTCATGATACCTCCAGCGGTCTCGATACCCATGGACAAGGGAGCGACATCAAGGAGGAGCAAGTCCTGAGTAGCCTCGGAAGTGTCACCGGTGAGGATAGCGGCCTGAACAGCGGCACCGTAAGCGACGGCCTCGTCGGGGTTGATGGACCTGTTGGGCTCTCGACCAGAGAACATGTCGGAGACGAGCTTCTGGATCTTGGGGATTCGGGTGGAACCACCGACAAGGACGATCTCGTTAACGGAGGACTTGTCGATCTTGGAGTCTCGGAGAACCTTCTCGACGGGGTCCATGGTGGATCGGAAGAGATCCTGGCAAAGCTCCTCGAATCGCGCTCGGGTGATGGAAGTGTAGAAGTCGATACCGTCGAAGAGGGAGTCGATCTCGATGGAAGTCTGAGCGGCAGACGAAAGGGTTCGCTTGGCTCGCTCACAGGCGGTTCGGAGTCGTCGGAGAGCTCGGGCGTTGGAAGAGAGATCTGATTGTTAGCTTACACCCATACTGTTTTGCTCGAGCAGACTCACCCTTCTTGTTCTTCCTCTTGAACTCCTGGACAAAGTGGTTTACGAGACGGTTGTCAAAGTCCTCTCCTCCCAAATGAGTGTCACCGGCAGTAGCTTTGACCTCGAAGATACCCTCCTCAATGGTCAAGATGGAGACATCGAAAGTTCCTCCTCCGAGATCGAAGATAAGAACGTTCTTCTCACCCTCGGACTTCTTGTCAAGACCGTAGGCGATAGCGGCGGCGGTAGGCTCGTTGATGATTCGGAGAACTTCAAGACCGGCGATAACACCAGCGTCTTTGGTGGCTTGTCGCTGAGAGTCGTTGAAGTAGGCGGGGACGGTAACGACAGCCTTGCTGACGGTTCCACCAAGGTAGGCCTCGGCGGTCTCCTTCATCTTGATGAGGATCATGGAAGAGATCTCCTCTGGGGACTGATAACGTCAGCCAAATGTGACTTTCTGATGGCAAAATGATCAAGACTTACGAATTGCTTAGCCTCTCCTCGGTACTCGACCTCGACAATGGGCTTGGTAGCCTTGTCAATGACCTTGAAAGGCCAGTGCTTCATGTCGGCCTGGACCTCGGCATCAGCCCACTTTCGACCGATCAATCGCTTGGCGTCGAAAACGGTGTTGTGAGGGTTCATGGCGACTTGGTTCTTGGCGGCATCACCAATGAGTCGCTCAGAGTCGTTGAAAGCGACATAAGATGGGGTGGTTCGGTTACCCTGGTCGTTGGCAATGATTTCGACTCGGTCGTTTTGCCAGACTCCGACACAGGAGTAGGTGGTACCGAGATCAATTCTGGTCGTCAGTCTATGGCTCTTCTTCAGGAAGGGTGCTGATGACTTACCCGACAGCTCGAGTCATTTTAGATGTTGTTTAATAAAGTGGTGTTAAAAGTAGTGGCGTTTATCAAAAACGAAGTGTAAGGAAGAGAAGGTGGATGATGAATATGCTCGTTTATATGTATTCTTCCTTTCCCTTCCTTCTCCACGGTGGATTTTTCGATAAAGCTCCATTTACAAACGTCATGGAAGGTGCGAGAATCAACGGAAGCATATTCTGGATTTTGCCACGTGCATCCAGAAAGAACGAGTGACATCTGGATTCTGCTACACTTGCCCAGAGGGTTCTGGCAATGTACACCCTATGCTCCTATGCAATCTATCCTGGACCACGTACAACATGGTGAACGAAGCATGGGAAGACAACATGCATGTCGTGATCTACAATATGACAACAGAGCGCGTATGATACAGTGATATTATCCAATTCTTGATGGTTATACCCAGACATCTTCCCGCTGCATTCTGACAAGCTCCTCCGGGTCGAACAAGCGCTCAAAGCAAGGATGACCCGGTTTGCGATAATGAGCATATGGGTCCTGAGGTGATATCTGAGCAGTCAGCTACATCAATGTCTACTTCAAGATTCGGGACTTACCGATTTACCACATCGATAACAAAAGTGTCCGCCACACCTACCGCAAGTCATGTGATTACAGCCATAACTGATTGGTCAGCCCGAATCGCACTTCTGACAAAATGCAAACTCACCTGCGCTCAACTCGAACACCACATCCTGCACACGGTCTTGTCTTGTCCTCGATCCACTGTTTGTTATCCTCATCTTCTCGCCACTGAGCAACCATCTTATCCAGATTACGCTTCCCTCTTCTGATCTCCATCTTCAGTCTCTCCTGAGACCCCTCTGGATAACTGAGGTATTCTGTAACGATAGCTGAAGCAGCTGGGAATGCACATGGGGCATGTGGACCATGCCATGTGGCTGAGCAGTAGAGGCAGAAAGAATAGTGACAACTCGGACAGCGACGATATCGGTCCCATCGGTCGTCGTGGGCTATGGGGGTTTGGATGATAAGTTCAGGTTGATCTTCAGCGTTGGGGATTGAAGGTGATTTGGCGATGTCGGAAAGACGTATGACACGCTTGAGGGCGGTGTCAGGGATCTTGACCTCGGACATGGTTTCTGACGGCGGCGGCACCGGTCTCTGACAAGCAGGCCGAGGGCAGATTGTGTATGTAGGATCTGTAAGCACACTGAGGAATACACGCTGCGCACCTGTCTCAACAATCCGATTCTCTTTGACTCGTTCCCACCGCTCCCTCATCAACTTCCCAACAACAGATTCGACCAAAGCAGGCGTGATGGCCTTGTCACCATGATCCGTTTTGCCTTCTTTCATAGCTCTTTCTTTGGTGCAGACCACACTTGGGCAAAACACATTTTCGAGGCTACCCTCGGTGATGGCAAGCGTCCATCCTGCGCTGAGGCATGGCACACAACTGCTGATGAGCTCGAGTCTGGATGTAGTGTCTTAATGGGGACAGACGTACAAGACGCAACCGCATCCAGGCATCTGGATACAGCTTTTTCCTTTCCGATCCTCCAAGCAGATTCCACATGAGAACGCTGTTTTTGCAAAGTCGGATTGAGTCTGACTCGCGTCATAAGCCTTCAAGCCCGTGTAGAAAGTAGACATGAGGGTGTCGGTACCCGGCTGTAGCCTGTTGTATCAGCTGTGCCTCTTCTGATACCAGGATCGACATACCGCAGAGTGTCATCCTGAAGTAGACCAAGATCCGACAAAAATTCTCCACTTCCTATCCACTCCCACCACCTCCAGATGACACCACTGCCCTCACCTGCTGCTTCCCTGTCTTCACTCCACATTTCGACAATCCGCTGCTCGATCTGTATCGTAGAGCGCTTACTCAGCCATTGGTGTGATTCTACTCCCAATGGCGCACCAAGGCTAACGATCGTAGGAGGCTCGAATATTGGATACAAGGATGATAAGACCAGTCTGACCTTGAGAGGTGGCAAGTGGCATAACATTAGTGGGGTGACTGTCGAGAATGCAGTCGCGGTATCGGCGGCAAAAGAATATGATAGCTCCGTCGTGACCAGACCTGATAGTGTGATTGGTATCTCGATATCGAGACATCTTGAGCTTTCTCCATTCTTTGTAGGTATAGCCTGTACTAGCGTGTCGTAGACGGACTACAGGGTAAGCCGACTACCAATTTTGTCAAAGAGATAATGACTCACCTGGAGTACCGTGATTTCCTCATCGAGTGCATCTGAACATCGAACCAGATCTTTCTCCTCTGATGCCTCCATGCTGCTTGACTCCTATTCAGCGGTCTGGGAGTTGTCTCAGTGCGAATGACGCATAAAGGGCTGGATCGATGTCTAAATGGTCGTGGTGATTCTCCTAACTTTGAAGATGGACAAGGAAAGTGGAGGTCAAGTTCTCCACGTGGCACATACCTCCACTCTGCGTGACCCAGATTGAGATTTCAAGAAGCGCGTAGGACATGATATGCATTGACCAGTCTCTCAACAGACTAGACAGGAGATGGGGACCATCCGAGGTATGCAGAGAGTCTGAACAATATTATTGCGCTGATTTGAATCAGCGATCGAGGGCGAAGCTGTCCATCGCCTTCACTCCGGTCAAGTCGTCCTCGAGCTTCAGCAAGCCATCAAAGAGCTACTCGAAAACAGTCTCGACTCGGGGGCGACAAGCGTGGAAGTCAGGATCAAGGATCATGGACTGGACAGTATTGAGGTGATCGACAACGGATCTGGGATTGCTGAGGAGGATTGGCCTTCTATCGGTATGTCGCTCGTGCGGTGTAATGCCTGATGTTAGGATTGAAACACCATACCTCTAAACTACCGGCCTTATCTGCTTTACCATACGTTACGACTTTTGGATTTCGAGGGGAAGCTTTATCGTCTCTTTGTGCGCTGTGCGAAAGTGTGACGGTCGTCACTGCTACCAAAGAGACGGCACCTCTAGGGGCGATCATCAAGCTAGGAAAGGATGGAAGGGTTTTGGACTGCACAGGAAGGGTAGCGAGGCCGGTGGGTCGCTTACAGTCGAGGGTGAATATCTAGCTGATATGGAAGAGAGGAACAATCATTACTCTCACAGGATTATTCACGCCTTTGCCAGTAAGGAGGAAGGAGTTCGAGAGGACAGCCAAGAGAGAATATACCAAAGCTCTGACTACCTTGACGTCATATGCGCTCGTACCAGCAAGCGTATCCAGAGAGGACGGGAGAGAAGGTGTGAGATTGAAAGTGGAGGCCATAGCAGCTGGCAAGAATGGGTAAGCTTTCGATTACCATGTTACCATGTGAAACAAGCTAAAGATATAGAAAGCGCAATACGGTCATTGTGACTGATGGACGTGGGTCATTGAGGTCATCAGTGACCGCCGTCTGGGGACCTAAGGCGCTGGAGAACGTATTGGATATCAGCCTGGAATTGGATGTAGGAATTGATCGATTGATGGCTAAGCGAGAAGGACTTGAAGGATCGTACGTCAAGCCGTACTCTACACCAACAATAGCTCACACCACAGGTCACAAGCTGTCAAAGTCACCGGCCTTATCTCTTCAGCTACTTGGGGCCAAGGTCGATCTAGCGCCGATCGCCAATTTTACTATATCAATGGTCGCCCGGTCGACCTGCCTGTAGTGGCCAAAGCGGTCAATGAGGTCTACAAAAGCTTCAATACGAACCAGCTTCCCGTGGTCGTCCTTGACTTCACCGTCCCAAGAGGTATGCCGTTTCTTGATGTTTGCGAGACTGGATACTGACGAGGCAGAAAGCGTTGATATCAACGTCAGCCCTGACAAACGGTCGATCTTCTTGCACAGCGAGGCCCAATTGGTCGAGGCGTTGAGGGTATCTACTTCCCTCTCGTGTTTGCTGCCGCCAAACTAATGTTTAGACCGCTCTTGATGCTTTCTTCCAACCTTCAAGATCCAACTTCATGCTTGGCGGTGCTTCACAGAAAGTCACAATGGTCCAATCCTCACTCCTGCCTCGAGCTTCGACCCATGCAATTGTACTGGACGAGGAGGAAGAGGAAGTCGACAACGAGAACTCTCAGCCAGAAGACGGTCAGGAAAGTAGTCTGGAAGACTCTGATAAGGAGAATGTACCGGCCGCGGATGAGGAGGATACCGATGACGATGATGAGAGTGAACTGGCGAAATCCGACTCCCCACCAGCGAAGCGGCCAAGGACGGCGGTCGGAGAGTCGACCCTGGCTCGAGATCCTCCAACTAGAACAGTCAAGACGATCAGTACGACTAACGCATCCTGGTCACCCGATAGGCTCAACAAGGTTCCGAGACAATCGTCGAAGAAAGAAGAACGGACCAATCTTTGTAAACGCCTGGACGGGTTTGCTAGTCAAGTCTCTGCCCCTCGGTCAAGGATTCCCGAAGAAGTGGAGAACGATGAGCTCGAGAGCGAGGAAGAGGAAGGTGAGGACGAGGTGATACCGGTGGACCCTCCTGCGGCTCGCAGGATCCGTCAGCAGCCAACCGAGAGGGATTCCGAGGACGAATCGATGGAACCCTCCGACCCGCCATCGACCCGTACACGATTGCCCGGCATGAGTGACCAGAGTGACAGGCAGCCAAGTCTTGATCCATCACGCGATGGCTCGTCCTCATCCAGTCGCAGAACCAGCCGCAATCAACACAACTCCCATAACGTGCAATTGACACCCATCAGATCGCCATTGCTGGACAGACGTATTCCGCCAAGCGAGAATACCGCGGTGAATAACATCGACGACAGCCTGTCCAGCGAGGAATGGCTTGAACAGACTGACGGCGATATCGACATGATTACTACAAAAGCTGCTCGTAATGATGCAGAGTCCATATCCGGCCCGTCCAGATCACAACCCCGCATCACAACCCCCGAACATCGTCAAGACCCAAGCGACGATGACGAGATCACCTACCTCGCCGCAACATCAGAGCCAGCTCCTGGTCAGACGTTGCGCTCAAGCACCAGTACCTCCTACAGAGACGAAATCACCTCTACAGCCGCCAATGGCGAAATCAAACTCTCGTTCGATCTCGACAAATTACGCAGTCGCCATCGGAAACGACGTAAGCTCACAGCTGAGGCTACACCAGCTAGAGATGCATACTCAGCTCTAACGCAGGGAGGAATATCATCAGCTGCCGGGATCGATAATCGGGACCTGGCGTCTGCCGAACAGGCTCTGTCGAGGGTCATTAGCAAATCCGATTTCGAGAGGATGGAGGTTCTGGGGCAGTTCAATAAAGGGTTCATCATTGCTCGCTTGAAACGCCAGAATGGAAGCAAGGAAAGAACGGATGATCTGTTTATCATCGATCAACATGCTAGCGATGAGAAGTACAACTTCGAGACACTGCAGCAGACTACCGTTATCAAGGCTCAATCGTTGATCAAGTGAGTGACTCCCATTGCGACATGACGATTTGCTAATTCATCCAGGCCAAGATCGTTGCAGTTGACGGCCGGTGATGAGATCGTCGCTGTCGAAAATCTTGATATCCTGCGCTCTAATGGGTTTGAGGTATTGGTTGATGAGGATCAAGTACCCGGGCGGGGGGAGAGGATCAAGTTGTCCGCTATGCCAGTCAGCAAAGAGACCACTTTTGATTTTAAGGGTCAGTCAATCCTCTCCCGGTTCTTGAAGGCATCGTTATTGACATCGCAGACCTGGAGCAGCTATTGCATTTGCTGTCTGATGGATCAAGACCCGCTGGGCAAATGGTCAGGTGTACCAAAGCCAGATCAATGTTTGCCATGAGGGCATGTAGGAAAAGTGTGATGATTGGGAAAAGCTTGACCAGGAATCAGATGGTGGCGCTGCTGCGCAACATGGGGACGATAGATCAACCTTGGGTATGTTCTTTGGTTTAAGGGGAAATGAGGAGCTAATTCGCAGAATTGCCCTCATGGCCGTCCGACGATGAGACATTTGACAAAATTAGATGCTGGTAGAAGTGATCGTACATCAAGTAGAATAGATTGGTCTACTTGGGATCCTCCCGATTTCTAGTATACAACATGAAAAGTGTGTTTCTCCATACTCTGAGATATGCCGTAGTGATATATAAACTGGCGAGTTTCGATTGATGCGTTCGTGGTGTTCAAGCCGTGTATTGTTGCGACTGATCAAACCGGTTTCGGCATTTTGTCGACAGCCTTGAGATTGTATGCGACATTGCCAGAGTAGTTCTGTAGTAACCTGGCCGTCATATCGACGTGCGTGGCCGATTCTAGGTATTGCTGCTACATCAGATCTTGCACTGATAAGGCATGAAAGGCACCGACCCGGACACAAACGTTCATCTCGTAAACAGCTTCATTGCACTTGTCCTGTAGGTCAGCATTGATCCACGACTATCAGAGGTCTACTCACGACGTTCTTGATGATTCGCTCTAGCAGCACTGCCTGTTCTGCCTCGTGTGGATTCTCCATTGCTTGGTATATGCTTGATGGCTAGTCGAAGGCTGTCAATCTAACGTACTCGCTGAAGCAATTTGACCTCCACTCTCGCGACCGATAGATACCGTGGGAATATATCGTAAATTGGATTTTCAGTGGGGATGAGTGACCACGTGGTTCTGTGTCCCTTTGTTTAGAATCGTTTAAACTCAAAAAGATCGAACGATCGCCGCAGAACGAGAGAGTATAGGTTATCATCCATCTTACGACTAACTACCACACCCATACATAACACACCACTTGCTCAGATCACTCTTTTCTGAGCAGACCCCTTCCCCCTATACTCGTCATCAGAACAATCGACAATAATGGCACAAGTCGCCTACGACGTCCTACACAAGCTAGCACCTGTTGTTGCTGAACAATTCGTTTTCCAGAATGCTTCAACGACACAGAATGAGCTATACGGTGATCTCAACATGGATCACCTCAACTGGCTAGAACGTAAATGGGCATCATACTACATCTGGATGGGCAATGCCCTATTAGCGACTGGTGTCATGAGTTTCGTCATGCACGAGGTAAGCAACGGTCGCTGTCGTGTTGGGATCAAGCTGACAAGCAAGATCGTCTACTTTGGTCGAGCTATTCCTTGGTTGATAATCGATGCTATACCATACTTCCACCAGTGGAAGCTACAGCCCGTAGGTCCAGATCATGGTCGCCTTCGAGCCACGCACTGACCTGTAGGACAAATCTGTTAGCAACGCTCAGATCTGGAAATGTACCAAAGTCGTCCTCCTCACTCATTTCACCTGTGAAGCTCCTCTTATCCTTGCCTTCCACCCCATCTGCGCCTACTTTGGTATGGCAACATACAACGTTCCCTTTACGCCAATAGCGTTGATGGCAGCTCAGATCGCGTGCTTCTTCGTCTTTGAGGGTGAGCTTCTTCCTGTCGTGGTTCTAGATTCGAAGCTAATCAATTCTAGACTTCTTCCACTACGTCGCCCACCGATGTCTCCACTGGGGACCTCTCTACAAGAACATTCACAAGCTTCACCACGAGTTCTCTGCCCCCATCGGTCTTGCCGCCGAGTACGCCCACCCTCTCGAAGTCCTCATTCTCGCCCAAGGAACCATATCTGGTCCGTTCCTCTACTGCCTTTTCCGAAAGGATCTTCACATCCTCACCGTCTACCTTTGGGTCACCCTCCGACTATGTCAAGCAGTCGACGCCCACTCTGGATACGACTTCCCATGGTCTCTACGACACATTCTCCCTTTCTGGGCTGGAGCCGATCACCACGACTACCATCACATGGCCTTCACAAACTGTTACAGTACCTCTTTCCGATGGTGGGACCACCTACTCGGTACCGACAACAAGTACAATGCCTACAAGGCTCGAATCGCCGCTGCCAAGCCAGAGAACCGGGATGCTGTCGAGAAGCGTGAGAAGGAGATCACTGAGGAAGAGGGTTTGCGGGCGGAGCGACTTGCCGCTGCTGGAGGTGGTCGAGGAGGTATGGAGGGTGTGCCCAAGGGCAAGCTAGAGTAGGGCATATAGATCTGCATATTCACTCATTCGTTGACGTCACTCCTTTCACACATGCATTCATCTGTCTGATCAGCGCCTGGGATGCTCTCTTGCAGTGGCATAATGTAGACATGCGAGGCTGTTGTTGCAAGAGCAGCAATGTTCCAAAGAGGATGCCTAGAAGTGCCACACTGACGTCAGGCATCAATCTAGTCCAATTGTCTAGTCCTTTGTGTACCATCCTACTACCACTCCTCTATCGTCCATATCCAACACGCAGCTCATACATAGGCCTTCAGACAGTACTTGAGGACGATACAAGTGCCGCATCGTAATCGAGAATAGTCTGGAAGGACACTGGACACGATGCAGTCCCTGAAGGACATCGCACTGAGGTTGCTGGATAACTATATTTCGCCATATGTGGAGGATCTCAACTCGAAGGATTTCTCACTCCCACTCTTCGGAGGTGAGACCATCCTAAAGATGCAATAGGGTACGCTGACCCGAACAGGTAGTCTCCAATTCCACAATCTACATCTCAAAAAGACCCTTCTGGATAGATTTGGATTACCGGTCGACATTGTAGCTGGGGATATCGGCAATCTATCAGTCTCGATACCCTGGACAGCGCTCAAGACCCAACCCGTCAAGATCGTCATTGACGATGTCTATGTGCTGGCTCGGGCGAGGCCGCAAGGAGATGTCGATCAGAAGGCGGACGCAGAGAAAGAACAAGCGGCAAAGCAAGACAGGTTGAAGTCTGCAGAGGCGGTCGATGATGCTGCGAGTCAGGTTGGAGTATCTGCAGCATCGGAAGAAGGTATGCTCACCGGTGTGACAAGGCTGATGGGTAGGCAGTCAGTCTTATCTCGGCCAGATGTTGTCAAAGATCGTGGACAACGTGCAAATCTATGTGAAGAATATACATATTCGATATGAAGATGGATCAAGTAGACCCGAGGTACGTTTTGCAGAAGGAGAGGGCTGATCCTCAGCACCCTTTCGCTGTCGGTTTGACCATCGCCGAATTCAGAGCTGTCTCGACGGACGAAAACTGGTTAGAAACTTTCATTCAGGACAGTTTGAAAGGTGTTCACAAGGTCGGTCTTGGGCGAGCGTACTCCTGTGTTCGCTGACAGTTCAGCTCGTCAAACTGGAGGCTCTTTCAGTATACTTTGACACGGATTGTGGAAGTTTGGATAAAGGCGAAGGAGACCGGGCCGGGACAATCGATGCTCTCAGACAGATGGTGCGTCTCTTCCACATCCGTATGCTAACATTCAGCTGGCTAGCCCGCCTCCCCATCAACATATACTCCGTCCCGTCACTGGAGAATCACGAGTGAGTGCAAGATTTATTGTAGTTCCTTCTGATCCGCAGGTCATTGTCAACAAGAGCATGTCGTCTTCGACACCCAAAATCGACGCACAGGTCATGTTTGACGAGATCGGAGTTGTCGTTGATCGAGATCAATACCGAAACGCCCTGTCCGTCGTCGACGTCTTCCAGTTCTACCGTCGTACGCATCAATATCACAAGCATCGTCCGACTCAGGAGGAATACACGACCAACGTCCATAGAGCTAGGTTGATCTTCGCACTGAGAGCCATTGCAGCTGAAGTACACGATCGCCATCGTCGATGGACTTGGGAGTATCTGGCCGAGAGGAGAGACATGAGGAAGAAATACGTCGATATCTACGTGCGAAAATTGGCTTTGCCAGACAATAAACCTCTTGCAGTCCAGGTGAGTACCAAGACAACATCCGGTGTTGACGAGCAGGACGATTCCGACTTGAAGGAGCTGGAGAATGCCCTCTCATATGAAGATATTCGATTTTTCCGATCTGTAGCTCGGGCGCAAGCAAAGAAGGACGCGGCGACACGTCGTAAGCTTGACGCCGAAAAAAAAGCTTCGCAAGCACCTCGACAGACGTGGGGCCAGTGGATTTGGGGTACCGGGCCAGCCGAAGGAGAAAGTGGGGGCATGACAGCGGCCGAGAGGAAAGAGCTTGACGATATCATCGACTTTGATGCTGAAGCAGCCGCTCAACCTATGGGCGCAACACCCAACGACTTCATGAGGGCACGGGTCGCGGCCAAGCTCAACAAGGGGTCTTTTTCGCTTCGCGTCGAGCCTCATGGCGAGACCAGGGATATCGTCGCTTTAGTATTCGACAGTCTTTCGGCCGACGCTGTTCAATTGACCGAGTCAATTTCTGGAAGATTCGCTCTCGGTGGTTTCAGCGTACACGATGGCACTATGATCAACTCGCTTTACCCTCAAATTGTGAAGGTCAAAGATCAGGACAAGAAGGGCAACGGGCCGTCTCGTCAGGCTTCGCTGGAAGTAGACGGCACTGCAGGGGCTTTGTCGGCGCTGAGCGAGGAAATGGACGGTCAAGCAGATGCGGAGAATGACCCCTTCTTTGTTATGGAGGTGGAACATAAACCACTCGACGGACGGGCAGACAACGCCCTGTCGGTCAAGATGAGACATTTGGAAATCGTCTACCACAAAGGTTACGTCGAAGCGATCAGGGCCTTCCTCACACCGCCTGAAACGCAGCTCGAATCCATCACCGCCCTTGTACAAGAAGCGGAGGACTCATTCCAAGGGTTCAAAGCTCAGACCAGAGCTAGTCTTGAGTCGGCACTGGATAATCACAAGACAGTCGACATAAAGGTGGACATGAATGCCCCCATCATCATCATTCCCATGGAGTAAGTAGATCCGATAGCTTATAAGAGCTTTCACTGACCTGACAGCGTCACGACCAAGAACAGCCAAGCGCTTGTGCTCGATGCGGGTCATATTGCAGTCGGAAGTAAACTGGCAGATCAAGATCAGTTGAAAGAGGTACAACGCAAGCGGGGTCGACAATACGACGAGGAGGACTTTAAGCAACTGGAAACGCTCATGTATGATCGATTATCACTCCAGCTTGAAGCAGCTCAGGCAAGTCTTTCTTTTGCGCTCGCTGGATCATCTGACAATTTAGCTGCTCATGGGTCCGACGGTGGACAACTGTATGTCTGTCATCGAGAATCATGATGCGAACGCCGAGTCCGATCTTCACATTCTCGAAAAGATCAACTTGTCGTTCTCTGTGCAGCGCGCAATCACCGACGCCCCCAATCTCACCAAGTTAAGGATCACTGGTGACTTGCCAGAACTACAAGTCAACTTTTCCGACAAGAAATATAGTAGGTCCTATGTCCACACCCCAAGAGCTTGCCTGACTTGAACAGAGTCCCTCATGAAATTCATCGATATTGCTGTTCCCAAGTTCGAAGTCATCGAGTCTGCAGAAAAGAAGTCTTCACCCAACGCAGGTAGTCGGCATCCGTTACGTCCTCGCCAGATTGAGGAGTACGTGCTTGATGACACGCGCTCGATACGGACCACAGAAGATCAGGAGGATGCTGGCTCAGACAGAGGTGTCGACCAGTTTTATGAAGCTCAGGACGATATGGTCGAGGTCAGTCAGCTTCATTCAATTTTGACCATGAGCTGACACTTCTCAGGGCCAGCGTGCGGCCATGCACCGGATCGGTTTCGAGTTCTGCTTCTCGGTCGGCAAACTTCAGGCATCGCTCTTCAAGTCGACCTCACCTACTAAAGAAGAGGCTTTGGCAAACGCTACATTAGAGGGCTTCGGCTTGACGTTTGCTCAGCGGCAATACGACATGTCTGTCGACCTCTTCTTGCGAAACGTCACTTTGGCCATGGCTTCGCAGAAGGGTGTTGCAAAGCGACCATTGCTCTCTTCCGCAGCCGATCAAACCGAGACATCATCATCAGACTTGAAGCTCGTCAAGGTCAGGTACATGAAGGTTCAAAAGGATTCACCCGAGTTCATGAACGTTCATGAAGGTGTCGATCAATCGGTCGATACCGAGTTGTCTACCTTCAACATCACCTTGGCGCCCGAACCCATCCTACGCTTATACGATTTCATCATGACCACGTTTGTGCCAAAGGACGACGAGGATGGCGAAGCCACGAAGGAGCAAGAGGTTGTTGCCAAGGAGAAAGATCAGGCGCAGGTTGCACCAGTGTCTAGTGACAAGATCAGGGTCCGCGTCAAGCTCACTAGTGCCCAAGGTACGTCCTAGAACCACGGTTGACCTCGGCTGATCGTTAGTGTCACTCGAAAACAACGATGTGCTGTTTGCTTTACTCGCTCTACCGTCGGCCGACGTCAGCATCATGCTCCGAGCAGGTACCATGCGAATCGGTGCCAAACTGGGCAGTCTGTCTTTGGAAGACCTAACACAGTCACCAGTGGTCGATCCCGCCTTCAAGAAGCTGCTTGCTGTAGAGGGAGGGGATCTGGCCGAATTCGGCTACGAAACATACGATCCCAACGATTCGGCGTTCCCTGGTTATAATTCGTCGATCATACTGAAGGCCGGATCATTCAAGTTCACTTTCATGGAGCGACCAATTCGAGATCTTATGAGCTGGGCGACTAAATTCGCCAAGATGAAGGCAGTGTACGATGCTGCCTCTCAAGCTGCTGTTCAGCGTGCGAGTGAGGTAACAAGAATGAAGTTTGATGTGGTCGTCAAAACCCCAATTATCGTTCTGCCCAAAGATGGCCAAGTCTCGCACGACCGACTTGTCCTCCGGCTCGGAGAAATCGTCGCAAAGAACGAATACCTTCACGATGCCAACGACACGGCTACCATCGAGGCTGGCTTGAGCGGCATCAACGTCACGAGTGAGATCAAGGTCAATGATCAGGATTCGACTCTTCAAATGGTCAATGATGTTGCTATCACGGCCAAAATCAAGCAGCAAGGCGGCAAGGCGCACAGAGGCGATCCAGATCGTGCAGATACCGAGGTACGCAAGAATGTTTTTGCCAGGTATCGCAGTCAAGCTGACTTGCAGATCACGACCGAAATGTCGGATGTCAAGATGAATTTGACGGCAAAGCAGTACGTGCTACTGGTACAAGTGCTTCAAGCACTACCCCAAGCTTTGTCGGGAGGTGCAAACGACGAGGATGACGAGGAGGACTCCTCGTTGAACACTCCCGCTACTATCTCGGCTCCTCCTACCCCAGCACGCCAACCATCGACAGACCATATGGTTAATCTCGAGCCTGAGCTTACCGTCATCACTTCGGGCGACAGCGAAGAAGCGGCCCCCTGGAACGCCATGGATCTCGTCTTTGATGTCGGATCTATTGCTTTGGAGGTTTACGACGATGACGCCATCGAGGAGAAGGATCTGAAGAATCACTCGATCGCTCAGTTTGCCCTTGTCAAGAGTCATGTCGGCCTCAAAAAGCTGTCGGACGGCGCCCTCGAAGCCGAATTCAGCTTGAACACCTTGGCATTCTCAAACACGAGGACTGGCAAGAGCGTACATCGGGATATCATCCCACATACCACTCAGAATGGGAACCAGATGTGAGTGGACGCCGTCGCAGACGAGAGGTGCCGCTGACCATATAGCATGGTACAATACACCGCATCGGGCGGGTCTGACAACTCATCCCTAGCTATCGTCACTATCGATAGTCCGCGTTTCATCCTGGCTTTCGACCCACTATCCGCCCTACTCGAGTTCGCTCAAGCACCGTTCAGAGCCAAGACAGAGCAAGACCAAGCCGCTCCACCCCAGCTCGACGACGAGCCTATCGACCAAGGAGTGACCAAGCAAGCCAATTCCAATCCTGGTCAGCTTGCATTCCGGGTCAACATTGTCAACGCCAAAATATCCGTACTCGCCAACGACAGCGACAAGAAGTCACAGGTCATCGAGCTCACCGTCACGGAAATCTTGCTTTCGCAGCAATCGATAATGGCCTTCAAGATCGACAAGCTTGGTATGTCCTTCGGTACCATGGACACCGATGCCCGTGTCACCTTTTTGGATGATCTCAATGTTGCCATGTCGCTCGATACACGTCAACGCGGATCACAGCAGATGTCGAGCTTTGAAGTGGAGGTCCCAGATCCAGTCATTTTCCGAGCTTCGTACACCGACATCATGCTCATTACCGATATCGTGAACAAGGCTATTGCAGTTGCAAATCAAGCTGGCAAGCAAGGCGAGGTACAAGAGTCCGAGGCGCGCAAGCGTCAAAATACCGGCGGTACCGATGCCTCGTCCACGAGATTGGCCACCACTACGGTCACTGCGCCGCGTCGATCTTTGACAAACGAAACTTCAACTCGTCGAACATCCGTCAGTCAAAGACGCAAGTCGGTCGACAAGTCCAAAGTGCTCGTATCCAAAGAGCAGCTCAAAGCGACAGTAAACGGGTTCCAGTTTGTCTTGGTCGGAGACATGCAGGAGATCCCGATGGTGCATTTGTCTGCAAACGAGTTCTCGGTGTCTGTGCAAGATTGGTCAGGAGACGTGAGTCATTTGGTATGAAGTGGGCGCGGAGCTGACGCTGGCTAGATGAAAGCGTCAACTTCTCTCACGACAAGTATTCGATACTTCAACTTGGCTAACTCCTACTTTGAGCCATTGTTGGACCCTTGGAGATTTGATATCAAGGTAAGATATTCGATGTTTGCCAGCGCTTACCTTTCAGGCTCAAAGGACGTCTATCAGCCCTGGCAGCAACCCTCTCAGCATCCGCATCAGCGCACCTGAACGTCTCGAGGTCAATCTCACTTCGGCCTTCGTCGAGCTGGCCATCACCAGTATGACGCTTTGGTCGAAGCACACTGAGAAGACCAACGAGGAAAGAGGCGATGATGCGCCATTCAGACTCAGGAACTACTCCGGCTACACCTTACATGTCTGGCCTGAAAGTCGTGATCTGAGCAAAAAGCCCATCGGAATGAAGAGCCTGCAGGACGGTCAAGAATTCCCTTGGCGGTTCGAGAATGCTGCACGAGCTCGAGAGGTAAGTCATTCGGCGAGCAGAAGGACACATGGACTGACTACTATAGAATGTGTCTGCCTTGCGACACAACTCGTTAGGTATCCAAATCCAGGATGGAAACCAGAGCTCCAGGTGGGAAGCGCTTCGCCAGATCTCCGTAGACCGAGCAGGAGAAAAAGTCTTGAATTTACGACCTCGTCTGGATACCGTCTCGCACCAGATCGCATGCGAAATCAAGCTCGAGAACAATGTCAAGATCATCACCTTCCGGTCAACTCTGAATGTCGAGAATCAAACCAGTCTACCTATCGAGATGATCGTTGTCGACTCGCACGGTAAAGCTTCTACGGGCGCATTGAGGATCGACCCCGGTCAATCTATGCCAATGCCTCTAATTGACGCGTACGAGAAGCGATTCCGACTTCGACCTCTCAAGGGCTTCAACTTTGATTACTCTTGGTCACTGCCCTTGCATTGGCGGCAGTTGATGTCGAGACCGATCCGTTCGATCAGCTGTAAGCACCAGACACCCAAGGAGCCGGCTTTCTTCTTCCAGGGACAAGCGATATTCGACGAAAAAGATCCTGGGACTAGGTAAGCCACATGACTCGCTCATTGTCGCGATTAGGCTGATACAGTCAGAACATACCCCCGAATGACTTTACGATTGCGAGCGCCATTGGAAGTTGAGAATCTGCTACCTTACGACATCAGGTTCCGTATACATGACAAGCACAGTGGTCTCAGCTCGAGCAACTGGCTCAGCAAAGGGCTGTCTAGCCCAATCCACACTGTTGAGGTGTCGCATCTCATGTTGATCAGCATTTCTCCTGAGGACACCAGTATGTCGTCTGCACTACAAATCTTGAGAGCGGATTGGGCTGACATGACAGATCTCCTGCAGAGTGATTACGCGATCATTGGCAGTGATGATCCGGAACTGCCGCAGGAAGACCATTTCCACGTTGCCGATCAGCAGGGCAACAAGTTGATGCTCAAGCTTCATTACCAGTATGTCTCACCCGCTCTACCTTGAACACGCGCTGATATGACCAGCACATATCCTGATTCCGGCAAGGCCTTCAAGGTCCAGATCTACAGTCCTTATATCTTCTTGAACAAGACTGGCCTGCCGTTTGACTTGGCTGCCAAGACTTGGACAGGTGGACAGAAGCCTATTGCTGGTAATGACCTCTTTGCCGGTATGTCGCCTTTCAGCTGAATTGACTATGGCGCTGACCCATCCAGGCGATTGGCAGAAGGACACACCTACGCCATTCAGTCAGTCCATACACCCATGCAAAGAGGCCGTACTGATCAGTCAGTGTTTGGATTCCCTAATGAGGATCGCCGAAATCGACTGTATTTGAAGGTCGGCGAGTCTAAATGGTCGAAACCTCTATCGTTCGAACCAGTCGCAGCCGACATGCAGATCGTCCTCGGATCGAACTCTGGCAAATCAGACACATATGTCGGATTGTCGTACTCGGAGGGTTTGGGCAAGTACAAGCTTACCAAAGTCATTACTATCGCACCTCGATTCATGGTCAAGAACATGTTCTCGTATGCTCTCAGGATCAGGCAACATAGTACCAACAAGGATATTGTGGTGAAAAAGGGCGATACTGTCCCAATTCACGAGCTTCAATCGGGTGCACCTGCCCAATTGAGCATGGCTTTCGATGAGCCGAATCTCAAATGGTATGTCCTGCCTGTGCAATGAAGTACCAGCAATTACTGACGAAAGCAGGTCTGCACCTTTCAATCTGGCTGATATCGGTCGAACGAACTTTGCGCTTCAGCGTCAAACGACAAACCATGGCGAGAAGACGTATCTCATGAGGGTTGAATCTCATATTCAAGGATCAAGTATCTGGACATACCTCTCGCGCGAGACGGATCCATGGCCAATCAAGATTCGAAATGAGACTAATCTCAAGCTATCTTATCAGCAAGTGGTACGTCATCCTGCGCTCCGTGTTAGCGACATCGCTGATTCTCAGGATGATGATGGATCCAAGCAGAGGTATCCTCAACGTCAAGTGGATTCGCGTTCCGAGGCCGACTATGCTTGGGACTATCCTACTGCGCCCAACAGGAGGATTCAATTGTCTGTCGACGGCGTTCCTCTCCCTCGTAATATTGATATGATGGCCATCGGTATTCAGCCGCCCATGAAGGTTCCTGTAAGTCACCTGCTGGCCAGACGTTGCATCGCGCTGACATCTCAGGGTGGACCACAGACAGCCAACAGGAACACAGGACACAGGTCATCCATGGTATCGACCGATATACAAGCGGATGGCAACTCGCAACTGTTGGTGATCAGCCACTACGACCCCGAGACCAGTGTCTACAAGCCGGCAAAACGGGGTGCTGGAGCCATAAAACGATCAGATAGTACCGACTCGATCACTACTGCCTCTTTCGAGACCGTGGCGATATCCGACAAGCCGAACATGACCATCACCGTCGAGCTGGAAGGTATCGGTCTTTCCGTTATCACCAAATCTGCTGCCGAGCTATTCTACCTATCTTTGAGAGGTTTGAAGCTGGCCTACTCGGATTACCCAACCTACTATGAAGCCAATCTCGATTGCAAGTGGATTCAAATCGATAATCAGCTCTTTGGAGGTTTGTTCCCCATCATCCTGTATCCCACGGTCATACCCAAGGACGGAAAGGAGTTGGAGTCTCATCCGACCCTGCAGACCACTGTTGCGGTGCTCAAGGATCAATGTGCGTATCTTGACTCAATGATTTGGCATGAGCTAATGTACAAGCACACGGTGTGACGTATATCAAATACGCTACCATCTTGCTTCAGTCGATGACTGTCGAGCTGGACGAAGATTTCCTCTTTGCTCTGCTGGACTTTGTCAAATTCAAGGATGCTGCTTGGAAAGAGCCCGCCGCCGAGTAAGCCCACTACAGGATCAACAACTCGACTTTGCTAATTGTACAGTGTCTTGATCGAACACCCCAAGGACATACAGGAGCCAGATATCACCGTCGGGCAGTCCAATGTGTTCTTTGAGGCTCTACATCTCCAGCCCATTGCGCTTGAGTTGTCGTTCATGCGTACGGACCGAGTCAACGTCGAAGAGCAGTAAGTGCAGATTATGTGTAATTTAGGACGAAGCTGACCTGTTTCAGACTCAACTCTGGCGGAGTGTTCTACTACATCTTGAACGCACTCACGATGACGCTTGGTAATGTCAATGCGGCCCCGGTCAACTTCCGATCTCTTGCACTCGAGAACGTCCGTCTCAACTCCGCTTCACTACAGGAACGAGTTATTCTCCATTACCAAGAACAGTTTGTCGGCCAGATCTACCGAGTTCTTGGATCAGCAGATTTCCTCGGTAACCCGGTTGGGCTCTTCACCAACATCTCGTCTGGTTTCAGCGACATCTTCTACGAGCCATATCAAGGTATGGTCATGCATGGCAACAGCGATATCGGTTTCGGTCTCGCTCGAGGATGGACGAGTTTCGCCAAAAAGACGGTCTTTGGTATTTCCGACAGTGTCACCAAAGTCACTAGTTCGATCGGAAAAGGTCTTTCGGCAGCGACATTGGACGCAGAGTACCAGAGCAAGAGGCGAATGACGCAGAAGCGAAACAAGCCCAAACACGCTCTTTACGGTGTTGCGGCAGGTGCAAGTGCGTTTGCAAACAGTATGACGAGTGCTTTCGAGGGTGTGGCATCAAAGCCAATGGACGGAGCGGTCAACAATGGAGCTGCTGGATTCGTCAAGGGCATGGGCCAGGGTGTGGTCGGACTGTTCACCAAACCGGCTGTTGGTATATTCGACTTTGTATCCGCTTCGACCGAAGGTATCCGAAACACGACAACCGTCTTTGATCAAGGCAATATCGAGCGAGCGAGGTTACCTCGATTCATCGCATCCGATGGTGTCCTTCGACCGTTCTCTGCTCGAGAAGCACTTGGTCAATCCTGGCTGAAAGAAGCTAGAGAAGGTGCCTACTTCCACGAAAACTACGTCGCCCATCTGGACATCAAAGAAGGCGACGATACCATCGCCATCTTGTCAAATAACCGAATCATCCTGATACAACTGCGGAAATTGAGGGAATTGTGGTCGATCCCATTCGACCATTTGCAGTCTGTATCAGTCGAACCGACGGGGATAGCCTTTAAGAATAGAGATTCATCAGACGGGCCGTTTTTGCCAATCACCAATGTCCAGGCTAAACAATGGTTCTTCAAGGCGATTGGCAAAGTAGTTACGGCTTATAACAATGCTCATCAGAGGGATGATTAGAGAGGAGTGGGCGAAGAAGGGAGTACCTGTACATTATTTACTATGCATATACTATACTACTTGTGATGACTCTCCTAGTGATCGCTTGGTCAGGCACCATCTATTGTTTCATTGTGTTTGTGTTGTTGCAGTACAAGGGGGGAGTCTTGGTTGTATATTACACTGCATATCCCTATCCATCCATCCTTTGTACACTCTATTGTTCACCTAGCATACTATAACACAGCTGAGCTGGTACCGTCCATACCTTCCATCATCCTGTAGTGGATGCACAATTGATTACACCATCATCACTCATGGCGGACCAAGCGCCCCCACTCGCGTCAATCCGCTCGGCAGCACCACCTAAACCCATCTCATCCACCACTTCATCAACAGACTCCCCTTCTCGACCCACCTCATCCGCCTCATCGTCACCCTTTGGCAATGCCAAATCAGCCATCAGCCGCAAGAAACCCATGGGTCTCGATATCTCAAAGTCAATCCCGAAGCCATCTCGCTCAGCACCAGGTCTGCCAGGAGAGAACGGTTCTACCCCAACAAGGGGTTTTGGAATGGGTATGACGGAGCACGAGAAACTCAGAGAAGATATTGCCAAACTCCAACTCTCTTCACGATCATCATCCACCAGCGGATCCGTCAAGGATTCACCTACTTCACCTTCATTCCCTACTCAGAGTGATAGCTCGTCTAGCAGTGTACCCAAGAAAGGAAAGAGCAAGAAGAAGCTCGACAAGGAGGGATTGGACTTGGTCAAGGATGAAGATCTGCAGATCTTGGGAGATATTGGAGCAGGTAATGGAGGGACCGTCACCAAGGTGTACAACAAAAAGAGAAAGTGTATCATGGCGAGAAAGGTAAGCTGAACGGCGTCCCCTAGCAGACACAGCTGACTCCCAGCTCATTCTTGTCGACGCCAAGCCGTCTGTGCGAAAGCAGATTCTGCGAGAACTGCAAATCATGAGTGATTGCTCTTCTCCTTATATCGTGGAATACTACGGATGTTTCCCCGTCGACGTTCACGTCGGGCTCGTGATTGAGTATATGGATGCTGGGTGAGTCATGCTTGCAAGTTAACGCGGACCATTTGTTGATGTGCAGATCACTAGACCAGATATACCGTCGCAGTGGCTTTGTGCCCATCGACATTGTTGGTGCGGTAGCCGAGGCAGTATTGAAGGGATTGGTGTACCTATATGATGTGCACCGTATCATCCACCGAGGTGAGCTTACAAATGCCATTCAGACTCTCAAGCTGATCTGTAGATATCAAACCCTCCAACATCTTGGCAAACACCAAAGGAGAGATCAAAATCTGTGACTTTGGGGTTTCTGGTGAACTGATCAACTCGATCGCAAACACATTTGTCGGAACCAGCACTTATATGAGCGTAAGCCAACTCATCTCGTGGATGAAATTAAGCTGACCCAATCAGCCCGAGCGAATCCAAGGAGCAGCATACACCATCAAGTCTGATGTCTGGTCTCTTGGTGTATCCCTTATCGAGCTCGCTCTTGGCCGTTTCCCCTTCTCCGACTCCCCCGACTCGGGTTCTGAGGACGAAGATGATCTTCCCGACCCAGACGCTACTCTACCTCTTTCTTCCAGGCCACCTAGATTGGACGGCAAGAAGAAGAAGAAGGACAAAGGTGTCAGTCTAGGTGGAGGTGGACATACCATGAGTATCCTAGAGCTGTTGCACCATATCGTCAATGAGCCTGCTCCTAGGCTGGTCAGTCGAAGTCGGACATTCCCTGAATCAGCGACTACCTTCATCGAGAGCTGTTTGAACAAGGAGCCGAATGACAGGCAGTCTCCGCAAGAGCTCTTGGTGAGTGCTTTGACATCCGTATGAGAGATCCAGCTGACATGTTTCAAGACCTGGGACTGGATCACTTCTTCGAAAGTGACAGTGCAAGATATTCAAGATTGGGCAAAAAGGACTGCGGCAGTGGAGAAATGAGAGTTTCGTCTGTCTACCCACGGTGTCCCACCAGCGGTCTACGGTTAATTTGTATACATATCCTAGGGTATATACGACGCATCCTGGCAATGTGTAGGGTGACTTCATGTCTATGTAATACATGTGTGTATCTAAGAATTGATCGCTCGTCTCCGTCCCTTGCCGTGTATATTGGGACCTTACCACTTCTATGCTCCTCTACCGCTCCTGTCTGGCCACCTCGTTCTGGGCCCGACAGGTCTGCCGCTTCGTCCTCGGTGTCATTCGTATATGTCATGACCATCCCCCTCTCCAATCCCTCGTTTCTATCTGGACATTCTCGTTCTGATCCTGATAGGCTGGATACTTCCAGTCGTTTCGCGACGACGAGGCACATACGACGAATTTGCACTAGCCGTATCCGACCCCTCATCTCCCGTCGCCGAGTCTGAATCATCACTGACTTCAAACATCCTCCCCTGTATGTTCGTCACTACTCTCTGGCGATGACGTTCTTGGTACCATGCACCACCGGTCTTCCTCTCGCTATCGGCAGTAGAGTCACTCTCACCACTATGACTTCTTGTCCAGAATCGATGAATCTTTGGTCGGTCGCTGACTGCTTGGCCCGAATTGATCAATTGCTCGATCTCGTTCTTTGCTTGTCTTTCAGCTCGCTTCTTTTTCGCGACCACATCCAGCAGGTCTAGGAGTGGCCTGCTATGGGCTTGTAATGAATGGTATAAGCCTTGCTGGGCACTTCCTCTAATCGGATCAGATGATTCGTTGGTGTTCGCATCTTCGTCATCGGGTATAGAGCGTCGTAGATTCGAAGTAGGAATTGCTCGTGCGGATAGACGTTCGCGCTGGGCATTCTCAAGGATAGCACCAATAGCCGCCAGTGCGCCTTTGGTCTTGGCGTAGTCGTTGGGTAGGGGTTTCTTCTGAGAGAAACATTTCCGGCTGACCAGGCTGACTGTCTTGGGCGACGGATCGTGATTGAATGGCCGGACTTGACCTTTCGTCAGTGAGAAAGGCGACTTTATCGGTCTTGCCGATTCCGTGTCCTGAGATGGAGCGGAGATGGCGCAGTCCGGCAGCTTGGGAAGAGCGGAAGCTGAAGGAAGGTCTGATGGGAAGTGGTGAATGAGTCCCGGGACAAAGTCGTCCGGAGTAGCGTTACGATGCCTGCGGCCAACATGAGCCAATAGGGAGTTGAATGACGGACCTCCAAGACCTTCAAAAGCACAGTCTGCTGATCAAACCTGTACCCTCAACAGTCGTGGAACACTCACTGAAAGGGCACCTAGCACCGTATGGAGCCATATGAGCACTCAGGCAATGCTGATAGCATTCAGCGCCAGTGCCAAAGACTTTGTCACAAGCTCTGATCTTGCATTCGACGGGTTTACCTGGCGCTGGCATACCCGCGGCGTTGGGGTGTAGATGGGCATGGTGGATATGTTTTTCTAGGAGAGCCCATGAGTTGAGTAAGGCCGGACATGTTCCCCATGGACAGGGTGTAGGTCTCGATCGTCAGCCTCTGTGATCGTCAAAGTTGAGACTGCTTACCTGACATGAACAAAGACTTGCATCTGAATCCGCTTGACTTTCCTTTCCCATTCGATCTGCTTTTCATCTTGAGGGCGAGCATGCTTGAATTTTCTAGGAGCTCTGACGGCTTGTTTCCCCTTGATGTCATGCCATCCAGGACCGTAGGCCCGTTTCGGATCGGGGATCGGAGGTGGCTTCAACTGTTGAGGATATCGTAGCGGTGGACCAGCGTCGATCGGACCACGGGGTGGATGAGGAGGAGGTAGGGTCTCGAGATCGGAGATGGAAGTACGAGATGGGTAGGGCCCTCGATGGACACCAGGCTGAGTCGCACGTTCAGGGGGCGACCTTTCGACATGTTTCTGCATCCACTTGATATCCCGTCTTGCACCTTTCGAAGCTTGGTACAAACCCTCGGGGCGGAGTGGATCATAATTCTTGGGGCCGACTCTGATCTCTGGTGAGGGCGTAGAATGGGGAACGAGCGGGAGCCGGGGGATGTCGACTGTGGGTGGCCGTGTTAGTCGACGAGGAAAGGTGGAGGACGGTGAGGATCGATAAGGTTCGTATCGGCGCGGAAGGGTAGATTGAGTGGGTCCTGGGCGTGGTAGGTAGTGTGGATCTGCCATCAGTCCTGGACATCGTCGCAGCTGATGAAGCACTCACGATGGCCATGCGAAGGTCGAGTGGGGAAAGCTCTCCTATCGGCGCCATCCATCATTCTTGTCATTGATAATATAAGTAGTCTGTATCAGATTCTTCGTCCGCTGTAATACGATACGCAGTGAGACAAGAGAAGAGAGAGATGTAGACTCGAGTAGTCACCTTCTTGCCTCTTCACATAAGCCATCGGTGAGAAGGCCACACCTTTGTCCATGATCCACTCCCTCTCTTGTCAGTCGATGGCCAAAGAGTGTCAGTATCAGAAAGGAGTGTTGAATGGATGGTCATCTGGGCGCATCCACTGCAGACTGGAAGGGCGAAAGACTCTTGTCTTGCTTTGTGGTTTGGGAGTGAGGAACATGAAGACAAAGGAAGGTGGATGATCGTCGTGGAAGACTGGGAGTCAAAGGGGTAGATGGATGATCGTCTTCATTCCGGGGATTTTGACTTTAGCGTGGATCGTGGGTACGGGAATCGCGGTCCAGATTGATGGTGTCCAATGATACATACAGGTGTGGCATCCAGATCGTGGCACCGAGGCAGAAAGTAAGATCAACTCGACCTATGACCTAGGTTTTTTGCCCTTTCCAGCGCCCTCCTCCTCTCTCTTGCGCTTGATGCCCTCTTTCCTGTACTTCTCCCTCCTCTCCTCCTTGGCTTTAGCCTCCTTCTTCTCATCGATAACACCTTTCTCCTTTCTATGCTCAGCACGCCTCTCTTCCTGCTTATCCTTTCTCCGAGCCACCTTGTCCTTTCTCAAAGCTTGGATCTGTTGCATCAACGCAACTGCCTTTTTCTCCTCGGGCTCCATGACCACAGCTCGGGATTGCATGTATGTCTGCTTTTTCTGAGGAGCGATATGCTTGGTCTTGCTGGCGTATGGGAGAGATGCTTCAAGTTTTCGGGGAACTTTGAGGGTATTGAATCGACGCGTCGTTCGGCTAATGGTCTGATGGTCAGTCGTGCTACGCGAGAGTTTAGAGTAATGAAAGTACCTTGTAAGCAGAGTTGGGGTTCAATGGGGTGTTCATGCCCTCATCTCGACGGATTTGACCAGTTAATCGCATACCCTGCCATCCCCGCTTGTCGGCAAGTAGCAACGAAGTGACGGGATTGTACAGCTTCTTTGGCTCGATCGAGTACCATGCTCGCAAAAAGACGAGATCTGTCTGTCAGCACCAGCCCATCCACGGGTGCATAAGACACTTACCCCTCATCAAGATCTTGTCCTCGAAAGTAGCTCGATAAGCGCCATCAGGCTTTCCAAGTGCTTTCTTGACCTGACCTCGAATACCCGACACAGTCCTGACGTTGGCTCCTTCAAACTTGGCGACTTCCAAAGCAGAATTGAACATGTCTTTGATGAAAGCGGTATTTTTGAAGATCTTGTATGGCGCACCAGTCAATTTGAGCTTCTTGACAATCTTGGTAGATCGGTCAATGTCGAGTACGACACCAGTTGCCGATACCCTGAACCCGGGTACTTCAGAAGAGAGCGAATTGAAGGCGCAGAAACCGGTATTGGGTGCCGAGACGGGTCCATAAAAGGTTGCGTGACAGTGCATGTGCTCTGGAGTGTATTTGAGCATGCGATTTCGGATCGAGTGATCGTCCAAATGGTAGATTGGCATAGACTGGAATCTTCGCCATCCGAGGGAAAAGACGATCGGGTCGTTGGTCTTGAGGATCTTGGTGAACCAACGATGTCGCTTAATTCTGACAGTGACGTATCCAAATCGCTCTTCTGCAGCGAGCAGACCACCGACGATGATGGGGAAAGTCGGGTCGAAATGCTCGACCATTTCACATGGAACATCGTGAATCTCCATTCGGACATATGATCCAGATCGATAACCCTCGATTTGGGCTCGTGCTTCATTGTCCAGTCCTTCGAACTCGGCTTCGTTCAGCTGACGTTGTCGAGCGAATTCCGCTTTCTGTTCGTCGTAAAAGTCCATCTTCTTGCCCTCGTCGTCCGAGTCATCGTATTGTTCGTCAAACTTGGCTTTGAGAGCCTCCTTCTTCTTGGCCAATGCTTGAGCTCGTGCCGCCTCGTTGTCGGTAGGAGGCGCTCCGACGTATGGGACCTCTGCATCTCCATCTCCACCTTCGAGATCCTCAAAGTCCCCTCCGGTCTCTTCATATGCTTGACCCTCCTCATCCACTTCGCCAACTGGCCCTGAGATAAACATGTTTTTGATCGAGTCGAGCATATCCTCACTATCCCATTTGGCTTTTAGCGCTTCGATATCACGAGTTTCCTTGACTTGATCCCCTTCATCACCGGCATTCTCGTCAAGCTGGACTCGGAAAAAGTCATCTCGAGCCATTCGTGAAGATTCGGCATCGGCAGAAGATGGTCGGGTTTTGCCAGCGGCAATCTCCTCGGGCGACAACGTATCTCCATAGACCAATGCCATGAGATCTCTACGTCGGCCCATACGGTCGGAAAAGTTTTCGATAGCTCGTTTGCATAGATCCTGTTTCCATTTTGGGACATCTTCCTCTCCATCCTCTTCTTCGTCCTCATACTCGTCATCTTCGATATTGACAATTTTGCCATCCTGCTCGAATCCTCCCATCTGATCAAGATCGTTGTCGGAATCAGAGTCGGCATAAGCTACTTCGCCATCCTGCTCATCTGCCGAATCACCAGCAGCTCGACCATCGTCCGATTCAAAGTCATCCTCATCGATCTCTCCGTCTTCGTCCATCGTGTCCGAGTCGATATCATCTTCATCGTCGTCCGCCGCGCCGAGCATTGGACCGCCGGATCTGGGTTCTGCTTGACGTCGGACTCGCTCAGGGGCACTGAGAGGGGCCGATGAGTGGCCGAACAGTCGGATCTCGGCGTTCTGCATACCCTCGCCAAACGTCTTGCCGGCTTCTTGCATTTCCATGACCATTCTCTCTCCTTCTCCTTTCGGTGCTGATTGATAAGCTGGATTTCCCAGTTCGCACAACCTAGGCTAGACTCACCATCACCTCCTTTGGAGAAACTACCAGGAACATTGACATAGACCGCATCCTTGTCGTACATGACACCACCGACATCACTCATGGGGGCATGGATGAGCTTGGCCTTTTCTCCCATCTTTCTCCTCCTCTCACTTTCTAGCGTCGGTAGAGGACATGGGTCCTTTAATCTCTCCACTTCTCTGATTTCCAAATCTCCGGCACCAGGTATGTGTACCTTGGCATTCCGAGCTGGCAAATTTGGTCCTCTGAGATACCCATAAAGTGTGATGGTACGGTCCATCTTTGGGTTCTCTTGAATCGCTTGCCGAGGCGTGAGATCCTGTATACGATCGGCGAGGAGGTAAGGATGTTGATTACGGAAAACAAGTGGACGGAACTTCATGACGGAGATGAAACGAGACAAGAGGTTGATTTCGGTATCGGGGTATCGGCCGTTAATGACTCCTGATAGGGTAAAGAGTTTGGCTCCTTGGTAGATTTCG
>Ga0308160_10001635_pt1 | contig 30297 bp, 19 predicted proteins | sample PhyFR1_FD_201036 | JGI IMG/M metagenome (GOLD analysis project Ga0308160, IMG submission 201036) | Phyllosphere microbial communities from UC Gill Tract Community Farm, Albany, California, United States - DLSLF.R1 | ecosystem: Host-associated > Plants > Phyllosphere > Unclassified | place: USA... | reverse complement strand
GCCACTCGGCCGGCATGATGGTTTCCGGGCCGATCGCGATCGCGGTCAGGTAGCCGTGCAGGGTGTCCATCGTCATCGCGTCTTCCGGGCTGCGCTCGGAGAGGAGGAACTGGTCGAGTTCGTCGAATTCTTTTTCGGTGAGGGGCTGTTCGAGTTGCATGGGGGGCCTTGTTGCGTTGAAGTTGCCAGTTTAACGCGTGGCGGGCGAGCCGCGCACGAAAATCTGCGCGCCGCCTTACAATGGGGGCTATGGATAATCTGTCTAGCTTACCGGATGCAGCGGGCGCGCGCCCGTCGGGTTCACATCCTTTCCTGGCGCTCGGACCCGAGCGCGTGCTCGACGCCCTGGAAAGCCTCGGCCTGTACGGCGATGGCCGCCTGCTGGCCCTGAACAGCTACGAAAACCGCGTCTACCAGGTCGGCCGCGAGGAAGGACCGCCGGTGGTGGTCAAGTTCTACCGGCCCGAACGCTGGAGCGAGGACGCCATCCTCGAGGAGCACGCGTTTGTCGCCGAGCTGGACGCGCGCGAGGTGCCGGTGGTGCCGGCCATGACGATCGACGGCCGCACCCTGCACACCTTCGACGGCTTCCGCTTTGCCGTCTTCCCGCGCCGCGGCGGGCGTGCGCCGGAACTCGGCGACCCGGCGACGCTGGAGTGGATCGGGCGCTTCATCGGCCGCATCCACGCGGTCGGCGCCATCGAGCCGTATGCGCTGCGCCCGGCGCTGGACCAGCAATCGTTCGGCCGCGAGCCGGTCGACTGGCTGCTGCGCCACGATTTCCTGCCGCCGGAATTGCGCGCGACCTGGGCCAGCGTGGCCGAGCAGGCCTTGCAGGGCGTGGCGCGCTGCTACGAGCGGGCGGGGGAGCAGCCGCTGCTGCGCTTGCACGGCGACTGCCACGTCGGCAACGTGCTCTGGACCGGCGACGGCCCGCACTTCGTCGACTTCGACGACAGCCGCATGGGGCCGGCCGTGCAGGACTTGTGGATGCTGCTCTCGGGCGAGCGCCAGGAGATGGTGCGCCAGATGAGCGACGTGCTGGCCGGCTACGAGGACTTCGCCGAATTCGATCCGCGCCAGCTCTACCTGGTCGAGGCCTTGCGCACCCTGCGCCTGATCCATTATTCGGCCTGGCTGGCGATGCGCTGGGACGACCCGGCCTTCCCGGCCGCCTTCCCCTGGTTTAACACCCAGCGCTACTGGCAGGACCGCATCCTCGAGCTGCGCGAGCAGGTTGCTTTAATGGATGAGCCGCCTCTATGGCCAGCGTAGCGCGCCTCATGAGACCCTCATGGCGGCGTTGCACCGTCTCGCCGTGCTAGCGCACTGTCTTCGACGATGCGCCTTGCCCTGAGGGCCTCCTGAGACGCGCTAAAACCAAATTAACACCGACAGTCGGTTGTCATTCTTGAAGGCCGGAATTGCAAGGTTTTTGCCGCGCAGCTCGGCGTGACACGATTCGCGTCTTTCGCAGATAATGGTTTGGCACGCTCCCTTTTCCAGACCGAGAATTAGCATGGAACACCCACCCGCTCCCCACGACGATACCGATTTCACGATCGACCTGCCGCCGCCCGCCAGCAAGCACGTGCCCTCCGCCGGCACGGCAGCGCCCGCGGCCGCGCCGGCGCCCGACCGTGGGGCGCTGGAAAAGACCGCCATCAAGGAAGCCATCGCGCGCGTCGAGGCCGAAGCCAAGGCGAACGTCGCCGCCGAGAGCCGCGCCGCCGCCGAATCGCATGCGCGCGCGCTGGCCGAGGAGCGCGCCGCGTCCGACGCCGTCACCACCGCCGCCGCGCTGGCGAATGCCCAGGCCTCGGAGCAGGCCATCGAAGCCAACCGCGACCGCCTGGAAACCCTGCGCGCCGCCGCACTGGCGTCGAGCGAGCGCCTGGAAGCGATGCGCCAGGAAACCGCCGATTTGCGCGCGCGCGTGCAAGCCGACACCGAGAGCCGCCTGGCCGCCGAAACCCGCACCCGCGCCGCCGAGGAAGCGCGCCGTCGCGCCACCGAACAAATCGAAGCCGAAGCGGCGATGGCGGTGGAAGCCGCGCGCGCCGCCGAGGAATTGCTGGCCCAGACCGAAGACGCGCGGCGCCAGGCCGCCGAGCGCGTGGCCGCCGTGCATGCGGCGCGCGAAGAAGTGCTGCACAGCGCCAGCGCCGACGCCCGCGTGGCAGTGCTGGCGCGCGAGCGCGAACGGGCCGAAAAGGCCGCGCGCCAGACCGCCGAGAAGCTGGCGCAAACCGAAGCCGAAGCGCTGGAACTGGCCTTGCAGCGCGAGCGAGCCGACCAGGTGGCCCTGGCCTCGGCCTTTGCCCGCGCCGCCGCCGAAGCGCGCATGCTGGAAGAAGCGCGCGCCCTGGCCCATGTGGAACACGAGCGCGAAAGCATCGCCCAGGCCCAGGCCGATTCCCAGCGCGTGGCCGCCGACACCGTGCGCTCGCGCCTGCAGCTGGAAAAGGAATTGCGCGACGCCGCCGTGCACCGCGAGCGCCTGGAGCACATGGCTTCCGCCACCGCCGAGGCGCGGCGCGAGGCCGAAACGAAGATCGTCGCCGCCACCGAGGCCCGCATCGAAGCCGACCGCAAGCTGCGCGAAGCGGCGCTGCTGCGCGCCCAGGCCGAGGAAGAAGCCGGGATGCAGGTCGAGGCCCGCCTGCAGGCCGAACTGACGGCAGCGGAACACGCCCAGCAGCGCGCCGAAGCCGACCGCATCGCCGCCGAAGCCGCCGGGCGCGACGCCGAGCAACAGGCGCGTGCGCGCGAACTGGCCGAGGGCAGGGCAGCCCAGGCCACCGCCGCCGCCGAAGCGCGCGCGGCCGAGAACGCGGCCGCCGAAGCGGCGCTGGCGCTGGCCACCGAACAGGTGGCCTTGCAGCGCGAAGCGGCGCAACTGGCCGTCCAGCGCGAAGCCGAGGCCGAGCGCCTGGCGGCGGCCGAACGCGAACGCGTGCGCGCCGAGGAAGCGGCATTGGCGCGTTTGCAGGACAAGCTGGACAACGAACGTGCGCTGGCCGCTGCGGCCCAGGCCCGGGTGGCGGCCGAGGAAGGGCAAGCCGCGCTGATGCGCGAGCAGTTCGAGGCCGAGCGCCGCATCGCCGCGGCCCAGCAGGCCGCATTGGAAGCCAAGCGCGAGGCGGCGGCCAAGGTGTTCGAGGAAGCCGCGCACGAGGAAGCGGCGGCCGCGGCGGCCCAGGCCGAAGCGGCGGCGGCGGCCGACCTGGCGCGCATCCAGGCCGAGCGCGCCGCGGCCGGGCAGGCGCGGCTGGAGGCGACCACGGCCGCCGCCGAGGCCGAGCGCGCTGCCGCCGAAGCCGAACGTACCGCGGCCGACGCGGCGCGCGCCGCGCTGGCGCTGGCCGAGCAGAAACTGGCGGCCCAGCGCCTGCAGGCCGAGTCCGAGGCGCGCGCCAACGCGGCGGCTGCTGCCCGCCTGGCGTCGGACCAGGCGGCGGCGGAAGCGGCGCGGGTGCGTGCCGAAGCGGAAACCGAAGCTGCGCGCCTGGCCCTGCTGCGCGAGGCGGCCGAGGGCGAAGCGGCGCAGGCCGCGCTGGAGAAGCGCGACGCCCAGCGCGGCCTGCTCGAACACGCCCAGGCCCACGCCGAGATGCAGCGCCGCACTGCCGCCACCACCCAGCAAATGGCCGATGCGCGGCGCGAATTGCTTGAGCTGGAAACGAAGCGGCTGGAAGAACAGGCGGCGGAATTGTCGGCCACCGAGGATGCGGTCAACGAACGCAAGGCCGAGGCGCGCCAGCGGGCGGCGTCGGAGAACATCACACGCGAAGTGCTGGGGCGCTTGAAGAAGCAGCCGAGCGCGCAGCTGGCGGCGGCCAGGCTGGCCGAAGTGATCATGAACCAGCGGCGGACGAACGGGGAATGATTGCCGGCGGGGTGTGACTGCACGAACGGTAACGATTGCCGGCCGTTGTAGGGTGGGCACTCGTGCCCACGCGGTCATGCCGTGCTGCTTCTGGCGATCGTCCGACGCGGCTGTCGCATCCGCACCGAACTTGACTGTTCCAGGCCTGCCACTGTCCAAAACCTCGCGGTACGCATCGGTATAACCGCGTGGGCACAGGTGCCCACCCTACGGCAAGCATAGCGATGCCGATATGCGCTTTGTTTCAATCGGCCGTTATCGATACCTGAAACGTATTACTGCACCGCGCCTGGCGCATTGCTTGGCGCGACCGGATTCACCGGGCCGGTGTTCACCGAGGTCACGAAATACTCGGTCTCGCCGAAGCAGCTGGTCGGCACGCCGACATGCTGTTCATAGCTGATTTCCACGCGCTGCCCCATGGTCGACTGCAGTTTCTGCACCAGGGCCTCGTTGCGCACGGTGAACGCGAAACGCTCGGGTATCGCGCCCGGCATGCTCGAGAGCAGGATTTCGCCCTCCCAGGTCTTGCACAGCCAACCCTTGTTCGAGAACTTCTGCAGGTAGCCGGCGCGCGTGCCTTCGGAGTAAGACCAGGTCAGCGTGAACCAGGTGTACAGCCCGAACACCACCACGAGGGCGACGAGCAGGGACAGCAGGACGGCAAGGGCGCGCTTGGGCAGAGCTTTCGGCATGGTCGGATTCAAGGTAAGTGGATGAGGTCGCGCGGCGGTCCGCGCGGCGCCCATTCTGCCATGGCCGCGCGGATTGTCAAAACCGCCAGGCTTAAGAATCGCTTAGGCCACCGATCAGGTGACGCTGACGCCGGCTTGCGCTTCTTCCGCCTCGACCCGCTTGCGATAGCGGATCGACGACCACAGCGACACCAGGATGAAGGCCAGCCCCGACAAGCCCGTGAACCATTCCGGAATATGGAAGTGCACGCTGGCGAACATGATCAGGGCCAGGATGCCGATCGCGTAGTGGGCGCCGTGCTCGAGGAACACGAATTCCTGCAGCGTGCCCTTGTAGACCAGGAACACCGTCATCGAACGCACGAACATGGCGCCGATGGCCAGGCCCAGCATGATCACGACCACGTCGTTGGTAATCGCAAAGGCGCCGATCACGCCGTCGAAGGAGAACGAGGCATCCAGCACTTCCAGGTACAGGAAGCCGCCGATACTGCCCTGGGAAATCATCTTGCCGACCGTCGGGTCGTGCTCTTCTTCCTCGAGCAGGCCGCTGATCCAGTTCACGCCGATGTACACCGCCACGCCCACCACGCCCGCGATCAGCACGGCCAGCTTGCGCTGTTCCGGCATCAGCGACATGGCGAAGAACACCGCCAGCAGGGTCAGCAGCACGGCCAGGCCTTCGGAGCCGTACTTGCCGATCTTTTCCTCGATCCAGCCGAGCCAGTGGAGTTCCTTTTCCTCGTCGAACAGGAAGTTCAGGAAGACCAGCATCAGGAAGGCGCCGCCAAAGGCCGACACCTCGGCATGGTGCTCGGTCAGGTGGCGCGAGTATTCCTGGGGCGTGTCGATCGCCATGTGCCAGACGTCGATCATGCCGAGGCCGGTGGCCACCGAGACAATTACCAGTGGGAACAGCAGGCGCATGCCGAACACCGCCACCAGGATGCCGACGGTAAGGAACAGCTTGCGCCAGAACTCGTTCCAGTGGCGCAGCACCGAGGCGTTGACGACGGCATTGTCAAAGGAGAGCGAGACTTCGAGCACGCCCAGGATGGCGGTGATCCACAGGGCCGACAGCAGGCCGGCCATGCCGCCGTGTTCGTAACCCCACCAGCCTGCCAGTGCCATAAGCACGGCGGTAACGATGAAAGACAAACGGAAGTGGTGCATTGGATTCCTCTTGTTATTGGATATTGGTTGAAATGCCACAGTTTTCAGGCATCTTACCTGTTTCGCGGCGCGCAAGGTCGCAGTGCAGGTCGCTCGCGCGCATGCCATCTGCCATAATTCCGGCCGGCACTTATTTATTGCATAACCCTGGAACCTACATGGACCTCACTTACCTCATCACGCCCTTCCTGACCTGGCTCGTCGTCGGCCCCATCAAATTCCTGATCAACAGTGCGCGCCAGCGGCGCTGGGCCTTCAACCTGGTCGGCAACGGCGGCTTTCCGAGCAACCACAGCTCGGTGGTCACCAGCATGGCGACCCTGATCGCCCTGCGCGAGGGGATGAGCAGCCCGGCCTTCGGCGTGGCCGTGACCCTGGCCTTCATCGTGATGATCGACGCCAACAGCCTGCGCCAGCACGTCGGCCGCCAGGCTGCCGCCATCAACCGCCTGGCGGCGGGCGCTACCGGCCACGTGACCCTGCGCGAACGCATGGGCCATACCCTGGTCGAGATCTGCGGCGGCATCGCCACCGGCATCGGCATGGGCTTCCTGGTCTACCACCTGTTCGTCGCCTGAACGTATCGCTGTTGAGGGGCGTGCAGTGTCCGCCCCTGTCCGCCCTTTGTCCGGCCCGGTTGCAGTCCATCGCACCAGAATGCACTTCATCCCTCGAAAACCACAGCGTGCAGGTTCGTCAATTGACGGGTGGGGCCCGCTCCCGGATACTGCGCGCTGGTGAAATCCCCCTTCTAAAACTATAAATCATCAGCGTCCACCTGGAGAGACTCAACATGCTGCGCAACACTTTACTCGTCCTTGCCATCGCGTCGGCCCTGGCCGCCTGCAGCAAGGAGGGCAAGGACCCGGCCAAGGCCGGCCCGAACGCCACCGCCCAGGCCAAGGACAACAAGCCCAGCCAGCTGCTGGTCGCGCCCGAAGACCTGCTGACGGTGCAGAGCGACGCGCTGGCATCCGGCCCGGTGATCACCGGCTCGATCCAGCCGGAACGCCGCGCCGATCTGCGTGCGGAAGTTTCGGCCGTGGTACTCCAGGTATTGAAGGAAAATGGCGAGCCGGTCAAGCGCGGCGACTTGCTGGTGAAGCTCGATGAAACCGCGATCCGCGATTCCCTGCTGTCGGCCGACGAAGCCGTGCGCGCCGCCAACCAGGCGCTGGACCAGTCGAACCGCCAGCTCGAGCGTCTGAAGACGCTGCGCGCCTCGGGCATGACTTCGGCCGCGGCCTTCGACGAAGCCGAAGTGCGCCGTAACAGCGCCCTGAGCGAAGTGTCGGCCGCAAAGAGCCGCGCCGCGCTGGCGCGCCAGCAGACCAGCCGCACCCAGGTGCGCGCGCCCTTCGACGGCATCGTCAGCGACCGCAAGGTCTCGGCCGGCGATACCGCCACCGTGGGCAAGGAACTGGTGAAGGTGATCGACCCGAACAGCATGCGCTTCGAGGGCCGCGTCTCGACCGACAAGATCGCCACGGTGAAACTCGGCCAGCCGGTGAAGTTCCACATCAATGGCTATGGCAACCAGCAGTTCACCGGCGCCGTGAAACGCATCGACCCCTCGGCCAACGACATCACGCGCCAGGTCGAGGTGCTGGTCGGCCTGACCGGCGAGCAGCCGCGCGTGGCCGGCTTGTATGCGGAAGGACGGATCGATGCCGAGACCTCGAACGCGCTGATGCTGCCGGAAAGCGCCATTGTGCGCAACGGCGACGAGGTGTACACCTGGCGCGTGAAGGGCGGTACCCTGTCGAAAGCGAACCTGGAAATCGGCATGCGCGACCAGCGCAGCGGCGCCTATGAAGTCAAGACCGGCCTGGCCGCCGGCGACACCGTGCTGCGCAGCCCGAGCTCGAACCTGAAGGATGGCCAGAAGGTCGAGATGGCCAAGGCCCGCGTCGCTTCGAGTGTTGCCACCGCAGCCCAGCCCAAAGGGAAGTAAGCCATGTTCCTGTCCAACTTCAGTGTCAAGAAGCCGATCGCCACGATCGTGCTGATCCTGGGCATGATGTGCATCGGCTTGCTGGCCCTGTCCAAGCTGCGCGTCAACCAGAATCCCGACGTCGACATCCCGGTGATCGTGGTCAACGTGCCGTATCCGGGCGCCTCGCCGGAAACGGCCGAGCGCGAGATCATCGACCGCCTGGAAAAGCAGATGCAGAGCGTGCAGGGCGTGACCGAAGTCACGTCCTACGCCAACGAAGGCAGCGCCACCCTGGTGCTGGAATTCGACTTCAAGCGCAACCTGATCGAAGCCTCCGACGACGTGCGCAACGCCATCTCGGCGGTGCGCTACAAATTGCCGACCGAGATGCGCGAGCCGATCCTGCGCCGCGTCGACCCGTCGGCCCAGCCGATCATGCAGCTGGCGCTGTCGTCCAGCAGCCAGAGCCACGCCACCATCTCGCGCCTGGCCGAGGACGTGCTGGCCGACCGCTTCCGCGCCATCGACGGGGTGTCCACCGTCAACGTGAACGGTTCGCTGCGGCGAGAGTTGTCGGTGCTGCTGCGCGCCGACCAGCTGCGCGAGTACAACGTTTCGGTGACGGAAGTGACGAATGCGCTGCGCAACCAGAACACCAATGCGCCGGTGGGCAAGGTGCGCGGCGTGCTCGACGAGAAGGGCATCCGCCTGGTCGGCCGCATCGAGCGTCCGGAGGACTTTGCCCAGATCGTCGTGAAACGCAGCGGCGACACCATCGTGCGCCTGAACCAGGTGGCCACCATCCAGGACGGTTTCGCCGACATCGACAGCGCCTCGATCCATAGCGGCAGCCCGAACGTCGGCATTTCCATCGTCCGTACCCGCGACGCCTCGACCGTGTCGATCGCCAAGCGCGTGCGCGAACTGGTAGCAGAGATCAACAAGGAACTGCCGAAGGGCAGCACCCTGACCATCACCCGCGACGGCGGCAGCGAGGCGCAAAGCAGCCTGAACAACGTGATCGAGTCGCTGGTGTTCGGCGCCGTGCTGACCGTGTTCGTGGTGTACGCCTTCCTGAATTCCTGGCGCTCGACCCTGATCACCGCGCTGTCGCTGCCGACCTCGGTGCTGGCCGCCTTCATCGCGGTCTGGCTGTGCGGCTTCACGCTGAACTTCATGACCCTGCTCGGGCTGTCGCTGGCCATCGGCGTGCTGATCGACGACGCCATCGTGGTGCGCGAGAACATCGTGCGCCACATGGAAAACGGCGCCGACCGCCGCACCGCGGCCCTGGTTGGCACCGCCGAGATCGGCATGGCGGTGGCCGCCACCACCTTCTCGATCATGGCGGTGTTCATTCCGGTCGCCTTCATGCCGGGCATTTCCGGCGAGTGGTTCCGGCCCTTCGCCCTGACCGTCACCTGCTCGGTGCTGGTCTCGCTGTTCATTTCCTTCACCCTCGATCCGATGCTGTCGGCCTACTGGGGCGACCCGCCGGGCCACCACCTGGAGCCGAAGAAGGGCTTGTCGAAAGTGCTGGCGCGCTTCAATGCCTGGTTTGACCGCCTGGCCGGCCGCTATAGCGGCGTGATCGCCTGGGCGCTGCACCACCGCGTCTGGATGGGCGTGATCGCGGCCGCAAGTTTCGTGGCGGCGATTGCGCTGCAAGTCACGCTCGGCGGCACCAGCTTCCTGCCTTCGGGCGACGGCAACAAGATCATGATCGAGGTGCGCACCCCGGCCTCGTCGAGCCTGGAATTCGCGCGCCTGAAGATGGAGCAGGCCGCCCAGCTGGCGCACACGCTGCCGGAAACCCGCGCCACCGACATCGTGGCGCGCCCGAACGGCGGCTCGATCTACATCGAGATCGGCAAGCGCAACACCCGTACCCGCAGCGCGGCCGAGATCGGCGCCGACTTGCGCGCCAAGGTGGCGCGCCTGGTGGGTAGCGAATACACGGTGCTCGACGACCTGAACGGCGGCGGCAAGCCGGTGCAGATCGAGTTCACCGGCGCCGATTCGCGTAAACTCATGGAGCTGACCACGGCCTACATGGAGAAGCTGCGCCAGGTGCCGGGCGCCGTCGACGTTACTTTGTCACAGCAAGATCCGAAGGACGAACTGCGGATCGAGCTCGACCGCGGCCTGGCGAACTCGATGGGCGTGTCGGTGGGCGACGCCGCCACCGCGCTGCGCGTGGCCTTTGCCGGTATCGAGGTCGGCGACTGGGTCGACCCGACCGGCGAAACCCGCGACGTGGCGGTGCGCCTGCATCCGGAAGACCGGGTCGGCATCGAGAACATCGAGCGCCTGCCGATTGCGATTGCGGGCACCAGCACCATGGTGCCGCTCGAGCAGATCGCGCGCATCAGCATGGGCAAGGGCCCATCGGAAATCGTGCACAAGAACGGCAAGCGCGTGATCACGGTGTCGGCGAATGCCCAGGGCCGCTCGAACGGCGAAGTGACGGCCGACGCCATGGCGCTGGCCAAGAGCTTCGACTTCCCGCCGGGCTATGGCCTGGCGCTGGGCGGCGCCGGCAAGGACCAGGCCGAGCTGTTCGGTGAGATGACGACCGCCTTGTTCGGCGGCATCGGCCTCATGTATTTGATCCTGGTGATGCAGTTCGGTTCCTTCACCGCGCCGCTGGGCGTGATGCTGTCGCTGCCGCTGTCCCTGATCGGCGTGGTGCTGGCGCTGCTGGTCACGCGCGGCACCCTCAACCTGATGAGCTTTATCGGCATCATCATGCTGATGGGCCTAGTGGCGAAGAACGCGATCCTGCTGCTGGAAGCGGCGCGCGCGCTGGAACACGAGGGCTATGACCGCGAGGAAGCGCTGATGAAGGCCGGCCGCGTGCGCCTGCGTCCGATCCTGATGACCACCTTCGCCCTGATCGCCGGCATGCTGCCGGTGGCCCTGGCGCTCGGCCCGGACGGCAAGTTCTACCAGCCGCTGGCGGTGGCGATCATCGGCGGCACCATCACCTCGACCTTCCTGACCCTGCTGGTGGTGCCGACCTTCTACGACAGCATCGAGATCGCGCGCGACCGCATGGCCGCCAAGTTCCGCCGCCGCGCCGAGCGCTGGCACGCGCTGCCGGCCTTCCTGGTCACCTTTGTCGAGGCGATCCTGACCTTGCTGCTGGTGCGCTTCGTGTTCCGCATGATCGTGCGCATCGGCCGCTATCTGTCCGGCCGCGGCCGTGGACGTGGTCCGGGCGCCGGCAAGCCGGTGGGCCTGGACAAGAAGCCGGTCAAGGTGAGCGAAGGCGTGTAGGCGCCGCAGGCTTCAGCCTGGCGTAAAACAAAAGAGCCCGCACAGTGTGCGGGCTCTTTCTTTTCGTGCTCACGTATCAGCTGCGCACGTCCTGCCCGGCGGCGCATTGCTGCGCGCCGGGTAGGGAGAAGCTTAACGGCGGCCTTCGCCGCTGCCGCTGGTCGATGCCGGACCGGTACCGGTGGAATTGCCGGTGCTGCCGCTGCCTTCCTTGCCTGCGGCCGGGGCCGGTGCCATCGGCGCGCCGCCCGGGTTGGCGCCGCCGGTGGTGCTGCCGTTCGGGCCGACTTCCACGGCGCCGCTCACGCCGCTGGCGCCGCCGACAGCGCCGGGCGTGTTCTCGCGCGAGCCGCCTTCGTTTTCGCCGACGGTGCGCGGGTTGTTGTTGGTGTTGTACTCGACGCCGGCCAGGCCGGTGTCGCCGGCATTGCCGGTGGCGCCGCTGGTGCCGGCTGCGCCGCCGGCGCCCGCGCCTTCGGTGCGGCTGGTGACCGCGGCCGCATCGCCGTCGCCGCCGATGCCGCTGTCTTCCTTCTTGCAGCCGCCGAGGAAGGCGGCGAGCAGGGCGGTAGTCATGATGATGGCGGGAATTTTACGTGTTGTTTTCATGGTGGAGTCCTTGTTCTCGTGATCGATGCGCCGGCGCTGGGCCGGCGGCTGTGCTTGCTAAATGTTACTGGCCGGTGGTGGTGCTGCCGGTGCCGGTGTCGCGGGTATTCGCGCCGGTACCGGTGCCCGTACCGGTGGTGGTGGTTCCGCTGGCATTCGCCGGCGTCATGCTGTTGCTGCCGGCGCCGCCCGAGACCGTGCTGCCTGCCGCGCCCGAGCTCATGCCGCCGGTATCGCCGGCCGCGCCTTCGTTGTCGCCGACGACGCCGGTATCGGTGGTTTCACCGACCGTCGGGTTGACGCCGGCGTTCTGGCCGGCGGTGACGCGGTCGGTGCCGCTCGAGGTGGTGCCGGCCGCGCCGCTGGTACCGACGGCCGTACTGGTGCTCAGGCCGCTGCCGGCGACCGGGCCGCTTTCGCTGCCCTGGGCCACAGGGTCGTCCTTGTGGCAGCCCCCCAGCATGGCGGCGACGATGGCCGTGGCCAGGATGACTTTCGGGAAGGTAGTCGTATGGTTCATGATGAACCTCCTTGGAAAATGAGCGGATGAAGGTCGCGGCCATGCCGCGTTTGTTGTCATTCTGCTTGCCTGGATGCGTGCGGTCGGTGCGCGGGCCAACGTAAGGCGCAAAAGCGGGCGGGAATTTGACGGGAGCAGGGAGAGGAGGGCAGCAGGATGCAGCGCGTGCCCTGGAGCCGGGCAACGGCGATAGGAACAACGGCAGTACGCACAACGGCAGCACGCACAACGGCAGCACGCACAACGGCAGCACGCACAACGGCAGTACGAACTACGGCGTTAAGAACAATGGCGACACAAAACCACGCAACACCGGCGTGTCATCCGGTGGCGTGATCGTGCGGTGCATATTCAAACAACAGAACCGGAGCGGTAATGCAGGAACAGTACTACGGGAAACGTAATACTGGTCCGGCTTACCTGAACAACGGTACTGGAACGCTCATGCAGCACACCGCAGGGCCTGCGAAAAGCAGGCCCTGCGGCTGGTGGAGCGCGGCCCGATCAGCGGCCGGTGGTGCTGGTTGGTGGCGAGGTGGTGCCGGCAGCGGTACCGGAATCGGTATTGCCGGTCGTGCCCGAGGCGCCGGTGGTGCCGGTGGTGCCAGCTGGCGGCGTGGTGGTGTCGCCGGTGGCGCCGGTGCCCATGGTGCCGGTGCCGGTGGCGCCCGTACCCGTGGTGTCGCCGGTGGTGCCGGTTGCTGCAGGAGGCATGGTGCCGGTGGCGCCGGTGCCGGTGGTGTCGCCGGTGGTGCCGGTGCCGGTGGCGCCCGTGCCGGTGTCACCCGTGGTGCCGGTGGTGCCGCTGGTGCCCGAGGTCGAGCTTGGCGAGGTTGCCGAGGTGTCGCCAGCGCCGGTGGCGGTGGTGTCGTTCTTCTTGCAAGCGCCCAGCATGGTGGCCAGGAGGGCTGCGGTCAGCAGGATTTTTGGTGCTTTGGTCATTGCGTTCATTATTTATACTCCTCGTTCACGTCTATCTTGTGCCGTCGACTCCAGGTGAGGCGCTGGAGGGCTGACGGCGCCAGTTCAGTTTCGCCATGAGACCTCGCTGGGCCCATTGGCAAAACACTCAGGGAACCGACGCAACACGCGGCCCCGTTCGGTGCACGAATCCGACTGTAAATTAGACTGACATCGTTACCGTCAGTTCGTCGGATTGCGCACCTCTTGCTTTGTTCCGCAGTACGGCATGCGGACTTTGATACCAGTCAAACGGCTTCCCGTCCGACCGTGTCCCCCGGCGCGTGCCGGATGGTTTTCGCGCTGCCGGCAGGCGTGCCGGCAATCGATTCGAGCAGGGCAGGGATCTCGTGCGGGATTTCCCGTGCCAGGTAACCAAGTACGCCCATGCGTTCGGCCAGGCGTTCGCCGGCGCGCGCATGCAGGGCCACGCCCCAGCAGGCCGCCTGGGCCAGCGAGGCGCCGCGCGCGGCCAGGCCGGTGACGATGCCCGCCAGGGTGTCGCCCGAGCCGGAAATGCCGAGGCCGATGTTCCCGCCTTCGTGCTGCCAGAGTTCCCCGCCGGGCGCGGCGATGACGGTGCGCGCGCCCTTGAGCGCCACCACCGCGTTCCATGCGGCGGCCGAGGCCAGCGCACGGGCATCGGGCCCGGAGACGATCTCGGGCTTGGCAATGCCGGTCAGGTGCGCCATTTCCCCGCAATGCGGGGTAACGATGACGGGTTCCTCGAAGCGGTAGCGCTTGTCCGGGTCCGCGCCTTGCGGCGCGTGCAGCAGGATGCCCATGGCGCAGGCGTCGAGCACGACGGCGGTGCCGCTGCCGCGCAGGCGTTCGAGCAGGCCGTGCACCAGTTCGGCCGCGGCCGCTTCGTCCTGCATGCCGGGGCCGATGAGGACGGCGCTGACGCGGTCGGCCAGCGGGTCGAGGCGGGCGATGGCCTCCAGCGTGAAGCCGCCGGCCTCGGTTTCCTCGAGGCCGATGACGCGCGCCTCGGGCATGGCCATGGCAACCAGCTGGGCCACGCTGGCGCCGGTGGCGATGGTGAGCTTGCCGGCGCCGGCGCGCAGGGCGGCGGTGGCGGCCAGGATCACGGCGCCCGGCATTTCGCGCGAGCCGCCCAGCACCAGCACATGGCCGCGCACTTCCTTGTCGCTGTCTGCGCCGGGCAGCGGCAAGGGCCACCCGCGCAGGAGCTCGGTGGTGACGTCGTGCACGGCGGGTGCGCTGTGGATGGCGTTCATGGCAGTTGGCGGATGGCGGGTAGCGGGCGGCTGGTAAGGGGAGTCAGGCCTTGGGCGCGACCGGCACGTCCTTGCCGACCGTGACCGGGGTGCCGGTGGCTTCGAGCGGCGCGACGAAGTTCACCAGGCGCAGCACCAGCTTGCCGCGCTTGCCGGCTTCGGCATCGAAGGCATACGAGGTGACCGAGCAGTTCGGCACGTCGCCGGCACGGTCGAAGGCCAGGATGCTGGCTTCGTCGAGGCGCTCGATGAGATAGCGGAAGCAGTTGACGATGACCTGGTGGGCGACGATGAGGACGCGGTCGCCGCAGTACTCGCGCGAGATGGTGTCGAGCAGGCTGCGCAGGCGCAGCACGACGTCGCACCAGCTTTCGCCGCCGGGCGGGCGGAAATAGAACTTGCCGACGTGCTGGCGCTGGGCGTAGAGCTCAGGATATTTATGCGCGATGCCGTGCGTGGTAAGGCGGTCGAGGATGCCGAATTCCTTTTCGCGCAGGCGCTCGTCGGCATGCACGGCGAGCAGCGCCTCGCGGTCGAGGCGGCGCATCAGGAGCTTGGCGGTCTCGGCCGCGCGCACGTAGGGCGAATGCAGCACCACGTTGGGGCGCTCGGACTCGGACAGGGCGGCGAACCAGGCGCCGAGGGCCTCGGACTGGCGGATGCCGAGGTCGGACAGCGGCACGTCGACATCGCGCTCGGCGATGTCGATCATGTGCCCGGCAGCGGCCTCGGCGACGTCGCGCGCGACATTACCCGCGCTTTGCCCGTGCCTGACCAGCCAGATTTCCTGAGGCCACTTCTGATCCATTCGCTGCCACCATGATTATTGACGAGAGGTCATCATAGACGGATTCGGCAGCGGGTCAGCGCACGATACTTTTTGATAACAAATTACATGCCAACGCGTCCGTGGATGGCCTCAGGCAGCCTGTTCCTCGCCATCCAGGTTCGCTTCTTCGGCGCTATTGAACACGGCCATATTGTTGGCGCCGAGGGCGCGCGCGGTCAGCGTACCGGCGGTAATCGAGCCGCTCACGTTCAGCGCCGTGCGGCCCATGTCGATCAATGGTTCGATCGAGATCAGCAGGCCGGCCAGGGCCACCGGCAAGTCCAGCGCCGACAGCACGATCAGGGCGGCGAAGGTGGCGCCGCCGCCGACCCCGGCCACGCCGATCGAGCCGAACACGACGATCGCCACCAGCGGCAGCAGGAAGCCGATGTTCCACGGGTCGATGCCGACGGTGGGCGCGATCATTACCGCCAGCATGGCCGGGTAGATGCCGGCGCAGCCGTTCTGGCCGATGGTGGCGCCGAACGAGGCGGCGAAGTTGGCGATGCCCTCAGGCACACCGAGGCGGCGGGTCTGGGTCGCGACGTTCATCGGGATCGCACCGGCGCTGGTGCGGGAGGTGAAGGCAAACAGCAGCACCGGCAGGATCTTCTTCACGAAGCGCAGCGGGTTGTAGCCGGCCAGGGCCACCAGCAGCAGGTGCACGCCGAACATCAGGAACAGGGCGCTGTACGAGGCCAGCACGAAGTTCAGCAGGTTCAGGATGTCTTGCAGGCTGGAGCCGGCCACCACCTTCGTCATCAGGGCGAACACGCCGAACGGCGTCAGGCGCAGCACCAGGGTCACCATCCGCATCACGATGGTGTGGGCGACGTGCACGAAGTGGCTGAACGAGGCGAACTCGGTCGGCTTCTTGGCCGCGACACCGGTGGCGGCAATGCCGACGAAGACCGAGAACACGACCACGGCGATGGTCGAGGTCTTGCGCGCGCCGGTCATGTCGAGGAAGGGATTGGCCGGGATAAACGACAGCAGCATCGACGGCAGCGAAATTTCCTTGGCCGTGGACAGCGAGCCCTGCAGGTATTCGCCGCGCGCCACTTCCGCCGCCGAGGCGGTCAGTCCGACGGCCGACAGGCCGAACACCTTGGCCATGGCGATGCCGATCAGGGCCGCGACGCCGGTGGTGGCGATCAGGATGCCGATGGTGAGCGCGCTGATCTTGCCGAGCGAGGCGGCGTCGCGCAGCTTGAGGATGGCGCCGACGATCGAGACCATGATTAGCGGGATCACGATCATCTGCAGCAGCTTCACATAGCCGCTGCCGATCACGTCGAGCCAGGAATTCGTGCCGGCCACTTCCGCCGAAGCGGCGCCGTAGATCGCCTGCAGCGCGGCGCCCAGCACCACGCCCAGCCCGAGGCCGGTGAACACGCGCCGCGTGAACGACTGGTGGCTCGCCTGCATGCGGTAGAGCAGGACGCAGACGACAGCGGCCACGGCCAGGTTAAGGAGGATGGGGAGGGTCATGGGTGCCTCTTCTTAGAAACAGCAATTGAATCGCAGCATTCTATAGGCAAACCGGGCGCGCCGCAGGGGGCGGGCCGATCCTTGTCCGGTGCCACTCTGTCAAGCCTTGTTGTGCTCGGGCGACGATAAACCCATGAAACCAGTAAGGTATTAGACAGAAAGTTTCCCCATGGATTCACTTGTTCCTATAATCAAGGGAGCCGGCCGGTCCTTGCACCTGCTGCCGACCAACTTGTCACCCCTTGCGGGCTCCACCATGTTCAAGAATCTCACCATCAAGACGCGCCTGATCGCCGTGCTTGGCTTCCTCGTCTTCGAGCTGATCGTCGGCTTTGCCATCGGCATCCTTAACCTGAGCAAGGCCAACGGCGCGCTCGAGCAGATGTACAGCGACCGCCTGGTGGCACTCGCCCAGCTTGACGAAGTCGGCCGCCTGATGACGCTGAACCAGCTCAACCTGGCCAAGGCCAGCTTGCCGAACGCGAAGGACACCGGCGCCACGATGGACCTGGTGGACAGCAACGCCAAGCGCGTGGCCACGCGCTGGTCGGACTACATGAACACCTCCTTGACCGCCGACGAAAAAGTGCTGGCCGACCGCTTTGGCAGCGAACGCAAGGCCTTCGTCGAGCGCGGGCTGCATCCCGCCGTCGCCGCCATCCGCGCCGGCGACGCCGCGCGCGCCGCCGAGATCGTCAACGGCGAGATGCACCGCCTGTTCGAACCGATGAACAAGACCATCAACGAACTGGTGGAGCTGCAGCAGAGCCAGGCGAAGACCGACTACGCGCAGTCGCAGGACATCTACCAGATGGTGCTGTTCGTCTGCCTGGCCGGCCTGGCCTTCGGCGTGATCGTGGCCGTCGTGCTCGGCTGGACCCTGGTGCGCGCCATCGTCGGCCCGCTGCAGGAAGCCGTCAAGATCGCCGGCGCCGTTGCCCAGGGCGACCTGACCCAGAAGATCGAGGTGCGTTCGAACGACGAAACCGGCCGCCTGATGGCCGCGCTGCGGGACATGAACGATTCCCTGGTCGAGATCGTGACCCGCGTGCGCGCCGGCACCGACACCATCGCCACGGCCTCGAGCGAGATCGCCGACGGCAACCTGGACCTGTCCTCGCGCACCGAGCAGCAAGCCGGTTCGCTGGAAGAAACCGCGTCCTCGATGGAAGAACTGACCTCGACCGTGAAGCAGAACGCCGACAACGCGCGCCAGGCCAACATGCTGGCCGGCTCGGCCTCGGAAGTGGCGGGCAAGGGCGGCGTGGTGGTGGCGCAGGTGGTCGAGACCATGGGCGCGATCAACACCTCGGCCGGCAAGATCGTCGAGATCATCTCGGTGATCGACGGCATTGCCTTCCAGACCAATATCCTGGCCCTGAATGCGGCCGTCGAAGCGGCCCGTGCCGGCGAGCAAGGCCGCGGCTTCGCGGTCGTGGCCGGCGAGGTGCGCAGCCTGGCCCAGCGCAGCGCCGCCGCCGCCAAGGAAATCAAGCTCCTCATCGACGACTCGGTGGACAAGGTGCACCACGGCGCGGCCCTGGTCGACCAGGCCGGCGACACCATGAACGAGATCGTGCAGAGCGTCAGCCGCGTGACCGACATCATGGCCGAGATCACCGCCGCCAGCCAGGAACAGACCGCCGGCATCGAGCAGGTGAACGCGGCGATCGCGCAGATGGACCAGGCCACCCAGCAGAACGCGGCCCTGGTCGAGGAAGCCTCGGCCGCGGCCCAGTCGCTGCAGCAGGAAGCCTCGACCCTGGCGCGCACCGTCGGCGCCTTCCGCATCGAGGAGTCCGCCATGCGCGCTGCCCGGCCCGCCGCCCCGCGTGCCCAACTGGCGAAGCCCGCCGAATCGCCAAAAGCGGCCGCCGCCGCCGAAGCCTGGGAAGAGTTCTAAGGGCGCAAAATCGTACGGTGGGCACTCCGTGCCCACGCGGAATGATGATCATTGTTGACCCAACAAACGGCGCAAAACCGTACGGTGGGCACCCCGTGCCCACGCGGAACGTCGAACATTGTTGGCCGAACAAACGGCGCAATACCGTAGGGTGGGCACTCTGTGCCCACGCGGAACGTCGAGCATTGTTGGCCGAACAAACTGAACCACGTTAACGCTTTTAGCACCGTCGAAAAGGGCGACTTTGTCGCCCTTTTTCTTTACCGCAAACAAATTCCTTGAGAAAAATCGATCTTCGCCACGGCTGCGCTTGCGCAAAGTCGTAGTAAGCGCGGCAGTTACGCTGACTGCACAGACCGATTTCTTTCATGGAGGATGTCATGCTTACCCGGTTCCTGGCCCGCCTCGCCGCCGGACTACTGTTGGCCTTGCCCCTGCTGGCCAGCGCCCAGCCGCGCTACACCATCACCATCCTGGCCGGCCCCGACAGCCGCGCCTGGGACATCAACGCCTCCGGCCATGTCGTCGGCGAAAACGCCGGTAACGCCTGGCTCCACAACGGCGCCAGCTACCTCGACCTCGGCATCGGCTCGGCGCGCGGCATCAACGACGCCGGCCAAATCGCGGGCCAGGCCGGCGACGGCAACGGCTTCTTCTACAGCGGCGGCACCATGACCGCGATCACCCACTTCGGCTCCACCTTCGTGGGCGGGCTGAACAACAACGGCATCGTGGTCGGCATGGCCGAGGTCGAGGACCCGGAAAACCCCTTCGCACGCCACGCCTACAGCTGGCAGGGCGGCGTCAGCACCGACCTCGGCACCCTGTACGGCCTGCAGAGCCGCGCCTACGCCATCAACGGCGCCGGCCACATTGCCGGCGCCACCGACATCGGCGGCGCGCCCAACTACCCGCTCACGCCCTTCCTCTACCGCAACGGCGTCATGGCCGAAATCGCTCCCTTCCCCGGCCCCTGGAGCGAGGCCCTCGGCATCAACGACCTCGACCAGGTGGTCGGCGTCGGCAACAAGCTGCCGGATGGCGGCGACCTCTACCCGCGCACCGCCTTTCTCTGGGACGACGGCGTCGTCACCGACATCGGCGTCATCGGCGGCGCCACCTACAGCTTCGCCCTCGGCATCAACAACCTCAGCCAGGTGGTCGGCGGCTTCGACATCGGACTGGACTCGCACGCCTTCCTGTTCGAGAACGGCAATTTCCTCGACCTGAACAGCCTGGTCGATCCCGCTTCCGGCTGGGTGATCTCGGAAGCCAACGCCATCAACGACCTCGGCCAGATCGCCGGCACCGCCTGCCGCGACGGCAGCTGCCATGCGATCCGGCTCGACCTGGTGCCCGCCGTGCCCGAACCCGCCACCTGGGGCATGTTGCTGGCTGGCTGCACCCTGGTCGGCTGGCGCCGCCGCCGGGGAGGGGCCCAGCGCTAATCCGTTGACACTTTCATACCTTTTTGCAACACTCGGGTGACTGTCGAACCGGGGCACGCATGGTGCGGCGCCGTTTTGTTCGGCAGTCACAACCCAGCCGGAGAACCGATGCGCGCTTTGCCCCGAGTGTTGTTCCTGATGGCTTACGCTGTCTGCGCCCAGGCGACCCAGGCCCAGGCGCCTGCGCCGGCCGCATTGCCTGCCACGTCGCCTGCGCCGGCCACGGCCCCCGCTCCGGCTGCGGCGCAGACGAGCGTGGAAGCCTTCTCGCCCGAAGGCCAGGTACGCAAGGTGCGCCAGGTCGCCGCGCGCTTCAGCCAGCCGATGGTGGCCTTCGGCGACCCGCGCGGCGCCGACCCCTTCGTCATCGACTGCCCGGCCAAGGGCAAGGGCCGCTGGATCGACGGCAGCAACTGGAGCTACGATTTCGACGCCGACTTGCCGGGCGCGGTCGGCTGCCGCTTTACCCTGCCAGCGGGCAGCCGCGACCTGGCCGGCAAGCCGCTGGGCGGCCAGCGCGTGTTCGCCTTCAGCACCGGCGGGCCGGCGGTGGCGCGCACCCAGCCCTACGAGGGATCGGGCGGCATCGATGAAAACCAGATCTTCGTATTGGCGCTCGATGCCCAGGTCAATCCGGCCAGCATCGAGCGCCATGCCTGGTGCCGCGTCGAGGGCATCAACGAAAAAATCCCCGTGCGCGTGCTGGCGGGCGAGGAGCGCGAGCGCATCCGTACCCTGCAGCGCGGCTTCATCGACGGTCACCTGGGCCGCTGGTTCAAGGCGCGCGGCCTGGCCTGGCAAGACAAGGCGCCGCTGGCGGGCGACTTGCCGCTGGCCGTGCTGGAATGCCGCCGCACGCTGCCGGCCAAGACCAGCATCGCGCTCATGTGGGGCAAGGGCATCGCCGCGCCGAACGGCATCGCCACCAGCGAAGACCAGCAGCTCGACTTCGCCACCCGGCCCGACTTCACCATGTTCGCCAGTTGCGAGCGCGTCAACAAGCGCGCCGGCTGCGTGCCTTTCCTGCCGGTGAGCGTCAGTTTCAGCGCGCCGGTGGCGCTGAAGGATGCCGCGGCCATCGCGCTCGAAGGGCCGGGCGGCAAGCGCTACCCGGCGCGTTTCAACGACGATGGCCACGGCTTCGTGACCGAGCTGCAGTTTCCCGGCCCCTTCCCGGAGCGCGCCGACCTGCGCCTGCTGCTGCCGCCCGGCCTGAAGGACGACGCCGGCCGCAAGCTCGTGCTGCGCGCGAAGAACAAGCCCGTGCTGCGCACCGACCGCCAGCCGCCGCTCGTGAAATTCTCCGCGCCCTTCGGCATCATCGAAGCCAGGGGCGACCGCATGCTGCCGGTCACGGTGCGCAATGTCGAAGCGGCGCTGGCGACCGCCGTGCGCAGCAGCGGCGCCAGCCAGCGCGTCGGCCGCGAGGAAGACGTGCAGGCCTGGATGCGCAAGCTGGGTAGCGGCGCGTATTACGACCTCGCCAAGCCGGTGCTGCCCCAGGGCGCCGACGCCAGCATCGACCGCTTCGCCCTGCCCAAGCCGAACGGCCGCCGCGCCTTCGAGGTCATCGGCATCCCGCTGCGCAAACCCGGCTTCTACGTAGTCGAACTCGGCAGCCCGCTGCTCGGCGCGGCGCTCAACGACAAGGGGCAAAAGGCCTACGTGCATACCGCCGCCCTGGTCACCAACCTGGCGGCCCATGTCAAGTTTGACGCCGCATCGTCGCTGGTCTGGGTGACCTCGCTCGACAAGGGCCGTCCGGTGGCCGGCGCCCAGGTGGCGGTGCGCGACTGCGCCGGCAAGGTGGTGTGGAGCGGCGCCACCGACGCCAACGGCGTGGCGCGCATCCGCCAGGAGCTGCGCCCAACGCAGTGCCGTAGTGGCGGCGGCTTCTTCGTCAGCGCGCGCAGCGGCGAGGACTTCACCTTCACGCTCTCCACCTGGCAGCAGGGCATCGAGTCCTGGCGCTACAACCTGCCCACGGCCGGCGTCGACACCGACAGCCGCCTGGTCGCCACCGTGTTCGACCGCAGCCTGCTGCGCGCCGGCGAAACGGTGCACATGAAGCACTTCCTGCGCCGCCGCGTGGCCGCCGGTTTTGCCCTGGTGCGCGCCGCCGACAAGGCGCCGCCCCAGGAATCGAACTGGGCGGACGAGGACGCCCCCGCAGACAAGACACCGATCCCGCGCCAGGGCTGGCTGGTGCACAGTGGCAGCGGCGAGAAAGTCGCCTTCGCGCTGCGCTGGGAAGCAAACGGCGCCGCCCATGGCGAATGGAAGATTCCGCTGGAAGCCAAGCTCGGCGAATACCAGGTCATGATTGGCGGCCAGGTGGCCGGCGAATTCCGCGTCGAGCAGTTCCGCGTGCCGACCATGAAGGCGGTACTCAAGGGGCCGAGCGGGCCGGTGGTGGCCGCGCACGGGGTCAGCCTCGACGCCCAGGTGAACTACCTGTCGGGCGGCCCGGCCGGCCGGGCGCCGGTCAAGCTGCGCACCGTGCTCGAGCACGGCGGCGCCGCCTTCCCGGGCTACGATGGCTTTGCCTTCGCCGCCGGCGATGTAAAGGAAGGCATCGAGCGCCAGGGTACAGACTACAGCGGAGACGATGGCGGCGACGATGAGTCCGGACCATCGGAGGAAGAGGGCGGCTCAAGCGAAGCATCCGGCGCCCCGGGCGCGGCCGCCAGCGCGGCGCGCACCCAGGCTGCCACCCTCGACCGTAACGGCGGCGCACGCATCGTCGTGCGCGACCTGCCGCCGCTCGACGGCCCGCGCACCCTGGTGGCGGAACTCAGTTACCAGGACGCGAACGGCGAAACGCTGACGACCTCGACCCAGGTGAGCCTGTTCCCGACCGACCTGATGCTCGGCATCAAGGCCGTCAGCTGGCTGAACAAGGAGCCGGTCAAGCTGCAAGCCGTGGTGGTGGACGTGCACGGCAAGCCGGTGGCCGACAGGCAAATCGGGATCGACGCCTTCCAGCGCATCGCCTACTCGCACCGGCGGCGCCTGGTGGGCGGCTTCTACGCCTACGAGAACAGCAGCGAGATCAAGCGCGTCGGCGCCGCCTGCAGCGGGCGCACCGATGCCCGCGGCCTGCTGTCTTGCGAGCTGCAGGCCGAGGCCCAGGGCAACCTGATCCTGCGCGCCCGCACGACCGACCGCGAGGGCCGCGCGGTCGTTACCCACACCGACGTCTGGGCCGGGATGGGCGCCGTTGCCCAGCGCGACGAGGCCTGGTTCGCGGCCCAGGACAACGACCGCATCGACCTGCTGCCAGCCAAGGAACTCTACGAGCCGGGCGAGGAAGCGCGCTTCCAGGTGCGCGCGCCTTTCCGCTCCGGCACCGTGCTGGTAACCGTCGAGCGCGAAGGCATCCTGGAAACCTGGGTGCGGCGCTACTCCGCCAAGGACCCGACCATCAGCGTACCGATCAAGGGCAGCTACGCGCCGAACGTGTTCGTGTCGGCGATGCTGGTGCGCGGGCGCGTGGCCGGGGTGCAGCCGACCGCGCTGGTCGACCTCGGCAAGCCGGCGTATAAACTCGGCATCGCCGAAGTGAAGGTCGGCTGGGCGGCCCATGAGCTGAAGGTGCAGGTATCCACCGACCGCGAGGTGTACAAGGTGCGCGAGCGCGCCCAGGTGCGCGTGAAAGTAACGCGTGCCGACGGCAAGGCGATGCCGGCCGGGGCCGAGGTGGCGCTGGCCGCGGTCGACACCGGCCTGCTCGAGCTGATGCCCAACGACAGCTGGAAGCTGCTGGACACCATGATGCGCCAGCGCAGCCTGCAAGTGCAGACCTCGACCGCGCAGATGCAGGTGGTCGGCAAGCGCCACTTCGGGCGCAAGGCGGTGGCGCACGGCGGCGGCGGTGGGCGCGGCATGAGCAGGGAATTGTTCGAGACCCTGCTGCTGTGGCAAGGCAAGGTAACGCTCGACGCGAAGGGCGAAGCCACGCTGCCCGTGCCGCTGAACGATTCGCTCACGGGTTTTCGCATCGTCGCCGTGGCGAACGCCGGCGCCGGCCTGTTCGGTACGGGCTCGGCCGACATCCGCAGCACCCAGGACCTGATGCTGGTGTCGGGCCTGCCGCCGCTGGTGCGCGAGGGCGACCGCCTGCGCGCAGGCTTCACGCTGCGCAACGCTTCCGAGCGCAGCCTGCAGGTCGCGCTGAAGGCGAGTATCAGCGCCGACGGCGCCGCGGCCCGGGCCCAGGCGCCGCAGAACCTCACGCTCGAGCCGGGCGAGTCGCGCGAAGTCGGCTGGGACATCGTGGTGCCCCAGGCGCGCAAGCTGCAATGGCAAATCGACGCGCGCACGAGCGGGGAGGGCGCGGGCTTGAGCGACAGCCTGCGCATCGTGCAGGACGTGACGGCGGCGGTGCCGGTGCGCGTGCTGCAAGCCACCTTGCTGCAGCTGGACGCCCCGAAAACCATCCCGGTCGCACGTCCGCAAGACGCCTTGCCGGGTTACGGCGGCGTGCGCACCACCTTCACGCCGCGCCTGGCTGGCAGCATGCCGGGCGTGCGCGATTTCATGAGCGCCTACCCGTATTCCTGCTTCGAGCAGCACACCTCGCGCGCCGTGGCCCTGCGCGACGAGAAGATGTGGGAAGGCCTGGCCGCCACGCTGCCGGCCCACCTCGACGGCGATGGCCTGCTGAAGTATTTCGCCAGCATGCAAGAGGGCAGCGACAGCCTGACCGCCTACGTGCTGTCGGTGACGAGCGAAGCCGGCTACGCCATCGCGCCCGAGCAACGCGAGCGCATGGAGGCGGCCCTGGTCGCCTTTGTCGAGGGCAAGCTGACGCGCGGCTATTCGCCCCGCAGCGGCGACCTCGCGGTACGCAAGCTGGCCGCACTCGAGGCCCTGTCGCGCACCCAGGAAGTGCGCGGCGAATGGCTGGAATCGATCCGCATCGAACCGAATTTGTGGCCTACCTCGGCCGTGCTCGACTGGTACCTGGTACTGCAGCGCAGTGCCGGCCTGCCCGAGCGCGCTACCCGCCTGGCCCAGGCCGAACGCATCCTGCGCGCGCGCCTGACCCTGGCCGGCACCACCATGGGCTTTTCCACCGAGGCCAGCGACGACTGGTGGTGGCTGATGGCATCCCCGGACGTGAACGCCAACCGCCTGCTGCTGGCGATGCGCGACAACCCGTCCTGGCAAGCCGACATGGGCCGCCTGGCGCGCGGCGCCCTGGGCCGCCAGCAGCGCGGACGCTGGAGCACGACGCTGGCGAACGCCTGGGGCGTGCTGGCGATGGAAAAATTCTCGGACAAGTTCGAAGCCGTGCCGGTGACGGGCAAGAGCAGCGCGGTCCTGGCCGGCGCTGGTACGCCTGCCAATGCTGCCACTCCGGCCGGCTGGAGCGGCAACCCGCCTGCCACCGTGCTCCAGGCCTGGCCGCAGGCCGGCAATGGCCAGCTCACGCTGCGCCACGAGGGCGGCGGCAAGCCCTGGGCCACCGTGCAAAGCCTGGCGGCCCTGCCCCTGAAGGCGCCGCTCTCGGCCGGCTACCGCATCAAGCGCACCGTGACGCCGGTCGAGCAAGCCAAGGCGGGCGCCTGGAGCCGCGGCGACGTCTACAGCGTGCGCCTCGACATCGATGCCCAGGCCGACATGAACTGGGTCGTGGTGGACGACCCGATCCCGGCCAGCGCCAGCATCCTCGGCAGCGGCCTGGGCGGCGATTCGAAGCTGGCGGGTGGCGGCTGGGGCGGCCCCGACTACCAGGAGCGCACCCACGGCGCCTTCCGCGCCTATTACGCCTGGGTACCGAAGGGCCAGTTCAGCATCGCCTACACGGTGCGCCTGAACAACGCCGGTAACTTCAGCCTGCCGCCGACACGGGTCGAGGCCATGTACAGTCCCGAGACCTTCGGCGAGCTGCCGAACCCCGCCGTGGCCGTGGGGCCGTGATGCTGCGCCGGCTGATCGTCTTGCTGGCGTTGCTGCACCTGGGCGCGCAGGCCGCCGTGCCCACGCCGCAGCAGGTGCGCGCCGCCTACCAGAGCTCGAACGCGCGCCTGCTTGACCGCCACGGCGTGCCGGTCGAGTCGGTACGCATCGACATGCGCGTGCGCCGCCTGGCATGGACGCCGCTGGCCGACATCTCGCCGGCCCTGGGCGCAGCAGTCCTGCAGGCCGAGGATGGGCGCTTCATGGAGCATGGCGGCATCGATTTGCGCGCCATCGGCCAGGCCGCCTGGGACAATCTGTTCCGCGAGCGCCCGCGCGGCGCCTCGACCATCACCATGCAGCTGGCCGGCCTGCTCGACGCCGAACTGAAGGCCGGCGCGGCGGGCCGCAACTGGCGCCAGAAATTCAACCAGGCCCTGGCCGCGCGCGAGCTCGAGGCCGGCTGGAGCAAGGCGCAGATCCTCGAGGCTTACCTGAACCTGGCCAGCTTCCGGGGCGAACTGCAAGGCATCGCCGCCGCCTCCCAGGCCTTGTTCGGCAAGGCGCCCTCCAGCCTGGACCTGGGCCAGTCGGCGATCCTGGCGGCCCTGCTGCGCAGCCCCGGCGCCGCGCCGAAAGCGGTGGCCCGGCGCGCCTGCGCGATTGCCGCTGAGCTCAAGGCAAGCGCCAATTGCGCCAGCATCGAATGGCAGGCCGAGGTGGCGCTGGGGCGGCCCGCGGCAGCGGCCATCCATGCCCAGGCGCCGCAAGTGGCGCGCAAGCTGCTGGGGACGAGCGGCAAGGATGTGCGCAGCACCCTCGATGCCGGCCTGCAGCGCCTGGCGCTGGAATCCCTGCGCCGCCACCTGCGCGAACTGAGCGACCGGAATGTCGCCGACGGCGCCGTGGTCGTCATCGACAACACCAGCGGCGAGTTGCTGGCCTATGTCGGCAACGCCGGCCGGGGCGAGGTCGATGGCGTTGCCGCCCTGCGCCAGGCCGGCTCGACCCTGAAACCCTTCCTGTACCAGCTGGCGATCGAGCGGCGCTTGCTCACCGCCGCCTCGCTCCTCGACGACAGCCCGATCGACGTCGCGGGCGAGGCCGGCGCCTACGTGCCGCAGAACTACGACCGCCGCTTCAAGGGCTATGCCAGCGTGCGCACCAGCCTGGCCAGTTCGCTGAATATCCCGGCGGTGCGCACGCTGCTCCTGCTGGGCCAGGAGCGCTTCCACGAGCGCCTGCAAGACCTCGGCATCAGCTCGCTGAAGGAAGACGCCGCCTTCTACGGCCCCTCGCTGGCGCTGGGCTCGGCCGACGTCTCGCTGCTGGAACTCGCGAACGCCTACCGCACCTTGGCCAATGGCGGCTTGTACGGTTCGGTGACGCTGCGCCCGCGTGCGCCGGAACCGAAGCGGCGCGTGCTTGACGCCGGCGCCACCTGGATCGTGGGCGACATCCTGTCCGACCGCGGCGCGCGCAGCCCGACGTTCGGATTGCGCAGCGACCTTGCCACGTCCTACTGGAGCGCCGTGAAAACCGGCACCAGCAAGGACATGCGCGACAACTGGTGCGTGGGCTACTCGGCGCGCTACACGGTCGGCGTCTGGGTCGGCAATTTCGATGGCCAGCCGATGTGGGACGTGTCCGGCGTCTCGGGCGCGGCGCCGGTCTGGCGCGACCTGATGGATGCCCTGCACCGCGACGTGCCCTCGCGCCAGGCGGCAGCGCCGAACGGCGTGCTGGGGCGCGAAGTGCGCTACGCCCCGGCGCACGAAACCGCGCGCCAGGAATGGTTCCTGCGCGGCACGGAGACCGCACTGGTCGAAGCCGTGGCGCCCGAGCGGCGCGCGCCCAGGATCATCTACCCGGTCGACGGCAGCATCCTGGCAGTCGACCCCGACATTCCCGCCGAGCGCGAGCGCGTGCTGTTCCAGGCCCAGGCCGCCCAGGGCATGCACTGGCGCCTCGACGACGCCACGCTCGGCGCTGCCGACGCGGCCTTGCCTTGGCGCCCGGCTGTGGGCAGCCATCGCCTCGACCTGGTCGACGCCGGCGGCAAGGTGATCGCCACCAGTCGCTTCGACGTGCGCGGCAACCGTGGCCCGGCTCCGGATCAGAAGGCGGGCTTATAGATGAGCACGGGCTATCGGACTATCCGATAGGACCTCATTTTCCCAGCCAGCTGCGCTCGCCGAGGCGCTGGTTGGAGGGAAAGCGTGCATCCCGGATCAGGATGCGTTCCACCGGCCCATCCGGCAGGTACTCCACCGTCAGGCTCCCATCGCGCGAACTCAGCAGGTTTTCGGATACCGGGAACACCTGCTTACGGTAATGCCGGTTCAGGTCGACGTACAGCTCTCGGTCGACCAGGCGCAGGCGGACGTCGAGGCCGCTGGGCAGGCGGTACTGCCCTGCGACGGCGTATTTCAGGTCTGCTTCGTCACCGCTGTCCATCGGGACGGCGGCGAACGCAGTGGAGGAAACGAAAGCAAGGCAAAGCAGGGCACGCATGGCTGTCTCCTTCATCGAAAGGTGGATGAGCGTCCTTTCGAGGTTGGACAGGCCGGTGGTTGGTACGACTGCACATATGTATCAAATTTTGATGCGGCAAGCGGCTGGCGGAGAAATGCAAGCACAGTCCGCAATTCTGATCATGCAACCAAAATAGTTTCCACGCCGATGGTTCTAAAATGCGCGGCGATTATTATCAGCTCTCATGCGTTGTTGGCAAGGTAATGCAGAAGTACACGCACAGCATGGGAACAGGTAGACGAAAAAAGATTGGATCGGATCGGTTATTGCGGCCCTAAGCGAGGAAGCCTTGATTGGGTACTTCGGTCGTTTCTCCGTATCTATTCCGTCGATAAGTTTTCAGTCCATTCATTTGGTGTGGATTCGTGCCTACTGTCCAAATTGCTCGTAGCATGAATACAGGTAACGGCTATCAACCCCATCGCTTGAAAGTAAGTTCTGTGGGCTATTGAAGGCAGAGAGCGTGTTAGCGCCCGGCATGCGCTACATTTAAACATTAGTTGCTTACCATTCCGGCATATACGGTTTGCATTATCCTTTGAGACACATGCCCATTACCTCTGTTCATGCTAACTGCGAAAACTGATGCCGGTCATGAAACTTTCTATAGACACCCTCACCGAGGTTTCATGAAGATGCCTACGTCAAAGGAACGTACTTCATAGCTCAAATTAATTTGCCCCCACTTGAAGTGCCACGTGCGCGTCACGGTTTTTATATTGTCAGGTGAAGCTCCAAGCTGCTTTTTTAAAAAATTCGATAGCAGGCGATACTCATCTGCCATAGCTTTCTCACTGACGTCGTCCCAGCTTTTCATAGGGCGATCTAACCAACGCAGTAGTATCCACTTAACCCTGTTATCTTGCAACTCGATAAAAACACTAAACCTCATGCTTTCCTCTTCTACCTCCAGATAGTAGTATAGGCCTCTAGTATGTTCGCGTTTTTCGATTAAGCCATTTTCGGCGAAAGCACACATGTCTTTAGAGTCAGAAAAAACCGATATATACTTCTCGCCGAGACTTATTCTTCCTTCAGTGAAATTAATCATGGGCTTGTCAACTCCATAAGCGGGCCTTTTTCCATACGATTGCGATCTTTTGCGGTAATGTAATACTGTGTTCCGCCGCCAGATCCATATTGGTCATTCGCTAGTGCATAGTATTCCGTGCCAGCGAATCGATTTACCGCCAGCCTGGCTGGTGGGCCGTCGTTCCTGGGGAACGACAATCGAAGCAGGCGGGTTTGTTGATGGGCTTCCAGCAGTGCTAGCAGGTCGGTCATCGTTTTGCTCGTCCGTTGAGCTGAATTCGAGATGCTTGAAGTGGCTATGACAGTGCGACTGGTTTTGCGACGAACTTATTGACTGTAGTCATTAAGTTGGGAAGAACTAATGACAAATCGCAAGGCTTTGCGCGCTTGCGCTATGCAGCAGCGTTCGTGACAGGGACAAGACGGAACGTACATGGCGCTGCATGCAGCGCGGACAGAGGGGATGCTGCGCGTTACAAATACAACGCAGTAGTAGAGGAGGGAGTAGCGCAAAAACAAAAAAGGCCCCATGATTTCTCATGGAGCCTTCAGTGCTACTGCGCATTCGTGGTAGGCCGTGCGGGATTCGAACCTGCGACCAACGGATTAAAAGTCCGCTGCTCTACCAGCTGAGCTAACGACCCGAAAGAAGCAAGATTATAGGGGCGAACGCCGATGCTGTCAAACGTCTGCGCCCAAAATCTTGCCGTAGAGCCTTATTTGAGCACCGCCAGCCGGTCCTTGGCCGATTGCGCCGCCTGGGTGCCCGGGAACTTGGACACCAGCTGCTGCAGCGTCTTCTTCGCCTTCGGCAGGTCCTTCAGTTCGGCATAGCTGGTGGCCATGTTCAGCA
>Ga0308160_10001634_pt1 | contig 30336 bp, 21 predicted proteins | sample PhyFR1_FD_201036 | JGI IMG/M metagenome (GOLD analysis project Ga0308160, IMG submission 201036) | Phyllosphere microbial communities from UC Gill Tract Community Farm, Albany, California, United States - DLSLF.R1 | ecosystem: Host-associated > Plants > Phyllosphere > Unclassified | place: USA... | reverse complement strand
CTTGACCTGGGCGCCGGCGCCGCTGCGCATGCGCGCTGTAGAAGTTGCCATGATCTATCCTATTCGTTGGTGCAGCCGAGGACTTCCTCGAGGCTGGTCAGGCCTTGTTTCACTTTCATCAAGCCCGAGCGGCGCAGCGAATTCACGCCATCGCGCTCGGCCTGGGCTGCGATCTGCATCGCGTTGCCGTGGGTCAGGATCAATTCTTCGATGGCCGGTGAGATCGGCATGAGCTGATAGATGCCGACGCGGCCCTTGTAGCCGGAGCCCAGGCAGCGTTCGCAGCCGACCGGGCCGTAGGGTTTCCAGTCGTGGTCGTGGTCCAGGTCGCTGTCGCGGAAACCGGCCGCTTTCAATACGTCGCGCCCGACTTCGAGCGGCTGCTTGCAGGTGCACAGGCGGCGCGCCAGGCGCTGGGCCGTGATCAGGATCACCGACGAGGCGATGTTGAACGGCGCCACGCCCATGTTCATGAGGCGCGTCAGGGTCGACGGCGCGTCGTTGGTGTGCAAGGTCGAGAACACCATGTGGCCGGTCTGGGCGGCCTTGATCGCGATGTCGGCGGTTTCCAGGTCGCGGATCTCGCCGACCATGATGATGTCCGGGTCCTGGCGCAGGAAGGCCTTCAGTGCGACCGGAAAGGTCAGGCCGGCACGCTCGTTGACGTTGACCTGGTTCACGCCCGGCAGGTTGATCTCGGCCGGGTCTTCCGCGGTCGAAATATTGATCCCGGGTTTATTCAGCAGATTCAGGCAGCTGTACAGCGACACCGTCTTGCCGGAACCGGTCGGCCCGGTCACCAGCACCATGCCGTAGGGGCGCGTGATGGCGTCGATCAATAAGGCCTTTTGATCGGGATCGTAGCCGAGCGCGTCGATGCCCATCTGCGCCTGGGTAGCGTCGAGGATACGCATGACGGTCTTTTCGCCGAACAGCGTTGGCAGCGTGCTGACGCGGAAGTCGATGGTGCGCGTTGCCGACAGCACCAGGCGCATGCGGCCGTCCTGCGGCACACGCTTTTCCGAGATGTCGAGCTTGGCCAGCACCTTGATGCGCGAAACCAATTTATCCCGGATCGCCAGCGGCGGCGCCGCGTGGTCGCGCAGCACGCCGTCGACGCGCATGCGGATGCGGTACTGCTTTTCGTAGGGTTCGAAGTGGATGTCGGAGGCGCCGAGCGTGATCGCGTCCATCAGGATCTTGTTGAGGAAGCGCACGATCGGCGCATCCTCGACCTCCGACGTGGCCGCCTCGGACGCCGCGGCCTGCGTATCTTCTTCGGCGAATTCGATCTCGCCGTCGTCGCCGGCCAGCTCGTTGAGGGTCTGGTCGTTGCTGTTGGCCAGACAGGCCAGCAGCGCCTGCAGGGCGTCGTGGGCGACGATCACCGGCTCGACCGTCGCTTCGCTCTGGAACTTGATCTGGTCCAGGGCTTGCGAGTTGGTCGGATCCGACAGCGCCACCGACATCTTGTTGCCGCGCTTGGACAGCGGCACCACCCGCAGCGTCTGCATCAGCCGGGTGTCGATGGCGTTAGCCGGCAGCATGTCGGTGCTGACGGTCGACAGGTCGAGCAGCGGGTAGCCGAAGGTCTCGGCGCAGAACACCGCCAGGCTGCGCGCATCGATGGTGCCGGAGCCGAGCAGGGTGTCGATGAAGCCTGTCTTGTCGGCGGACGCCTTCTTTTGCAGGGTGTCCGCCTGGGGCAGGCCCAGCCGCCCAGACTGGACCAGGGCGCGCGCCAACCCCGGCAGCGTGCTGCCAGTCATGGTGTTGGGAAGGACTGCGGCCATAGGGTCAAGGACGGGTAGAGAATGGGAAGCAGGGCGTGACGGACGAGCCCGGTGGATGCTCTGGATGATGCCCGTAGGCATCAAATTGGTCAAGCATTTGGCATGGGGAAAGAGGTATACATACCACGTAGGTAAAGTGACATGCACCCTGCTGTTGGCGAATTACTAAAGGCATGCGGCGCTCCTTGAAAGGGTGCCAGCACGCTTTGATCGGATTCGCGATCAGGCCGCCAGCCAGCGTTTGACCGCTACCGGACGCAACAGTTTCACCACCTTGATGGCCTGGTTTTGCACTTGCACAACCTCGATCACGGTCTGGCCGATCTTGAGGGCGATCGGGAATTCCGGAATCTCCTGCAATTGCTCCAGCAGCAAGCCATTAACGGTCTTGGGACCGTCCAGCGGCAGGTCCAGGCCCAGCTTCTTGTTGATGTCGCGCAGAGGTGCAGAACCTTCCAGCAGGCATTCGCCGCTGGCGTTCCAGGCCATGGCATCGGTGCGCGCCGCGCCCGGCGTCGAGGTGGTGAAATCGCCGATCATTTCCTCGATGATGTCTTCGAGGGTGACCAGGCCCTGCACCTCGCCGTACTCGTCGACGATGATGCCCAGCCTTTCCTTGTTTTCCTGGAAATACTGGAGCTGGGCCAGCACGGCGGTGTCCTGCGGAATGAAATAGGGCTCGGTCAGCAGCTCGCGGAAGTGCTCGACGGTCAATTCGTCGCCCTGGTTGAGCAGGCCGATCGCCTTGCGCACGTGCAGGATGCCGACCATCTTGTTGATCTCGCCCTCGTACACCGGCAGCTTGTTGTGATAGCAGGTGGTCAGCTCGGCCTTGATGGTCTCGACTGGCAGCGACAGGTTCAGCGCCTCGATCTGGCTGCGCGGCGTCATGATGTCTTCGATCGAGATCTTTTCCAGGTCGAACAGGTTCAGCAGGATGCTCTTGTGCTTTTGCTGGATATACTGGCCGCTTTCCAGCACCACGAAGCGCAGTTCGTCGATCGACAGCCTGTTCTGCGCCGGATCGCTGTGCAGGCTGCCGAGGCCGCGGATGCGCAGCAGCTTGAGAAAGCCGTTGACGAACAGGTTGACGAACCAGATCACCGGCCGCGCCACTTTCATCAGTGGTTTCAGCACCAGGCTGGAGCCCAGCGAGATGCGTTCCGGGAAGCTGGCGCCGATCACCTTGGGAGAAATCTCGGCAAACACGATCAACAGGAAGGCGACCACGGCGGTGGCCACCGTGATCACGCTTTCCTCGTGGCCGAAGAACAGGATGGCGATGGCGGTCACCAGCGCGGTGGCCATGGCATTGATCAGGGTATTCGCGATCAGCACCAGCGCCAGCAGCTTGTCGGTGCGGTCCAGCAGCCACAGCGTGGTGACGGCGCCGCGGTTGCCGCGCTTGGCCAGGTGCCGCAACCGGTATTTGTTGGCCGCCATCAGGGCGGTTTCGGCCATCGCGAAGAAGGCCGAACAAAGGATCAGGAGCGCGAGTGCGAGGACGAGCACCCAGAGGGGTACGGTTTCCAATTCTCACCGTAAAGAATCGTGCATGGGACTGGCGGCGGGGCCAGCGCTGGTGCGGCAAGGGCATGCCGCATCAGGCCGATTCTATGACAAGGGGAGGGGACTTGCAAGTTTGTACAGAACGCCGCTTTTCAGCTACGGGTGAGTGCCAGCGTCGGCGCCGCACGGCCAGTCGGCGCACCCAGCACCGGGGTATTGTCCAGCTTGAACACCGCCAGCGCCCCCGACAACTGCCCGGTCTGCTCCGTCAGCGATGCCGCCGCCGCCGCCGCCTGCTCGACCAGCGCCGAGTTCTGCTGGGTCATCTCGTCCATGTCGCCGATCGCCTGGCCGATCTGCTCGATGCCTTCGCTCTGGCGCTGGCCCGCTTCGCTGATCTCGGCCATGATGTCGTGCACCTTGCGTACCGAGTTCACGATCTGTTCCATCGTGCTGCCCGCCTGGTCGACCAGCGCGGTACCGGCCTGGACCTTGGACACCGAGTCGCCGATCAGCTCCTTGATTTCCTTGGCGGCAGTGGCCGAACGCTGGGCCAGCGAACGCACTTCGGACGCCACCACGGCAAAACCACGGCCCTGCTCACCGGCACGGGCCGCTTCCACGGCCGCATTCAGGGCCAGGATATTGGTCTGGAAAGCGATGCCGTCGATGACGGAAATGATCTCGACGATCTTGCTGGCCGAGGCATTGATGGCGCCCATGGTCGCGACCACGTCGCCCACCACTTCGCCGCCGCGGGTGGCGATGCCGGTAGCGGACACCACCAGCTGGTTGGCCTGGCTGGCATTGGCGGCGTTGGCGCGCACGGTATCGGTCAGCGATTCCATGGCGCGGGCCGTGTTTTCCAGGCGGCTGGCCTGGGATTCGGTGCGGCTGGACAGGTCGGCATTGCCGCTGGCGATTTCGGAACTGGCCAGCGCGATGGTCTCGGCCGAGCTCTTGATGCCCGACACCATGTTGGCCAGGCGGCCGCGCATCTCTTTCAGGGCGGCCAGCAGGCTGTCCTGGTCGCCGTGTTCGGTCCGGATATCCATGGCCAGGTCGCCGTCGGCCACCGCGCGCGCGATTTCGCGTGCATATTCGGGTTCGCCGCCCAGTTGATGCCAGATGGTGCGCACCACGAACCAGGACACGGCGATCAGGGTCGCGATCACGACCAGCGCGGTGATGATGGTAGCGGACAGGGCGCGGCGCACGTTCGATTCGCTGCGCGCGATGCCGGCCTTGAAGTTCTGCTGCGATTGTTCGTTGAGCTTGGCGACGTCGGCGTTCAGCGTGCCCAATGCGGTCTGCATGCGCGTCACGACCGCCTGCGGGTCGCCCTGCTCGAGTTCGAGCATGATTTTTGCTGCGGAGACGGCGGGGGCGTAGTAATCCTCGAATTCCCTGGCCAGGCGCTTGCCGGTATCGGCCATGCCGGCGATCTTGCCGACCTCTGCCAGCTTGGCGCGTACCTTGTTCGCCTGTTCGCCGACCTGGGCCACGCGCGCCTTGTCGCCTTCGGACACCGCGTCGCGCAAGCCGTTAGTGACACCCTCGATGTCCGCCGCCAGTGCTTTCGAGACGCCCAGCGCCGGATAATCGACGCTTTCAGTGGTGTGGATCGAATCCAGGGCATTGTTCGCGATGCTGGCGCTGATCGCGACCCCGAGGCCGAAGATGATGGTCGATACGACCGGAAGTGCCCAGATCCTGCGCTTGATGCTCATGCTGCCGACTCCTGAAATGAAAAAACCCGACGCCCGGTCGTGAATGATGGCGGCGGGTACAAGTGATGAAGGTTAGGAAGCCGAGTAGATCACTTTGACCGACGCATCGACTGCGCTCTTCTCGATGTAGCCAATGGCTTTCGGATCGGCCGCGACCGCTTTCTTGACGGCGGCGCTGTCGCCGACTTCCTTCGGCATCGTGGCCTTGCCGGTGAACACCAGCTTGGACCACAGGGCCTTGACCTGGGAGGCGTCCTTGTCGGTCACCTTCTTGTAGAACTCGGCGCGCACCGGTGCGCTGTCGGGCTGGTCGACCGGGGTCATCGCGGTGGATTTACCCAGGAAGAATTGGGCCACCTGGTCCTTGGTCATCGAGGCTTCGGCGGCTTTCGGGTTCACCACCACGACGATTTCGGCCATGGCCGGCAGGGAAAGCGCCAGGATAGCGGCGCCGATGCTTGCTTGGATCAGTTGTTTCATCGCGGTTCTCCTTAGAACACGAAGTCGACGGCGACGGCACCGACGGTGACCGGGCCCTTGAACCCGGACGCGGCGCGCAGCAGCAGGCCCTTCGGATCGGGCTTGACGCGGTCGACCTGGAATTTCAGGTCGGCCGAGCTCGAGAAGTCCCAGCGCAGGCCGATGCTGTCGGTGCTCTGGGCGCCGTTGTTGGTGGCGGTGCGCAAGCCTTCCAGCGCGTTGCTCAGGGCGCGCACGGTCGGGGTGCAGGCGGCCGGCGAACCGGCGGCGCAGGCGGTCGGGATGGTGTTGGTGAAGTCGCTCGACACCGACAGCTTGGCGTGGCTGTAGTACGGCAGGAACTTGCCGAAGCGGTAGCCGCCCAGCACGTACCAGGAATCGGTCGAGCCGGAAGCGGTGTCCACCTTGCGCTTCGCATACTCGGTCTGGGCAACGATGTTGTTCCAGTCCATGCTCAGGCCGGCCGAGGTGAAGCTGCCTTTTTTCTTGTGGTTGTCCACCAGGCGCGCCATGTCGTTCAGCTGGCTGATCTTGAAGGTGTTGCCGGCGGTATCCAGCGACGTTACCAGGGTGTTGAACTGGGGGGCGTTCACGCTCAGCCTGGTTTCGGTACGGCCGACGCGCACCGTGAACGGGCCATGCTCGGCGGTCAGGGTCAGTGCGTGCAGACGGCTCAGCTCGGCGTCGATGCCGCTTGACAGCGAGGTCTTGCTGCGGCCAAGGGCCAGCTGGGCGGTGTAGGTGGTGTCGCCGAAGGCTTTCGACCAGGTGAGGTCGGCGCCGTCGACGCTGTTCAGCGGTACCTGCGAATACACTTCCTGGGGCGGACGCAGGAAGGTGTTGGCGTAGCCGACGTTGCGGTATTCGGAAATCATGAAGGTCGGCAGCACCAGGCGACCGACACGGACGCTGACGTCGTTCGACACCTTGGCCTTGACGAAGGCCCAGGTCAGTTCGGCGCCGTAGTCGTCTTCGCCATCCTTGCGCACCAGGCCCTGGCCGGTGACCGACAGCCAGTCGTTGATTGCGTAGTCGGCCTGCAGGCCGAGGTTGGAGTCGACGCCGCTGCGCGGGTCTTTCTTGACGCCGCGGGCCTGGTTCGGACGTGCGAATTCGGCCTGGTCGGTGTTCGACCAGGTCAGGGCTGCGGTGCCGAAACCGCTGATGCGGACGGCGGAGCTATCCTGGGCGTAAGCGGCCGAGACGGCAAAAGGCAAAGCGAGAGCCGCCACGATATAACGTGTCTTCATTGGGTTCCTACGATGGAATAGTCAGTTATTGTTAATTGGCGCAACGTGGCGGCAGTGGGTTGGGTCGCGCGGGGAATTGCTGGAAATGATTGTATCCATGTAGCAATTCTTGCTGCAATGAAAATGCGCGAATTTCCATATCTCTCTGCCGGAATCTGAAATTCTGTTGTGTCACATATACAGATTGTTGCTACGATGCATCGACAAATTCAACAAATATCGTCCGCACGCTTGCAGATGCAAGCGCCCGCCGGCGGCGGACCGGGGCGGGCGGCGTCTGGCAATGGATTGCCAAGCTCATCGTGCAGCGGCTTACGGCGCGCTGTAGATCGCTTTGACGGAGGCATCGACTGCGCTCTTCTCGATGTAGCCGATGGCTTTCGGATCGGCCGCGACCGCCTTCTTGACGGCGGCGCTGTCGGCGACTTCCTTCGGCATCGTGGCCTTGCCGGTGAACACCAGCTTGGACCACAGGGCCTTGACCTGGGAGGCGTCCTTGTCGGTCACCTTCTTGTAGAACTCGGCGCGCACCGGTGCGCTGTCCGGCTGGTCGACCGGGGTCATGGCGCTCGATTTACCCAGGAAGAACTGGGCCACCTGGTCTTTCGTCATCGACGCTTCGGCAGCCTTCGGGTTGACCACGACGACGACGTCGGCCATGGCCGGCAGGGCCAGCAGCAGGGCGGCGGCAACGCTTGCTTTGATCAGTTGTTTCATCGCGGCTCTCCTCAGAACACGAAGTCGAGCGCCACGGCGCCGACGGTGAGCGGACCCTTGAAGCCGGGTTTCGCATTGGTCAGAAGGCCGCTGCCGGCATCCGGACGCACGCGGTCGGCCTGCACCTTCAGTGCCACCGAACGGTAGAAGTCCCAGCGTACGCCGATGCTGTCAGTGGTCTGCTCGCCCTGGCCGAGGCCGGTGTACTTGAGCGTACCGACGGCAGCCGACAGCGCCTGCACGGTCGCGCTGCAAACGGCCGGGTAGCCGGCCGGGCAGGATGCCGGGACGCTGTTGGCGACCGCGCCGTCGATGCGCAGCTTGGCATGGCTGTAGTAGGGCAGGAACTTGCCGAAGCGGTAGCCGCCCATCACGTACCACGAGGTAGTGTCGTTCAGGTAGCTGTCGCTCTTGCGCTTGGCGTATTCGGCCTGGGCGACGACCTTGTTCCAGTCGAGGCCGGCGCCGACGGAGGTGAACGAGCCTTTCTTGCGGTCGGGTGCCAGCTCACCGGCCAGCGTGGTGAGTGCCGGCAGGTTGTAGCCGGCGCCGGCGCTGCGCAGGCTGCCCAGCAGGGTGTTCAGCGCGGCCTGGTGGTTGACCGAGATTTTGGTGTCGACGCGGCCGAAGCGCAGCGTCAGCGGGCCGTGTTCAGCGACCAGGTTGAGGACGGTCATGCCGCGCGCTTCGACCTCGGCGCCGCCGTAGACGTCACCCTTGGTGCGGCCGTAGGCGAATTGCGCGGTATAGGTGGTGTCGGCAACGCTGTGCTGCCAGGTGATGTCGGCGCCGTCGATGTTGTTGAACGGTACCTGCGAATACATCTCGGCCGGCGGACGCAGGAAGGTGTTGGCGTAGCCGACGTTGCGGTAGTCCGAGATCATGAAGACCGGCAGGCCGATGCGGCCGACGCGGATGCTGACGTCGTTCGATACCCTGGCCTTGGCGAAGGCCCAGGTCAGTTCGGCCCCGAAGTCGTCCTGGGCGTCCTTGCGCACCAGGCCCTGGCCGGTAAAGGACAGCCAGCTGTTGACGGTGTAGTCGGCCTGCAGGCCAAGGTTGGAATCGACGCCGGTGGTCGGCTGCTTGTCGGCGCCGCGGGCCTGGTTCGGACGGCCGAATTCGGCATTGTCCTTGTTGACCCAGGTCAGGGCGGCAGTGCCGAAACCGCTGATACGTACGGGAGAACTCTCCTGGGCGTAAGCAGTAGAGACGGCCAGGGGTAAGGCGAGCATGCTCGCGAGGAAGCGTTTTTTCATGAACAATCGTTTTGTTGTTATAGGTTGCAAGACGCGGTGCAATATCTACCCACACCAGCTTGCCAAAACTATTGTAGCCATGTGGCAATTTTTGCCGCAAGGTAAATGTATTTAAACGTAGAAACTGTACATGGCAAACCGAAAATTGTTGCGCTTGGCTGACAGTCCACAAATTTAAATTTGGAACAATCAAGTAAACGGCTTAGTTCCACCAGTGCGAGGTCGTACCCGCCTCCGGCAAGCGCGCCTGGCGCGCCGCGTGCACCAGCCCGGCTTCGACGGCCTGCTCGGCCGTATAGATGCGCGAACTGCCGGTGAGATAGGGAAGGATGTCATGCGCATCGCGCGCGCCGCGCGTGGCTTCCTCGAAGATCGATGCATAGCGCTCGGCATCGAAATCCAGGCAATCGCGCCATTCCGAAATGCGCGCATGGTCGGCCGCGACCAGGTTGCCGAAACCCCAGTGCAGCGGGTGGATCAGGAAGCGGGTGCCGGGGCAGGCATAGCGCTTCTGTCCGGCCAGGAAGATGGCGACCCCGACCGATTCCACGCTGCCGACGTTCCAGGTGGTGAGCGGCAGCGGCAGCGATTTCAGGAAGAAATACAGGGCAAAACCGGCGGTCATGTTGCCGCCTTCGGTCGACATGTGCAGTTCGATCTCGGTGGCGCCGCTCTGCAGCGCCTGCAGGCACAGGTTGCGGATGGTACACGCCGAGGTGGCGTTGATGGGGCCGATGAAATGGACGATGTGCAGTGACATGCTTCCTCCTGGCGCTCGAAGAAAGCATAGCAAAATTTTTTTCAGCTGCCTCCTATCAGCTGCCCCGGTAGGTCGAATACGACCAAGGCGTCACCACCAGCGGCACATGGTAGTTCTGCGTCGCATCCGCCACCCCGAACGCGATCGTCACCCGGTCGATGAAGCGCGGACTGGGCATGGCCACGCCCTGCGCCGCGAAATAGTCGCCGGCCGCGAATACTAGTTCGTAGTGCCCGGCCTGCAGCGCCTCGCCTTCGAGCAGCGGCGCAGCGCAGCGGCCGTCAAGGTTGGTGGCATCGCGCTTGAGCAGGCGGCGCTGTCCGCCATCGACCGCATACAGTTCGAGCTGGACGCCGGCGCCCGGCTTGCCCTGGGCGGTGTCGAGGACGTGGGTGCTGAGTTTTCCCATCGCGGAAGATCCTATATGTCGGGGATGAAATGTCGTATGTCGCCGATGATATACCGGTGTCCTTCTTGCAATATAAGATGGGGCATATATCCGTTTTCAGGGACTGCCCATGAACGATGCCGATGTCAATGCACTGAGCAACTACCCGCGCGACCTGGTCGGCTATGGCCGCAATCCGCCGCATCCGCAATGGCCAGGCGGCGCACGCGTCGCCCTGCAGTTCGTGCTGAACTACGAGGAGGGCGCCGAGAACAGCGTGCTGCACGGCGACCCGGCGTCGGAAACCTTCCTGTCCGAGATCGTCGGCGCCCAGGCCTTCAACATGCGCCACATGAGCATGGAATCGCTGTACGAATACGGGGCGCGCGCCGGCCTGTGGCGCATCCTGCGCATGTTCGAGCAGCGCGGGTTGCCGCTGACCGTATTCGGCGTGGCGATGGCGCTCCAGCGCAATCCGGAAGCGGTGGCGGCTTTCCGCGAACTGGGCCACGAGATTGCCTGCCACGGCCTGCGCTGGATTTCGTACCAGCACGTCGACGAAGCCACCGAGCGCGCCCACATGAAGGAAGCGGTCGACATCATGCGCGACCTGACGGGCGAAGCGCCGCAGGGCTGGTACACCGGGCGCGATTCGCCGAATACGCGGCGCCTGGTGCTGGAACACGGCGGCTTCGTCTACGATGCCGACCACTACGGCGACGATTTGCCGTTCTGGCTCGAGGTCGATTTCAAGGACGCCAACGGCCGGCACGCGCGCCGCCCGCACCTGGTGGTGCCCTATACGCTGGACACCAACGACATGCGCTTTGCCGCCATGCAAGGCTTCAATTCCGGCACCCAGTTCTTCGACTATTTAAAAGATGCCTTCGATGTGCTGTATGCCGAAGGCGATCCGAACGGACTGAACCAGCCGAAGATGCTGTCGATCGGCCTGCATTGCCGCCTGGTGGGCCGGCCGGCCAGGGCGGCGGCGCTGGCGCGTTTCCTGGATTACGTGCAGACCCACCAGCACGTTTGGATCACGCGCAGGATCGATATCGCACGTCACTGGCAAAGCGTGCACCCCTATCTAAAATGAGGTAATCGCAGCGCGCCGGCATATATTCAAATAATGATATTGAAAATCATTAAATTCTTATAATTGAACGATAGCCGAATGTTAATCTCACAGGTTGGTTTCAACCCGAGGCACCCATGTCCACACCGATCCGATTCTTCTACCGCGGGGCCGTCCACGAAGTGAGCGGCGTCGCGCCGACCCAGACCGTCCTGCAGCACCTGCGCGAGGACCTGCATTGCACCGGCACCAAGGAAGGCTGCGCCGAGGGTGATTGCGGCGCCTGCACGGTGGTGGTCGGCTCGCTGGAAGCGGACGGGCTGCAGCTGAAGGCGGTGAATGCCTGCATCCAGTTCACGCCCACGCTGGACGGCAAGGCCCTGTTCACGGTCGAGGACCTGCAGCAGGCCGACGGCGCGCTACACCCGGTGCAGCAGGCGCTGGTCGAGTGCCACGGCTCGCAGTGCGGCTTCTGCACGCCGGGCTTCGCGATGTCGCTGTGGGGCATGTATCTTAAGCAGGAATGCGTGAAGCAGGAGGGCGCGTGCGCACCGGCGCGCGGCGAGATCGACGATGCCCTGTCCGGCAACCTGTGCCGCTGCACCGGCTACCGCCCGATCATCGACGCCGCCCGCCGCATGGGCGAACTGCCGCGCGTCGATTTCGATCGAGACGCGCTGGCCGACCGATTGCGCACGCTGCAACGCGAGGCCGGCACGGTCTACAGTTTTCAAGGCCAGACCTTCCACGCGCCGCGCACGCTGGACGAACTGGTCGCCGCGCGCGCCGCGCACCCGGATGCGGTGCTGCTGGCCGGGTCGACCGACGTCGGCCTGTGGGTCACCAAGCAGATGCGCGAACTGCAGGACATCATCTACCTCGGCCACGTCCGCGAGCTGAAAAGCGTGGAAGAGCGTGACGGCGCCATCGGGATCGGCGCCGGCGTCACGCTGCAGGACGCCTACGCGGCCGTGTGCCGCCACTACCCGCGCGAATTGGGCGAGCTGTGGCAGCGCTTCGCCTCGCTTCCGATCCGCAATGCCGGCACGCTGGGCGGCAACGTCGCCAACGGTTCGCCGATCGGCGATTCGATGCCCTGGCTGATCGCCCTGGGGAGCGAACTGGTGCTGCGCGGGCCGGACGGCGAACGCAGCCTGCCGCTGGAAGATTTCTATCTCGGTTACCAGCAGAAGGATCTGCGTGCCGGCGAGTTCGTCAAAGGCCTGCGCGTGCCGCTGCCGCGCAGTTCTTCCACTTCGAAGCTCGCCTTCCGCACGTATAAACTGGCCAAGCGCTTCGACCAGGATATCTCGGCCGTGTGCGCCGCCTTTGCGCTCGAACTCGACGACGAAGGCGTGGTGCGCAAGGCCCGCATCGCCTTCGGCGGCATGGCCGCCACGCCCAAACGCGCTCCGGCGGCGGAAGCGGCACTCAAGGGCCAAGCATGGGACGAAGCCGCGCTCAAGGCCGCGATGACGGCATTGGCCGGCGACTACACGCCGCTGTCCGACATGCGCGCCTCCAGTACCTACCGCATGCAGACCGCGCAGAACCTGCTGCGCCGCTTCTGGCTCGAGACGCGCCTGGACAATCCGCTGCCGCTCGAGGCGGTCAACGCATTTGCCGTGCATCTGGACACTGCGGCCTGAGGAGAACACGATGAACGACGCAGGAACGCCCGCACTGAAAACCGCCGATCTGGCCGCCTCCTGGGCCGCGGTCGGCAAATCGAGGCCGCACGAGTCGGCCCGGCTGCACGTACTCGGCCAGGCCGACTACACCGACGACATCGACGAAGTCCGCGGCACCCTGCATGCGGCGCTCGGCCTCTCCGGCAAGGCGCACGCACGCATCCTCGGCATCGACCTGGCAGCGGTCCGCGCCAGCCGCGGCGTCAAGAACGTCTACACCGCGCGCGACATCCCCGGCACCAACGATTGCGGCCCGATCATCCACGACGATCCGATCCTGGCCGACGGCCTGGTCCAGTACGTCGGCCAGCCGATCTTCATCGTGGTCGCGGACACCCACGACAACGCGCGCCGCGCCGCGCGCAAAGCAAAGATCGACTATGACGAACTGCCGGCGATCCTGACCCCGCAGGCGGCACGCGCCGCGCAATCGTGGGTGCTGCCGCCGATGCGCCTGGCGCGCGGCGATGCGCAAAGCGCGTATGAAGCGGCACCGCACAAGGTGAAGGGCGAGTTGTACGTCGGCGGCCAGGAACAGTTTTACCTCGAAGGCCAGATCGCCTACGCCATTCCGCAGGAAAACGACGGCATGCTGGTGCTGTGCTCGACCCAGCACCCGAGCGAGATGCAGCACGTGGTCGCGCACGCGCTCGGGCTGCATTCGCACCATGTGACGGTCGAGTGCCGGCGCATGGGCGGCGGCTTTGGCGGCAAGGAATCGCAGTCGGCGCTGTGGGCGGCGGCGGCCAGCGTGGCGGCCAAACGCAGCGGCCGCCCGGTCAAGCTGCGCGCCGACCGCGACGACGACATGCTGGTCACCGGCAAGCGCCACTGCTTCCATTACGAATACGAAGTCGGCTACGGCGACGACGGGCGCATCCTGGCAGCGAAGGTCGACATGGTGTCGCGCGCCGGCTACTCGGCCGATTTGTCCGGGCCGGTCGCCACGCGCGCGGTCTGCCACTTCGACAACACCTATTATCTGTCCGACGTCGACATCCGCGCCGCCTGCGGCAAGACCAACACCCAGTCGAACACCGCCTTCCGCGGCTTCGGCGGGCCGCAGGGCGCGATCGCGATGGAATACGTGCTGGACGAGATCGCGCGGACACTCCATCGCGACGCGCTCGACATCCGCAAGCTGAATTTCTACGGCAAGAACGACCACAACGTCACGCCCTACGGCCAGGTCATCGTCGACAACGTGATCCACGAACTGGTCGATGAGCTGGAGACGAGCAGCGCATACCGCAAGCGCCGCGCCGCCATCGATGCGTACAACCGCAGCAGCCCGGTATTGAAAAAGGGGCTGGCGCTCACGCCCGTCAAATTCGGCATCGCCTTCAACGTCACCCACCTGAACCAGGCCGGCGCGCTGGTGCACGTGTACGTGGACGGTTCGATCCTGGTGAACCACGGCGGTACCGAGATGGGGCAGGGCGTCAACACCAAGGTAATGCAGGTGGTGGCGCACGAACTGGGCGTCGACCTGGGGCGCGTGCGCATCACCGCCACCAATACCGGCAAGGTTGCCAACACCTCGGCCACGGCGGCATCGACCGGCGCCGACCTGAACGGCATGGCGGCCCAGGACGCGGCGCGCCAGATCCGCGAGCGCCTGGCCGCCTTCGCCGCCGGGCAGTACGGTGGTTCGGAAGCGGACGTCCGTTTTGCCGCCGACACCGTGTTCGCCAATGGCCACGAGATCCCCTTCGGCGAGCTGGTGGCAAAAGCCTACCTGGCGCGCACCCAGCTGTGGTCGGACGGTTACTACGCGACCCCGGGCCTGTCCTGGGATGCCAAGACCATGACCGGCCGCCCGTTCTCCTATTTCGCCTATGGCGCGGCGGTGGCCGAAGTGGTGGTGGACACGCTCACCGGTGAATGGAAGCTGCTGCGCGCCGATGCGCTGTACGACGCCGGCCGCTCGCTCAATCCGGCGCTGGACATCGGCCAGGTCGAAGGCGCCTTTTTGCAGGGCATGGGCTGGCTGACCACCGAGGAACTGCGCTGGAACGACGGCGGCAAGCTGACCACCCACGCGCCGTCGACCTATAAAATCCCGGGCGTGTCGGACTGCCCGCAGGACTTCCGCGTGCGCCTGTTCGAAAACAGCAACGTCGAAGATTCGATCCACCGCTCCAAGGCCGTGGGAGAACCGCCGCTGCTGCTGCCGTTCTCGGTGTTCTTCGCGATCCGCGACGCCATCTCCAGCGTGGGTGGGCACAAGGTCAATCCGCCGCTGAATGCACCGGCGACCAGCGAGGAAATCCTGAAAGCGGTGTCGGCCGTCGAAGCGGCAACCTCGCAAGCTGTCGCTTCGCAGGCCGCCGTAGCGACGGTCGGCTGAGATGGAAGACTGGCTCTCCATCGGCGCCGCCGCATCGGCGCCTGCCGTGCTGGTCACCGTCGCCATCGTCGAAGGCTCGGTGCCGCGCGAACCCGGCGCGAGGATGCTGGTGGATGCCGTGCGCCAGTGGGGCACGGTCGGCGGCGGCCACCTGGAACTGCGCGGCGCCGAAGCCGCGCGCGCGATGCTGGCCAGCGGCGAGCTGCGCCGCCTGGAGCGCTTCCCGCTCGGCCCGAGCCTGGGCCAGTGCTGCGGCGGCGTCGTGCACCTGGCCTTCGAGCTGGTCGACCGTGCCCACCTGGCCGCACTGGCCGCGCGCCGCCGCGAAGACAGCTGGCGCCTGGTGTTGCTGGACACCAGCCTGGACACCAAGCCGGAGGTGGCGCCGGACGCCAGGCCGGCGCTGGCACTGCTGGACGCAGCCGGCCGCGCCGTGCACGGTACCGCAGCGGCAGCACTGCCTGCATTCGACCGCAGCCAGGGCACCCACGTGCTGCGCGACGAACAGGGCCGCCGCTGGCTGGCCGACCTGGTCGCCGCCCCGCGCGCCCACCTGATGCTGTTCGGCGCCGGCCACGTCGGCGCCGCCATCGTGCGCGCGCTGGCCGACCTGCCGTGCACGGTGACCTGGGTCGACGAACGCGACGACCTGTTCCCGCCCGAAATACCGCATAATGTCGCCGTCGAGGTGACCGATACCCCGGAAGCGCTGGCGGCGCAAGCCCCCGCCGGGACCAGCTTCCTGGTCATGACGCACAGCCACGCGCTCGACCAGCGCCTGGCCGAAACCATCCTCAGGCGCCCCAACCCCGGCCCCGGCCACGACCACGACTGGTTCGGCCTGATCGGTTCAAGCACCAAACGCATCCAGTTCGAACGCCGCCTGATCGAGCGCGGCGTCAACCGCGAGCGCCTGGAGGCGATGGTCTGCCCGATCGGCATACCCGGCATCGAAGGCAAGCTGCCGGCCGTGATCGCCGTCGCCGTCGCTGCCCAGCTTTTGATGGTCTGGGAAGCGGCTTTACAAGAAAGAATCTGATGTCGAACGAAACCTCCAAGGTGCAGGCCTACCGCGCGAGCCTGCTGACTTTCCACGCCGATCCGGCCTTTGCCGAAGACGCGCATACCTGGATCGAAGACGGCCTGCTGGTGGTCGCGGATGGCCGCATCCAGGCCAGCGGTGACTACGCCACGCTGGCGCCGGCGCTGGCCCCCGGCGTCGAGCTCATCGATCACCGCGGCCACATCATCACGCCCGGCTTCATCGATACCCATCTGCATTTCCCGCAGACCGACATGATCGCCTCGCCGGCGCCGGGCCTGCTGCCCTGGCTCGACACCTACACCTTCCCGACCGAGCGCCGGTTCGGCGACCCGGTGCATGCGCGCGCCGGTGCCGAGTTCTTCCTCGACGAACTGCTGCGCAACGGCACCACCACCGCGCTGGTGTATTGCACCGTGCATAAGGAATCCGTCGACGCCTTTTTCGAAGCCAGCGCCGCGCGCAACCTGCGCATGGCCGGCGGCAAGGTGCTGATGGACCGCAACTGCCCGGACTTCTTGCAGGACACCGCCGACCTGCGCGACAGCGAAGACCTGATCCAGCGCTGGCACAAGCAGGGCAGGTCGATGTACGCGATCACCCCGCGCTTCGCCCCGACCTCGACCGAAGCCCAGCTGGCCGCCACGGGCGAGCTGGCGCGCGCGTATCCGGACACCTTCATCCAGACCCACGTCTCGGAAAACCAGGACGAGTGCAAATGGGTCGGCGAGCTGTTTCCGCAACGCCGCAGCTACCTCGACGTGTACGAACACTATGGCCTGATGCGCCCGCGTGCGATGTTCGGCCACTGCATCTGGCTCGACGACACCGATTTCTCGCGCCTGGCCGACACCGGCTCGGCCATCGCCCATTGCCCGACCTCGAACCTGTTCCTCGGCAGCGGCCTGTTCGACATGAAACGCGCCGACGATGCCGGGGCGATGGTCTCGCTCGGTACGGACGTCGGGGCGGGCACTTCGTTCTCGATGTTGCAAACCATGAATGAAGCGTATAAAGTTGCGCGATTGAAAGGCAGCTACCTCCCGGCCTTGCGCATGTTTTACCTGGCCACGCTGGGCGCCGCACGCAGCATGGGACTCGAAGGCACGATCGGCACGCTGGCGCCAGGTCTTGAAGCCGACTTCATCGTCCTCGACCCGAAAGCCACGCCGCTGCTGGCGCGCCGCACCGCGCATGCAAATACGCTCGAGGAAACGCTGTTCGCGCTGGCCCTGCTGGGCGACGACCGTGCGATCCGCGCCACCTACGCCGCCGGCGCATGCTTACACGAGAGATCGGTTGCCTTTATGCCGTCCAACTGACCTACCGAGAAATATTCATGATGCAGAAGACCCTGAGCAGCAGTTTGCTCGTTGCCCTGACCGCACTGGCGAGCGCCAATGCCGGCGCACGCAGCAATGCGCCGACAGCCAACGAAGCCGCCACCGCGCGCCACTACGCCGCGCTGGTCGCCGGCGCCGAGCCGAAGACGGCCGAGCTGACCTTGTTCTTCTCGCAGATGCCGAAGGGCGGCGACCTGCACCACCATTATTCCGGCGCGGTCTACGCCGAAACCTATGTCGACTTCCTCGACAAGCAGGGCTTCTGCGTCAACAAGCACACCTACCGGGTCGAGACCGACAAGGCTGCGATCGAGGCCGAACGCGCCAAGGCGCCGGTGGCGCGCAACTGCCTGTCGACGGCCGAGGTGTACGCCGACGACGCCACCTGGCGCGAACTGCTGCAGCGCTGGTCGAGCAAGGACTTCGCCAACCACGGCGCGCTGCAGCCGCCGCCGGACCGCCAGTTCTTCCAGACCTTCGGCTACTTCGGCCCGGTCTCGAACGCCAACTTCCACGAAGGCCTGGTCGAGATCAAGAACCGCGCGATCCGGGAAAACGTCAGCTACATCGAGACCATGTTCAAGATGTCGCCCTTCGTCGTCAACAAGGAATTCGACGAGCAGGCCTGGAAAAACGCCGACAAGGACACCGCTTTCGACGCCCAGATGCGCGCCTGGATGAACGCCCTCGACGCCGACGAAGGCTTCAATGCGAAAATCGCCGACTTCGTGGCGAAGATCGACGAAGCCGCCGCCGGCATCGACGACGACAACTTCACCATGCGCTACCAGACCTACGTGCTGCGCCTGCTGAATCCGTCGCAGGTATTTTCCTCGATGCTGGCCGGCTTCAAGTCGGCGTCGAAGGGCGGCAAGATCGTCGGCGTCAACATCGTCGGCCAGGAAAGCAACATGGTCTCGATGCGCGACTACACGCTGCACATGAAGATGTTCCGCTTCCTGAAGTCGGTTTACCCGGACGTCAGGATCGCGCTGCACGCCGGCGAGCTGGCGCTGGGCGACGTGCCGCCGGAAGGGCTGGAATTCCACATCGACCAGGCCCTGAACATCGCCGGCGCCCAGCGCATCGGCCACGGCATCGACCTGGCGCACGAAGCCAACGCCCCGGCGATCATGAAGGAAATGCGCGAGAAGGACATTCCGGTCGAAATCAACCTGACCTCGAATGCCTTCATCAACGGCGTGAAAGGCCAGGACCACCCGGTGACCCTGTATCGCAAATACGGCGTGCCCTACGTGATCTCGACCGACGATGCCGGCGTGACCCGCCACAACCTGGCGAACGAGTACGTGCTGTTCGCCAGCCGCTACAAGCCGAGCTATGCGGAATTGAAGAAGGCCTCGTACAACAGCATCCGCTACAGCTTCCTGGCCCCGGCCGACAAGACCCGCCTGACGCGCCAGCTGGATGCCCGCTTTGCCAAATTCGAAGCCGGCATGGCGGCACTCGAACGCACCAGCGTGAAGCGCTGAGCAGCGGGGCGGCACGCCCCATTTCTTTCCGGGCCGGTGGCAGCGATGCCGCCGGCCTTGTCATTTCTGCGTCCCCAAAAACGTCTGACTGTGCCGAATTGGCATATGCATATAAGGCCTCTGTCGCCTTCTCGCTACAAATCTCCCACTTTCTCTCAAGCTTTGCTTAAAAAACAAGCGAAAAAATTTTAAGCAAGTATGCACCGCTTATAATCCCGCCGAGCCTTTTCCCTAGGGGAAACGCACTTTGCACGCTCGATCTGCCTATTTTTTCATCAACTTAGTCGCGCAAGCTATAAATTTTTGAAAGAAAACGTATTTGTCAGGCCATTGGCCTTCCTGCATATTGGACTTTTGTTAAGTAAAGACAAGAAGAAATTAGCAGGAATGTGCTTGTAACAGCCATGACATATGAGGCCACTAGAATCGCGTGCGCCGCTATTGGCTGGTGCATATGGATATGAAAATGCACCGAAAAATGGCAGGCAGAACAGGATAAGAAGAACGGCGCTTTACGGCGGCCGGACCAGGGTTGCAGTACTGAGAGGGAAACTTCGGTTTCTATATAACTAATAGTCTTTTTGGGGTTTACACAATGGTCTATCAAAAACGGATCCAGCTGACCAAGCTGGCGCTGGCTCTGTCGATTGCTCTGGCGGGGGCTCCGGCTCTGGCCCAGAACACGACCTCGGCAGTCGGCGGCCGTATTTCCGGTCCGGACGGCGCGCCGGCCGCCGGCGCTTCGGTGCAAATCGTTCACGTTGAATCGGGTTCGATGAGCACTGTCACGACCGACGCCGAAGGCCGCTACGTCGCACGCGGCCTGCGTACCGGCGGTCCGTACACGATCATCATCACCAAGAACGGCCAGACCGAGCGCCGCGAAGGTGTCTACCTGAACCTGGCGGAAACGGCTTCGGTCGATGCGACCATCGGCGCATCGGCGATCCAGACCGTGAACGTCGCCGGCAACCGTGCCCGCGCCGAAATCTTCAACCGCACCAACATGGGTGCCGGTACCTCGATCAACAACGCCCAGCTGCAGACCCAGGCGTCGATCAACCGCAACCTGCAGGACTACGCACGCGCCGACCCCCGCGTGTCGCAGACCGACAAGGAACGCGGCGAACTGTCCGTGGCCGGCCAGAACTCGCGCTTCAACTCGATGACCGTCGACGGCGTCGCCATCAACGACACCTTCGGCCTGGAAGCCTCGGGCAGCCCGACCTCGCGCCAGCCGATCTCGATCGAAGCGATCCAGTCGGTGCAGGTCAACGTCGCCAACTACGACGTGACCCAGAAAGGCTACACCGGCGGCAACATCAACGCCGTCACCAAGTCGGGTACCAACACCCTGCGCGGCGGCGTCTATTATGTGTACCGCGACGACCGCATGGCCGGCAAGCGCTACAACATCGCCAACGACACCTACAACGATCCGGCACCGTTCAAGGAAACCACCAAGGGCCTGTGGGCCAGCGGTGCGCTGATCCAGGACAAGCTGTTCCTGTACGCGCTGAGCGAAGAAACCAAGAGCTCGCGCTCGGCACCGGATTACGGTCCGATCGGTTCGGGCACCGGCACCACGGTCGCCATCACCCAGGACCAGGTCAAGCAAGTCCAGGACATCCTGAAGAACACCTACGGCGTCAATGCCGGCAACCTGGCAACCGGCGGCGGCCAGTTCGTCTCGCGCGAGCAGATGATCAAGGCCGACTGGAACATCAGCGACAACCACCGCGCCAACATCCGCTACCAGCGCACCACCCAGGCCGAACCGCAGTACTCGACCTTCAGCTCGACTGGCCTGAGCCTGGAGTCGGCCTACTACTCGCAAGGCAAGCAGATCGAGACCACGGTCGCCCAGCTGTTCTCCGACTGGACCCCGAGCTTCTCGACCGAACTGCGCGCTTCGCAGCGTGACTACGACTCGGTCCCGACCAACAACTCGACCCTGCCGGCCATCGGCGTGGCCTTCTCGGGCCTGGTGCCGGCCGGCACCCCGTCCGGCGTCGGCACCGGTACCCGTACGCTGTACTCGGGCACCGACAACTCGCGCCAGAAGAACGTGCTGGGCACCCGCACCCGCGATTACTACGCTGGCGCCAACTGGACGGTCGGCGACCACGAGATCAAGTTCGGTGCCGACTACCAGAAGAACAAGATCTACAACGCCTTCCTGCAGAACGTGTACGGCAACTACACCTTCGGCTGCGACAACAACCTGACCTATACCTCGATCGCCGGCGGCAAGATCAACTGCTCGACCGCACCGGCTACCGACGTCCAGGCCGCCGTACTGGAAAACCTGCGTACCGGCCGCTACACCTCGTACACCTGGCAGGTGGCTGCGCCTGGCTTCACGCTGAACGACGCGATCGCGCAATTCAGCATGACCAATACCGGCCTGTTCCTGCAGGACACCTGGCGCGTCAACAAGCAGCTGACCGTGACCGGCGGCTTCCGCGTGGATGAAGTCGGCGTCCAGGGTCGTCCGGTCGCCAACGCACGCGTGGCCCAGGCGCCGGTGTTGAACCCGAACGCGCGCCAGACCGGCGGCTTCGGCTACAACAACCAGCAGACCATCGACGGCACCAAGCTGTTCCAGCCGCGCGTCGGCTTCAACTACAACTTCGACACCGCACGCCGCATGCAGCTGCGCGGTGGCGCCGGCCTGTTCCAGGGCGCCGCAATGTCGGTCTGGCTGGGCAACCCCTACCAGAACGCCGGCGTGGCCACCCAGCAGATCACCTGCTCGAGCACCGGCAACACCCGCTGCCCGGCGGTCGTCGGCACCGTGCCGAACAGCGCGTTCAGCACCGACATCAACAACCAGCCGACCCTGGGCGGCTCGACCCCGCCGCAAGCGGCAGTCGACCTGCTGGATCCGAACCTGCGCCAGCCGTCGGTCTGGAAGACCAACCTGGCCTTCGAATCCGAACTGCCATGGTTCGGCCTGGTCGCCGGTGCCGAGCTGCTGTACACCAAGACCAAGGACGGTATCTATTACCAGAACCTGAACCTGGGTACCCCGACCGCAACCGGCACCGACGGCCGTCAGCTGTTCTGGAACGCCAGTGGCCTGAACTCGAACAGCTGGAACCCGGGCCTGAACGGCACCACCGTCAAGTCCGGCTTCACCAACACCGCCAAGGCACTGAGCAATTCCAGCTTCGGCAACGTGCTGATCGTGAAGCCGACCGACAAGGGCGAAAGCCGCGTCTCGACCGCGTCGCTGACCTACCCGATGACCAAGGGCTTCGGCTGGTCGGTGGCCGCCAGCCACACCTTCGCGACCGAAGTGTCGAACCTGACCTCGTCGACCGCGAGCTCGAACTTCAGCGCACGTTCGATCTATAACCCGAACGAAGACGTCGCCGCCAACTCGCCGTACCTGGTGAAGAACCGCATCAACGCGCTGTTGAACTTCGAGAAGGCCTTCTTCGGCACCTACAAGACCCGCCTCGGCGTGTTCTACGAAGGCCGTACCGGCAAGCCGTTCAGCTGGACCTTCAAGAACGACATGAACGGCGACGGCGTGTCGAACAACGACCTGATGTACATCCCGAAATCCTTCGGTTCGGGTGAAGTCCTGTTCGCGGGCGATACGGCGACCAGCCACGCCAACGAGCAGCGCTTCTGGGACGTGGTCAACGCCAACAAGGCGCTGAAGAATTCGGCCGGCGGCGTCGTGAACCGCTACAACGACTTCTCGCCGTGGACCAACAGCTTCGACCTGCGCCTGTCGCAGGAAATCCCGGGCATGTTCGCACGTAACAAAGCGACCTTCTCGCTGGACTTCCTGAACTTCGGCAACCTGCTGAACAAGAAGTGGGGCCACATCAACGAGATCGCGTTCTTCTCGGCCGGTGGCCAGAACCGCGGCTTCGTCGACTACGCCGGTATCGACCAGGCAACGGGCAAGTATGTCTACTCGGTGCGTTCGAACGTGGACAGCTACACGGTCCGCCAGACCAAGGGCGAATCGCAGTGGGCAATCCAGGCAACCCTCAAGTACGAATTCTGATCGTTTGAATTCCTGACTTGAACGTGCAAACGGCCGGTGGCGACACCGGCCGTTTTTCTTTTTATGGAAGCCGTGTTTCCGGGCCCGGCGATGGCCGCGTAAAGACCGCCGGGTCAGGCTTGCATGCCATAATCCGGGGCGCCCGACCGGGCCCGTCCGCAACAAGATAAGGTACTACTCCATGATCCATTTCCGTCCCGTCCACGCCGGCATGACTGCACTGGCGCTGGCCCTGGCGCTGGCCGGCTGCGCGAGCGTCCCCGGCACGCCGGGTGCCGCCGCGCAGGCCAGGTCCGGCCCGGTCGAACTCAACCTGGTCTCCATCAACGACTTCCACGGCAACCTCGAAGCGAGCGCCTACAAACTGGCGCCGGAAGGAAGCGCGGGCAAGGACACCATCAAGGCGGGCGGCATCGACATCCTGGGCGGCGCGCTGGCCGCCTTCCGCAAGGAAGACAAGGACCTGCTGTTTGTCGGCGCCGGCGACATGGTCGGCGCCAGCCCGGCGCTGTCCTCGATGTGGGCCGACGAGCCGAGCATCATCGCCATGAACCGCATGGGCCTCGTGGCCAGCGCGCTCGGCAACCACGAATTCGACCAGGGCAGCAAGGAACTGCTGCGCCAGCAGCACGGCGGCTGCGACTCGCCGCGCCCGGGCAAGGCCTGCCAGATCGCGAAAAGCTTCGAAGGCGCCGGCTTCACCTATCTCGCCACCAACGTGGTCGACCAGGCCAGCGGCAAGAACCTGGTGCCGGGCTGGCGCATCGTCGACGTCAAGGGCATCAAGGTCGGCCTGGTCGGCGCGGTGCTGCAGGACGTGCCGTCGGTGGCGGTCGGTTCCGCGATCAAGGGGCTGTCCTTCCTCGACGAAGCCGATTCGATCAACAAGGTGCTGCCCGCCATGCGTGCCCAGGGCGCGCAAGTGTTCGTGGTGCTGATCCACGAAGGCGGCCACACCGGCGAAGCCTTCGACAAGGTCAACTGCGACGGCCTGGAAGGCCCGATCGTCGGCATCGTGAAACGGCTGGATCCGGCGATCCGCCTGGTCCTCACCGGCCACTCGCACAAGGGTTACCTGTGCAAGGTCGACGGCCGCGTGGTCACCCAGGCCGACGCCATGGGCCACCTGCTGTCGCGCATCAAGATGACGGTCGACCCGGTCTCGGGCAAGGTCGAGGACATCCAGGTGCGCAACGTGGTGATGGCGCCGGGTGCCTTCGCCCCCGATCCGCAGCTGGCCGCCTACCTGCAGGACGTGCGCGCGCGCAGCCAGGCGGAACTGGCGCGGCCGGTGGCCCGTCTCGGTGCCGCCGTGGCGCGCAAGGAAAACGACGACGGCGAGTCGGCGCTGGGCGGCATGATCGCCGACGCCGCGCTGGCCGCGACCCGCAGCCAGGGCGCCCAGGTCGGCTTCATGAACCCCGGCGGCATCCGCAAGGACCTGGAAGTGGGCGAGGGCGGCGTGGTCAGCTTCGGCCAGGCCCAGGCCGTTCTCCCGTTCGGCAATACCCTGGTCGTGCAGGACCTGCGCGGCGCCCAGCTGCGCGAGCTGCTCGAGCAGCAGTGGAAGCGTGAAGGCAAGGGCTATATGCTGCAGGTGTCGGGCAGCCTGTCCTACCAGTGGGACAGCACCCGTCCGCCGGGCCAGCGCGTGGTGCCGGGCAGCGTCAAGGTCGACGGCAAGCCGCTCGAGGACGGCAAGACCTACCGCGTGGTCGCCAACAACTTCCTGGCCGACGGCGGCGACAACTTCCCGGCGCTGGGCGGCGGCACGAACCGCGTCGACACCGGCATGCGCGACCTGGATGCGCTGATCGCGCACCTGAAGCAGGGCGGTGATGGAGCCTCGCTGGCGGCGCCACAAGCCCGCATCAAGAAGGTGCGCTGAGCGCGCGGCTAATAGATAATGCACTGTCCCATTCAAGGAAAGACAATGAAAAAACTGGCATTCGTCATCGCGCTGGCAAGCGCATTCGCGTCGATGGACGCATCGGCCTGGGGCAACGACGGCCACCGCGCCGTCGGCAGCATCGCCGACAAGCTGCTCAAGGGCAGCGCCGCAGAAAAGATGATCAAGTCGATCCTGCAGCCGGGAGAGACCCTGGAATCGATCGCCAACTGGCCGGACTGCGTGAAGGGCACTTACTGCGGCCCGCAGACCCCGGACATGATCGAGTACGTGAACGCCAACCCGAAGCACAGCGAGTACCACTACACCGACGTGCCGTTCCAGCTGGACCACTACCATGACCACGCGGTCGGCACCGCCGACGACGACATCGTGCAGACCCTGAAGCAGGCGATCGCCGTCCTGCAGGGCAAGGACACCCCGGCCACCAACCCGCACAAGTTCACCAAACGCCAGGCCCTGATCCTGATCACCCACATGACCGGCGACATCCACCAGCCGCTGCACGTGGGCGCCGCTTTCGTGTCGAAGGAAGGCAAGTTCGTGGTGCCGACCAGCCCGGCCCAGATCGACGAAACCGCGATCTTCGATTCGCGCGGCGGCAACAACCTGCTGCTCGACGACGCCAACCTGGAACGCATCAGCGCCGCCGTGATCCCGCCGTCGGATACCCCACCGGTCGTCAAGCCGGGCGTGCCGAAGGCGCTGACCAAACCCTTCCACTCGTACTGGGACACGACCACCGTCAACTACGCCTTCCGCCGCATCCGCACCAGGACCCCGGACCAGTTCGCGCAGGCGGCGATCGACAGCAAACCCGCGATCGTGGCGGCCAGCGGCGAGCTGGCCACCTGGCCCTACCAGTGGGCCGACGATGCCCTGGCCGTGTCGAAGGAAGCCTATAAAGGCGTCACCGTCGGCAAGCTGACCCAGCAGACCAGCAAGAAGGGCGAGACCTACTACACCTGGAACCTGGAAGTGCCGAACGATTATCCGGTGCCGAGCTCGGCGATTGCCAAGACCCAGTTGATCAAGGGTGGCTACCACCTGGCGCAGGTGCTGCAGGCGATCTGGCCGAATTCCTGATCGCTTCGTCGTTCCGCCAGAGCCGCCCCGGGCTGACACGCCGGTGGCGGTTCTTTTTTATGACATCGCGTACCGTGCGCGGACCGGCATCGTTAGAATGGCGGGTTGTCATTCCATTTCATTATCGACACCGCCACCGATGCGAACCCGCCTTTCTCCGGCCCTTGCCGCTGCCTTCCTGATCCCGGCCTGCGTGGCCCACGCCGCCGAACCCGTCGACACCGCCCAGCCCACCGAGCGCAATCTGCCGCTGTGGGAAGCCGGCATCGGCGCGGCCGGCTTCAGCACGCCGGCCTACCCGGGCGCCGACGAACGCGCCAATCGTGGGCTCGTACTGCCTTTCCTGATCTACCGCGGCAAGGTGTTCCGGGCCGACCAGGGCGGCATCGGCGCGCGCCTGCTGAACACCGACAAGGTCGAATTCGACATTGGCTTTTCGGGTTCGCTGCCGGCCCGTTCCGACGACGTCGATGCGCGCCGCGGCATGCGCGACCTGGGCACGCTGGTCGAATTCGGCCCGCGCGTGAAATACAAATTCGCCGATCTCGGCGAGCAGGGGAGGATGCGCTTCGAGCTGTCCACGCGCGCCGTGATCGAAGCGCGCGGCGGACTGCGCCGCCAGGGCTGGACCGCCGAGCCGCGCCTGGTGTGGGAAAAGCGCGGCGAAGGCGCGCGCTGGACCCTGGAGGGCCAGCTCGGCGCCGTGTTCGGCGACCGCCGCATCAACCGCTATTTCTATGAAGTCGAGCCGCAGTACGTGACGGCGGAGCGGCCGGCTTACCGTGCCGATGCCGGGTTGCTGCTGGTGCGTACCGGTTTGTTCGGGACCTGGCGCATGCATCCGGACGTGCGGGTGTTCGGGTTCGTGCGTTATGAATCGTATTCGGGGGCGGCGAACGAGGACAGTCCGCTGATGCGCAAGTCGACCGGTACCTCGGCCGGCCTTGGATTCGCATGGACGTTTGCGCGCTCGCAGACGCGGGCTTACGCCAGCGAATGATGCGTCGGGGCTGCTTTCGGCCCGACGCAGTCATTCCACAGCAGCGCGCAGCACAGCCATAACCCTGGCTCCTAGGTGTCTAGTTGTCTAGTATCGTGAGTTGTTTGGCCAATGCCGGCCAGCATCGCGCTACCCAGCAGCGCAGCATAAGCTGCCAGCCATACAAAGTATCCAGAGAGAAGCTGCACTGGGCGTACGGCGTTCGAAAGCGGTGCCAACAAGGCGAATACGAGCGCGCAAATAACGGCCCCCAAAAAACGACGATGTGGCACGGCGCGAAAAGGACGAAGGAACAGTAATGGCGCTACGAAAAATACCAGATTTCCCAGTGCAGCGACGATAATCAGCGCGAGGGAGGGGAAACCTGTAACGGCATCGAGGGCGTAGAGCGCGAAGAACATCGCTCGCCACCCTTCCCATTCAGCTGGTTTACTTAACACTTCTCTTTGGATCGCCGGCAGAAAAAGTGAGCACAAGAACAAAACTTCCGCGACGATCAAAAATCTTCCGGATGCTTTTTTCATACGCTTGGCTGAGAGAAGCTTCGGCCGCGACTAGGCACCGCGACACCAAGGAAAAATTCACGATACTCGCTGCGGCATGCCATGTACCGCAGCGAGTACAGTCCGGATTTACGGCTTCACGAACTTGAGCGTCATGCGGTCGCTCTCGCCGATCGCCAGGTATTTGTCGCGGTCCTGGTCGCGGTTGGTCAGGGTCGGCGGCAGCGCCCATACGCCGCCCTTGTGATCGGCCTTGTCCTTCGGGTTGGCGTTGATCTCGGATTTCGCGGCCAGCTTGAAGCCGGCGCTTTCCGCCATCCTGATCACATAGGATTCGTGCACATAGCCGCTCGAGGTCTTCGCATCCTGCGGCATCGCTTCCGGCAGGCGGTGTTCTTCGATGCCCAGCACGCCGCCCGGCTTCAGGCTGGTATAGATGGCCTTGAATACCCCCTGGAGTTCTGCGTCGCCGCCATCGCCGATCCAGTTGTGCAGGTTGCGGAAGGTCACCACCATGTCGACGCTGCCGGGGGCGGCGAAGTTGTAGGTCGATGGCGGCGCGAACACGCCCGGCACGACCTTGCCGAAGACCGCTGGGTTGGCATCGAGTTTCTTCTTGAAACCCGAGGGCTTGGCCGGGTCTAAGGCCGCGCCGGCGGCGATCAGCTTGCCGTTGTCGCGCAGGTAGGGCGCCAGGATCTCGGTGTACCAGCCGCCGCCCGGCGACAGCTCGACCACGGTCATGTTCGGCTTGATGCCGAAGAAGGTCAGGGTTTCATAGGGATGGCGCCAGTTGTCGCGCGCCGCGTTGGTGCTGCTTCGGTGGCTGCCGGCAATCGCTGCGCGCAACTGCGTATCGTCGGCCTTGTCGGCGGCTTGCGCGAGGCCGGCCAGGCCGCCCGCCAGCAGGGCGGCGGCCAGGATGAATCGTTTCATGTGTCGTCTCCAGGGTCGGTGGTAGCGGCGCCATGCCGTACCGCCCGGCAATCATCGGCCAGCCCCTGCTTGTCGTCAAGTTAATATGTGTGCATCAAAATGAGGAGCCGGAAAAGACAGCGGGGCTGGCGACGCCGTGTGTGCGGCGTGGCCAGCCCCGACGGCAAGGCGAAAGCGGCTCAGCGCGACTTGACGAAGGGCTTGCCGACCGCCTTCGGCGCCACCGACTTGGCCATGAAACCGGCCAGCACGATCACGGTGACCACATAAGGAATCATCTGGATCAGCGAGCCCGATACCTGGCCCACCACCGGCAGGTCGACGCCTTCGAGCTGGATCTGGATCGCACCGAACAGGCCGAACATCAGGCAGCCCAGCACGGTGTGCAGCGGACGCCAGTTGCCGAACACCAGGGTGGCCAGCGCCAGGTAGCCGGCACCGGCCGACATGTCGCGCAGGAAGAAGCCGCTCTGGACGATGGCGAGATAGGCGCCCGAGAACGAGCACAGCACGCCGGTGACCAGCAGCGCCAGGTAGCGCGTGCGCTCCACGGACACGCCGGCGGCGTCGGCCGCATGCGGGTTCTCGCCGCAGGCGCGCAGGCGCAGGCCGAAGCGGCTGTGGTAGATCACCCAGTGCACCACCGGCACCAGCAGGAAGGCCAGGTAGACCAGCGCCGACTGGCCGCCGATCACGTGGCCGTACAGCCAGCCGATGAAGGGGATGTTGTCTAAAGCGGCGGTGCCGGGCAGGACGATGTCGAACAGGCGCGCTTCGCGCAGGTCCGGGGTACGGCCGCCTTCATGGAAGAAGAACTGGGCCAGTACGAAGGTCAGGCCGCTCATGGCGATATTGATGGCGATACCGCACACCAGCTGGTTGCCCTTCTGGGTGATCGAGACGAAGGCCTGGACCATGGCCAGCGCCACCGACACGGCGACGCCGGCCAGGATGCCAATCCACGGGTTCTGCGTGGCATACGCAACCGACGCCGAGACAAAGGCTGACGCAAGTATCTTGCCTTCCAGGCCGATGTCGACGACGCCGGAACGTTCGGCGAACAGGCCGGCCATCGCGGCGAACATCAGCACCGGTGCGTTGCGGATCGTGGAGACGATAATGCTGGCGATGTGAAAGTCTTCCATTATGCTTCCTTGGTAGTGCTGGTACCGGTGCCGGTGGCCGGGCGGGTCAGGTTGAGCAGCTTCATGACGACCGGTGCGTAGAAATTCTCCATCGCGCCGCAGAACAGGATGATCAGGCCCTGGATGAAGACGAAGGTCTCCTGCGGGATGTTGGGTTTTTCCAGCGACAGGTCGAAACCGCCCTGGATCAGCGCGCCGAACAGCACCGACGACAGGAAGATGCCGACCGGGTGCTGGCGGCCCATCAGCGCGATCGCGATACCGACGAAACCTGCGCCGGCCGGGAAGTTCAGCGACAGGTAGTGCGTCGAACCCATGATGGAGTTGACGGCACCGAGGCCGGCCAGCGCGCCCGAGACCAGCATGGTGACGATGATGGTGCGACTGATCTTCACGCCGGCATAGTGCGCGGCGTGCGGATTCAGGCCGGTGGCGCGCAGCTTGTAGCCCCAGGACGAGCGCCATACCACCACGCCATAGATGACGAGGGCGGCAATCGCCAGCAACAGGCTGATGTTCAGCGGGGTGTCGCCGAACACCGGCAGCACCTTGTTCAGCAGCGGCAGCGCGGCGCTGTCGGCGAACGTGCGCGAGGCCGGGTTCTGCTGGCCTGCCGGGATCAGCTTGAGGATCATGTAGTTCATCAGGCTGGCGGCGATGAAGTTGAACATGATGGTCGTGACCACGACGTGGCTGCCGCGTTTGGCCTGCAGGTAGCCCGGGAGGAAGGACCACAGCGCGCCGAACAGCGCGGCGCCGATCATCGCCACCGGGATCAGGAGCCAGCCCGGCAGGCTGGCGTCGAAGGCCAGCACCGCCAGCGTCAGGCCCAGGCCGCCGACGTACA